>Ga0209916_1000732_pt1 | contig 42578 bp, 36 predicted proteins | sample ThiBio_1000_plan_FD_183956 | JGI IMG/M metagenome (GOLD analysis project Ga0209916, IMG submission 183956) | Wastewater bioreactor microbial communities from Cape Town, South Africa - Thiocy_solids_2 (SPAdes) | ecosystem: Engineered > Bioreactor > Thiocyanate-remediating > Anaerobic-Aerobic ... | reverse complement strand
GGGAGGGAGTGGTCTCGTGTACAAGTACCTGCTTTGCTGGCGGTATCTCCGGACCCGGTACATCGCGCTCGCGAGCATCGTCAGCGTGATGCTGGGGGTGGCCACGATGATCGTGGTCAACTCGGTGATGGCCGGGTTCGCCGGCAAGATGCGCGACCGCCTCCACGGGGTGCTGGCCGACCTGATCGTGGAGTCCCGCTCCTACGAGGGGTTCTGGAACTACGAGGAGGTCATGGCCAGGGTCAAGGAGGTCGGCGGCGACGACGTCGTGGCCATGGCCCCGACCATGGAGACCCCCGGCATGCTTCGGATCAACCGCGGCGGCCAGGCGGCCGAGTCGCGGTTGGTCCAGATCATCGGCGTCCGCCCCGAGGACCGCGCCAAGGTCGGCGACTTCGCCGAGTACCTCTTCGACCAGGAGGGCAACCGAATCCCGCCGTCGCTGGAGGTCACCGACGCCATCCGGGCGCGCTCGCCCGCCGGCCGGGAACTGAAGGAGTTGGAATCCCAGCCTCCGGACCCGTTCCTGGAGTCGACCCGCGAATGGCTCGAAACGAGGCGGGAGGAGCAAGTCCCGATCCACGGCGCGTTCCTGGGCTACGCCCTGGCGACGTACCACCCCGGCGACGGTCGGGACGACATCTTCCTGGCCGAGATGGGCTCGAAGATCGCGCTGGCGTTTCCGATGCAGGCCAAGATCCCCCAGACCGGCGCCGACGACTTCGCGGTCGTCGGCTACTTCAAAAGCGGGATGAGCGAGTACGACTCCACCCACGTCTACGTCCCGCTTGAGGAGCTTCAGCGCGCCCGCAACCTGATCCGTCCCTCCGACGGCAAGGGGTCGGTCAACCAGGTGCAGATCAAGGTCCGCGAGGGGGTCGACCTGGACAAGCTGGCCGACAAGCTCCAACTGGCGATGGAGAAGCTCTCGCCGATGTTCTTCCACGTCTGGACGTGGGAGGAGAAGCAGGGGCCGCTCCTGGCGGCGGTGGCCATCGAGCAGAGCATCCTGAACATCCTGCTGTTCCTCATCATCGCGGTGGCGGGGTTCGGCATCCTGGCGATCTTCTCGATGATCGTGGTGGAGAAGACCCGCGACATCGGGATCATGAAGGCGCTGGGGGCGACGACCGGAGGCGTCCGGAACATCTTTTTGGGCTACGGGTTGCTCTTGGGGATCGTCGGCAGCGGGGTGGGGATGGTCGGCGGCTTGCTGTTCGTCCGTTACATCAACGAGATCGAGAAGGGTCTCAGCCTGCTGCTCCACCACAAGGTCTTCGACGACTCGATCTACTATTTCGACCAGATCCCGACGTTGGTCGAGACCCACACGGTCGTGGCGATCGTCATCGGGGCGCTGGTGATCGCCGTCGGGGCGAGCGTCTGGCCGGCCCGGCGCGCGGCCAAGATGCACCCGGTGCGGGCGTTGCGGTTTGAGTGAGCCCGACGGCCCGCGTGCTTTCAACCCATCAACCCGTCCCCCTCAACGGAAGATTCGGACGATGACCAGTCACATCGCGGCCGTGGGACTTCGGAAGAGCTACCGCAAGGGGAAGATCGAGGTCCCCGTCCTCCAGGGCGTGGAGATCGCCGCGGAGCGCGGGGAGTTGGTGGCGGTGGTCGGCGCCAGCGGCTCGGGCAAGAGCACCATGCTCCACCTGCTGGGCCTGCTCGACCAGCCCGACGCCGGCGAGGTGACGCTGGACGGCCGTCGGATCGACGACCGCCCGGATCGCGAGCGCGATCGGATGCGGAACCGGACTTTCGGCTTCATCTTCCAGTTCTACCACCTGCTGCCGGAGCTTTCGGCGGTGGAGAACGTGATGATGCCCCACCTGATCCGCGAGGGCCTCTTCTCCTACATGCGAAAGCGCAAGACGATCCGCCGCGACGCCCACGAGATGCTGGAGCGGGTCGGCCTGGGCCACCGCGCCACCCATCAGCCGTCGGAGATGTCCGGCGGCGAGATCCAGCGCGCGGCCATCGCCCGCGCCCTGGTCGGCCGTCCCGAGGTGCTCCTGGCCGACGAGCCGACCGGCAACCTCGACGCCGCCACCGGCCAGGGGGTCCTGGACCTGCTCCGCGACTTGAACCGCGAGCGAAGCCTGACTACGATACTGGTTACGCACGATCAACAGATCGCCCACCAGGCCGACCGCGTCGTTCGGCTCGCCGAGGGGCGCATCGAGGAGTGGGCCCCCGCCTTGGTCTGAGCCCCGTCGACCCCGGCGTGGGGGGTCGCCGCGGTTCCGAGCCGGCCGGGGCGCGGAGGTGGCGGTCGCATGGCTCCCAAGGTTTACATCGCCGGCAAGCTGTACGAGAAGGCCGACGCCAAGATCAGCGTCTTCGACCACGGCCTGCTCTACGGGGACGGCGTCTTCGAGGGGATCCGCTCGTACTCGGGGCGGGTCTTCCGGCTGGCGAGCCACGTCGACCGGCTCTTCGCGTCGGCCGCGGCGATCAATTTGCAGATTCCGATGAGTCGCGACGCCCTGGCCGCGGCGGTCATCGAGACCTTGAAGGCCAACGGCCTGAAAGACGCCTACATCCGGGTGGTCGTCACCCGCGGGGCCGGCACGCTGGGGCTGGACCCCCGCAAGACGTCCGACCCCCAGGTCATCATCATCACCGACGCCATCAGCCTCTATCCCGAGGAACTGTACGAGCACGGCCTGAAGATCGTCACCGCCGCGACGATCCGGAGCCACCCCAACACGGTCAACCCGCGGGTGAAGTCGCTCAACTACCTCAACAACATCCTCGCCAAGATGGAGGGGGCCCGGGCCGGCTGCCTGGAGGCGCTGATGCTCAACCACGAGGGCCACGTCGCGGAATGCACCGGCGACAACGTGTTCGTGGTCCGCAGGGGGGAGATCCACACGCCGTCGGTGGATTCCGGCATCCTGGAGGGGATCACCCGCGAGGCCGTCATCGAGTTGGCCCGCGCGGCCGGCTACGCGGTGATCGAGCGGACCATGGACCGCTACGACGTCCACACCGCCGACGAGTGCTTCCTCACCGGCACCGCCGCCGAGTTGATCCCGGTCGTCGAATGCGACGACCGACCGATCGGCGCGGGCAAGCCCGGCCCGGTCTTCCGCGATCTCCGCGAGCGCTTCAAGCGGTTGGTCGTCGAAGGCCCGGAGTCCTGATCCGGCCGGCCCGCTCCTCGGAGACCGCCCCATGATCGCCTTCCATCGCGTCCTGGCGCCGACGGACTTCAGCCCCCACTCCCAGGAAGCCCTCCGCCACGCCTGCGGGCTGGCGGAGCACTTCCGGGCGGAGCTGCACGTCGTCCACGTCCTCTCGGAGATCGTCCCCACCGGGCCCGACCCGCTCCTGATGCCCGTCATGTCCCCCCAGTACTACGCCGAGGACGAACAGCGGGCGCTCGAGGCGCTTAAGACCCAACTCAAGCCCGAGTGGGGACGCCCCGCGAGCGTCACCCACGCCGTCTGCTGGGGCGCGCCCGCGGAGGCGATCGTCGACTACGCGGCCGAGAACCAGGCCGACCTGATCGTGATCGCCACCCACGGCCGCACCGGACTGAAGCACGTCCTGCTGGGCTCGGTCGCCGAGCGGATCGTCCGCGAGGCCCCCTGCCCCGTCCTGACGATCCGCTCCAAACCCCAAAAAGGCGCCTGACGTGCCCGAGCCGACGCCCCCCGACCTTCCGCCGCGGCGGGTGATCTTCCGCGGCGCGAAAGTCGATCTGGCGCTGCAACCCGTCCACCTGGCCGACGGCTCGACCGTCGAGCGCGAGGTGGTCGTCCACCGCGGGGCCGTCGCCCTGGTGCCGATGGTCGACGCCGACCGCGTCTGTCTCGTCCGCAACCACCGTCACGCCGTCGGCGAGACCCTGCTGGAAGTCCCCGCCGGCACCATCGACGAGGGCGAGACCCCGGACCAGACCGCCCCCCGCGAACTGGCCGAGGAGACCGGCTTCCGCGCCGGCAAGCTGACGTTCCTCCGCTGGTGGCACGTCTCCCCGGGCGTCATGACCGAGAAGATGTTCCTCTACCTCTGCGAGGACCTGACCCCCGGCCCCGCCGACCACCAGCCCGACGAACGCCTGGAACCCGCGGTCGTCGCGTGGGGCGACGCCGTCGCCATGGTCCGCGACGGCCGGATCCGGGACGCCAAGACCATGCTCGCCATCCTCCTGGTCGACGCCCTCCGCGCGGCGAAGGGCTGACGGCCCCTCGGACGATCCAACAATTGTTCCTTGCCGCGGCGGCCTCGCTCCCGCACAATAAGGTCGTGCTCGCGAGCGTTTCCCGCCGCGACCGCGACCGACGGAGGAAGCTCGACATGCCTCGGCGAGCCTTGTGGGTCCCCGCCTTCCTGATCGCCCTGGGGACGACCGCCGCCGGCGACGATGCCGCCCCCCCGGCCAAGATCGAGAAATTCACCGCCGACCAGCGCGACCACTGGGCCTACCAACCGCTGGAGGCCGTCGAGCCGCCGAAGGTGAGGGAAGTCGGCTGGGTCCGCAACCCGATCGACCGCTTCATTCTCGCCGACCTGGAAATCGCCGAGTTGCCCCACTCCCCCGAGGCCGACCGCGCCATTCTCTTACGCCGGGTCTGCTTCGACCTGACCGGGCTCCCACCGACCCCCGAGGAAGCCGCCGCGTTCCTGAACGACGACCGACCCGACGCCTACGAACGGCTGGTCGACCGCCTAATGGACCGCCCCCAGTTCGGCGAGCGCCAGGCGCAGCACTGGCTGGACCTGGCCCACCACGCCGACACCAACGGCTTCGAGCTGGACGCCGAACGCCCCGACGCCTGGCGTTATCGCGACTGGCTCGTCGCGGCCCTGAACGCCGACATGCCGTATGACCGCTTCGTCCGGCTTCAGATCGCCGGCGACGAACTCGCCCCCGGCGACCGCGACGCCCTGATCGCCACCGGCTTCTGCCGCGCCGGGCCGCGCGAGGTCGTCGGCGGCAACATCGCGCCGGAGGTCAAGCGTCAGAACGAGTTGACCGAGATCACGTCCACGGTCGCCTCGGTGTTCCTCGGTCTGACCGTCGGCTGCGCCCGCTGCCACGACCACAAGTTCGACGCCGTTCCCACCACCGACTACTACCGCCTTCAAGCCTTCTTCGCCCCCGCCGAACTGTCCGAGCCGTCGATCGCCGACCCCGAGGAGGTCGAGGCGTTCGAGAAGGCGAAGAAGGAGGCCGAAGCCAGGATCGCCCCGCTCCGCCAGGAGATGGCCGAACTGGAGGCCCCCCACCGCGAGGCCATCGCCGCGCGGAAGCGCGCGACCCTCAAGCCCCACGAACAGGCCCTGCTGGCGATCCCCGAGAGCGACCGCACCCCCGAGCAAAAGCGGATCGCCGCCGGCCTGGCGAGCTCGATTCGAGTCACCTGGGAGGACGTCGCCCACGAGGTCGCGGGCGACCCCGCCGACCACGCCCGCCGCGAGGCGCTCAAGGCCCGGATCCACGAGATCCAGCAGACCCTCCCACGCCCTCCAGCCCACGCCCTCGCCCTGACCGACGCCTCCGCCGAGGCCCCCGACTCGTTCGTCCTGCTCCGGGGCGACCCCAAGACCCCGGGCGTCCGCGTCGAGCCCCGGCCCCCCGGCGTGATCCTCGCCTGTCAAGGATCCGACGCCTTCGGCCCCGACTCGATCACCCCCGGCGAGAAGACCACAGGCCGCCGCTCGGCCCTGGCGAACTGGCTGGCCGACCCGTCCAACCCCCTGGTCGCGCGGGTGATCGTCAACCGGCTCTGGCAACGGCACTTCGGCCGCGGCCTGGTCGCCACCCCCAGCGACTTCGGCGTCCGCGGCGAGCCCCCCAGCAACCCCGAACTGCTCGACTGGCTCGCCGCCAGGCTGATCGAGGGGGGCTGGAGGCTCAAGCCGATCCACCGTCTGATGCTGACGTCGGCCGTCTATCGCCAGTCGAGCCGGCCCGTCGCCGTCCTGACCGAGGAGGACGAGCCCAACGACCTGCTCGGCCGGATGAACCGCCGCCGCGTCGATGCCGAGGCCCTTCGCGACGCCATGCTCGCCGTCTCCGGCGAGTTGAACCCCGAGATGGGAGGCCCCGGCGTCCTGGCCCCGCTGGAGAAGGAGGTCAAGGACCTGATCTTCACCGAGGCCGAGGAGGTCGACCTGTGGCCCGTCGATCCCGACCCGGCCCAGCACCGCAGGCGCTCGATCTACCTGTTCAAGAAGCGGAACGTCCGCTACCCGCTCTTGGAGTCGTTCGACGCCCCCGACAACCAGACCGTCTGCCCCCGCCGCGACTCCAGCACCCACGCGCTTCAGGCGTTGAACCTGATGAACGGCGACTTCGCGCTGAACCGAGCCCACGCCCTGGCCGAGCGCCTGGCCCGCGAGGCCGGCGCCGACGTCGACGCCCGGATCCGACGCGCCTACCGCCTGGTCCTCTGCCGCGACCCGGCCCCCGACGAGTCCCCCCGCGCCGCCGCGTTCCTCGCCGAGCAAGCCGCCGCCGTGAACGAGTCCGCCGCCTGGGACGACCTCGCCCTGGCCCTGCTCAACTGTAACGAGTTCCTGTACATCCCCTGACGTGTCGGTTTGGAGCGGATGATGGGGTATCTGGAATCGCTCGTCGCCGGCGCGATCCACGCGAGGATCCGGGAGTTCGTCCGAAGCCGAGGGCTCGGCGTCGCGACGGGGCCGGGAGCGCGTTACCGGAAGCTCCCCGGCCTCATGATGGATCCGGACGTCGCCTTCGCGAGTTGGGAACGCCATCCCGACCGCCGCGTCCAAACGGAGACGGTCGCCGGCATGGTCCCGGAACTCGCCGTCGAGATCGTGGACGAGGACGACACCCCCAAGGCGATCGAGGAGAAGCGGAACGCCTACTTCGAGGGGGGAGTCCTGTCCATCTGGGTCGTCCACCCGCGGCGGCGGATCATCGCCGTGTACGACCACCGCACCCCCGAAAAACCCGCGCTTCACGCCGGCGACGACGCGATCGAGATGGAGGAGGTCCTCCCCGGATTCCACCTGCCTCTTGCGGACGTGTTCGGCGAGTTGGACGAACAAGCCCCGGAAACGCCTTGAGGTGACGCGATGCCCGTCGATGTCCAGGCCGAGCCCCGTTCCCGAAGCCTCCAGGACGTCCTGGACGGACTGGGCGGCGTCGCGCCCTCGCGAATCCTCGCCAGCCCTCCTCCCGGAACCGCGACGGAACGGGACGCGATCCGCGTCAACGAACGCGCGCGGACGCTTTGCGAATTGGCCGATGGTTCCCTCGTGAGCAAGCCGATGGGATTTCGAGAGGCCCTGATCGCCCTGACCCTGGGGTCGATCATCCGGCGGTTCGTCAGGGAGCGTCGGCTTGGAATCGTGACCGGGGCGGACGGCGCCTTTCGGCTCGCCCCCGGCGTCGTCCGCATGCCGGACGTCGCGTTCACGAGTTGGGCCCACGTCCCCGGCCGTCGCGTCCCCACGGAGAAGGTCGTCGACTTCCCGCCCGACCTCGCCATCGAAGTCCTCAGCGCGAGCAACACGCCCGAGGAGATGGCGCGGAAGCGTCGAGAATACTTCGACGCCGGCGCGCGCTCGGTGTGGATCGTCGACGCCGAGGCCCGCGCGGTCGCCGTGTACGACCGTCGCGACCCGGAAAGCGCCCGGCTTTATCGCGAGTCCGACGTGATCGAGATGACGGAGATCCTCCCCGGCTTCAAGCTGCCGCTGGAGGACGTGTTCGGCGAGTTGGACGAACAAGCCCCGGAAACGCCTTGAGGTGACGCGATGCCCGTCGACGTCCAGGCCGAGCCCCGTTCCCGGAACCTCCAGGACGTCCTGGACGGCCTGGGCGGCGTCGCGCCCTCGCGAATCCTCGCCGACCCTCCTCCCGGAACCGCGACGGAACGAGACGCGATCCGCGTCAACGAGCGCAAAGCGGCCCTCTGCGAACTGGTCGACGGCGTCCTGGTGGAAAAGGGCATGGGCTACGCGCAATCCGTCCTGGCCGTCTTCCTGGCCCGGCTGCTGGACGAATACGCGGAGGCGCGCGGCCTGGGGGCGGTCAGCGGGGCCGACGGCTACCTCAGGTTGCTCCCCGGCCTCCTCCGCGCGCCGGCCGTCGCCTTCACCCGTTGGGAACGCCTGCCGGAAGGGACGCCGCCGAACCTCGCCCCCGTCCCCGACGTCGCGCCCGACCTGGTCGTCGAGGTCCTGAGCGACTCAAACACCGAGCGCGAGATGGCCCGCAAGCGCGAGGAATACTTCAAGGCCGGCGTCCTCGTCGTCTGGGAGGTCGACCCGCGAAGGCGAACGGTCGCCATCCACCGATCCGGAGCGGCGCCGCGGACCCTCGCCTCGGGCGACGTCCTGGATACGGGCGACGTCCTGCCCGGCTTCCAGGTCGCCGTCGATCGACTCTTCGGCAAGCTGGACGGCCCTGGAAATCGGCCGCGCTAATCCTGGAAACAACCGCGAGCTTCTAGCGTTCGAGGAAGATCTTATGCCGAATCACGCGAACGAATGCCCAGGGCCTTGCGCGAGTCCGATCGTCGACCCGCTGAGCCGTCGGGAGATGCTGAAACGGGCGGGCAACGGGTTCGGCCTGTTGGCGCTGGCCGCGCTTCTGGAGCGCGACACGCGGGCCGGCGGAACGTCGGCGACGAACCCGCTGGCGGCCAGGCCGGGACACCACCCGGCGAAGGCCAAGCGTTGCATCTTCCTGTTCATGACCGGCGGCCCCAGCCACATCGACATGTTCGATCCCAAGCCGCTGTTGGCCCGGCTCGACGGTCAGGCGCTCCCTCCCAGCTTCGGCAAGATCCATAGCCAGTTCCTCGAAAGCGACCCGCTCTGCCTGGCCTCGCATCGCAAGTGGGGACGCTACGGCGAGTCGGGCATGGACATGTCCGACCTGGTGCCACACATGCACGGGCACGCCGACGAGATCGCGCTGATTCGTTCATGCGTCGCCGACAGCGTCGTCCACGCGCCGGCGATGTATCAAATGATGACCGGACGCATCTTGATGGGCTTCCCCAGCCTGGGGAGTTGGCTGACCTACGGCCTGGGCTCGGAGAGCGACGACCTGCCGGCCTACGTCGTGATGACCCAGCCCCAGGGGACGCCCGAGGGGGGCGCGCCCTGCTGGAGCGCCGGCTTCCTCCCGGCGCACCATCAGGGGACGCTGCTTAGATCCGGCTCGGTCCCCATCGTCAACCTCAAGCCGACGTCCGGCTTCGACCCCGCGCGCCAGCGTCGGACGCTCGACCTGCTCAAGGACATGAACGAGCGCGAACTCGATCCGGCCGACTCCGAGCTATCCGCCCGGATCGCCTCCTACGAGTTGGCCTTCCGGATGCAGACCGCCGCGCCCGAGGCCGTCGACCTATCCGCCGAGACCGCGGAGACCAAGAGCCTCTACGGCCTGGACGACGACCGAACCGCCGAGTTCGGCGCCCGCTGCCTGCTCGCGCGCCGGCTGGTGGAGCGCGGGGTCCGTTTCGTCCAGCTCTATTCCGGCGGCGGCCCCGTCGCCTGGCAGTGGGACGCCCACGACGACATCGACGCCAACCACGAGAAGATGTGCGGCCTGACCGACCAGCCCGTCGCCGCGCTGCTCACCGACCTGAAGCGCCGGGGGCTTCTGGACGAGACCCTGGTGGTCTGGGGCGGCGAGTTCGGCCGGACGCCGGTGCGTCAGGGGGGCGGCCGCGGCCGCGACCACAACGCCACCGGCTTCACCATGTGGATGGCCGGCGGCGGCGTCAAGGGGGGGACGATCCTGGGCGCGACCGACGAGATCGGCATGCACCAGATCGCCGACCGCGCCCACGTCAACGACATCCACGCGACGATCCTCCATCTGATGGGGATCGACCACATGAAGCTGACCTATCTCCACGGCGGTCGCGACGAACGCCTCACCGAAAACGGCGGTCGGATCCTCAAGCCGATTCTCGCGTGACGACCCAGGTCGATCAATTAGGATCTTTAGGGATTACTGAATATGTAATCCCTTCTCCCCTTGTGGGAGAAGGTGCCCCGAAGGGGCGGATGAGGGGTGGCGCGACCGAAAGCCGGCGGGAATCCCCCTTATCCGGCCTTCGGCCACCTTCTCCCACGAGGGGAGAAGGGATGCTTGCCATGATCTATTCACGATCCATCATCGACGGCGTGGTTCGTCACCCGGTGAGTTGTTGCTTGCGGTGGACGGGGCCGTCGTAGTTCTTGGTGGTCTTGAACGCCTCGTAGCGGCCGTTGGCGGCGGCGGCCTTGTACTCGTCCTCGACCGCGGCCATGGCCTCGGCGTCCATCCGCTTGAAGCTCCGAACGATCCGCAGGTTTTGCTCCAGGACCCGTTCGTTCTCCATGCCGGAGACCAACGTCGCGATCGGCAGCGAGAAGACGTAGGCCAGGGCCTTCTCCACCGGGGTCTTGACGGTGCGGACGATGCCGCCGTCGCCTCCCAGCGACTTCATCGCGATCGCGGCCACCCCGCGCTCGTTCAGCTTCGGCAGGACGTTCTTCTGGAAGCTGCGGAAGGTGCCGTCGAGCACGTTCAGGGGCATCTGGACCGTGTCCCAGGCGTACTTGTCGAGCATCTTGAGATGGACGTCGGGGTTGCGGTGGCCGGTGAAGCCCAGGTAGCGGATCTTGCCTTGCTCCTTGGCCTTGAGCGCCACCTCGATGGCGCCCTCGTGGGCGAAGACGCGGTCGGGGTCGTTGTCGTAGTTGATCTCGTGGAACTGCCAGAGGTCCACGTGGTCGGTGCGGAGGCGGCGGAGGCTGTCCTCCAGGTTGGAGCGGGCCTCCTTGGCGGTGCGGCCGCAGACCTTGGTCATGAGGAAGACCTTGTCGCGGAGCTTGGCTTCCTCAAGCGCCTTGCCCATGCGCTCCTCGGCGCCGCCGTTATGGTAGTCCCAGGCGTTGTCCATGAAGGTGACCCCCTCGTGGATGGCGCGCTGGATGAGGTGGAGCGAGTCCTTTTCCTCCTTCGCCCGGGCGGAGTGGTGGCCGCCGAGGGCCAGGAGCGAGACCTTCTCGCCGGTTTTGCCCAGGGGCCGTAGCGGCACCCCCTGCTCGTTGGTCTCCTCGGCCGCCGCGACCGCGCCGCCCAACGACAAGGCCGCCAGCCCCGCCGCGCCGGCCTGAAGCGCCTCGCGACGATTCGGATTGTTGGAAGACATCGCCGATCTCCTGGATTGCCGTGAGGTCCGGGCCGCCTCCGAGACGACCCGTCGAAGCGCGAGCGTTCTCGCGAACGCCGCGCCGATCGACATTGTACGCGATCCGGCCTCCGGGGGAGGACGGGCCGGGTTTGGCCTTCGCGTCAAGTGTCGACCTTGATGGACCGATGGAATAACGGTAAAAACCGGCGCGTCGCGCCCGACCGGCTCTTCGTCGGTTCGCAACGGCGACGGCGCCGCGACGCGCCCGACGGGCGAGGCTCGCAAGGAAGCGGGCCGCGCGACGTCCGCGAGGGTGGCCGAAGGTCGTCTCCGAGAAGGGATTTTCGAGATGAAACATTCCGTCTGCATCGTCGGCGGCTGCGGCCACATCGGCTTGCCGCTGGGGATCGCCCTGGCCTCGGCGGGCGCGCGCGTCACGCTTCTGGACAACAGCGAGAAGCGAGTCCGGAGCGTCGCCGCGGGACGGATGCCGTTTCTGGAGCGCGGCGCCGACGAGGCGCTGACCCGGACGCTCGCCGACGGCTCGCTGTCGGTGACGACCGACCCGGACGCCGTCAGGACGTGCGATTCGGTCGTGGTCACCATCGGCACGCCGGTCGACGAGTTCCTGAGCCCCCAGATCCGCTCGTTCGATCGGGCGATGGACGGCATCCTCGATCGGATGCGCGACGGCCAACTCCTGATCCTGCGTAGCACCGTCTTCCCCGGCGTCACCGAGCGGTTGCATCGCCGCTGTCGCGAGAACGGGCCCAAAATCGACGTGGCCCACTGCCCGGAGCGGATCGCCCAGGGGTTCGCGCTTGAGGAGACCGGCGGCCTGCCGCAGATCATCGGCGGCGCGACGCCGACGGCCAACCGGCGGGCGAAGGCCCTCTTCGGCATGCTCGGCGCCAGGCTGATCGAACTGCCGCCGGTGGAGGCCGAACTCTGCAAACTCTTCTGCAACACCTACAGGTATATCAACTTCTCGATCGCCAACCAGTTCTACGTCATCGCCGACAAGTTCGGCGCGGACTTCGCCCGCGTCCGCGCGGCGATGACCGCCGACTACCCCCGGATGGCCGGCTTCCCGGGCGCGGGGTTCGCCGGCGGGCCCTGCCTCCTGAAGGACACGATGCAGTTGGCCGCGTTCAACCACAACGACTTCGTCCTGGGCCAGGCCGCGATGATGATCAACGAGGGGCTCCCCACGTTCCTCGTCGAATCGGCCAAGCGGCGCCACGACCTGTCCGACGCGACCGTCGCCATCCTGGGGATGGCCTTCAAGGGGAACAACGACGACCCCCGCGACTCCCTGGCGTACAAGCTCCGAAAGGTCTTGACGTTCGAGGCCGCCCGGGTACTCTGCACCGACCCGTACATCCAGGATCCGTCGTTCGTGCCGCTTGAGCGGGCGCTGGAGGAGGCCGACGTGGTGTTCCTCGGGGCCTGCCACGACGAGTACCGCGGGCTGTCGATCGACAAGCCGGTCGTCGACGTCTTCAACTTCCTGGCGAAGCCGGCGGCCGAGGCCGAGGATTCGGATCGCGCCGCCGCCTGACGACGAGGCCGGCCCGCGTCTTCCCCCGCATCGACCGGCCCGCGCCGGGACCCCCAGAGGGATCGTTCATGAAGATCATGGTGACTGGATCGGCCGGCTTCATCGGCGGCTACCTCGTCGAGGAGCTGCTGGCCCACGGCCACGAGGTCGTCGGCATCGACAACTTCTCGAAGTACGGCGAGGTCGAGCAGAACAGCCTCGACCACCCGAACTACACCTTCGTCCGCGGCGACGCCAAGGACGTCGGCTTGATGAAGGAGTTGCTCGCCGATTGCGACCACCTGGTCGCCGGCGCGGCGATGATCGGCGGCATTAGCTACTTTCACTCGTTCGCCTACGACCTGATCGCGGAGAACGAGCGGATCACCGCCTCCACGTTCGACGCCGCGATCTGGGCGCGTCGCCGCGCCAGGCTCAAGAAGATCACGGTCGTGTCGTCGTCGATGGTCTTCGAGAACGCGACGCGGTTCCCCAGCCGCGAGGGGGACCATCGGGCCTGCCCGCCGCCGAGTTCGACCTACGGCTTCCAGAAGCTGGCCGTGGAGTATTTCGCCCAGGGCGCCCGCGAGCAGTACGGGCTGCCGTTCACGATCGCCCGGCCGTTCAACTGCGTCGGCGTCGGCGAGCGCCGGGCCAAGACCGATGTGGAGATCCTCTCGGGGAACGTGCGGCTCGCCATGAGCCACGTCGTCCCGGACCTGGTCCAGAAGGTGCTCAAGGGGCAAGACCCGCTCCACGTCCTGGGGACCGGCGAGCAGGTGCGGCACTACACCTACGGCGGCGACCTGGCCCGCGGGATCCGCTTGTGCGTCGAGCGTCCCGAGGCCGAGAACGAGGACTTCAACCTCAGCACGCCGGTCTCCACGACCGTCATGGAACTCGCCGAACTGATCTGGAGGAAGATCCACGGCGACTGGAAGCCGTTCCGGGTGGTCTCCGACGAGCCGTTCCACTACGACGTGCAGTGCCGGATCCCGACCGTCGACAAGGCCCGCGACCTGCTCGGCTTCACGGCCGAGACGCCGCTGGGCGAGATCCTCGACGAGGTGATCCCCTGGGTCGACAAGCAACTGGCCGCGGGAGTCCTCTGATGCCGCGCGACACGACGGAATCGCGACGCTCGGCGGTCGCGCGACGGCCCTCGACCTGGGTCCGGGTCGACCAGGCGCTTTCGCTGATCGTCCCGGTCTACAACGAGGGGGAGAACTTCCCCCGGCTTTTGGCCGAGGTGGAGCGCGACGTCCCCCGGCCGTTCACGATGCACGTCGTGTACGACTTCGACGAGGACACGACGGTCCCGGTCGCGACGGCCGCCGCCGCGACCCGGCCCTGGCTGAAGCTAGTGAAGAACCGCGAGGGCCGCGGCGTGGTGGGCGCGATCAGGACTGGCTTCGACGAGGTCGGCGAGGGCCCCGCGCTGGTGGTCATGGCCGATCTTTCCGACGACCTTCGGATCGTCCCCCGGATGCTGGAGACGTACCGCGGCGGCGCTCGCATCGTCTGCCCCAGCCGCTACATGAAGGGGGGGAGCCAGGAAGGCGGGCCGTGGCTGAAGCGGACGCTCAGCCGTCTGGCGGGGCTCTCGCTGCGCTACGGCGTCGGCTTCCCGACCCACGACGCCACCAACAACTTCCGCCTCTACGACGCGGCCCTGGTCCGCGAGCTCAAGATCGAGAGCGAGGGCGGTTTCGAGCTGGCGTTGGAGTTGACCGCCAAGGCGTTCCGCCGCGGCGTCCCGATCGCCGAGGTCCCCACGACCTGGCGCGACCGCACGGCCGGGGAGTCGCGGTTCCGGCTGATGAAGTGGCTGCCCAAATATTTGTACTGGTACGGATACGCCCTCGTCCCTCGATGGGCGTCGCGACCCGCGCGATGACCCCGGCCGCGGCGGCCCGTTCACGGAGGAAGCGATGAGCCTGGAACCGGAAGCCGGGGCCGTCGCGGCCCCCGACGCGAAGTTCTCCAAGCCCGCGATCGCCTGGCGCGCGCTGCTGCTGGCGGGGCTGGTCGTCGTGACGGTCCCGCCCTGGTTCTCCCAGATCGACGTCGGCCTGGATCCGTCGTGGATCATCGGGCTGCACCTGGCGGGGATCAAGGGCCTGGTCTTCGGCCGCGACGTCGCGTTCACCTACGGGCCGCTGGGCTTCGCGCTGCAGCCCAAGTCGCTGGGGACGCTCGACCTCCACGCGACGGCGATCCGGTTGACGTTGCACCTGTGCTGGTGGACCTCCGCGGCCGCGCTTCTGTTCCGGACCCGCGGTTACGCGACCCCCCTGGTCTTCGTCGCGGCGACGGCCGTTTGCGGCGCCGGGCTGGACATGGAGCCCAACTTCGCGCTCAACGGGGTCGTGATCCTGTCGGTCCTGAACTTCCTGCTCCTGGCGGAACTGGACCGCAAGCCCGCCTGGGCGGTCCCCGGGGCGATCCTCGCCGCCGCGGCGCTGCTCGCCAAGTTCAACCTGGGCGTCGCCTGCGCCGGGTCGCTGGGCGTCTGGTCGCTGATGCGGCTGGCCCGCGATCCGAGCCGGCGGGTGGTCGGACGACTCGCGCTGCTGGGCCTGGCCTACGTCGGGACGGTGGTCGGCCTGTTCCTGATCTACGGCGGGCCGATCTCCGCGCTTTGGCCGTTCCTGAAGGCGTCCAAGGAGATCGCCGCCGGCTACGGCACCCAGATGGCGATCGACGACCCGGCCAGCACGGGCCTGTGGACGGCGGTCGCGCTGTTCGCGGCGACGGCCGCGGGGCTGGTCGTCGCCGCGGCCGCGCGCTCGCCCATGGCCCCGGCGCTCGCGCTGATGATCGCGCCGATGTTCATCCTTTACAAGGGCGCGGCCGTCCGGCACGACCTGGGGCATTACTTGATAAGCTGGCCGGGGATGGTGAGCATGACGGCCCTGGTCCTGCCGGCCGCCAGCCGCGCGCTTCGAACGCGGATCCCCGCGACCGTCGCCGTCGCCGGCGTGGTGGGCCTGAGCCTCTGGTACGCGCCGACGAGCCTGGAGAAGATCACGACCCGCGGCCCCTCCAACCTGGCGGCCTTGTGGCGGCTCGACGAGTTCCGCGCCGCGGCGAGGGCCCGCGACGGCCGCTTGAAGGCGGAACAGGCGCTGCCGCCGCGGTTTTTGGAGCGGATCGGCGCGGCGACGGTGGACGTCTACCCCTGGGAAATCTCCCTGGCCTGGTCGAACGACCTGAACTGGAGGCCCCGGCCGGTCTTCCAATCCTACTCGACCTACACGCCGGCCCTCGACATGATGGGCGTCCGCCATTACCGCGGCCCGCGCGCGCCTCGGTTCGTGATCTACTCGCACGTCGCGATCGACATGGGAGTCCCCTGCGCGGTCGACTCGCGGACGTGGATCGAACTCTACCGCTGGTACGACCTGGTCGACGCCGAGGGGGACAAGCTCCTGCTCGAACGCCGCGCGACGCCCAAATGGAGCGGCGCGAGGCCGATCGACCGGACCACCGTCGACTTCGCGCGGACCTACGCCATTCCCCCGGCGGCCGGCGGCCTCGTCTTCCTGAAGGCCGACCTGGAACTCTCCCTCTGGGGCCGGATCAAGGCGTTGCTCTACAAGGTGGACCCGCCCCTGATCCGCGTCGAGTACAAAAACGGCGGGGCCGCCACCTACCGCATGGTCTGGCGCAACGCCGTCGGCGGGTTCGTCGCCAGCAACATGCCCTACGACCTGGACGCCGCGATCCAGATGTTTCGAGGCGGATCGGCCGCCGAGGTGGCCGGCGTCTCGTTCGACGACCCCAACGGCTGCTTCAAGCCCAGGGTCGAACTCCAGGCGCTTCAGTCCGGCCCCCTGGCGGAACCGATCGCCTCGGCCGACGGGACGACGGTTCGCTGACCGGCCGGGTTCAGAGTCTGTCCCGTAAGGGCGTCGCGGCCGGCATAACGTCCTTCCCCCCTCGCGGCATAGGTATGGCCACAACTTTTCGACTCGGAATCTGGGAAGGATAGGCAAGCGTCCGATGTCCCCTCTCCCACCGGGAGAGGGTGGCCCGAAGGGCCGGGTGAGGGTCGTCGCATTTCGGGATACGCTCTGGGCTTGCGTCATGCCGACCCGACGCTCCCCGCGAAGCGCGACGACCCTCACCCGCCGCTGCGCGGCTGCCCTCTCCCGGTGGGAGAGGGGACGGAATAGGCGATCTGGGTCAATATAGAGCTTGCCTATGCTCTCCAAATTCCTAATCGAAAAGTTGTGGCCATACCTATGCCCTCGCGGGGGAAGGTGGCCCGAAGGGCCGGATGAGGGGGGGCGGGCCAAAACGCCGTCGACGTCCAGGGCTTCCCGAACGGGCTTCCGCGAATTCCAACGGTCGTCCCGCGCGTCCTCCCCCTCATCTGACGCCTTCGGCGTCTGTCTTCCCCCGCGAGGGGGGAAGACGTCGGATCAACGGCCTTCCCCCCTCGCGGGGGAAGGTGGCCCGAAGGGCCGGATGAGGGGGGGCGGGCCAAAACGCCATCGACGTCCAGGGCTTCACGAACGGGCTTCCGCGAATTCCAACGGTCGTCCCGCGCGTCGTCCCCCTCATCCGGCCGCTTCGCGGTCTGTCTTCCCCCGCGAGGGGGGAAGACCGTGATGGTCGTCCCTTGCCCACTTATGAGACAGACTCTCAGCGGCCAATCGCGCCCAGCGCGTTGATCAACATCTGGCCGGCGACGGTCCCGAGCGTGATGACGACGATCCAAAACCAGATCGCCGACTCCTTGCCGGATGGTCGGCCCGACGCGCGCGGGCCGGGCTCGGCCCCCTCGGCGGGGCCGAAGTCCTCGTCGTCCCAGTCGTCCTCTTCCTTGATCCCCAGCGCCAGGGCGTCGTCGGACCACTTCTGGGAGAGGATGACGCGGGCGTCGGCCGCCATGCCTTCGGGGACGCGGAGCACGACCCCGCCGGAAAACGCGGCGTGGAACGCCTTCGACCCCGCCAGCTCGCCATCGACGATGGTCGGGATTCCCTCGGCCTCCAGGCGGATCCGAGGAGGGTGGCAGTCGGCCACGTTGCCGAAGCGGGCGACCTCCACCCACGGCCCCTTCAAGTCCGGAAGCGGACCCGCGGCCTCGGGGCCCGCTTCCAGCAAGACGTCGTGCTTGGGGCAGACGCCTCCCGCGGGAGCGTTCAGAAAGCCCTCGCAGACCGGACAGTAGCCGCGATCCAGAAGGCCCGCGCCGCACTCGTCGCAGAGCCGCCGCGACCCGGCGGTCGCGAACCCCTTGCCGCACGAGGGACAGAACGCCGGGGGGCTCGCCGCGGTTGGGCTCATGGCTTTCGGTCCCTTGGTTCGGCGCGGACGTCAGTTTTCCAGCGCGGCGTCGAGCGTGATGGCAAGTTTCAAGTGCTGGCCGATGAAACAACCGGTCCTGGCCTTCTCCGCCAACTCCTCGAACTTCGCGCGGTCGGCGCCGGGGATCTTGGCCTTCAAGGTCAGGTGGGACGAGGGCATGGTCAGGCCCGTACTCCCTTTCTCCAGAGTGATCTCGGCGGTGGCCTCCAGCCGCTCGGGCTTGAGGCCGGCCTTTTGCAGCAGGTGGGCGAGCGTCAGCGTGTAGCAGGTGACGTGCGCTCCGGCGAGCAACTCCTCCGGGTTGGTCTCCCCCTTCTTCTCGAACTGGTGGGGGATGGGGCTGCCGAAGGCCACCTTGGCGATGGCGCCGCTCTTGCCGGTGATGGTTCCCTCGCCGTCGGTGGACCCGCCGCGCCAAACCGCCGTGCCGTGGGTCTTCATGATCTCGTTCCCCGGAGTGGGCGTGGTCGCCCAAGAGGTATTCGCCGCTAATACCCAATCATTGCGATGGGAACGGTCGAATCAACCCCAAGGCGGTCGGCGGCCTATTCGCCCGACCCCAGCCGCGACTCCAGCCGGACGACATGCACCGTGCCGGGCCTGGTCGCCACGGCGATCAGCCGTCGCGCCGGCGAGTACGCCAGCGCGGCCGGCTCGGCGCCGCCGAGGTTCAGCGGGCCCAGGATCGGGAACCGGCCGAGCAGGGCCGGCGGCTCGACCTGGAGCAGCCTCAGCCCCGACTCGCCCTCGGGTGCCGTCACCAGATAGCGCGCGGCCTCGCCTTCCGAGCCGTCCGGCGGGCTGGCGACGGCGACGGCCTCGCCCCCGACGGGGACGAGCAGCCAATCGCCGTCGTCCGACGTCGAGACGTAGGGGGCGTCGGCCCGCGCCAGGTCCATGCGGCCGGCGATCTTCGGCGCGGTCGGGTCGGTCAGGTCGAGCGCCACGGCTCGTTTCGATCGCGCCAGGGTCGCCAGGGCGCCGCCGCCTCGGCGGGAGAGGAACAGCCGCTCCACGTCGTCGCCGTCGTCGAACTCGACCCGGCCGACGGGCCCCGCGGCGGGGCCGGCCAGGACGTCGCGCGCCGCGTAAACGCTCAGCGCCGGGGCGGGCTTGTCCGGGTCGCCCTCGGCCCTTCCCGACGACAGGACCGCCAGGTGGGAGCCGTCGGGGGTGGCGACCAGGTCGTCGGGGTAGTAACCGGCCTCGACCCGCGCGCCGGTCTTCCCGCCTTCGAGCGTGAAGGCGTCGAGCCATCCCGGCCCCAGGTGCTTGGCGTCGTTGACGGGACGCTGGAGGACCGCCACGTCGTCGCCCACGACCGCGATCGCCACCGGCCGCCCTTCGACGCCGATCGCGGCCAAGGGCGCGAGCTTGCCATCGACGCCTACCTGATACGTCAACACCCGGTTGTACCGCGGGCAGAGGACCGCCAGGCGGTCGCCGTCGGCGTCGAAGGCGATCCGCTCGGCTCGCTGCTGGCCGGTGGGTCGACGGTCGACCTCGCGCAACAGCCAGGGGCCGGCGACGGCCTCCACCGGCGCGGCCGCGGTTCGAGCCACCCACCAGGCCGCCGCGCCCGCCGCGAACAGCACGACCGCCGCGATCCCGACCAGCGCCGCGGGATGAACCATCCCCGAGGGCGCCGAGGGGGGCGGCGCGTGCTCGCGCCGCTCGCGGCCGAACTCGATGCGGTTCTCCGTCCCCTTGAGCAATCGACCGACGTTCTTGCGATGCCGGACGATCAACAGCACCACCGCCGCGATCGCCAGCAGGCTCATCGCGCGATGCTCCCGCGACCAGGGCTCGGCCGTTCGGAGGAAGTACGTCGCCGCGAACGCGACGCCGCCGGTCATCGACGACAACGAAACGTAATGCGACGGCAAGAACACCGCGAAGAACGCGACCGCCGCCGCGCCACAGGCGACCGGCTGAAGCGCCAGAAGCGCGCCCAGACTGGTCGCCACCCCCTTGCCCCCCTTGAAGCCGAGGTAGACCGGGAAGTTGTGGCCGAGGATCGCCCCCACCGCGGCGAGGACGGGAAGATCCGTCGGCGCGTCCCAGCCCAACCGGGCGAACAGCCAGGGGAGACCGATCGTCGGCAGCAGCCCCTTGTGTACGTCCAGAAGGAAGACCAGGATGAAGAACCGGAAGCCCAGCAGTCGGCCGACGTTGGTCGCGCCGATGTTCCCCGAGCCGAGTTTGCGGACGTCCTGCTTGGTCAGCGCGTAGTAGATCAGGTAGCCGAACGGGATCGCGCCGATCAGGTAGGCGGCCAGGGCGACGGCGGGGTAAGACCAGTTCAAGGGGGCGTCTCCGTCAGTCGTCGCGGCCCATCTTCAGCACCGCCTGGTCGGGACGGCCGAGGAACGCGGCGCGTCGGTCGTCGAAGATCTCGTTGGCGGTGGCGTAGTCGTCGTGGCGGCCGATGTCCAGCCAGTAGCATTTCTGGCGGTAGCAGTGGACGGCGCGGCCGGTGGTCCGCATCGCCTCCAGCAGTTCCGGCATCGTGACCGCCTGGCCCGGCGTCAGGTAGTCCCAGGCCGACGGATCCAGGATATAGACCCCCATGCTGACCTGGAACGAGTATTCGGGCTTCTCGGAATATCCCGTCAGGACGTGGGGGTCGTCGCCGAACTCCAGGACGCCGAAGTCGATCTTCACCTCGCGAGGGTACGAGGCGATCGTCGCCGCGGCCCCGCGGACGCGATGGAAGTCGTGCATCGCGCCGTAGTCGAGCGTGGTGAGGATGTCGCCGTTGATGACCAGCACGGGTTCGTCGGGCTTGTCGATCAGCGTCAAGCCGCCGGCCGTCCCCAGCGGGGCGACCTCGCGGCGGTAGTCGAGCCGGACGCCGAACTTCCGACCGTCGCCGCAGAAGGTCTCGATCAACTCGGTGAGGTAGCCGGTGATGATGGTGACGTCCCGGAACCCGTAGCGCTCCAACTGGCGGATGACGACCTCCAGGATCGGCATCGGATCGTCCTCGCCCAGGGGCATCAGCGGCTTGGGCAGGACGTGGGTGTACGGACGCAGCCGCGTCCCCTTGCCCCCCGCCAGGATCACGGCCTTCATGCGTTCCCCCTTCCGTGGATCGGGATGCGATCGCGTCGCGAACGGAGCCCCGCGGACTTCCGCTTGCTCGCGGCGACCTCCTCGAACACCTTGACGAGCGCCTCGACGTGGTCATCGAATGTCCAGGCGCGGCCGAGTTCCGCCGCCTCGGCCGAGAGCGCCGCGCGGCGGTCGTCGTCGGCCGTCGCGTCGAGCGCGGCGACCATTTCGTCGGTCGCGTCGGGCGTCGAAAGGACGAACCCCTGACGGCCATGGCTCATCAACTCGCTCGCCCCGTTGCAGGCCGTGGTGATCGCCGGCAGGCCGCACGCGAGGGCCTCCAGGACGACCAGCGAGCAAGGATCGTAATACGTCGGCGAAACGAAGAAGTCGCTGGACCAGTAGCACTCGCGGACGTCGTCGTGGAAGCCGAGGAAGACGACCCGATCCCCCACGCCCAGCCGTTCCGCCAGCCGGCGATACCGTCCCGGCCGACCGCCGCCGCAGACCAGGAGCTTGATCGGCCGCGCGCCGGGACGCTCCCGCGCCGCGAGCCCTCGAATCAACGGTTCGAGACCTTTCAGTGCGTAGTTGTGTCCCACGAACAGGCCGACCAGGTCGTCGGTCGCGAGGCCGACCTCGCCTCGGAACTCGGCGCGGGTCTCGTTGGGCCGGGGGAGGGTCACGCGGTCGGGGTCGATCGCGTTGGGGACGACTCGGATTCGGTCGCCGCCCACGCCGTTGAACTCCCGGAGGTGCCCGGCGACCATCCGACTGACCGCCACCACCCGCGCCCCGCGCGCCGGATCGTATTGACGCTTCTCGATCGCGCGATACGTCCAGAACTTGGGGTTGGCCTTCTTGCCCAGGACGTACAGCCGGCGCGCGACCGGGTTGGCGAACCGCCTGGAGTTGGCCCGCAGGCTCCCCCCCTGGACGCCTCCCTGCGGGATGATGACGTCGTGCTCGTAGGTGTTGATGAAGCCGACGGAGCAGTCGTAATCGGCGTTCTTCAGAAGCGCCGCGGAGGCGTCGGCGAACGCGGCGATCTTTTGGGAGCGGGTCCGTCCGCCGGACTCGACGCGGACGCGGCGGACCTCCGACGGCAGAGCGCCTTCCGCCCAACCGCCGGCGTACAGGTCGACCTCGTGCCCGCGGCGCAGCAGGCCGCGACAGAGATCCACGATGTAGGTCTCGGCCCCGCCCCTGGTGGGATCGACCCTCGGGAAGTTCAGGGCCAGTCGCATCGTCGATCCCTCCATGGCCTATCGTCTCTTCTTCGCCCGAATGGGGGCCGCGGCTGGAGTTTTCCTCGCGCCCGCGTCGCGTTTACGGCCTTCCCCCCTCGCGGGGGAAGGTGGCCCGAAGGGCCGGATGAGGGGGGGCGAGCAAGAAGGCCCTCGGGATCCCGAGTCGCCTGGACCGGCTTTTCGGCTTCCCCACGGCTTCCGGTCGCGTCGTCCCCCTCATCCGGCCGCTTCGCGGTCTGTCTTCCCCCGCGAGGGGGGAAGGCTCTTCCTATCGTTGTGCCCCGCGTACCGCGCCGCCTTGATTCGGATCATCCGCGCGTGCCAGTCGGGTCGCTTCAGGCCGGCCTCGCGCCTGTAGCGTCTCCAGAACCGGAGGACGTCGCGAGGCTCGACGCCGGCGACGCCCTCGATGGAATACAACAGTTGGCCCAGGTCCTTCCAGCGCCAGCGGTCGGCGAACAGGCGATGCTCGCGGAGGCGGTGCAGGTCGATCAGGGTCAGCGACACGTCGCGAGGATCGCGCGCCAGCTTCTCCAGGTCGATGAAGAAGTGGCACAGGTACAGATCTTTATGGAACGCTCGCGCGCGGTGGAGGGTCGCGGCCATGCGGGCCATCTCGGGGACGATCCGACGCTTGAGCGCGGCGAACGCCTCGGGGTCGAGCGCGTCGCGAAGGCCGGGGAGGACTTCGTTGAGTTCGCGGCCGGGGAGTTCGGCGACGGCCAGGTAGCCTTGCAGCCCGCCCCACGGGCCGACGCGCTCGCCGACGGCGACCACCTCCGGCACGGCCACGCCAAGCGCCCGCGCCCGCTCCAGGTGCGCCCACTCCGCCGCCCCCGGCGAGTGCCGCCCGCCGGGGTCGAGCGTCGCGGCGATCCGAGCCGTCCAGGGGAGTCGGAAATGCCGCTTGAGGTAGATCGACACCCGACGCTCGCCCTCGTGGAAGACGAATCGGGCCGTCGACCGCCCCTGCTTGGCGTGCAGGCGGTCGCGACTCTCCATCGCCATCGCCGCGGCGTCGAAGTCGTCCGGCAGCGCGTCGCGAAAGCGGTCGTCGATCCACGACCACCGCGTCCCGCGCGTCAAGCGGTCCCAGAGCGTGCGGATGCTCATCGTCGAAAGCCCTCCCACGCGACCGGCTGATTGACGCGGAAGATCCTGGTCCCCACGTCGCGGCCGTCGACGATCTCGGGGAAGTCGCGAACCGGCGAGGCGGCGAAGGCGAGGAGGGAGTTCAGGCTCTCGGCCCGGCGGCTGCCCGCCTCCAACTCGTCGCGACCGACCACGACGTAGGTCAAGCCGCGGTCGGAAAGCGCCTGGGGGACGTGCCAAAAGTCGTAGCCGTCGCCGCGGCCGGCGACGAACCGCGCCCAGCCGCGGGTGTCCAGGACGCGCTCGTCGGGCCCGGCGTTCTCGGCCAGCCAGCGCCCGGCCCGCCAGTGGCCGCGGCGGCTCTCGTGGCCCTCGCGAAGCTGGTAGACCGAAAGGACCGTCGCCACGACGACCGTTCCAGAGACGACCGCGCCCCGCCACGTCGCGGGCGAGATCGGCAGCCTCGGCCCCAGCCGTCGCAGACAGATCACGACCCCCGCCGCGGCGAAGATCGTCGCGACCGCCACCAGCGGCAGCGCGTGCCGCCCGGAAACATAGCCCAACTTCGATCCGTTCAACACGACCCCGCCGACGTAGACGGCGACGAACGCCGCCAGCACCGAGAGTTCCGCGCGACCCGCGCCGGAACGTCCGGACGACGCCTGGATGAACCGACGCCGAGCCAGACCCCAAAGGGCCATGATCGCGAACCCCCAGCACATCTCGTCCCACCAGCGCCGGCCCAACTCCGTCAGCGCCGCGACCGGACCCGCGAGGGCCTCGTCGCCCGACTCCTCCTTGGGCGAGAGGTCCAGCCCCGCCCCCTCAAGGCCCTTCGGCAGCGGCTGGGGAACCGTTCTAAGAATCTTGATTTGCGAGCCCAACCCCGCCGCGTGGCGGATCGCCAGCTTCTCCGAGACTTCGCCCTTCGCCAGCGCGTACCCGCCGACGCAGACGAGCGCCGCCAACCCCAGGGCCGCCGGCGCGGGGAACTTCGCCAGCGATCGGACCCCGCGCGCCCGAACCGCGTTCCAGCCGAAGACCAACCCGACGGCCAACGGCGCGAGGATCGCCTCGGGCCTCGCCATGTACGCCAGACCGCCGACGAGCCCGGACGCGGCGGCGAACCGCCAGCGGTCGCGCTCGACGGCCTTCGCCCCCAGCCATAAACACGCGAACATGCCCGACAGCCCGACCGCGTTGGCCAGGGCGTCGCGGCCCACCTCGGCGGGGACCGGCAAGAGGACGTGGACGAAGACCGCCACCAGCGCGATCCGCTCGTCGAAGACCGCGCGGGCCAGCGCGAACAGCGGAAACAGCAGCAAGACCGATGCGACGGCCGAAACCCCCTGCGCCGCGATCCGCCAGGACTCCGGCCCGGCGCCCAGGACGGCCGCGGCGACCGGCTCGGCCGCGGCCACCAGGGCGGGGTAGAGCGGGTGCTGGTCGGAGCCTCGGATCGCGTCGATCCAGGGGTCGGTCTGGAACCGACGGGCGACGGCGATGAACTTCAAGCCGTCCTGCGCCGGGACCAGCGTGCGCGCGATCCCCGCGACGTGGAGGACCGCCGCGAAGACCGCGACTCCCAGGAGCCATCGACGATGCGACATCCGTCCCTCCTCCATCCTCAAGCCGTCAAGGGCAGCGGGGCTCGGTCGGCCGCGGCCGATTCCCAGAGGTCGCGCAACGACCGCTCGAACGGGGTCGTCGGCCGCCAGTCGGTCTCGGCGGCGATCCGGGCGACGCTGGCGCGGGAGTCGTCGACCTCGCCGCGGCGGACGGCCGTCGGGTCGGCGGCGACGACGACCGCGCGGCCGCTCAGGGCGATCAGACGGTCGAGCCCCTCCCGGATCGAGCGCGACTCGCCGGAGGCCACGTTGTAGAGCCGGCCGGGCTTGGCTTGCGTCGCCAGCGTCAGCAAGGCGGCGGCGGCGTCGCGGACGTCGACGAAGTCGCGGCGGGCGTCGAGCCGGCCGGCCGGCACTCGCGCCGGGCCCGCCGACGGCTCGGCCAGGTGGGCGGCGAACCGGCCGAACGCCAGCGACTCCGGCATGCCGGGGCCGATCAAGTTGAACACCCGGCCGACCACGATCTCCAACGGCCCTCGACGCGCCAGCGCGGAGGCGGTCGCCATCAGCTTGCCGCGGCCGTAGGCGGTCGTCGGCCGGCAGGGATGGTCCTCGGTGATCGGCAGGTCGGCGGCGGCGACGGGCCCCACCTCGGCGGCGGAACCGGCCAGGACCACGCGAATCGGCTTCCCCAGCGACCGCAAGGCGTTCAGGAGCCGATCCGTCCCCCAGAAGTTGACGTCGTAGACCTCCGCGTCGGCCGCGGGGGGCGTCCTACCGGCGGCGTGGACGACGTAATCCGGCGCCACGTCCTTCACCGCCTCGCCGAGCCCTTCGGGGTCGAGCAGGTCGGCCGAGACGAACAGCGCCCCGCGCGGGGCGCGGGGGCGGGTCCGTCCCAGGACGACGATCCGGTCGCCGTCGGCGACGGTTCGTCCCAGGGCGTCGAGAACGCGGCCTCCCAGCCAGCCGTTCGCGCCGGTGATCAGCCAAGTCGCCATGTCGTCTCCTTGATGGTGGCTCGGGAGCCGCGCCGGCCCGAGAGCATCCGGCGCGCGACGTCGAACACGGGGTCGGGTCTTAGTCGTCTCATGCACTCGTTATGGCCCAGCGGGCAGACGGGCCGCTGGCAAGGTCCGCAGGGGAGCGGGTGGTACAGATGCGCGGCGTTGGGCTGGTTCGTCCGGGTCCACTGGATCCAGGTCGGGCCGAACAACGAGATCACCGGCGTGCCGAACGCCGCGGCGAAGTGTCGCGGGCCCGAGTCGGTCGTCACCATCAGGTCGGATCGGCGAACGATCGCCTTGGAGAGCCCCAGGCTCAGGCGTCGATCGGCCAGGCTGTACACGCGGGGATGATCGGCCAGCGCGGCGATCCGGCGCGACTCTTCGCGCTCCGCCGGTCCGCAGAGGACGACGACCGCGACGCCGCATTCCCCAGCCAGCCGACGCGCCAGGACGCCGAACGACTCCGACGGCCACGCCTTCGACGGCCCGAACGCGCCGCCGTTGTTGAGGCAGACCAACCCCGCGGAGACGTCCGCGCCCAGGGCGCCGAGCGCCTCGTCGGCGGCGGCCTCGTCGGCGGCGGTCGTGGCCAGCTCCAGCCGGGCGCTTTCGCGAGGGCAATCCAGCAGGCGGGAAAGCGCCAGGTAGTATTCCACGATCGGCGAGGGGAGGAGCTTTCCGTCCTCGTCGCGGGGCGGTCGCAACCGGTCGGTCAGGAGCCAGCCGCGGGCGTAGCGGTCGTAGCCCACCCGTCTGGGGATGCCGGCCAGTCGCGAGATCCAGGCGGTGCGGATCGAGTTCGGCAGGAGGACCGCCGCGTCGGGGCGGTCGGCGCGAAGGCGACGGACGAGCGCCCTGGTCCGTTGCTCCGGCGTTTTCGCGCCGGGATGGAAGAGGATGGTCTCGTCGAACCAGTCGAGCCCGTCGAGGACCGGCGCGACGTTCGGCTTGACCACGGCCGTCAGCTTGCCCGCCGGGTAGCGCTTCCGCAGGGCGCGGAAGGTCGGCGTCGCCATGACGGTGTCGCCGATGAGGCTGGGGCAGAAGACGACGACGTTCATGAAAGGACGGGCCCTTCCCTGGCGTGCCGCGCCGACGTCCGTGCCGGCGGTCGATCCTCGGAGGCGGTCTCGTCAGTCGCTCGGGCTCGGAGGTCCGGGGCCGTCTTCGTAGGCTGGGTCTGGACCCAGCCCACGCGAGCCAAGGCTTCTCCAAGCTGGGTCTCGACCCAGCCTACGAGGCGTCCGATCGTCGCGCGGCGGTCGCTCCCTAGGCTTCCGGAACGGTTCGATTCGGGAGCAGCCGGGCCAGCAGGTCTTCCAGCGGCCGGGCGTCTCCCGAGATCTCCAGTCCGATCCGGAGCGCGCGGAGCGGCGCGCCCCCGAGATTCGAGACGCGGAGTTTCACCAGATCCTTCTGGGTGGTCAAGACGAGTTCCGCTCCGGTCGCCGCGGCCCAGCGCGTCAGATCGGCGACGTCCTCGGCCGAATAGGGGTGGTGGTCGGGGAAGGCCCGGAGGTCGGCGACGTCGCAACCAAGCCCCCGAAGCGTCCTTCGGAAGCCCTCGGGGTTGCCGATCCCGCAAAACGCGGCGACCCGACGATCGGCCAGACCCTCCAGCGACGAGGATTCGCCGTCGCCGTCGACCAGGTCGCGGGGGGCGTGGCGGGCCTCCAGGATCGGGACGTCCGGCGCGTGGCGTCGGACCTCGGCGCGGATCGCGTCGAGCGCGTCCGCCGCGACCAGGTCCGCCCGCGAGACCACCACCGCCCCCGCCCTCGCCAGCGAGGCGACCGGCTCGCGCAACAGCCCGCGGGGGAAGAGCCGGCCCAGGCCGAAGGGCTCCAGCGCGTCCAGAAGCACGACGTCCAGGTCGCGGGCGAGCCGGCGGTGCTGGAAGCCGTCGTCGAGGATCAGAAGCTCGGCCTCCAACTCCTCGACGGCGATCCCGGCCAGCCGGACGCGGTCGCGGTCCTGAAGGTGGGGGACGTCCGGGAGGTTTTCCTCCAGGACGAGCGCCTCGTCGTTGACGGCGTCGGAGCGGCCGTAGCCGCGGCTCAAAAGACAGACGCGGACGTCGCGGTCGCGATACCAGCGCGCCAGCCACTGGACCATCGGCGTCTTGCCGGTCCCTCCCAGGGTCAGGTTCCCCACCGAGACGACCGGGACGCTCGCCCGGTGGACGTCGCGGCCGCGGTCGAACCGCCGGTTGCGCAGCGCCGCCCCCGCGCGGTAGCCGACCGCCGCCAACGCCAGCCCGGCCCTCGCCAGGGCCGCCGACGCCCCGCGCGTCTGGCCGCGGACCAACTTCAAGTAGCTTTCCGGAGAGACGAACGGCACGCGAGGATCCCGTGGAAGAAGGTTGAGAGGCGATCGCGATCCTCGACCATCCGCGAGCGCGGGCTTCCGGGCAAGCCCGATTTCGGCTCGATTCCATCGCCCCAGCGCGGCCGAGGCGTCACGCATGATTTCCCGCGACACCCCGCCAAGGTCGTCCCCAAGCCCCGTCGGCGCCGCGGCGCGCGAGTCCGGGTCGAGCGATCGACGTGACGGAGGCGGCGCGTCGGGCGCGGACTTCTCCGTTTCCTCCCGTGAACGCCGTTCGGTAGTATGGATGGAAACGAAGGGACGTCGCGTCGGCGCGACGGCGGGCGGAGCGGCGATCGGCGGGAGGTCTTTGAATGAAGCCCGATGCACTTTTGGAGCGGATCAAGGCGGCGCCGTTCCGGCCGTTCGTGTTGGTGACGGCGGACGGCGCCAGGTTCCGAGTCGATCACCCCGAATGGATCGCGACCGTCGGAGGGCGGACGGCGGTGGTGATGGATCGTGACGAGAGGACGTATTTCATCGACGTCGCGCTGGTCACGACGGTGGAGGTTGACTCGCCCGTCGTTCGGGTCGAGGACGGCGCCCGACCGGAGAGCGAGTAGGCGATGAAGATCGACGACGTTCGCAAGGCGAAGTCGCGGATCCCGTTCGAGCCGTTCGTGATTCGGACCAGCGACGGCCGGGAGTTGCTGGTCAAGCATCCCGACGCCGTGTCGTGGGACGAGGGGGGGCGGTCCCCGTCCTGTTTCGCCCCCGGCGGTTGGGAACTGCTGGACGTCGCCCACGTCGTCGGCCTGGCCGCCGCGCCGAACGCGGGACGCAAGGCCGAATGACGGCCCCCGCGGCGCCGCCCCGATCGATGCCGATCGGATTTCCGGCTTGGTCCGGCAGAGCCGACGCCGCGACTCCTGAATGGAAGGCTCCGACGATGATCGCCGCGCCCGAGGATCCGCACCCCCTGGTCGCCCACTGGTTGAAGCGGCATCGCGGCGCGATCAGCTTCGCGCTGCACATGGTCGGGATCCCGCCGACGATCCTGGGGGCGTTGCTGTTGGCGGTCTACGTCGTCGGGACGTCGTTCCCGGTGTTCGCGGCGGCGGTGGCGATGTTCGTCGGGGGCTTCGCCTTGCAGTTCGTCGGGCATTACCTGGAGGGGACCGATCCCGGCGAGGTGATCTACTTCAAGCGGCTTTTCGGCGTCCCTTACGTCGAATACCCCGCCGGGGCGGCGTGGTCGCCGGCCGTCGCGGCGGCGGAAACGGCGGAAGCGTCGGGAATGGTTTGAGCGTTCGCGTCCCCGTTAGACGTCGCGGGAGGGCGGGTCCGCGAGGAAACCGCGCCGCGCGGACGGTTTTTCCCCTGGAGTAAAAACCGGACGACCGCTAAATTCCCCGCCGTCGCCTCAAGTCGCGAAACCCGGACGTCCGATACTTCTCGACAGCCTGATTTTCTCCGCGGACGTGGGGGGGTTCGGGCTCGAGTCGCGGTCGACGGGGTTCGTCGGCGGGCGATCGGCAAATCGGTGGGACGGGTCGGCCCCCGCACGTCTTTCGCGGTCGGCCCGGCAAGTGGTGGAGACGGGGCGCGACCAAGTCGGCCCGAATGCGACCGCGAGAGTCGAGTCGTGGGCGGAACGCCCGGAAAGCCAAGCCAGGGATGGCGCGGCGTGCCCTCACGCCTCGGGTTGCGCGTCACATGGCGATCTTAGTCAAGGACGGCTGGCCATGCGATTGACCTTATGCGGGAACCGTTGGACTCACGCGGCCGTGCTGGCGGCCCTGGTGGGTTCGACCGGTTGCCAGAGACTTCCCTACATCGACCAGTCCAAGTCCGTCCCCCACGACGCCATGGGGAAGATGGCCCTGGAGGACAAGGAGGTCCAGCAGGCCGACTTCCTGGCCAACCAGACGGCCATGCCGATCCCCAAGATCGCCAAGCCCCGGACCACCAACGATCCGGAGGCCGACGAGATCTGGCCGATGACGCTCCAGGAGGCGATCCGGATCGGCCTGGACAACTCCGAGGTCGTCCGCGTCATCTCCTTCGGCGCCCAGGGGATCCCGGTCGGCGGCTTCGAGCCGACCCCGCTGAACATCGGCGCCGGCGCCGGCATCGCCAGTTCCTTGGGCTCCGGCACCCTCCAGACGGTCTACGATCCGGCGATCCAGGAGACCCAGATCGCCCAGGCCCTGAGCGTCTTCGACACCGGCTTCATCACCAACATGACCTGGGGCAAGAACACCCAGCCGTTCAACAACGCCATCGCCGGCGGTACGATCCAGGTCGGCGGCGTCAAGTCCCCGGTCATCTCGGTGCAACACCTGGCCCAGTTCCAAAGCGGCCTGCAGAAGCGGACCGCCACCGGCGCCCAACTGGGGATCGTCCACAACGTCAACTGGGCCTACCAGAACAGCACGTTGCAGGTCGATCCGTCGATGTACACGACCAACCTCCAGTTGACGTTGACCCAGCCCTTGATGGGCTCCGCGCCGATGCCCGGCCAGCAACAGGGGCCGCTGGTCGGCCTGGAGGCCAACCGCGCCCCGATCGTCGTGGCCCGGCTCAACGCCGACGCGGCGGTCTGGCGGTTCAAGGCCGAGATCATGGCCATGACCCGCTCGATCGAGCAGCAGTACTGGTCGCTGGCCCAGCAGCACGTCCAGCTCTGGTCGTCCGAGAAGGCCGTCGAGCTGGCCCGCGAGATCGTCAACCGCGAACAGGCCGAGCTGGTCGTCGGCAAGGGGACCGTGGCCGACGTCGCCGAGGCCCAGCAGCGGCTGGAGCAGTTCAACCTCGACCTGGTCACCCGCACCGCGGACGTCGTGACCACCGAGCGTCAGCTTCGCAACATCCTGGGCCTCCCCCCGGCCGACAACCGCCGGATCATCCCGGTCACCCCGCCGACCGAGGCCCGGTTGGAGCCCGACTGGGATTCCAGCGTCGCCCAGATGATCACGTTCCAGCCCGACATCGTGCAGTCCCAACTCCTGGTCCGAATCGCCGAGCTTCAGCTGCTGGTGACTCGAAACCAGCTTCTGCCCCAGTTGGCCCTCAACGTCCTCTATCAGTTCAACGGCTTCGGCACCCGCCTGGACAGCGCCGAGGCGGTGATGACCGGGGCGTCGATCAAGGCCATCGAGCCGATCGTGGCCGCCCAGCAGCGAGCCGCGGGCGTGGCGTCGAACCCCGGGCTTTACAACAACTTCCGGACCTGGCAGGTCGGCTTCTCGTTCCAGATGCCGTTGGGGATGCGGTCGCCGTTGGCGCAGACCCGCAGCGCCCAGTACACGCTGTTGCGGCAGCGGGCGTTCCTTCAGCAGGTGATCCACCAGACGGTCCACTCGCTGGCCCGGTTCTTCCTGGAGGTGGACGCCAACTACAAGCAGTTCAAGACCGCCTCGCGGTTGCGGGCCGCCGCCGCCGAGCGGCTCGCCGCCCAGCGGGCCTACTACGAGGAAGGCCGGATCACCATCGACCGCTTCCTCGACGCGGTCAGCCAGTACGCCCAGGCCGTCGCGCTCGAGGCCCAGTACAAGACGACCTACAACATCTCGATCGTCGCGCTTGAGGAGGCCAAGGGGACGCTTCTGGCCTACGACAACATCGCCGTCGCCGAGGGCCCCAACCCCCGCAAGGCCTACGTCCAGGCCCGCGAGATCCAGGACGCCCACCGTCGGATCCCGATCGCGCCTGACGGCCCGATGTACCGCGAGCGGTCCACCGGCCCGGCCACTCCCGAACCCGTCGAGCCCCACCAGCCGCCCAACGTCCAGGAAGGCGACCCGCTACCGGCGATGCCCGCCCCGATCGGCCCGATGGGACCGCCGCCGACCCCGGTCCCCCCGACGCGCCCCGCCGGCGAGGCCCCGATCCTCTCGCGGGCCCCGGCCGACGCCCCCAAGGCCGACGCCGACGTCCAGACCGCCGCCGGCCCGCCCCCCGCGGGAGCCTCGCCGACGCCGGAGCCCGCTCCCGCGCCGGCATCCGCCCCCGCGCCGGAGCCCGCTCCCGAGGCGGCGCCCGAGATCGGCGAGCTTCCGGAGCTTCCCGAAGCCGTCGACCTGCCGCCGCTCCCCTGACCCCGCGGACGGCGCGATCCCGACTCTCGCCGACGGCCGAGGCCCCAAGCCTCGGCCGTCCGGCGTTTCAGCGACCCGCGCGGCGGACGCTCAACCCTCCTCGGCCTCTTCCCCCTCGGCGGCGCGGGGGGCTTGCGGCCGCATCAGTGGGAACAGCACGACGTCCCGGATGCTGGGCTTGTTCAAAAGCAGCATGCAGAGGCGGTCGATGCCGATCCCCAGCCCGCCGGCCGGCGGCATCGCGTTCTTCAGCGCCTGGACGAAGTCCTCGTCCATCTTGGCCATCGAGTCCTCCTCCTTCTGTCCGGCCAACTGGCTCCGGAAGAGTTCCTCTTGCAGCCGCGGGTCGTTCAGCTCGGTGTAGGCGTTGGCCAGCTCGATGCCGTCGACGAACAGCTCGAACCGCTCGGCGATCCGCGGGTCCGACGCCTTCCGCTTGGTCAAGGGACAGATCGCCGCGGGGTAGTCGATCACGAACGCCGGGCCGATCAGCGCGTCCTCCACCGTCGCCTCGAAGAGGTCGCTTATGATCACGTCGCGGTCGCGCCCCTCCGTCTCGACCCCCACGTCGCGGGCGCGGGCCTTCACCGCGTCGAAGTCCTCGGGGTCGATCCCGGCGTACTGGCGGAGCAGATCCAGATAGCGGCGCCGAGGCCACGGCGGGGTGAAGTCGATGGTCTTCTCCCCCCAGGCCCGGATGAAGCCGCCGCCGATCGCCTCGATGGCGGCGCAGATCAAGCTCTCGGTCAAATCCATCATCGAGTGATAGTCGCCGTAAGCCTGATAGGCCTCCATCATCGTGAATTCGGGATTGTGCTTGGGGCTGATCCCTTCGTTGCGATACACCCGGCCGATCTCGAAGACCCGCTCCATGCCGCCGACCAGAAGCCGCTTGAGGTAAAGCTCCGGCGCGATCCGCAGGAACAACTCGACGTCCAGCGCGTTGTGGTGGGTGACGAACGGCTTGGCCGCGGCGCCGCCGGCGATCGCCTGCATCGTGGGGGTCTCCACCTCCACGAACCCGCGCCGGTGCATCACCTCGCGGAACGTCCGCACGATGGTCGACCGCCCCAGGAAGGTCCGGAGCGACTCGGGGTTGGAGAACAGGTCGACGTATCGGCGGCGATAGCGGATCTCCTGGTCGGTCAGCCCGTGCCACTTCTCCGGCGGCGGGGTCAGGCTCTTGCCCAGGAACGTCAGCGCCGTGGCGAAGACGGTCAACTCGCCCGTCCTAGTGTAGCCGAGCGTCCCATCGACGCCCAGCAGGTCGCCGAGGTCCAGCAACTCCACCAGCGCCCACGCCTCGTCGCCGACCTGCTTCTTGCCGATGAACACCTGGATCCGGCCGGTCCAGTCGCGGACGTCGAGGAAGACCACCTTCCCCTGACCTCGCTTGAGCATGATCCTGCCCGCGATCCGAACCGTCGGGCCGGGTTCCGGGGTCTGGCCTTCCGCGGGTTTGGGAAGCTCGATCGCGCGCGTCGCGGCGACGGCCTGATGGCCGTCGAACCGATGTCCCCACGGGTCGATCCCCGACTCGGCGATCTTCTTCAGCTTCTCCGCCCGCACCGCCTCCAGGACGTCCCGCGACTCTTCGGCCATCTCGCCGCCTTAGCTCTTTTCCAGGGTTCGACTTGGGGAGACAAACGGGCGATTGTATCGGCCGCCCCGGCGACTCGCAACAGAATCCGAGGGGCGTGGAACCTCCGCGAAGGGCCTACTCGTCCGCCTCTCCGAGTCCGCGGCGTCGCGCCTTGGTCTCGCCGCGCTTGCGCTTGGATTCGAGCCGACGTTTCTGGGAGCCGAGCGTCGGCCTGGTCGGGCGGCGGGGCTTGGGACGCTCGCAAGCCCTGGCGATCAGGGCGACGAGCCGGGCGACGGCGTCGCGGCGGTTCGCCTCCTGCGTCCTCGCCGTCTGGGCGAGGATCGTCAAAAAGCCGTCGCCGCCGATCCGACGCCCGGCCAGGGTCAAAAGCCGTTGCCGGACGTCCTCCGGCAGCGAGGGCGAGCCGGTCGCGTCGAACCGCAGCCGAACCGCCGTCGACACCTTGTTGACGTTCTGCCCGCCCGGGCCCGACGACCGGATGAACTCGAAGGCCAACTCGGACTCGTCGAGCGACACTCGCTGGTTGACGTCGATCATGGCCTCTCGATTCCGTCAAACGTCGATGACGATACAAAGATTATTAATATTCATATCTGCTCAACTAAAGGCCCGCCGGCGCCTACTCCACCGCTGAGTATGCAAGGCCCGGTTCCCGGAGTTCAAGGGGACGCCGTTTTCAGACGCGCCGCGCCGCCGGCCGTCGCGGCGCATCGTCGTCGGGATCGAGCCTCCGTTCCGACGACTCGGGGACGAGCGCGGGCGGGTTCGACGTCACGGCGGACGGGTTGGCGTGAATGCGTCAAACCCTCGCGGCGCGACGCCCCGGAATCCGTCACGGGACGTTCCGCCCCGCGCCTGCGCCCGTCGGCGAGAATTCCAGTCCACGGCGATCCAGCGCGACGTCCGCCTCTACACTACATGACGCGGCGTGAACGACCACGGCGCCCGAGCCTTCGCGTCCAGGTCGAGTCGCGGTCGGTCACGCCGGCTCCCGTCGCCCGGCCCGACGCTTGGCGACGGCCCCGCGCGGGGCGGCGGCTAGGCCGCGGCCTAGCCGGCCGGCGGGGGCATCATGGACTTGTCCATGTGCATGATCATGTCGAAATCCTCGGCCCTGTAGACCCAGACGGGCCCGCGGCCGAAGACGTAATAGACGGCGACGACGGCCTCGTCGGGCTCGGCCAGGGTCAGCCGGACCATCACGCGGCGATACCCCTGGTCCTCGTAGCCGGGGGTCTCGCCCAGGACCTCGAAGTCGAGCAGCTTCTGGCCGGGGGGCTGTTGCTGTTCCACGAACATGACCGGTCGGATCGCCGTGACGGTTCGTTCGATCGCGGGGGAGGCCGCCCAGGCCCGCATCGCCCGCTCGACCGCCCGCCGGGCGGCGGGCGGATCGGGGACGACGGAATCCGCGCCCGCCCCGTCGCCGCACGCCGGCAAACCGACGGCGACGAGCGCCGCGAGAAGCCCCCGGGGACGCCCCCAACGAATCCGCTCCACGATCCCCTCCTTTCCCGCCGGGTTCGGCGCCGGCTCTCGAAATCGCGAACGCGACCGCTTGCCGGAGAGCCCGCGCCGGGTTACCATTCAATCTAATCGGAAATGCGCCCCGGTCGAAGGACACGATTCATTTCGCCGCGCCTTTCCCAAGGCGGCCTGGAAAACGGGCCTCGGAACCCCTTCGGAAGCGACGATGCACGTCACCCGTCGGCACGCCCACCGCTGGCTGATCGCGACCTTGATGGTCGTCGCCGGCCAGCATGCCGCGCGGGCGACATGCGGACGTCACGCCGCGCCGGAGTTGGACGTCGCTTATCTTGAGGGCCTCGGCCGTCACGTCCCCGCCCTGGCCGAACTCGCCTCGACGCCGGCCGAGCCCCCCGGCTCGACGTGCCACGGTCCCCAATGCTCCAATCGGGTGCCGCCCCCGGCCGCGACCCCTTCTCGGATCCAGGGCCACGTCGATCATTGGGTGTGGTCCGAACATCTCGTTTCCCCGTCGCCGGAACGGGCGTCGCGCCTCGCCCTTGAGGACGCGAGCCTTCTTCCCCCCGCCCCGTCCGATCGTCTCGACCGTCCCCCTCGGTGACGCGGGCCCGACCCGTCCTCGCGCCCCCGTCCGATCAAAGCTCGCCGCGCGCCGCCGATCCGCGGCCGAGGACCGTCGCGTCGTTGGATACCTGACGATTCCGCGCCGTCGCGGTTCGCGCGCCGTCCGCGGCGAAGCCGGCCCCGCGCTTCGCGTTCGAACGGGACGGCGTCGCGGTCGAGCGCGCGAAGCGCCGAGCGCCCCGATCCTCTGTCGGGGGTCGGACGCGCGATCCATCCATTCCCTCGTACCTCGTTCCCCCTTTATTTCGAAAGGACGAAGCGATGCGCCGAAATCCGCGCGATCGTCGGGGCTTCACGTTGATCGAACTTCTGGTGGTGATCGCCATCATCGCGGTCTTGATCGCGCTGCTGCTGCCGGCGGTGCAGTCGGCCCGCGAGGCGGCGAGGCGCGCGCAGTGCGTGAACAACCTCAAGCAATTGGGACTCGCGGCCCACAACTACCTGTCGACGTTCCGGGTGCTGCCGTTCGGCAAGGGGCCGAGCTACGACCAGCTCATCCCGGGCACGCCGTTCTACGCGCGGTGGTCCACGCACAGCCAGCTTTTGATGTTCATCGAGCAGGGCAACCTGTACAACGGCATTAATTTCCATCTGGCGCCGGAGACGCCCGGCATGGCGGGGGACGTGCCGTTCATGCCGCCCCACCAGAACGCGAACCGGGCCAACGCGACGGTCTCGCGAACGAAGGTGGGGGCGTTCTTCTGTCCGTCCGACGCGGCTCCGACCGTGCCGGGCTGGCCCGGCGGCAACAACTACCTGGGCAACATGCAGACCTGGGCCTGCGACCTGGGCGACGCCAACCCGTCGACCGTCTCCCCCGCCGACGCCCCCCGAGGCGTCTTCTACTACCTGAGCCGGGTGAGCCTGGCCGACGTCACCGACGGCGCGAGCAACACCGCGTTCTTCAGCGAGAAGATCCGCGGCTCCGGCGTCCGCGACGCCGACGCGCGGTCGGACTCGCTGGTGACGGCCTCGCCGACGAGCCTGGACGACACCTATCGGACGTGCATGTCCATGGACACGCGGACGACCCCGCGGCTGACGATGGTCCAGGGGGCGAGCTGGGTGATGGGGGAGATGTGCTGCACCCAGTACAACCACGTCGCGCCGCCGAACAAGACCACCTGCGCGGGACTGGGCTTCGCCAACAACAGCATGGCCAACATGCCGATGCAGGTGCCGCCGTCCAGTCGGCATCCGGGGGGCGTCAACACGCTCTTCGGCGACGGAAGCGTCAAGTTCGTCAAGGATTCCGTCTCGCTTCAAACCTACCGCGCCCTGGGGACGCGGGACGGCGGCGAGGTCGTCTCCGCCGACGCCTACTGAGAGCCTGTCTCATAAGTGATCAACGGCGACCATCACGGTCTTCCCCCCTCGCGGGGGAAGACAGACGCCGAAGGAGTCAGATGAGGGGGATGACAAGCAATGACGCCGTTGACATTCGCGGAAGCCCGTCCGGGAAGCCTTGGACGTCGATGGCCTTTTGGCTCGCCTCCCCCTCATCCGGCCCTTCGGGCCACCTTCCCCCGCGAGGGGGGAAGGACGTTGATCCGACGTCTTCCCCCCTCGCGGGGGAAGACAGACCGCGAAGCGGTCAGATGAGGGGGACGACGCGCGAGGCGACCGTTGGAATTCGCGGAAGCCCGTCCGGGAAGCCCTGGACGTCGATGGCGTTTTGGCTCGCCCCCCCCTCATCCGGCCCTTCGGGCCACCTTCCCCCGCGAGGGGGGAAGGCCGTTATTCCGGGCGCGACGCCCTTGTGGGACAAACTCTGAACGAGGACCGCGATCATGATTCGAACCGCCAAGGCGGCCCTGGCCGCGATCGTCTGCGTCGCGCTGCTTCCGACCGCGGGCGGCTGCGGCTCCGGCGCGGCCGCGGTCCCCTCCGAGGACCAGGCCCGCGCCGCCCTGGACGCGGCCCTGACCGCGTGGACCCGCGGCGCGAAGCCCGGCGAGGCGGCCGGGACCGACCCGCCGTTCACCGTCCACGACACCCCCTGGGCGCGCGGCGACCGCTTGACGTCGTTCGAGATCCTCGACGAGACGCCGGGCTCCGCCGCGGAGAAGCGGTTCCGCGCGCGGCTGTCCCTGGCGAAGCCCGACCGGGTCGAGGAGGTCGAGTACCACGTCCTCGGGGTCGACCCGCTGATGATCTTCAGGGACGAGGACTTCCTGCGGAACGTCAACATGGAGAACGGTCCCGGCCTCGCCGATCACGGCCGCCGCCGCGGCCGCGGGTCCCGATGAGGTCCGGATCGGCGAGGGGCCCCGACGGCCGCCTTTCCCGGAGGCTTCGCGCCATGGGGGGTTCGTGGACGACGGCGATCCGCGCCCGCGCGTGGGCTCGGCGGGCGCGGGCCGCGATCCGCTTGCTTCAGGTCCGGCTGCGGATCCCGATCGCGCTGTTGCTCGCGGCCCTCGCGGTCGGGTGGTGGGACGAGCTTCGCAACCGCTGGGATCGGATGACGCGGGGCGCGGTCGCGGCCGACGCGACCATGCGCGCCGTCTCCAGCGAGGTCGAATTCTTCTGCCCGATGGATCCCGGCGTGATCGCGGCCTGGCCGGGCAAATGCGGCGTCTGCCACATGGCGCTGGTGAGCCGGAAGAAGGGGGACGCCTCGATGCTCCCCGACGGCGTGATCGCCCGGATGCAGTTGTCGCCGTACCGGGTGCAGTTGGCGGGCGTCCTCGCCGTCGCGGCCGACTTCCGCCCGCTGTCGCGGACTCATCGGGCCGTCGGCGCGATCGACCGGCCCGACGGCCGGGCGGTGGCGCGCTGCGAGGTCGCGGCCCGTCGCGCGCCCTGGATCGCGCCGGGCGTGGCGGCCGCGGTCGACACGGAAGATCTTCCCGGCCGAGGGCCCTGGGAGGGCCGGGTGACGACCGCGGATCGACGGGTCGTCGACGGCCTGGAGTCGTTTCATATCGAGGTCGAGGTCGACGATCCGGACGAGGCGTTGCGGCCGGGGATGCAGGCCGAGGCGGTCTTGCGGATCCCCGCGGCCGAGCTGGAGCCGTTCCGCTCGCAACGGGCCGACCCGCCCCCCCGCCGCCCCGGCGATCCCGTCCAGGTCTACGTCTGCCCCGACCACCCGGACTCGATCGGCCTGACGCCTGGGCGCTGTCCGGAGGACCAGACGGCCCGGGCGATGCGGACGCTCGACGACCGCCGCCGGGTCGGCTGGTGGTGCCCGATGCACCCGGAGGTCGTCGCCGACCGCCCCGAGGCGACGTGCGCGGCGTGCGGCGGGATGGAGTTGCGGCCGCGGGTGCTGACGTTCCGACCCGAGGGCCAGGTGCTGGCCGTTCCGGAATCGGCGGTGGTCGACACGGGGGAGCGAACGGTCGTCTTCGTGGAGAGCATGCCTGGAACGTTCGACGCCGTGGAGGTCGCGCTGGGTCCGCGCTGCGGCGACGACTACCCGGTCGTCCGCGGCCTGGAGGCGGGGCAGAAGGTGGTGGTCTCGGGCGCGTTTCTGCTGGACGCGGAGACGCGGCTGAACCCCTCGCTGGCCGCGGGCTACTTCGGCGCCGCCCGTCGTCGGGCCGAGGAGGCCGTCACGGCGGTCGTCGCGGAGAAGGCGGACGCGGCGCCGTCGCCGGCGGATCGCGAGGCCGCGCGCCGACAGGCCGTCTGCCCCGTGACCCGAAAGCCGCTCGGCTCGATGGGGACGCCCGTCCGCGTCGAGGTCGACGGCCGCGTCGTCTTCCTCTGCTGCTCGGGATGCGAGGCGAAGTACCGGCGCGACCCGGCCAAATACTCGGGGGCGGCCGCGCCATGATCGACGCGATCATCACCTGGTCGATTCGCCGTCGCGATCTCGTCATCGTCGTCTGGATCGCGCTGGGGGTCCTCGGCGCGCTGGCCGCGCTTGAGACGCCGGTCGACGCGATCCCCGACCTTTCCGAGAACCAGGTCATCGTCCTGGCCGAATGGAGGGGCCGGGGCCCGCGAGAGATCGAGGAGCACGCGACGTACCCGCTGACGCTGGGCCTGCGCGGCCTGCGCGGGGTCCGGACGGTTCGCTCGTCGAGCGAGGTCGGCTTCGCGATGATCAGCGTGATCCTGGAGGACGGCGTCGCGCCGGCGGAGGGCCGCCGACGGGTCGAGGAGCGTCTCGCCCGCCTGCGCGACCGCCTGCCCGAGGGGGCGAGCGTCGCGGTGGGCCCCGACGCGGCGGCGACCGGCCAGATCTTCTGGTACGACCTGGAGGGGGGCGGCCTGGATCTCGGCCGACTGCGGGCGCTTCAGGACTGGTACGTCGGGCCGCAGCTCGGCTCGGTCCCCGGCGTGGCCGAGGTGGCGAGCGTCGGCGGGTTCCCGATCGAGTACGAGGTGGCGGTCGACCCCGGCCGGCTGGCCGCGGAGGGGATCGGCGTCGAGGACGTGCAGAAGGCGGCGGCCGCCGCCGACGCCGACGCCGGCGGCCACGTGCTGCACAAGGGGAACGCCGAGTTCGTGGTTCGCGGCGTGGGCCGGCTGGGGGCGTCGCCGATCCCCGGCGAGGAGGGCTTCGACCGCGGCCGCGCCTTGCGCGGGCTGGAGGACGTCGTCGTGCCCCGCCCGGAGGGGGGCGGGGGCGGGTTCGTCCGGCTCGGCGACGTGGCCCGCGTCGCGGTCGTCCCCGGCTTCCGCCGCGGGGTGCTGGAGAAGGACGGCGCCGAGGTCGCCGGCGGAGTCGTCCTGATGGCCGAGGGGGAGAACCCGCTGGAGGTCACCAGGCGGATCAAGGCGAAGATCGACGAGATCCGGCCGGGCCTGCCGGAAGGCGTCCGGATCGTCCCGTTCTACGACCGGACGCCGCTGATCGAGGGCGCCGTGGCGACCGTCGCCGGCGCGGTCGTGGAGGCGGCGGCGACGGCCTCGCTCTGCGTCCTGGTCGTGCTGCTGCACTTCCGGACCTCGTTCGTGGTGGCGCTGACGCCGCCCTTGGCGGCGCTCTCGGCGTTTCTGATCATGGCGGTCCTGCGTCGGTTGGGGGCGGTCGACGTCCAGGTCAACGCGATGTCGCTGGCGGGGATCGCGATTTCGATCGGCGTGCTGGTGGACTCCTCCGTGGTGATGGCCGAGAACGCGATGCACCGCCTGCGCGCCGAACACGGCGACGCGCCGGTTCGCGGCGACACCCGCGACGCGGTCCTCTCGGCCTGTCTGGCGGTCGGGCGGCCGATCGTCTTCTCGGTGGCGATCATCCTGCTTTCGTTCCTCCCGGTCTTCGCCTTGGGGGGGATGGAGGGGAAGATGTTCCGCCCGCTGGCCTACGCGAAGTCGCTGGCCTTGCTGGCGGTGGCGGCGCTGGCGGTCACGCTGGTCCCGGCCCTTTGCACGGTGTTCATCCGGGGCCGGCTGCGATCCGAGCGGGACAACCCGCTGGTCCGGGGCGTGATCGACGTCTACCGGCCGGTGCTGGACTACATGATCGACCACCCGGTCGTCCTGGCCTGGATCGTGGGGGCGACGTTCCTGCTGGGCCTGGCGCCGCTGGGGATCCGGGCGCTGTTCCTGGCGACGCTGGTCGCGGCGATCGTCGCCGCGGCGGCCCTGGCGCGGAGCGCCCGGACGGCGGCCCTGGCCGGCGCGAGCTTGCTGGCGCTGGCCCTGGCGGTCGACCAGAACGTCGCGCCGTTGGAGCGGGAGTTCATGGTCCCGCTGGACGAGGGGATGGTGATGGACATGCCCATCTCCGTCCCCCGGGCGTCGGTGACCGAGGCGGTCGACGACCTGAAGGCGCGCGACATGGTCCTCTGTCGGTTCCCCGAGGTCGACATGGTCGTGGGCAAGGCGGGCCGGGCCGAGACGGCGACCGACCCAGCCCCGCTGGACATGATCGAGACGATGGTGAACTTCCGCCCCCGCGAGTTCTGGCCCCGGCGTCGCCTGCGACGTCCCGACGCGCTCGCCCAGGCGGCTGCGGCCCTCGACGCGCTGGTCGCCGCCGGGGCCGCGGCCGCCCCGGCGGATCGCGCGGCGCGCGCGCGGCTGCTCGACGAGGCGGTCGACGCGGCCCTGCCGGCGTTCGACGTGGCGCTCCGCGAATACGCCAGCCAGCGGAACCTGGAACTGACCCGGCGCGACGGCCCGTCGCCGACTTCGCTCCGCCCGTCCGACCCGGAGGAGGCGCGGCTCGTCCCGCTCTGGCGCGAACACGTCGACCGGCTCGACGGCGAGTTGATCGAGCGCGGGGCCGCGGTCTTCACGCGGCTGGTCCTGGAGGAGCTTCTGACGCGGGCCGAGGCGGTCGATCCGGCGTTCGCCGCGGCGGTCGCCGAGCGTCGTCGGGTCCGCGCCGCGGGGATCGCCGCGCTGGCCGCGGCGGCCGCGCGCGGGCCGGCGCCGGGAGGCGCGGCGGGACACCATCACCACGGCGCCGCCGAGGCCCTGACGCTTCCTCCCCAGCCGCCGCTCGACGAGCTTGAGCGGTCGCTGACGGAACGGTTCGGCCGCGGCCTGCTGCTCTGGCGGGTGGATCGGGCCGATCTGACCGGCTTCGG
>Ga0209916_1000731_pt1 | contig 42581 bp, 38 predicted proteins | sample ThiBio_1000_plan_FD_183956 | JGI IMG/M metagenome (GOLD analysis project Ga0209916, IMG submission 183956) | Wastewater bioreactor microbial communities from Cape Town, South Africa - Thiocy_solids_2 (SPAdes) | ecosystem: Engineered > Bioreactor > Thiocyanate-remediating > Anaerobic-Aerobic ... | reverse complement strand
TAAGCCGCCGCCAACCCCGTGATGGCGGCCAGCGGTGGCAACTTGAATTGGAACAGGATCACGACCAGCCCCCCGACGATCACGATCCATTTCAGGAACATGCCCGTCAGCAGGCGGCCCAGCACCAGGCCGGCTCCGCCGAGGCCGCTGAAAAACCGCGCCGACATCAACCCGGTACCCAGTGCCACCAGCGCCGCACCTGCCGCCGCCGACACCGCCTCACGCCACCCCAGCGCCAGGAAAACCACGCCGGCCAGCAGCGCGACGGCAAGCTGCAGCAAGATGATGCGCAAGGCGAGGCGTCGGCCAGAGGCCAGACTGTTGAGCACGTAACGTCTCCGCGGCCTGCTTCAGGCGGCACCGATACAGCTGCGGGCCACGATCCAATCCGTAAAAGTATATCAGTGCGGCAATTGCAGCGACAAGCCATGCAGCCTGCGACATGGCGTCCGGCTGCCGGAATTCGTGACCTGGTCCGCCGCCACTGCATGGTGCCGATGGCACACACGAACAGGGCCGAACACGAGGTTCGGCCCTGTTGCATCACATCGAAACGCGACGGTACGGCGGAATTACTTGGCGGCCGCCTTCTTGGCGGCGGCAACCGGCGCCGCCACGGCGTCGTTGGCAGCTTGACGCTGCTCCTGCACCAGCGCATTCAGCGACTCGGCGGTCTTCTGGGTGACCGCGAGCACTTCCTGCGAAACCGCCACGGCACGCTCGGCGTTTTCGCGGCCCAGGTTGGCACCCTTTTCCCACAGGCTGCGCAGGCCGTTGATGTCGCGGGTTTCCAGCGCCTCGGTGACGAACTCGGTGGAAGCCTTGGTCTGCTCCTCGAACGCCTTGAGCTGCAGCTCGGCGACCGTCTCCAGCCCCTTCAGAGCCAGCGACTGGGCCTTGAAGGCGCCGTCGGTGAACTGCTTGGTGAAAGCAAAAAACTGGGTGTTGAGTTGCTGCGTCATGACGTAGTCCTCGTGGAGGATGGGGTAGTGGAAGACACTCTAGCAGCAACTTTTGTGCGTTGCAATATATTCTCTGCGCGCGGAGAGTGATTAAATCAAATATTGATTTATAAACAATTGCTTATGCTTTTTCCGTGACACACCGCGGTGCGTCAAAGGTTGTCGCGACTGCAACTGGCGCCGGAAGTGCAGGTTTCATGCACCACCACCTTGTCCAGCCCGGCCAGGCGCGGCTGCAGCCGCTGCCAGATCCAGCGCGCCAGCATCTCGCTGGTCGGGTTCTCCAGCCCCTCGATCTCGTTGAGGTAGTGATGATCGAGCTGGTCGAACAACGGCGCGAAAGCGGCCTTCACGTCGGCAAAGTCCATCACCCAACCCGTCTGCGTGCCCGGCTCGCCCGCCACGTGGATCTCGACCCGGAACGAATGGCCGTGCAGGCGCGCGCACTTGTGCCCCGGCGGCACGTTCGGCAGCCGATGCGCTGCCTCGATCTGGAACACCTTGAAGATATGCATGGCCGACGCCTGCGTGTCGTGACAATGATGGACCGGCGGGAGACACACGCCTGGTCACTGGTGGTATGGGTGGACCCTAATAATACCTAACAAATGGCCCTACTATTGGAATTTCACACAGAGCAAAACAGCACATGCCCCCAGAGTTGCCCCCAGGTTCCACTTGCTAGCGTGACAGCCACATGCCCGGCGTCGAACTAGGCATTCTACTCGCTAGGCACGATGACGGAAGCAGTCAACGCGCTGGCGACGTTGGGTAGTCTGGCCGTCGGCTGTAGTCAATTTCTTTGACGACGCTGGTCAGTTGCTTTGGCGATGGTGAGCAGCTGGTTGGCGTTTTGCGCCATTGCAAGCGTCTGACCGCAAGTGGAACAACCTCGTACCAGATTCGTCAAGCGAAGTGACTGGGGCAACCGAACAACTTCATCACACCTTGCCGTCACACAGGCCTGTGTGCCTTTGGCGCCATCGTTGACGAACTAGAAGGGAATGACTTATCTTCCCGCCGCTGGTTTCGACGCCAGCTGGTGTTTATCTCATAGCTGCAGCGTTGTGCTGCAAAAACCGAACAGTCGAAGGCCGGACGAGCGCTAGCTCGACCGTGAATTCCTTTTGTCTAGGTTTTTTCTATGCAGATGAACCGAACCTCGGCGCTCCGCGCCGAAACCTCCCACCGTCAGGATGTCCTGACCACGCCCGCGCTTGGCCTGACTGGCCCTTGCTTGACGCTGGCTGCATCCGTACCACGTGAAGGCTCGCCCGGCTTCGTTTCCTTGGCAGATATCTGCCTTCAGATTCGCCGTTCGAAATCGTGGGTCTACGCGCAGGGGATCGTCCCGCTCACCGATGACGATGGCAATGCCATCGATGGCGGCAAACAACCGCCCTTCCCCTGGATCAGGTTGCCTCCGCCGTGCATCGGCTTCGGTAAGAAGCTCTGGGTCAAGGCAGAGGTTGACCAGTGGATTCTCGACATCCGCCTTCGTGCCAGCCTCTCGAGCAATTGCGCACGCAGCTCGACGGAGGTGGTGGCATGAGCACCTCTATGCAGCCGATGGCGTCCGTCGAGGACATGATCACCGCACTCGATGCGCTTGTGCCTGAAGCGGACGCAGTAGCAGCTTTGCGGTTCGCAGAACTCTTTCCCGCGATCGTGAAGGCAAAGCAGCGCGCAGCAACCAAGCAGCAGATCCTCACGCTGCTGGCCGAAATGGGGCTCACTCTCCACCCCAGGAAGTTCGACGCGCTTTACAACGCGGAGATGGAGCTCCGTAACAACCTTGGCGAGCGCTATTGCTGTATCGCGTGCGGCCAACCGTTGCGTGCGAAGGACCATAGTCGGGCCGAGGAATCTCTAACGCTGACCGATGGGACAGGTACCAATGCGGGGGTGTCGGTATGACCGCGAGCCCTCTTGTCTACCCACCCACGGTATTGCCGGCGAACTTCCTTCAGATGATGGAGTACCAAATGGAGTGTCGCCTTCAAGGCGGCACTTCTCCCGTCCTTCGTTGCCCGGAGTACGCACTCCCCGAAATTGCGCGCCACGCGTTCCTCGAGATGCGCATGAACATCAATGCTCCCGACGAAGTAGTAATAGCAGCCCTCCTGGGGGCCATGTCCTTCGCCTGTCAGCGGTCGATCCGCGTACAACCGCCGCACACGGACACACCGCAGGTCACTACGCTCGCCATCTATACGGGCGCGGATACGGGTTCGGGCAAGTCTCCAGTATTGAATCGGCTATTCAAACTTGCGCACGAGGTTAGTCGCGCTCCCTTTGTGGAGCGCAAACGGGGCGAAAAGGGGCGCAATGACGATCGCTTGCTGCTGCATGCCAAGCGTCGTGGTTTGCTCGCACGGCTTACCAAACTCTCCGCCCGTGGAACGAAGGCTAACCCGGAAGAAATCGCTGAGCTCGAGCAAGCGATCAGGGACCTCCCGGGTGCCCCATTGACCGGTAGCAAACCCGTTTACACGGTCAAGGGCGACATTTCGCCATCGAAGCTTCTGGACGACCTCGACGGTGACCGCGTCTCTATCGTCGTCGCCACCGCCGAAGGGCGCAAGTTCTTTGGCAAGCTGACCGATGAAGACATGGAGACGCACAATCTGGTACTAGACGGTGCCACCGTGACCTGTGAACGCATGCACCGCACGGTAATCGCCAATGAGCCATTGGCAACTTACTGCTGCTACACGCATCTCGATGCTTTTGCCCGCTTAATCAAGAAAAAGGGCGATGAAGCGCGTGCTTCGGGATGGCTAGGTCGTGCATTAATATCCAGAGCATCATCGAACCACGGCTATGGTCAGGATGCTGTCCTTCGCCCTTCATTTCCGAAGACGGATGTCTTCATTGCCCAATCCTCCGCGTTGCTGGAAGGGTTTGAAGGTTCGGCAACAAACAGCCCCTTCGAACCGATCACTCTCGAATTCGACGAGGAGGCAACCCTGGAATTCATGGAGATGCTCCGCAAAAATCGCCAACGCATGGAGCAGCGCGATGACTGGGGTCTGATTCAGGACTTCGGTCGCAAGCATCCATCGAATGTTGCCCGCATTGCGGCCATCTTCCACTACTTCTGCAACCGAACCGGTACGCGCATTTCCAAGGAAACTCTCCTATGTGCGATTCGAGTCGCTGACTGGTATATGGAACAGGCTAGGCAGATCTTGGTTATCGAACCCATGCGGCTCAAGCTCAAGAAGCTGATCACGTTTCTCCACGACAAGTGGTACACCACCCGCGAATACAAGGAGCGCGCAGAACGCGGTGAAGAGCCCCTTGCACCGATCCGGTGGATCATGCAATACCACAACATCGACGCCGCAGAGCTATATCCTCTTCTCGATCGATTGGTCAGCGAGAAAGCCATCAAGTACCAAACTCCCTATGGTGGCATGCGATGCATCTGGCTCAACCCGACGGTATTCAATGCCTTGTAGACACTTGAACACCCATTAGTCGTTTGTCATCCTGACCGCGAACAGCCCGATTCACTGTTCGCGGTCACTTTTTTGACGACCGCCCCTTTCGGTCGTGCGCACATCAGCGGTACCGACCGCGTAGGCCACGCTGCGCAATTGCACTAATGGTTCACCCATGGCAACCCCGAGATCGGGTTCGCGTGGACGTGCTTTTCCGTCTCGATGAGAAGTGAATTCTGCACTTTAGCCGTCCCGAACTCGACTACAGCTACTACGTAGTACGTGTAGTAACGATCGGCGGACTCCGTTGCTTGGATTTTCGTCCAACCAAGCTTGTGACCTGTGGCGTGCCCGCGCGGTTGCGGCCGGTCGCCATGTAGTACACATCCACAACCGAGGAGATCGCAGAGCTATCGCTCGTGATTCGCCAATCGGTTTCGGGCTTCAGCACGCCGCATGTCAAAGGCAGGTTAGGTGCGTGCGCATTGACATATCCGTGCTGCTCTTGCTTCGTAAGCGTCGCTCGCCATAACGAGGTTTCGATCGGACAACTCGGATACGTGGCTATCGCCTGGATAAGCGCCTACCTCGAATTAGCGACTGCTTCTCCTCAGTAGACATCTTTCGGATGCGGGCAGGGCCGAGGTGACGTTCCGGCTTGCGGCTCACTCCCTGCTCTTTAAGGGATCGATGATCCACGCGTACTTCGTGCCCGTAGCGAGCCAGGGCGTGGTTCTGGGTCAACGCCGTTTGCCTCTTGAGCTCCAAGACCGAGTCTCGCAATTCAACACGGTTCATGCCGCCGGCCGCTTTCCTGCAGCCGCCCCGCTCCGGGTACTTTGGGTTGTATCGCCGGAACATCTGCTCAGACGAACGCTCTATTCCGTCCGGTATGCGATCTGAGACCATCAGATGGAGGTGGGTATTGATCAGGCCTTCTAGCGAAGAAGGCTTCTCGTGGATGGCGTACTGGTACGGCTTGGCGCCAGCAATGTCAGCGATGTGCTTCATTGCCAGCTCGATCTGTTGATCGAGCGTCAACTCGCAAGGAAGGGTGATCTCATGCTCGCGATAGTCCATGCCCGCATTCTTCTTCCAGACCTCGATGGGCTGCTGCGGAGCAAGCTTATTGCCCAGCCCATGCCACGGCTTTTCGCCGGCATAGGCCATGGTTTCAACCAGGTGCATTGTCGTTTCCTCGTAAGTGGGGGGCATAAAAACGCACAAGGCCCGGACATACCGGGCCTTGTGCGCTGTGCTTGTGACGCGTTGAATCAGGGAGCTTTGAAATCGCTACAGCGGGTGCAGCGGACGATGCCGACCAGTACCGCAGTCGCAACCACCAGGACGCAGTAGACCGTCTCGAGTTTGCCTGTCATGAGTCAGGAATCCCCTGCGAACGCTGCGACGCGGAGCGTCCAAACGCGAAGCCGGTGACCTCCGACTTCACTTGAGTGATGTGTGGGTCAGATTTTTTGGGATCGACTTCCCGAGTCTCAGGCTGAGAAACCAATCGACACCAACTTGCGGTTGCGGCAAAGGAAGGGGGCGAGCGCCAAAGACGCTCGCCCCCTTCCTCATAGCACGACGATGGATGCTGTCAGATGCACGTTGTGACGCATTTCTCCTTCCGAAGAGGGGACATTATTTACTGGCCCAGCGACTTGCAGACATCAGCCCACTCTTGCATCTGCTCCAGACTGGTCGAGGTGTCAGCGTTCTGCTTCTGTTGGTCGATCGTGAACTTCTCCTGCAGCTTCTCGATGCAGGGGGTCATCTTCGGCCAGCCATCCGGGCCGACGTCACCGCTCTTCGATGCCTCGGTGGCAGCAGCCGTCGAGGCCGCGACAGCGGGTGCGACTGCAGGAGCAGAAGCTGGCGGTGGCTGTGGCGTGGCCGTGCTCGCCATTGACTGCGAAGGATAAACGTTGGAATTACGACCGCTAAGGCCGCTTAGCTGAAGGGTCAGGGTCGAAACACTGTCGACGTTGAGCTGCCCCATGATGTCCTTCATGAAGGCTGGGTCCTTGTTGTAGATCGTCGCGATCAGTTGTTGCTCTTCGGTAAGGTGGTTCCGTTGCCGCAGAGCCAACATGGCTTGGTTAATGGCCATCTGGGTGCCCATGTCGTCAGCTCGACTAGTGAAGACTGTATCGATGAATCCATCCGCTTGGCTCCCACTGATCGCGGTCGTCAGCCGCGCACCCTGCTTGGCACAGGCCCCTTTACCGATTTCATCGGGGGAGGCGCAGATCAGCGTCTGATCGCCAACCGTCTTGCTGGCTAAATCATTGACATCCTTCACGGTCAGCTTGCTCCAGTCCCACTGCTTCCCTTGCAGATAGGACGGCATGTCCGCGTCCGTTACCGGACAGCTGCCGTCCAATGACACCGTTACGCCGAGCACCTTCGAAAGGCCTGTTGATCGCGGACGAAGTCGGTCTGGGCAAGACCATCGAGGCCGGGTTGATCTGGACTGAACTGCGCTTTCGCACCAATGCGACGCGATTGCTCGTGGTGTGTCCGGCGATGCTTACGGAGAAATGGAAGAAAGAGCTCTCAACCCGTTTTGGAACAGATGCCCGAATCATGGGCGCTGGCGAACTACTGGAGTGGCTGGACAGAGGTACAGCCACCCCGCAAGGGGCGGCCATCATCTGCAGTCTGCAGGGCATTCGGCCACCATCCGGGTGGGATGATGACAAGTCGCCGTCGAGTTCGCTCGGCGCACGCCTAGCGCGCAAACTGGATGAGTCAACTGAGAGCACATTGTTCGACCTGACTGTGATCGACGAAGCGCACTATCTACGCAATCAGGAGACCTCATCCGCCGAACTGGGCCGATTGTTACGACCAGTCTCTGAGCACTTGGTTTTGCTTTCCGCGACGCCCGTTAATACCCGAAGCACGGACCTGTTCAACCTGGTGTCTTTGGCTGACCCAGATCAGTTCCAATACCCGCATTTGTTCGAGCAGATCCTGCAGGCTAATCGCCCATTAGTGCATGCTGCCAACCAGCTGAAGGCGAGGCATACCACACCGCAGATGGTGATCGAGTCCCTACGGGAAGCATCGGATCACTGGCTGCTAGAGGAAAGTGCAAGTCTTAAACGGCTTTGTGCCGATCTGCAGCTGATGATTGCCGAGACTCCTTTACCGGCTGAGGCACGCGTAGAGATCAATCAACGCCTTGAGCGGGTGAACTTGCTTGGGCAAGTGGTAGTTCGCACGCGCAAACGTGACGTCTTCGAAAATCGGGTGGAGCGCAAACCGGGCCGGCTCTCGGCCGTGATGAGCACGCCAGAGCAGGTGCTCTATCAGGCGGTGTCTGAAGCGATTTCGGATTACGCACTCCACCACAGCGGTGTCGAAGGCTTCCTGCTCGCCATGCCGCAACGGCAAATGGCTAGTTGCATGTATGCAGCAGCAAAGCGTTGGTTGTCGGCAGCTCCCGACGTGGATGAGGTAAATGAGCTGGCCTTTGAGGCGTTCGACCTGATCGAAGAGGTCTCCACGTCGCCGGTCGCAAGCTATGTGGCGAAGCGGGTTGCTGGCCGCATCGATCTTGATGCGTTGCGCTCGCAGGATTCAAAGCTCAATTTGTTGCTGAATCTTCTCATGCAACACCAGCGAGACTATCCGGGCGAGAAGGTGCTGTTGTTCAGTTATTTTCGCGGGACGCTCGACTACTTGTGCGAACGACTGCAGGAGGTGGGTATTCCATCCCTGGTGGTGAAGGGCGGTGACAACAAACAGGCATTGATCGACGAATTCCAAGCGTCGTCGCGATATCGTGTCTTGCTCTCGTCCGAGGTTGCTTCCGAGGGCGTCGATCTCCAATTCATGCGGGTCATTATCAATTACGACCTGCCTTGGAACCCCATGAAGGTGGAGCAGCGCATCGGCCGCATTGACCGTATCGGTCAGCAGGCCGATGCCATCAGCATCTTCAACATGGTGTACGCCGACACCATCGACGAACGAATCCTGATTCGTCTATTTGAGCGCTTGAGGCTTTTCGAGAGCTCTCTTGGCTGCACCGAAGAAGTGCTCGGTGAAAGCATCACCCAATTGACACGAGAATTACTATCCGCGCGTCTGACCCCAGATCAGGAGGTCGCACGCATCGAGGATACCCGGCGGGCGATCGAGCAGCGCAAGTTGGATCAAGCGTTGGTAGAAGAGAACGAGGCTGATTTGATTGGGCTCGGCGACTATGTCCGCTCACGCGCCGAGCAGGCACAACGCACGCAGCGCCGTATCACTGACGACGATCTGCTGTCACATATCCGGGATTTTCTTGAAGCCCATGCAGAAGGTTACGTACTGCGCATGGATCCTGAACGGCCATTGCTAGGCGTGCTCAAGTTGCCACCCGATATGGCCGTAAAGCTTGAGCGATTTCGCGAGAACCAGCACATGGTGAAGTCCGCGCTGGAAAGTGGTCACGAGGTTCGTGTCGTCATTCGCAACCACGTGAGCGCGGGAGATGTCGCCAGAGGATGCGAGTTGGTCAATCAGTATCATCCACTGATCAGGATGATTGCCGTCGATGGTGGCTCTGTTGATACGGGGCCATTCCTTCATGCAGTGCAGATATCAGCCTCGGTATCCGGCATGGCGGTACCGACGGGCGACTACGCTTTTGCAGCAGAAGTCTGGACGTTTGCCGGCGCAAGAGATGAGGAGACCGTACGAGCTGTATTCAGCCCCTTGGCCGGTGGAGCGACTGTCGTCACTGATACTGCTTTCGATCTGCTCAACACGCTTCGTGCCCATGGGCGCGATTGGATCAACGCGCGCCACGCCATATCTTCGGTTGATGACACAATCGATGTTCTCGATAGGACCCGTGTTCTACTGACACGGCAATACAAGGCTGATGTGGCTGCGCATGAAGCCGAGAATGCCGACCGTGTGCGATTGCAACGGCAGAGCGTAGAGAGAAATGCAGCCCGCCGTCGTGGATCCTTACAGGAGCGGTTGAACAGGGCCGAGCAGATGAGTCAGAAAAACTTGATTCAACTGACACGAGGCAGCCTGCGCAAGCTGGACGAACAGACTAGGGTTGCGCTGGCGCGTTTGGATAGCCGCAAGGCACTGCGCGTCGTCCGTGATGGATTGGTTGAGGGTTTGGTAAGGATCCTGCCATGAAGCGTCCGTCGTCCACTCTGGGTGAGCTCTTTGGAGATGTATTCAAGGAACTGAAGCAGCATGTTGCTCCGCCGCCCGCTACATCTGCTGTACCCGTGGAGCGCAAGGCAGACCGGAATGTACGTCCACTCAAGCCGTCCCAACCTTCGAAAATCAAGAAGGATCAGGTGCGGCCATCGCGACCAAGCAAAGCGGCTAGACGCAAGTTGCGTGAGAACCTGGCCGTAGTGTCTAAGCGAGGCAAGTTAGATCTTGGCGTCTATCGCTGCGCCACTCCGTCGCATGCGCAGCCCATCACTCCACGAGCTGCATTGAACGAACTGTCTGCGGACATGACAAAGCTTGCGATTAGGGCGGCAAAATCACAGGCATCAATCAGCCAATCGTTGCGACCAGTTATGGCCGGCGGATCAGGTACTGCGATATTCGGCCTCGATTTCGGCACTGCGTTCACCAAGGCAGTGATCCGATTTCATGGGGACCACCACGCCGTCAATTGGTCCGGGGCCGTAGCGACGAGCGACCCCTATCTCATGCCATCCTCCTTCAGTGAGCACGAGGACGGAAGTATTGTACTGGGCATCAGGCAGGGACCAGGTTGGTCGCATCGTGATGGCATCAAGATGCGTTTACTTTCTTCTCCTTCGACAAAAAGTGACGAGGCGCACTGCGACGCGGCTTTATTCATCGCCGCGGCTCTTAGATATGCCAGCGGTTGGTTTGCCAGGGCTTACACAGGAGCTGATAGCCCCAGATGGAGGCTACATCTTGGCTTGCCTGCTGAGTCGTGGGATGACGAGTCTGTAGCTGCACAGTTTCGCATCCTAGCTTCGGTGGGACGAACTCTAGCCTGCCAAGGTGAAGCGCTTACGCGTGAACGCGCCAAGCAGGCCCTGCGTGCTGCAAAGACATCTCCAGGCAGCATGGTGACCGTACTCCCTGAATTCGCCTGTCAGTTGTTTTCGTATCTTTCGTCAGCACAACGGCAATCGGAAATGCATGCACTGATGGATATTGGGGCTGGCACTTTGGATATGGCGTTCTTCAATGTGCACAAGGACGAAGACGGAGATGTGCTTCCCATTTTTTCAGCCAAAGTGAAGAACTTGGGCACGCATTTTCTTATCGGCGCGTTGGCGGGCAAAGCCGGCCAGCATCTTATTTGGCGCGACGATGATGCGTCTGCCAATGACCAGGATGTGGGGGAGCGCCTTGGCGAGAATCGTAGTGCTGTGAGCCAGCGTCGAGCTGCCTTTCTCAGCGCCCTGGCGCGGACATTCAATGAGGCGCGTGAGCAAGCCCGCCTTCTCAATCCTACATCGCGGGTGTGGCGAGATCAGGAACCGCTGGATCTGTTCCTGTGCGGCGGGGGCAGTCGGTTGCCCACAATTATCGAGCACATACGGCTGGTCGTCCGTGAGGCAAAAAAATCTCATGGTTTGTCGATCAGGGTGAGCGCTCTGCCGCGACCGCAGAACTTCGTGAGTGACATGGCTGACGACCAATACGATCGGGTGTCCGTGGCGTATGGACTCAGCCAAGTTCCGGGGAACATCGGGAAGGTCATCCGTCGCCATGATCTTGAGCCTTTCGAGATGAGCTTGGGCCAGGAAATTGAAGATCGAGACGCGACGCGTTGAGTACTGGTTCCTTGAGTTCAGTTCCAGCCGATCGCCGAGACCTTTGTTTCGGCCCGATTAACCGCAGCCACGGATTCGCAGCTTCTCCTGGTCTGATTTAGTATCGGCTCGATGGCCTTATACGGCGACCGAACCTGCCTCCATCGTCTTTTCAACAGCGCCGCGCCATGCGACTAAGTGCTCTCCAAGTCATCCAGAAACTCTGATGCCGGATCGACTCCCGAAACCCATAGATGATCACGTGCACGGGTGCAGGCGACATACAGCAGATGGCGCTCGGTGTTGTAGATCTCTTCAAGATCAGCGTCATCGGCCACGGATTCGAGGCGTTCCTGTGACGGGATGACTTCGTCATCGCAAGCCATGACCACAACTGCGCGAAACTCCAAACCCTTGGCCAGATGCATGGTGGCGATCGAAATCTTCTCTTGAGCGGCCTGTGGGTTTCCATCAAGCAGATGGTGCGGTAACCCGGTATGCGCCACCGCGGCGCGTGCTCGGTCGAGTTCACTGGATGAGCGTATAAAAACACCAATCTCCTGGGCTTGCACGCCCTCGCTGATCTTCTGCACCAACCAACGACCCACTTCCATCGCTTCGTCATCCTGCGATGGCCACCTCGTGATACTCGGCTCGGTGCCGTTGAACACCGAAATCGTGCCGCTGCGATCCTCGACATTACCGTCCACGTCCGCAACCTCTGGAGCCAACAGCCGGTCGGCCTGCATGCGGATCTGATGCGACGTGCGGTAGTTGATATGCAATGTCCTAGCGCGTCCGCGAATATCCACACCCAGCGACTTCCATGAAAACGGCTGCTGAAAGATGCGCTGACCCAGATCGCCGGCAAAAAACAATGCGTTCGGCGCTTTAGCGCCGAACGCCGCTAGGAATCTCAGCTGAGCGGCACTGACGTCCTGTGCCTCGTCGATCACGGCAAACTCGAACGGCGGATGCTTGCGCTGGATTAGCGCGCCGGTGAGGCGGTGGTACATACCTGCCCGTGTGACCAAGCCCCGCCCCTGCAATTGGGATCTCACCTTCTCGAACACCGGCCACAATTGCGCGCGCTGGGTCTCCGACAGCCGCGTCCGTCGGCCAAGTCGTCGCACATCCCGGTACTCCTCCCAAGTGGTCAGCTGCCACGCATCCACCACGTCCCGCCATTCCGACAACAGGAACGGCAAGCCGAACCGCTGATCGGCCAGCATGCCGGCGCTAGCGGCCAGCGTGGAACGGACAGCTTCCGGATCAGCCAGCTGCAACCGACCAAAATGCGCCTCGTACAGCCGCTCGGCGAGCGCATCCATAGAACACACCTCCAGCCGTTCGCCAAGGCTGGGCTGGTTGTTGATCAGCCGGCGGAGTTTGTCATGCAGGGCGTTGGCCAGCGTGTCGGAGAAGGTCGCCAACAGCACTCGCGCATCAGGATTGGCGCGCGCAAGATGCACCGCGCGATGCAGGGCGACGATCGTTTTTCCGGTACCGGCCGAGCCGGACACGCGCGCTGGGCCGCTATAGTCGCGCTCCACCCATTCTCGTTGGGCCGGATGCAGGAAGATCGTCCACTTGTCCCACGGGAAGGCGAAGGCCCGCTCCAACTCATCCACGTCGCTGATTGTGCGGAAACGACGACGCGCATCGGGATGGTCAAAGGCGTCTGACTCGACGGGTTCATCAGCTTTGGGGCCGATAGAGAAAGACAAGTCACAGTTGAGATTGGGATCAAACGACATAGCAGCCGACTTGATGCCACGGCGAGGCTTGCGTGAAAGATTTGGCACACCGCCCGTCGCCAGTTCCAGCAATGCTTCCGACGCCTCTGCGGGAAGATGATCTGCCAGTTCCAGCAGGCTATCCTCGTTCGCCGCGCGCACATCGACCAACCATTCCCGTGGCACGCCATAGCCAAGCAACTCATCGTCCGTGATGTTGGTAAACAGCGCTGGCTTGATCCAGCCCGACTGGCTCGGCACCGACTGTTCCACCATCACGTACCTCGGAACCGGAATTTCCTCGACGCGCTCGCGGATCTCCACAAACTGAGCCGCACCCGTGGTGGGATGAACCTCAAGTTTGCGACGTTCGGCCCAGTGATAGGCCTTGTCATGATGGTCGACGTAACAGAGCAGCAGGCTTGAGGCCGTCTTGTGCACGATCAAGCGGATATCGCTGCTGACCCGCACCGACCAAAAATTCTTGTCCTTCGCCGTGTCCAGCTTGTGCAGACTCATGCCTGGATTGACCGGGTTAAGCTGCAGGTCAAAGGCGGTGGTCTTCACGGCCTTCTGCTCGTCCCCCGTAAGCCGCGCAAGGCTGTCGGTGAAGGTATCGGCGATGCGGAAATCCATCATGTTGCCCCTGTCTTCAGGCCCGCCGCACGCGCGGGTCGTTGGGCGCCCCCATCTTGGGCAACGCCTGTCGATCCTGACATAATAGAGGGGCGGTTTCTCCACGCCATGATTCACGACGGAGACCTGTCCATGCAACTCACCGGCCTTGGCCTCTACACCATCCCCGAAGCTGCCCGGCTTGCCGGTGTGCAGCCCGTGGAGTTGCGCCGGTGGCTGCGGGGATACAACAGCGGCAAAGGTGAAGCATTGCGGCATCATCCGCCGCTGTGGTCGTCCGAGATATCCGGTGCAGATGTCGACGGATTGAGCTTCCACGACCTGCTGGAGATCCGTTTCGTCAAGGCGTTTCGTGAGCTCGGGATCAGTCTCCAGACGATTCGCATTGCCGCCACCAATGCCCGCGAAATCCTCGAAAGTCCGTATCCGTTCACCTGCAAAAGCTTTCAAACCGACGGCAAGACCATCTTTGCCGAGGCCATGCGCGAAAGCGGTGAACTCGATCTGCTAGATCTGCGTCGTCGGCAGTACGTCTTCACCAAGGTTGTCCAGCCGTCCCTGTACGCCGGCATCGAGTTTGGTGCTGACCAGCGTGCCGCACGCTGGTATCCCATGGAGCGCAGCAAGGCGGTGGTGCTCGACCCGAACCTGGCGTTCGGCAAGCCAGTGGTCACCGATACCGCGTTGCGCACCGACATTCTCTACGACGCATGGCTGGCGGAAGACAAGGACAAGCAGCGCGTTGCACGCTTGTACGAAGTCCCGGTCAAGGCGATTGAAACCGCCATCCGCTTCGAGCAGCGGCAGGCTGCGTGAAGCTGCTGCTCGACAACAACCTTCCACCAGCGCTTGCTCGCGCGCTACACGAACTGACTATCAGGGAATGGGAAAACCTCCACCAGGTTACCCATCTCCGCGATCGTTTCGCTGCGAACACCCCGGATACGGAGTGGATCGCCATGCTGGCGCAGGAGGGCGGCTGGATCGTGATCACGCATGACCGCCTGAACAAGGGCCTGGAGCGTGAAGCCCTGAAACGTGCTGGCCTGAAAGTGTTTTTCCTTGACCGCGGCTGGAAGGATCACAACTTCTGGGAGAAGGCAGTGCAGCTTGCCCGGTGGTGGCCACGCATCATCGAGCAAGCTGAAGGTATCAGCGGTGGTGCGGCCTTCCAGGTGCCATGGAACTTCAGGGGAAAGGGGCAGTTCGGGCAGATCACGTTGTGACAGATCCGCGTCCAACACCGCCGCTGACCATCCAATCACCGCACTTCATGCATTCAACTCGGCTTGCCGCGAGTCTGGCTACGTAACGACTCCACTGCCAGACTGATCGCGTCGACGTCAGGGGCATGCGTTCCCCACTCCTTCCAGAAGTCGCGCGTTGCGCTGTCAGGCACGATAGCCGGAACATCAAGCCTGATACGAGACGGGAGAAGGACAGCATCCCCCAACATCAGCGCCTCACCAGTGTCGAGTAAAGGCAGAATGCTAGTAAGTCCAGCCAATGAGTCAGGCATAAGACGCTTGATCACATTTTGGTCAGTGTCATTCGTGAGCCGCAACGACAAAAAGTTGTTGCATTGACTCAAAATCGTTTTGCTCACGTCAGACGGCCTCTGGCTGACCACAAGCAAAGAGAAGCCGTACTTGCGCCCCTCCTTTGCAATTCTCTCGAAGGCACCAAGCGCCTGACGCTGTACAGCATCGGCGTCATCATGCACAGGCAGATAGAGGTGCGCCTCGTCACAAAGTAGGGTCACCGGCGTCCGCTTCTCCGCTGCCATCCAGAACTGCACGTCGTAGAGCAACCGCGCGAGCGTACCGGTGACTACCGGCAAAACATCCGAAGGAACCTCGGAGAAGTCGATGATCTTGATGCCTTTGCCACCGTTCGATCCAAGCAGCTTGGCAATCTGTTCGGCGAGCCAGTCGTAGGTATTCGCAGTGCTCGGAGGCGCAAACATGAAGCCATAGCGCCGATCATCGAGCTTGGACTCCATTCGAGAAATGAACCGGGTTAGCTTCCCCTCCCATTCACCAGCCTTCTCTCCCTTACCATCGGCCCGGAGAGCCTTATCCGTGTTGTCCTTGCAAAGAAGTCCCTGCAACTTCTCCATCGAGTACGGAATCGGCGAATCGACAGTGAAGGTTTTGGCGACGACTTCCTTACCTTCAGCTTCGAGCGTCTTATGCTTCAGCGCCCGCACATGGGACGTGAACCGCGACGCTTGGTTCGGCGCGTTCTGATCACTACGGTCGAGAATCATCGACAGCATCTCGTCGCGATTCAATAGCCAATAGGGCAAGAACAACACATCGTCAGGCGGAGCTGCCAAGTCGCCAGGGCCCGCGATGCGAAGCCGAGTTGCAAAACCGCCCTTGGCCTCATCAGCCAACGGCGCATATTCCCCGTGCATGTCGAACACCAGGATGTTCGGGTACTTGAGCTGTGCGGCACGCTCAAGAATTAATGCTACCGCATAGCTTTTTCCAGAGCCTGTGCTACCCAGAATTGCAGCATGTCTTTGGAAGAATTTGTCACCGCTCGCGATGGCTTCAGCGGTCCTGTCTGCGACGAACACCCCCAGCTTCAATCGTTCATTGGGTGAGTAGTCAGCGCCGAGGATACCCATGAATCGCTGCAGGTTCGCGCCCTCCACGACGTAACATTCCCTATCAATCTGAGGGAAGGTGTCCGCGCCACGCTTGAACGTGTTTTTCTTCTCGCCATCGATGGTCCGGAAGGTGCCGATCAGAGCACCTCGTACCATGTCTGTCGGTACAGCAATCAACGGTAAGTCATCGCCATCGGCCGGCAACTCATCTGATATCGCATCGCCCAAACTACGCGTAACACGTTCGGTGAAGGCGATCAGAAACTCGCGCTCAGTGCTTCCCTTGATGGCGATCAGGTTACCGATGCCAAGTCGCGTCAGTAGAACGGAGTTGGAAACATCGACAGTCACGCGGCTCGTATCAACGGAGGAAACACGGCCAAGCAGATCGGCCTCAGCGAATTGCAGTGCTGCAGATGTAGCAGTCATGGCTCAAGAACCTCCGTAACGAACGAACCTACGTCCCACATTCCGGTGTACGGAAAGAAGAACTCTTTCTGATCGATGATGACCGTTGTCCCAGCAACGCCACCCACCTCGGCATATTCAAGAGCAATCACATTGGCATGCATGAGCGCCAGCTGCCGAGCTACCGTGGACAGGGATCGCGTCAGCATCAACGTGGGCTTGCCTCCCCTGATACACGGAGACAGGTGCGTCTCCAAGTGGCCATCATTGAATCCATAGCCAAGCACCAAGAATCGACTGGCACGATCAATCGCTTCGTTGGCCCGCGAACGATGAAGATCGAATGGGCTCTCATACCCGTTGCGAAATTTGTTACCGCCTGGCGTGATGATCAGTCGAGCCACGTCCAGCAGTTCGCCTGCGTAGAAAACGGGCCGGCCATTTCGTGCATACCAATCCAAGCTCCCATGCGGCTTGAAAACGATAGCCCGATGCCTGAACTGTAGCGATGCTACCCGGCGAGGCTTCATTGCAACGCCACGACAAAAACTCATTCGGCTTTCACTCTCGTTGAGCTGCCCAGCAAAGCGCCCAACAAACATCGTATCTACGCCGATACCAGCCTCCTCCAGTGCAATCTCCACCAGTCGGTCATAATTCGTCGTAACGATGGCCAAACCTGTGGAGGGCTTTACCAGATGCGGGAGCAGCCGAGTCAGGCGAAGTTCTCGCGTACCTGCAAAGACCTCGGACACAACCGTGCGCTCGCGTTCCGCAATCAACTTGCCGGCGGCGACCGCGATTGCCGACTCGACAGCGGGTGTGGGTGGTGCCGCAAGGAGCGCTCCCTCAAGCCCTTTTGTCGCGATCAGAGCCGAGGCCGACGCCCACGCCTTGGCATCACCATCAATCAATCCGCCCCCGACCCCTGCTATCAAATAGGTTGCAAGTTCACTCATGCCCGGCAGTCCCTCGGCACAGGAGAGGCCGGATCCGACAATGGTGACCAAGCCGTCACTCAGGTGTTCTTGAAGGCGTACTTTGACGGTGTGCAGATCCATCCGCTTGCCTCAGACTTTGAAGATATTCATGATCTCGGCCCGATGAGATGAATGTCCATGTTCTGCACTCAGCCTCATTTCGCCGAGCGATCGCGCCCGGGTTTGACCAGCATCCACGGATAGACCAATTCCCTCGGCATCGTTCCTGCAAATCGAAACCCCACGTTCCTGACATGCCAAGGCTTAGTCGGATGGGCTCCCATTCCGGGAAGCGTGTAGGCCTTTCGATCATTCTCATCGGGCCAAAGTGCCCAAATCAGAAGATGCTCTAATTGCTCCAGTGCCTGCCGCGTGCCCCCATCACGCCAGTAGCTGCCAAAATCTACGCTACCCAAGCTCAATGAAGTCTGGCCACGCATGCTCGTCAACCTCTTCGCCACGTGATGATTGACGAAGCGCTTTTTGGCGTCTTTGGTGATACCAACATAAGCGATTTTCGTCTTGGCATTGGCCCGGTGGTGGTCTCGCACCAGGCAATAGAGGCAGTTCGTGACGTCTGACTCTGCCTCGATAGGCGCAGCTTCCCCGGCGACCCAAATTCTAGGCTTGGTCCAAGTCACCTCGACTTCTTTGAACACAGGGTGATCTTGGCTGGTCCTAATCCCGCGGATCTCACCACCCCAATCGGCACATTTGAATTGTCGCGGGATCGCCATGCTCCTCTCCTCTAATTAACGCGGAATACCTTCATGACCTCGTCACCGAGGTGGTTGATGACCTTCACTGCGATGCGGCCTGAGGTGGGCTTAGGGAAGGGGCGGGAGGTGTCGCTGTTCAAGGTGGACCAGGCGTCTTCGTTGATTTCGGCTTTCAGTGTCGTCTTCAGCGCCTTGTACGGGTCGTTGGCGCCGAGGAAATAGGCTTGGCGGACGAAGAAGGATTCTTCGTTGTAGTCGGTGTCGATGAACCAGCAGGCGATGCCGTCGGGGCCGTCGCTGCGGACTTCGCCGGTGTTGGGGTGGAAGACGTCGACGCCGTTGACCTTCACTTGAATCTGGTTGTCGTCGGCGGCGAGGATGTCGATGTCGGGTTCGCCGAAGATGACAAAAAGGTTGCCTTTGCCGGTGTTCTTGAGGTCGTCGGCCATGTGCAGGTCGGCATTCATGCGGGCCTTGAGCACGGGGATGCGGCCGAGTTTGTCAAAGTCTGAGGAGCGGGCGTCGTAGTTGAAGGCGCAGGTGATCAGCACGTCGAAATCGGCGTCGCCGGCTTCGCGAGCGGCCTGCACCAGGTCGGGGCGGGAGACGGTGCCGAACTCGGGGCCGATGAAGATCGCGGCGCGTTTCTCTGTGCCGGTTTCCGCATCGCCTTCCATGTAACGGCCTTCGGCGCAGACCAGGTCACCGGGCCACGGGACGAGCGAGGTGAAGGTGATCTTGTCGTCTTTGTGCGCCTGCTGCACGCCGGCGGTCTTCAGGTTTTCCAGGATCATCGGCACGAAGCCGTATTCGTCGCCGTAGCCCTCGTCACCCTCGTTGATGCCGTCGATCAGCTCGTCGTGCTCGTCCACGCCGAGCACGCGGTGGGGTGACAGGCTTTCCACAGTAAACGGGCCGGCGACGCGAACTTTCTTCTTGTCCTCGTAGGGCTTGTCGTAGAGGTATTCGCTATCGGCCTTGGCGGCAATGGAAGCGTCAATCTCGCGCTGGCGAGCGATGCGCTGCTGCCACCAGTCGGCATGCAGCTGCTTCGCCGCGGCCGCCCATTTGGCATCGATCTCGCGTGGAATTTCCCACTCTTGCCAGTGCTGGCCAAGTGCCTTGTTCAAGGCTTCGCGCAGCGGCTCCATCGCTTGCTGGAACTTGTCCCATATGACATCGATCCCAGTATCGTTGGCAATAATCTCCAACATGACATGTGGTACACGCTCGTAGACGAAGCCGTGCGCGATGTTGCCACGGGTCGGCACGCTGGATGGAGCGCTACGGGTGACCTCGGCTTCCTTGAGCTGGCCCTCGCGTGAGTCGGCGAGCAGATAGAATGGATAGCGCGCACCCATGATGCGCGCACGGGCCAGCGCCAGCGCAACGCGCGATGTATCGATCGTAATCCAGCGTCGTCCCCACTGCTCGGCGACGTAGGCGGTTGTGCCGGAGCCACAAGTCGGGTCAAGGACAAGATCGCCTGGATCGGTCGCCATAAGGATGCAGCGCTCGATGACCTTAACGTTTGTTTGAACTACATAGACTTTGTCGTCTGTGAAGCTTCCGGTGCTTGTGTCGGTCCATACGTTCCCATGCACCGCGAGTTCGAAATCGGTGTGGAACCGAACGTACTGGATGGAATTTTCGGCGACATGAATTCGGCCCGCCTTCGCCAACCTTTCCATCCCTACCGGGAAGGATGCTTTCCAATGTGAGTTCTTATCCCACGTGTCGTATACCTTCCCTCGAAAATTGAAAGGCTGACGTTCTTTTGAGCGTCCTTGGGAAATGATGTTGTCTGGCTTATACGGAATGGCCCCCGAAGGAATTGCTTCCTCTCCTCTCTTCTCGGTTACCGAAACGCCGCGGTAGGTGAAGTCATCGAACATAAGCCAACGAGCATTCCCTTCTCCGAGGACGAAATCCTTGCGGTACATCGGGGCTCGCGATTTGCCTCTAGTTTTATCTCGTGCAAACCACAGGATGTAGTCGCTCACATTGCCGATGTAGTTGGTCTTGAAGCCTGATGTTGTCTGCACCGAAATCAGGCTTAGAAAATTCTGCTCCCCAAACACCTCGTCCATCACCGCCCTCACACGGTGCACATTTTCATCGCCGATCTGCACGAAGATCGACCCGGATTCGGTCAACAGATCGCGCGCCACCATCAACCGGTCGCGCAGATAGGTCAGATAGGAATGGATGCCATCGCGCCAAGTGTCGCGGAACGCTTTGACCTGCTCCGGCTCGCGAGTGATGTGGTCGGTGTTGCCGTCCTTGACGTCGCGGCTGGTGGTGGACCACTGGAAGTTGGAATTGAATTTAATGCCGTAGGGCGGATCGAAATAGATGCACTGCACCTTGCCGCGCAGGCCTTCGCGCTCGGCCAGTGAGGCCATCACCTGCAGACTGTCACCCAGGATCATGCGGTTGGCCCAGTGCGAATCGTGCTGGTAGAACTCGGTCTTGGCGTTGTCGTCGGGCAGACCGTTGAAGTCGGCGAACAGGTCGGCCGTGGCGCCGGCCTCGCCTTGCGCGCTGACGTCGCGCTGGCGCTCAGACTCGCGCTTCAGGTCGTCAATCAGCACCTTGGGGTGCACTTTCTCCTGGATGTACAGCGGCGGCGCGTTGACCACCAGGTCGGACCAGTCCTGCTGGTCCTTGCCGCGCCAGACGAGCTGCGGGTCGAGATCGCGGTTGCGCTGCTGCTTCTCGCTATCCAGCCCGTTGTTACCGCGCGGATAGCTCACGCGTACCGGTGCACCATCCTCCTTCTGCATCAGGGACTGGTATTCGGCGGTGGGGATGTTTTTGCGCGTCGCCTCGTCGTGCTTAAGTGCTTCGACGGTGAGCGGGGTCTTGGGTTTCTTGGCCATCAGGCGGCCTCCAGCTCTTCGTCGACTTCCGTCGAGTCATCTTCCTGTTCGGCTTCATTGGTGCCGGCTTCTTCAACCACCGGTTTCTGCATGGCACCGGCTACGAGCTCAGCCAGGGCCTTGCTGCGCGCTTCGTAAAACGCCTTGAAATCATCTGCACGCAGGTGTGCCGGCTCGATCAGATGTGTGCGCAGGATGGCGTCGAGATCCGCAGCGGCAATGCCCTGCTTCTCTTCGATCCGCTTGAGGTAGACCGAGGGCGCATCACCGCCCACCGAAATATTGGAGAGCTTTGACAGCGGCGTCTTGTTGATGATGGCGTCGAACACACCCTTCTCGATGCCCTGCTTCTTGCACCAGGCCTGCGGAAAGACATGGTGAATGTCGATGTCGTCATTGAAGAAGGTCATCAAGTCGGTCGGACGCCCTGTGATGAAATCGCGGCAACCACCTTTCATCAGCAAGGCATGCAGACCCTTGTCGCTAGCGTCCGTACCCACTGAATTCTTCATGCTCCAGTCGCACGCTAAGCGACTGGCGAGTGTCGCCATGGATAACTCGTCTAGTGATAGTCGTCTTCGCGCTGGTGACGCACGGCAAGAATCGTCACCGTCTGATTTCCCTCGATCTCGTACAGCGCCACGTAGCCGGACGTGCCAAACGACACCAGCAGCTCGCGCAAGAACGGGTTGTCCGGATCTGCCTTGCGGCAGGTGAACGGGAACGACTGGAGCAACTCCAAGCTCTGGTCGATGGCATCCATCGCCCGCTTCGCTGCCTCTATGTCCTGCTCCAGCAGGAAGTCGTACAGCCGTAGCAGATCGTCGCGGGACGCCCGCGTGTAGCGGACGCGCCAGCTCACCGTTTGGCCTTGCCGCCCAATGCTTTGGTCAGCATGCCGCGCAGCTCGGCGTGCACCGATTCGGCCTCGAAGTACTTGCCTGTCTGTTGCGCCTCGTAGCGCGAAGCCAGGCCGCGCGCTACGAACTCGTGCTGCAGCTGGCGACGGGTCACCTGATCGCGCAGCGATTGCTCCATGAAGCTGGAAAGGCTCTCGCCTTCGCGCAGGACGGCTTCAGCCGCCTGCCTCAACTCGGGATCGACACGGAGGGAAGGCATTGAAGCGGATTTCATGTTGGCGCACCTCATGCGTCGCATTTGCAATGCAAGGTTAACATGAGTTCGGTTCAAACCTTCATCCCTACGGCGGAAACTGCTCTGCCATCCTTCAGCATGTCCAGATAGTCAGCCCATGCCTGCATGATCTTTCGGCGTTCGGGTAGGTGCTGGGCTTTGTTGTACACCCCAACAATTCCCGGTTCTTTATGGGATAACTGGCGCTCCAAGGCTTCGGGATTCCACCCCAACTCTCCCAGCAACGTGCGCGCCATGTGGCGAAACCCGTGCCCAGTGATGATGCCCTTGTAGCCTATGCGAGCCAGCGCCGCATTTACCGCACCATCTGACATATGGCGCTTGGGGTCCCGCGCCCCGGGGAACAGATAGCGTCCACGACCGGTCAACTGATGTAGTTCGCGAAGTATCTCCAACGCCTGCTGACTCAACGGCACGATGTGCGGGGGCGTGGCAGGATTTTCCTTGGCCGCTTTCTTCAACTTCCGATTCACGGGCGGTACCGTGTAGGTTGGGTGCTCGCCATCCAGGTCAAAGTGCGTCCATTCCGCCATCCGTATCTCGCCAGGCCGGCAGAACCACAAGGGTGCCAATTTCAACGCGCACTGGACGGGAAGAGTGCCCGTGAATCCGTCGATGGCGCGCATCAACTCACCCACACGTTCCGGGTCGGTTATCGTCGGATGATTCTGAGGATTACGGCTTGGCAAGGTGTCGCGCAGATCCGCTGCAGGGTCACGACTGGCCCGCTCAGTGGCAACGGCAAATCGGAACACGCGGCTGAGTTGATGCCGGAGGCGATGAGCCTGCTCGATATGCCCCTGCTTGACCAGGTGCGCGAACAACGGGCGAATCTCCGCGACTCCTATGTCGGCGACCGGCAGGCCCCCGATCCTGGGGAATGCGTGATTTTCCAACCGACCGCACTCCTTCAAGAACTGACCGGCTGTCCATTCAGGCTTCTTCACCGCCAACCACTCGCGAGCGACCACTTCGAAGCTGTTGGCTGCGCGATCGTTGCCGGCAGCTTTTTCGGCCTTGCGTTGAACGCCTGGATCTACGCCCTGGGCAAGCAGCTTGCGGGAGGCGTCGCGCTTCTCACGTGCATCAGCCAGTCCGGTGGCGGGATAGGTCCCTAGCGACAGTCGCTTCTCCTTGCCCCCAAACCGGTACTTAAGTCGCCACCACTTGCCCCCGGACGGGGCAACTTCGAGGTACAAGCCTCCACCGTCGAACAGCCGCTGGGGCTTATCGGTGGGCTTGGCCTTGCGAATGTTGACATCGGAAAGCGCCATGGGGGCAACTCACTGCAGGCAACGGTACCTGCCCCCGATGTTGCCCCTTGTTGCCCCCGGATTACAATAGACACGGCTAGACACGACTGGACGCCGTAGAAGCGCAAAACCTTTGCTGTGACTGGGTTGCCGAGGTGGTATTGGACGGGAATGGTCAGCGATGGACACTGATTTGGTGGCTATGGGTGGACTCGAACCACCGACCCCAGCATTATGAGTGCTGTGCTCTAACCGGCTGAGCTACATAGCCTTGGGGGAACCCGCCGTGCCGGCATCGGACGATGCGGGCGGGGCGCGGCAGTGTAGTCGGGTCGCCCGGCAGGTTCAAGTCCGCGGCTTGCTGCCGCTTCGCGCGCTGTGGTTGAATCGACGCGGGACTCCGCGGCTGCCTTGCGGGCAGTACCGCGCCGTTCGGCCCCAGGAGGCGACATGATTGATGTAGATGGCTATCGTCCGAACGTCGGCATCGTGCTGCTCAATGCTGCCGGCCAGTTGTTCTGGGCGCGCCGGATCAATCGTGACGGCTGGCAGTTCCCGCAAGGCGGGATGCGCACGGACGAAACGCCGCTGGAGGCGATGTACCGGGAGCTGGAAGAGGAGACCGGGCTGGCCGCGCACCATGTCGAGGTGATCTGCGCCACTCACGGCTGGCTGCGTTACCGGCTGCCGGAGCGCTATGTGCGCCGGCACCAGCGACCGACCTGCATCGGCCAGAAGCAGGTCTGGTTCCTGCTCAAGCTAGTGGGCGACGAGGACGCACTGAAGCTGGATGCCTGCGACAAGCCGGAGTTCGACCTGTGGCGCTGGGTCGACTTCTGGTACCCCGCCACGCACGTGGTCAACTTCAAGCGGCAGGTCTACGAGCGGGCGCTGCGCCACTTCGCCCCGCTGGTCGAGGACCTGTTCGGCGTGCAGCTGGGCAGCTTGCCGCCGCGCGAGGAAACCGGAAACCCGCCCCCCGGCCCGCGCGACGGGCGCGCCGCCGCCTGAACGAAGGGTCGTAGGCGGCCGGCTGTTTGTTGACAATCATTCGCATTCGCGTTCCAATGCGCGCCATGTATATCTGCATGTGCAATGCCGTCACCGACCACACCATCCGCCGCGAGGCGGCCGATGGCGTGCGCACCTTCGCCGAACTGCAGGCACGCACCGGCTGCTCGGACTGCTGCGGCTGCTGTGAGCAGGAAGCGCGTGCCACCTTCGACCAGGCGTTGCTCCAAGTCACCTGCCAGCTGCCGCTCGCCGCAGCCTGAGGTCCCTTTCCACGTTTGCCCTGCGCGGAGTCGTCGACACTGCAGCGGTGCTCGTGCCATTCGCCTCGCCACCGGCCGCGCGCGGAGTTTGTATAGTTCGCGTTGTCTTCGATCGGAGTGGAAGCCATGAAAGGTGATGCGAAGGTCATCGAGTTCCTCAACAAGGTGCTCTATAACGAGCTGACCGCGATCAACCAGTATTTCCTGCACAGCCGGATGCTCAAGAACTGGGGCTATGGCGAGCTCGCCGAGCACGAATACAAGGAGTCGATCGAGGAGATGAAGCACGCCGATCACCTGATCGAGCGCATCCTGTTCCTCGACGGCCTGCCGAACCTGCAGCACCTGGGCAAGCTGCGCATCGGCGAGAACGCGCTGGAATCGCTGCAGGGCGACCTGGACCTGGAACTGGCGGCGGTGAAGGATCTGCGCCAGGCGATTGCGCACAGCGAGGGCATCGCCGACTACGTCAGCCGCGACCTGTTCAAGGGCATCCTGCACGACGAGGAAGAGCACATCGACTGGCTGGAAACCCAGTTCAGCCTGGTCAAGGACATTGGCGCGGAGCGCTACCTGCAGAGCAAGATGCAGGGCTGAGCCGCCCCGCCGTCTCCCCGCGGGGCAGGAAGCGTGCGCCCGTTCCTTGACGCTTTTGTCACGCCGGGGCTATACCTCTGGCTTTCCCCGGAACGCGACGCATGGCCTCACGACCACCACCGCGCTTCGTCGTGCGCCGGCACGACGACACCGGCCATCGCCGGCGCCAGCTGTGGCTCAGCGCGGCCTGGCTCGGGAGCCTGCTGGCAGTCGGCCTGATCGTCGGCGTGCTGACACGGCGGGCCAGCACGCCGACCGCGGTGGACAGCCGCCAGCAGCACGTCCTGCTCGGCCAGATCGACGATCTGAAACAGCAGGTCGCCAACCTGCAGCGCGCTGCCCAGGTCAATGAAGTCGCCACGCGTTCGCTGCGCGGCACGCTGGCCCAGCGCGAAGAGGAGCTGAACGGCCTGCGCGCCGACCTGGGCTTCTATTCGCGGCTGGTCGGCGGCGACGCGCAGCGGCAGGGACTGAAGCTGCAGGAAGTGAAGCTGCAGCCGATCGTCGGCTCGCGTGGCTGGAACCTCAGCCTCAGCCTGACCCAGAACGCCAAGCGCGGCGACGAAATCTCCGGCAACGCCCTGGTCAGCGTGGAAGGCCTGCGCGGCGACCAGGTGACCCGGCTGGACTGGGCTGCGCTGGGCGACGCCGCGCAGAAGAATGGCCTGCCGTTCCGCTTCACCTATTTCCAGCAGTTGCACGGCACCATCGTGCTGCCGGCGGATTTCCGCCCGACGCGACTGCGCATCAGCCTTCAGCCCGCCGGCGGCGAGCCGGTCAACCGCGCCGTCGCATGGGGCGCCGCACTGAGCGGAAACATCACCAACGCCGAAGGGGACCGCGATGCTCAACCGTAGACGCAGCGACCGCAATGATCGCAACCACAGCAACGAAACCAGCCTGATCGCCCGCGGCACGGTGATCCGTGGCGACCTGCGCTTCAGCGGCGCGCTGCACCTGGACGGCCGCATCGAAGGCACCGTACTGGGCGAAGGCGACGACGCCATGTTCACGCTCAGCGAGCACGGCCAGGTGCACGGCGAGATCCACGTGCCGCAGGCGGTGATCAACGGCCATGTCACCGGCGACGTCGTCGTCAGCGTGCGGCTGGAGCTGGCGCCGCAGGCGCGCATCGACGGCGACCTGCGCTACCACACGCTGGAAATGGCCGCCGGGGCGCAGGTCAACGGGCGCATTTCGCGCCAGGCAGCGGATGCCCCGCGCGAATTGCCGGCGCCGGATGACGCACTCGACGAGGCCATGCCGGCCTGAAGCGGTATGCTTGGCTACAGTCCGTGCCGCCCCCATCTAGATGACCATGGAAACTCTCGTCGCGATCCCCGATTACCGCAGCAGCGGCGCCCCGCTGGTGTTCACTGCCGCCGCCGCACGCAAGGTGCATGAGCTGATCGCCGAGGAAGGCAACCCCGCGCTGAAGCTGCGCGTGTACATTTCCGGCGGCGGCTGCTCGGGCTTCCAGTATGGCTTCACCTTCGACGAGGCCCAGGCCGAGGACGACCTGGCCATCGAGCGCGATGGCGTGACCCTGCTGTGCGACCCGCTCTCGCTGCAGTACCTCGGCGGCGCGCAGATCGACTACGCCGAGAACCTCAGCGGCGCGCAGTTCGTGATCAGCAACCCGAACGCCAAGACCACCTGCGGCTGCGGCTCCTCGTTCTCGGCCTGAAGGCACCATCGATGAATCGGGCCATCCAGCCCCCGCTGAACACCTTCGCCGGGCTCAGCCTGGTGCTTGATCGCGTGGCCGAGTCGCGCGACGAGTCGGTGTGGATCGTCGAACAGGCGCGCTCGCCGCAGGCACGCTACCTGCTGCTGGACGACGCCGGCCAGGCCTTTTTGCGCCGCGACCGCGACGCGCTGCGCTGGCTCGACGCGGACGAGCGCGAACGATGGCTCGGCGACCTGCGCGCCAGCCTGCTCGGCATGGCGTACGAACGCCCGCACTTCCTGCTGGTCGCGGACGACCCTGCCCGCATGGACGAGCTGGAGCACGCGCTCGGTGCCCGCCGCATGAGCCTGCGCGGCGCCGGCCTGCAACTGGCGGCCGACGAGGCCAGCCTGTTCGCCTACGCCAAGGGCCTGTCGCACTGGCAGCGCGAGACGCGCTTCTGCACCCACTGCGGCGCGCCGCTGCTGCTGGTCGCCGCCGGCCACCGCGCACAATGCACCAACCCGGATTGCGCGCGCCTGCACTTTCCGCGCACCGACGCGGCCGTGATCATGCTGGTCGAGCACGACGGCGCCTGCCTGCTCGGCCGCCAGGCGGGCTGGCCGCCCGGGCGCTACTCCACCCTGGCCGGCTTCGTCGAGCCGGGCGAGGCGCTGGAGGATGCGGTGCGCCGCGAAGTGGCCGAGGAGGCCGGGGTGATCGTCGACCAGGTGCGCTACCACTCCTCGCAGCCATGGCCGATGCCCGCCTCGCTGATGGTCGGCTTCATCGCCACCGCCGCGTCGCGGCAGATTCGCATGCGCGATCACGAACTGGAAGACGCGCGCTGGTTTACCCCCGAGCAAATCGTCGACGGCATCGCCGACGGCAGCTTTCTGCCCTCCACGCGTCTGTCGGTGTCCTACCAGCTGCTGGCGCACTGGCTGCGGCAGCGTGCCGGGCTGGAGCTGGACACGCTGGTCGCCGGCGCCATGCCAGGCTGATCCAGCGGCGCGAACTTCACGCCGATCCACGGGTCCTTTGCCATATTCGCCAGCAGGGATCGGCCATGCCGCACGGAAGCACACTGCTCCACACCGGTGATCCATCGCGTGCGCGCCGCTGGCGGGCCGCAAGTCAGCGTGGCGGGATCCTCGGCAGCGTCGCCGCGCTGCACCTGTTCACCCTGGCGCTGCTGCTGCGGCCCGCGCCGCCGTACCAGCCGCCAACCATTGTCCCGCTGCGCGAAGGCGGCAATACGATGCAACTCCACTTCCTCGCGCGGCCCGGCAAGCGGCGAACCGCCAGTCCGCGTCCGCCATCACCCCAACACTCCCGGCCAACGCCGACGACAGATCCCGCGCGCATCTCGCCTGCAGCCGCGGCACCGCGTCCGCACGCGACCATGGTCACCGCTGCGCCAGTCATCGCGCCGAACGGTCCCGGCGGCTACCAGGCTCCCCTTACCGGCGTCGGCGCATTCCGCTGGGCGCCACGCGTGCGCCTGCCAGGCGCGGATGCGCCATCGCGCACCGGCATCGCGCTGCCTGCCGCGCCGAGCCTGCGGCAGCGGGTGCACGCGATGACCACCGCCAGCCGCTGCAAGTACGAACGCATGAAGATGGAACGTAGCGCCAGCCAGTTCGTCACGCGCCAACTGGTGGAACGTGCGCTCGACGCCGACGGTTGCGGCCCACAGGCGGGGCATGACGCCATCGATCCCGCGATCAATGCCATTGCCCGCCGCGCGACCCGCGGCGATTGACGCCGCTGCGCGACACCGCGCCGGCACTTGGCGACCCCGGGCGGGCTCTTACAATGGCAGCCACTGTCCGCGAGCCCTTTCATCATGGCCATCCGTTTGCTCGTTGCCCTCGTCGCCCTCGGCCTGCTGCATGTGATGCCGCAACTGGCACGCTGGCGCGGCGATAGCCTGTATCGCCGCTGGGTGGCACAGCTGGCAGACACCAGCGGTGGTGGACGCGTGGCATTGACCCTGCTGGTGCCACTGGCGCTATGCGCGCTGCTGGAGTGGCTGCTCGGGCATTCGCCGCTGGGCGCACTGCTGCCGTTGCTGTTTTCGCTGGTGGTGCTGCTGTACTGCCTCGGCCCGCGCGAGTTCGAGGTCGACCTGGAAGCGATCCTGGATGCCCCGGACGGCGCCAGCCGCGAAGCCGCGGCGCAGGCGCTGGCCGACGACGGCCAGCCGATCGCCTGGAACGCACCGGCGCTGGGCGAGGCGATCGCCTATGCCGCGTTGCGCCGACGCTTCGCCGTATTGCTGTGGTTCTTCCTGCTCGGCCCGACCGGCGCGCTGGCGTACCGGCTGGCGCAGACGCTGGGCCGCGACGACACGCTGCGGCTGGACCCGGACAGCCGCCGCGCTGCCCGCTACGTGGCCAACGCGCTGGACTGGCTGCCGGCACAGCTGCTGACTTTTACCCTGGCCGTGGTCGGCCACTGGGAGGCCGTGATTGGCGCCTGGCGACGCTGGCACGACCAAGCCGCCTCGACCAGCTGGTATGCCGCCGGGCCGGGCTTCCTGGGCGCCGCAGCACAGGCCGACGTGCTGATCGACATCGAGGCCGGCGACGGTTACGCCGAAGAACACAGCGATCCGCTGGCCGAGCTGCGGCGCCTGCGCAGCGCCCTGCTGCGCGCATTGCTGGCGTGGCTGAGCGTGGTCGCGTTGGTGGTGGTCGGCGGCTGGATCGGCTGAGTCGGTGGATCAGGCCAGCGCGCCGCGCAGCTCGCGCACCCGCGCCTCCAGCGTCGTCGCCGAAACTTGCGCCGGTGCTTGCGGCGTGTCCACCACCAGTTCCACCCGCGCCCGGAAACGGCGCGGCAGACGCGCTCGATGCAGCATCGAGTCGCGCCGGCTCCACACGCTGCCCCACAGACCGCGCAGCGCCATCGGCACCACCGGCACCGGCCGCCGCGCCAGGATCTTCTCCACCCCCGGACGGAACGGCGCGATCTCGCCGTCAGCGGTGAGCGCGCCTTCCGGGAAGATGCACACCACCTCGCCGGCGGCCAGCGCGGCGTCGATCGCGTCGTAGGCTTGCTGGAGCACCGCGGGATCCTCCTTGTGGCCGGCGATCGGGATCGCCTTGGCGGTGCGGAACACGAAGCTGAGCAACGGGATGTTGAAGATCCTGTAATACATCACGAAGCGCACCGGTCGGCGCAGCTTCGCCATCAGCAGCAGCGGATCCATGAAACTCACATGGTTGCAGACCAGCAGCGCCGGCCCTTCCCAGGGGATCCGGTCACTGCCGTCGGCGCGTACCCGGTACAGCGTATTCACCAGCACCCAGGTGATGAAGCGCATCACGAACTCGGGTACCAGGGTGAAGATGTACCAGGCCACCAGCACGTTGAGCAGCGCCGCGGCCAGGAAGATCTGCGGCGCATCCAGCCCCAGTGCGCCCAACCCCAGGCCGAAGCCGGCCGCCAGCACGATCAGCAGCGCGTTCAGGATGTTGGTGCCGGCGATGATCCGCGACAGCTTCTCGCGCGGCGCGCGCGCCTGCACGTAGGCGAACAGCGGCACCACGTAGAGGCCGGCGAACATGCCGATCAGGGTGAGGTCGAGCACGACGCGCCAGCTGCCCGCCGCCTGCAGGAAGGCCAGCCAGTCCAGCCCGCGCACCGCCGCCGCGCCGTGCCGCGCGAAGTACAGATCCACCCCGAACGCGGTCAGCCCGAACGCGCCCAGCGGCACCAGACCGATCTCCACCCGCCGCCCCGACAGCTTCTCGCACAGCAGCGCGCCGGCACCGGTGCCGATCGAGAACAGGGTGAGCACCAGCGTATTGACCGAGCCGTCGCCACCCAGCGTCTCGCGCGTGTAGATCGGCAACTGCGCGATCAGCACGGTGCCGAAAAACCAGAACCACGAGATACCCAGCACCGCATTGAACACCGGGCGATCGGCGCGGGTGATCGCCAGTACCCGTGCGGTCTCGCTGAACGGGTTCCAGTTGAACTTCAGCTCCGGCGCGGTCGCAGGCGCCAGGGGAATGCGGCGGGAGGCCAGGTAACCGGCCGCCGCCACCGCGATGGTGGCGCCCGACGCCAGCAACGGCCCCACGCCGGCCACCAGCATCAGCGAGTTGCCGGCGATCATGCCCACCAGCATCGCCATCTGCGTGCCCATCTCGACCAGCCCGTTGCCGCCGACCAGCTCGACCGGTGTCAGCGCCTGCGGCAGGATCGCGTACTTGATCGGCCCGAACATGGTCGAGTGCATGCCCATCATGAACAGCACGCCGAGCAGCAGCGTCGTGTGGTGGGTGTAGAAGCCGTACGCCGCCAGCGCCATCGCGCCGATCTCGAACAGCTTCACGTACCGGATGATCCGGCTCTTCTCGTACTTCTCGGCCAGCTGCCCGGCGGTGGCGGAGAACAGGAAGAACGGGATGATGAACAGCGCCGGCGCCAGGTTGGTGTACAGCGACACCGTGCGATCACCCAGCCCCATCTGGAACGCCACCAGCATCACCAGCGCATTGCGGAACGCATTGTCGTTGAACGCCCCCAGCGCCTGGGTCCAGAAAAACGGCGCGAAGCGCCGCTTGCCCAGCAATGCGAATTGGCTCATGCGATGCCTTGGTATGTGCCGCCCCGCCCGTAGCTGACGAGCCACGGAACTCATCTCTGGTCATGGTTGCCGCGGGCCGAAGCTGCGGTCAGCGACAGCGTAACACCCACCAGGCACCTCTGCCCGGAGCAAGAAAAAAGGCCACCGGGTCCTACCCGGTGGCCTTCTTGAATTACCACACGTCTTACTTCAGATATCAGAAGTCGTACGAGATTCCGAAACGGACATAGCGCGGAGTCTGCGCACTGTACGGACGACGGAAGCTGGAACTGGCCTCGATCGCGTAGGTCTGCGTGGTCCTTTGGCTATCAAAGACGTTGTAGACCATCACGTTGAACGCCAGTTTCTTGTCCGCCCACAGCGGGCGATATTCCGTGCTCAGGCTGAGGTTGTACGTCCAAGCCTCACGCGAGGCACCCGGAGACGACGGCTGGCCCTTGCAGAAGTGATAGTAAGGACCGTAGCCCAGGCCCGGATTGGTCTGGCCTTCGCCGTAATAGCCCAAGCAGGTGCGCGGCGCCCCAGACATGATCGCCAAGTTGCCCGAGACCATCCATTCCGGTGCGAACTGGTACGAACCGAACGCCTTGATCTGATGGCGACGGTCGTTGGCCAGCGATCCGTTGGCGTAATCCATGACGGCAGCGTAATCCCAGTCAACCGTGGCCGAGACGTCGGCCTGGCCAATGTCCGTACGGACCTGACCTTCGCTGTTGCCGTAGCTGCGCGACCACAGGTAGTCGACGCGACCGAACCACTTGCCGTCGAACGGATGTTCCAGGAAAAGATTCAGGCCGTAGTACTTGCGCTTCAACGTGGTGTTGAAGTGGAAGTCCTTTGCCCAATCCATCGTCACGGCATAGTAGCCGCCCCCAATCTTGGGGATCATGAAGGTATTGGATCGACCCGGGTTGACCAGGTAGCTGCCCTGGATCGAGTTGGGATCGTAGGTCGCCGGATCGATGCCCATGGCGTCCATCTTGTCCATGATCGCAAACGAATCGCCGACATCATCGATGGCGTTGCGCAGATTGCGATAGGTCGCCTTGGCACCATAGACCCAAGAATCGCCCAGCTTCTTGTCGAAGCCGAGGATGTATTCGTCCTGATACTCCGACTCGAGAGTGCTCGAAGTCGCGGTCTTCGGATCACGCGGGATACCATATTCCAGGTTGGCCGAGATCGGACCGCCCGTGCTGCTCTTGATCGGGGTCAGGCCGGTCGGAACACCATTGGCGTCGATACCCGTATAGGTGAAGTACTCGCGGGTATACAGCGAGGCACCGGCCGAACGCAGCGCCACGCTGGCAGGCATAGCCAAGTAATAGCGACCGGCATTGCCGTACACCTTGAAGCTGGAGTCACCGTTCACATCCCAGCTGAAGCCCACTCGAGGAGCCCACTGCGGACTGGTCAGGCGCAGATACGGAATGCCATCGCCATTGAAGTTGGTGAACTGGTCGTTGCGCAGGCCGAGCTTGACCAACCAGCGATCGTTCACCTGCCAGCTGTCTTCGATGTACTGGGCGCGCTGGGTCGTCCTGACCGACGAATTGTTGCTATAGACGTACCGGGCCACGTAATAACCAGTCTCGCCACCCGCATAACCGGCCGGAGCCTCAACCCACGGCTGGCTCTGCCAGTCCGGGCCGTTGGCGACCGGGCCGCCAGTAATGTAGGTCGCCGGAGTCTTGCCCGTGCTGTCGTTGTATTCCCAGGCGTAACCCGGGCCGGCGGTCACCGTGCCGTCGTCGATGTCGTGAACCGTCTGGTTATCGATACCGGCGGTGAACGTGTGATCACCCAAGCGATAGCTCAGGTCGAAGCGCAGGTTGGTGTTCTTGGTCTTGTGCGCCGGGTTGGCGATTCGCAGCAGCGTCTGGTTGTTCGTGATGACGCCGCCACCCGTCAACGCCGGGTTCTGCTTGTCGGGAGTCAGCAGATACGGATTGGTCGGATCATAACCGGGCGTGTTGCTGTACAGCGTGCCCCTCATCTCGCCATAGAGGGCGGTCAGAGTCAGGTTGTCCGTCATGTAGCTGGTGAACTTGGCCGAGTAGAGATCGCTACCCCGCTTGGTCGACGTATCGTTGCTGTTGAAGCCGCCTTCGGTATTGGTGGCATAGTCGTACGTATTCAGCGTGCCCTGATAGGACGACTTGTTCGACGCGCCGGTCACCTCAAGGATGTTGCTGTCGGTGATGTTCCAGTCCAGCTTGCCGTACCACTTCGGATTGTCGTAACGGTAATGGGTAACGTACGGTGCCACGTTCGAACCCGTCGACTCGCCCTGCTGACGCTGCGCCTCGATGGCCGCGAACAGGAACAACTTGTCCTGGATCAGCGGACCACCAACATAGGCGTCTACCGTGGTCGTCCACGACTTGTTGTTCTTGCGATACTGGCGAATCTTGCCCTGCGAGCCGTCCTTGTTGACGTAGTAGAAGTTCTTCGGGTCGCTCTTCAGGTCGGTCGGAGTCCATTGAATCTGACCACCGAAGTGCCACTCGTTGGTACCGCGCTTGCCAACCTGGCTGATCACACCACCATCGGAACGACCGTAGGCCGCACCATAACCGCCGCTGAGGATCTCCTGCTGGTCGATCGCACCGTACGGAAGAGTCAGACCACCGAAACCGCTGAGCGGATCAGTGGTGTTGAAGCCGTTGATGTAGTACGCGTTCTCGGTCACCGAGGAGCCGCCGAACGACACCACGGAGCCACCGGTCGGACCCGAGAACAAGGCGCTGCCCTCGACGACGCCAGGGGCCAGCAGAGCAATCGCCTCGGCACTACGCGACAACGGCAGCTTGGCCAGTTGCTCGGCCGTGATGACCGTACGCGAGTCGACACCGCTGACGTCGATGGTCGGCAGGGCGTTCGCCTGCACCGTCACCGCCGAGAGGGTCTGGGCGTTCTGCGCGCCAAAGGAAATTTCCGTGCCCGAGCCCACCCGCATGGTCACGTTCGAGCGCGAGTCTACCGCCTGACCATCACGCTGCAGAGTAACGGTGTAGTTGCCCAATGGCAGCGAATCGATCGTGTAATGGCCGCTCGGATCCACGACCACCTGACGAGTGACACCGGAGGTGCTCTTGACCGTCACGGTGTCACCCGCCTGCGCCTGGCCGAAGATGCTGCCCGTGGTCGCCTGACCAAAAGCCAGACCGCTGAAGCCCAGGCCCAGCGCCAGAGCGAGTGCAGTGCGCTGCAGCTGCCCCGTCTTGGAATTTCTACGCGAATTCATCAGTAGTGACTCCCCATGTTCGGCCCGAGCCATCCGGGCACAAGAAACTTTTTGTGTGGTCGTGGCATCCAAGGGCGGCATCCAAAAAGCTATGCAAGCCATGCCAAGACACATGATTTAGACTAGGTTTCCTACGCAGACGGCTCACGTAAGTTATTGCGACGTTAGTTCAAGAAAACACGTGGGTCAACACTTCTCTAACGTTCCGTTTTGGCGTTCTTGACTTGACTTTCGGCATAAACTTACGCTAGGCCCCCAACCACGGCGGTACTTCCGATGGACATGCAAACTCCTCTGGCTCCGCAAACCGCAGAAACTTTCGCCGAACGCATCAAGTTGCTGATCCAGCGCGTAGGAAGCGCCACCGAGATCGCCCGCATGTGCGGCTTCTCGGAGGGCGTGGTGCGCAGCTGGCGCGATGGCAACACCGATCCGTCGCGTGCGCGCTGCGTGACGCTGGCCAAGACGCTGGGCATTTCGCTGGTGTGGCTGGTGGCCGGCGAGGGTTCACTGCAGGTGGATCCAGTGCCCGCCGGCATGGATGAGCAATACAGTTCGGAAGAGGCCACGCCGCATCGTCACCATGCCCATCCGGCAGTACACCGCCACATGGCCTCGGCTGCGACCCCGGTCGATGCGCGGCGGCTGGATACTGCCGTACGCATGCTGCAATCGGAATTGAGCCTGGCCGACAGCCAGCTATCGCTGTCCGACAACACCGACCTGCTCAGCCAGCTCTACGAAATGCTCGGTCCCGGCGGCTCCCACGTGGATCCGCACGCCATGGTGACTTTCAACCAGCGACTCGCCGAGCGGATCCGCCAACACCGCAACACGGTCTGACCTCTCCAACACCCGGCAGCAAAAAATGAAAAAAGCGTGGCAACCCGTGCGCGGGCGCCACGCTTTTTTATGGCGGCATTCAAAGCAGGGCGATGTCGGCGACGGCACCGAACTGGGCTTTCAGTTGGCCCAGCAAGGCCAGCCGGTTCGCCCGTACGGCGGGATCGGCGGCGTTCACCAGCACACTGTCGAAGAAGGTATCCACCGTGGTCTGCAGTTGTGACAGCCGCGCCAGCACCGCGGTGTAATCGCCGGCGGCCAACGCGGCGGCGCTGTCCTGCCGAGCCGAGACCAGGGCGTCGGCCAGGTCGCGCTCCGCATCCGCCTCGAAATGCGCCGGGTCGACGGTCCGCCCGACCGGCAGCGCGTCAGCCTCCTCGGCCTGCTTGCGCAGGATGTTGGCAACCCGCTTGTTCGCCGCCGCCAGGCTGGTGGCTTCCGGGCGGCGACCGAATTCGGCCACGGCGCGCAGGCGGCGGTCGAAATCGGCCAGGCTGACCGGCTGTACCGCCAGCACCGCCTCGAACTGGGCGTTGTCGAAACCCTGCTCGGCGTAGTAGCCGCGCAGGCGGTCGAGCACGAAGTCATACAGCTCGTCGGTCAGGATCGCGCGGCGCTGGCCTGCGTTCAGGGCCGGCGGCTTGCCGTCCTTGCCCGGCTTCAGTCCCGCCGCCAGTGCCGCATCCGGCAGCAGCTCGAGCGCTTCGATGAAGCTGGCGCGCAGATCCAGCTCCAAGCCGCCCTCGATCAGGGTGCGCGCCAGGCCCAGCGCGGCGCGGCGCAGCGCGAACGGATCCTTGTTGCCGCCTGGCTTCATGCCGACGGCGAAGATGCCGGCCAGGGTATCGAGCCGTTCGGCCACGGCCAGCACCTGGCCGAGCCGGTCGGCGGCAATTGCGTCGCCGCCGAAACGCGGCTGGTAGTAGCTGTCCAGCGCCTCGGCCACGGCCGCCGTCTCGCCGTCGTGACTGGCGTAGTAGCGACCCATCACGCCCTGCAATTCGGGGAACTCGCCCACCATGCGGGTCAGCAGGTCGCACTTGCTCAGGCTCGCCGCGCGGGTGGCGGCAGCGGCATCGACACCGACGCGGTTCGCGACCACCCGCGCCAGTTCGGCCACGCGCACGCTCTTGTCCCACAGGCTGCCCAACGCCTGTTGGTAGGTGACGCCCTTGAGCTGCTCCTGATAACTTGCCAGCGGCGTCTTCAGGTCTTCGTCCCAGAAGAACTTGGCGTCGGCGAAGCGCGGCCGGATCACCCGCTCGTAGCCCTTGCGGATCTCGGCCGGGTTCCGGCTCTCGATGTTGGCGATGCCGATGAAGTGCTCGGTCAGCTTGCCGGCGGCGTCGAATACCGGCACGAACTTCTGGTTCGCCACCATGGTGGTCACCAGGGCTTCCGGCGGCACGCCAAGGAACTCGCGCTCGAAGGTGCAGGCGATCGCCACCGGCCACTCGGTGAGGTTGGCCAGCTCGTCGAGCAGCGCCTCGTCGAACTGCGGCACGCCGCCGGTGACTGCCGCAGCCAGGTCGACCTGCTCGCGGATGCGCTGGCGCCGCTCGCGCGGATCGGCCAGCACGTTGCAGGCGCGCATCGCGTCCAGCCAGCCGTCCGCGTCGGCCAGGTGCACCGGTTGCGGGTGCATGAAGCGGTGGCCGCGCGACTTGCGGCCGCTGGCCAGGCCCAGCACGCTGCCGTCGACGATGTCGGCGCCGTGCAGGATCACCAGCCAGTGCGCCGGGCGCACGAAGCTGTAGTCGTGGTCAGCCCAGCGCATCGGCCGCGGAATCGGCAGCGTCTTCAGCGCTTCGTCGATGATTTCCGGCAACAACGCGGCCACCGGCTGGCCCGGCTTGACCGTGCGCCAGACATACCAGCCACCCTTGTCGGTCTCCAGCTTCTCCAGCTGTTCGACGCCGACGCCGCAGGACTGCGCGAAGCCGAGCAGCGCCTTCGTCGGCCGGCCCTCGGCGTCGAGCGCGGCGTTCAGCGCCGGCCCTCGGCGCTCCAGCGACTGCGGCGGCTGCGCGGCGGCCACGGCCGGGATATAGGCGGCCAGACGACGCGGCGAGGCATAAGCCTGGGCGAGGTCGAGCCCGGCCTCGACGCCGCGCTTGGCCAGGCCGTCGCAGATGCCGCGCAGGAAGGCCGCGGACAGCTCGTCCAGCGCCTTCGGCGGCAGTTCCTCGGTGCCCAGTTCGACCAGCAACGACTTGGCGGCGCTCATGCGGCCTGCTCCCTGGAAACGTTTTTCAAGCCCGGAAATCCGAGTTTCTCGCGCTGCGCCACATAGGTCTCGGCCACGCTGCGCGAGAGCGTGCGCACGCGCAGGATGTAGCGCTGGCGCTCGGTGACGCTGATCGCGCGGCGCGCGTCGAGCAGGTTGAAGGTGTGGCTGGCCTTCATCACCTGCTCGTAGGCCGGCAGCGGCAGGTTCGCCGCGACCAGCTGGTTGGCGGTGGCCTCGCACACGTCGAACCAGTGCAGCAATTCAGGCACGTTGGCGTGCTCGAAATTGTAGGTGCTCTGCTCCACTTCGTTCTGGTGGAACACGTCGCCGTAGGTCACGATGCCGCGCGGGCCGTCGGTCCAGATCAGGTCGTAGACGTTGTCCACGTTCTGCAGGTACATCGCCAGACGTTCCAGACCGTAGGTGATCTCGCCGGTCACCGGGCGGCATTCGAGACCGCCGGCCTGCTGGAAGTAGGTGAACTGGGTGACCTCCATGCCGTTCAGCCAGACTTCCCAGCCCAGGCCCCAGGCGCCCAGCGTGGGTGATTCCCAGTTGTCCTCGACGAAGCGCAGGTCGTGCACCAGCGGATCGAGGCCCAGTTCCTTCAGCGAGCCGATGTAGAGCTCGAGGATGTTCTCGGGATTGGGCTTCATCACCACCTGGTACTGGTAGTAATGCTGCAGGCGGTTCGGGTTCGCGCCGTAGCGGCCGTCGGTGGGCCGGCGCGAGGGCTGCACGTAGGCGGCCGACCAGGGCTCCGGACCGAGCGCGCGCAGGAAGGTGGCAGGGTGGAAGGTGCCGGCGCCGACCTCGGTGTCGAGCGGCTGCAGCAGCACACAGCCCTGCGCCGCCCAATAGCGGTTGAGGGTCTGGATCACATCCTGGAAGGTGCGTGCGGACATGGCTTTCCGTGACCTGGGGTAAAGCGCGTTAGTATAGCCGCAGCGCGTTTTTCCGCCGGATTCCGGCTGCAAAGCGCATCGAAGGGGACGCACCCGCATGGCCGCTTCACCGCAAATCGCATCCCTGCTCGGCCGCCGCGGCCGGCTCGGGCTGGATGAATTGCTGGCCACCCTGGTGGTCGACGGTTACCTGCTGGCCGATGACGCCAAGCAGGTGCGCATGGGCGCCCGGGCCGGTCGCAGCATGATCGAACTGCACCCGCTGGTGCTGATCGCGAACGCCAGGCTGGCGAACCAGCATGACCCGGGTCGCCCGCTGAGCCTGGAGGGGCTGACCGAGTGGCTGGCCGGTCACGCCGGTTTGCCGTACCTGAAGATCGATCCGATGAAGATCAACGTGGCTGCCGCCACCCAGGTGGTGAGCCACGCCTATGCGAAGCGCCATCGCATCCTGCCGATCGCGGCTGCGCCGGGCGAGGTGACGTTCGCCACCTGCGAGCCGTTCGAGGACGGCTGGGCGCCCGATCTGGCGCAGATGCTGCGGCGGGACGTCAAGCGCGTGGTGGCCAGCCCGGTGGACATCAACCGCTACCTGCAGGAGTTCTACGGGGTCCAGCGCTCGATCCAGCTCGCGCAGGACGCCAAAAACGGCAGCGACGCCTCCTCGGCGATCCTCAACTTCGAGCAGCTGGTGGAGTTGGGCAAGAGCGGCGAAGTCGGCGCCGACGACCGCCACGTGGTGCACATCGTCGACTGGCTGCTGCAGTACGCGTTCGAGCAGCGCGCCTCGGACATCCACCTGGAGCCACGCCGCGACACCGGGCACATCCGCTTCCGCATCGATGGCGCCATGCAGAAGGTGTTCGAGCTGCCTTCGCCGGTGATGACCGCGGTGACTGCGCGCATCAAGATCCTCGCCCGCATGGACGTGGCCGAGAAGCGTCGCCCGCAGGACGGCCGCATCAAGACCCGTTCCTCCGGCGGACGCGAGGTGGAGCTGCGCATCTCCAACATGCCCACCGCGTTCGGCGAGAAGGTGGTGATGCGCATCTTCGACCCCGATCTGGTGGTGAAGGATTTCGCCCAGCTCGGCTTCTCCGCCGGCGAAGCCGCCCACTGGCGCAGCATGGTCGAGCGGCCGCACGGCATCGTGCTGGTCACCGGCCCCACCGGCTCGGGCAAGACCACCACGCTGTACTCCACGCTGAAGCACCTGGCCACGCCGGAGCTCAACGTATGCACGGTGGAAGACCCGATCGAGATGGTCTCGCCGGAGTTCAACCAGATGCAGGTGCATGCGGCGATCGAGCTGGATTTCGCCGCCGGCGTGCGCACGCTGTTGCGGCAGGACCCGGACATCATCATGATCGGCGAGATCCGCGACCTGGAAACCGCGCAAATGGCGGTGCAGGCCTCGCTCACCGGCCACCTGGTGCTGTCCACCCTGCATACCAATGACGCGCCCAGCGCGGTCACCCGCCTGCTCGATCTGGGCGTGCCGCACTACCTGATCCAGTCCACCTTGACCGGCGTGGTGGCGCAACGCCTGGTGCGCACGTTATGCCCGCATTGCAAGCAGGCGGCCGCGCAGGATGCGCAGGCCTGGACCGTGCTCACCCATGGCTGGGACCTGCCGGTGCCGGCGCAGGTATTCCAGCCGGTCGGCTGTCTGGAATGCCGCCATACCGGCTTCCTCGGGCGCACCGGCATCTACGAAATGCTGAAGCTGTCGCCGCGCCTGCGCGGCATGGTTTCGGCCCAGCTCGACCTCGGCCGCTTCGGCCAGGCGGCGCTGTCCGAAGGCATGCGCCCGCTGCGCATCTCGGCCGCCGACCAGGTTGCCGCCGGGCTGACCACCGTGCAGGAAGTCCTCACCGTGCTGCCACCGATCGACGCGCTCGACGATGCGCAGCCGTAATGACGTCCCGAGCCGCTACCGACCCCTTGCATGAAACCCGTCCTGATCATCCGCACCGGCCGTGCCCCCGACCCCATCCGCGCCCGTCATGGCGATTTCCCGCACTGGTTCCGCCTCGGCGCCGGACTGCATCCGCAGCAGCTGTGGATCGTCGACGTTGCGGTCGGTGAAACGCTGCCACCACCACGCGAGGTGGCCGGCGCCATCATCACCGGTTCGGCCGCCATGGTTACCGCGCGCGAATCGTGGAGCGAGCGCACAGCGGGTTGGATCCGCGATGCAATGGACGCGGAGCTGCCGCTATTCGGCGTCTGCTATGGCCATCAGCTGATGGCTCACGCGCTGGGCGGGCGCGTCGACTATCTGCCGGGCGGGCGCGAGATTGGTACTCAAACGATCGAGCTGTCGGCTCTCGCCGCACGCGATCCGATGGCGGGGACGCTGCCAACCCGCTTTCGCGCACATACCACTCACGAGCAAAGCGTGATCGAACCGCCCCAGGGGGCCACGGTGCTGGCCCGCTCGGCACGGGACCCGCACCAGCTGCTGCGCTACGGGCCACATGCGCTCAGCGCGCAGTTCCACCCCGAGTTCAACGCCGAGGTGATGCGCGCCTACATCCGGCGCAAGCACGGGGACCTGCGACGCGAAGGCGCGGACCCGCAGGCGATCTTCGGCGCGGTCGCCGCCACGCCGATCGCGCGCCGGCTGCTGCGTCACTTCTCGCGCCACCACCGCTGGACCGCCATCGCGGGCTGAACTTCAACCGCGCAGGCGGCGGGCAATCGCCTCGCGCGAAAACAGTGCGAACACCACGCCGAACAGAAAGCCGCCGATGTGCGCCCACCACACGTAGGCGCCGTAGCTCGGCCCTGCATAGCTGAACAGCAACTGCAGCAATACCCACAGTCCGATCAGCAGGAAGGCCGGCACCCGCACGAACTCCAGATAAAGCCCCAGCGGCAGCACCAGCCCAAGTCGCGCACGCGGAAACAACGCCACGTACGTACCAACCACTGCCGATACCGCACCACTGCAGCCGATGATCGGCAGGCGCACGCCGGTCAGGGAGAGCGCGCCGATCAGGTTCGCCACGATTCCACCAGCCACGAACAGCAGCAGAAACCGCAGCGACCCCAGCGCGCGCTCACCCGGCAGGCCAAAAATCGCCAGGAACAGCAGGTTGCTCAACAAATGCAGCCAGGTCACGTGGATAAACAACGCCGTGAACAGGCGCAGCAAGGCAGGGTCGGTCAGCTGCGGCAACAGCGCCTCGTGCGGATCGAAGATGTTCGCCGGCACCGTGCCCCATTCCAGCAACAGGGAAACCCGCTGCGTGGCCGGTATCAGCGCCAAGCCGACGAAACAGGCCACGCAGACCGTCACCACCAGCAGGGTGGCCCAGTGCCATCGGGGCCGGCGACGCGTTTCGACGTGGACAAACAAAGGCCGCTCCCCAGCGCATGCGCCGGATTGCGACGCGCCGACATCATAGGCGATAAGGGGATGCGCCACGGTCGGCGATCAAGGCACGATGACGCGGAATCGTCGCGAGTTCATCGCCCCAAAAACGAAGGCCTCCCCGAGCGGGGAGGCCTTCTAAGGATAAAGCCCCTGGCGGTGACCTACTCTTGCATGGCAAAGCCACACTACCATCGGCGCATGCGCGTTTCACTTCTGAGTTCGGGATGGGATCAGGTGGGACCACGCCGCTATGGCCGCCAGGGA
>Ga0209916_1000730_pt1 | contig 42608 bp, 43 predicted proteins | sample ThiBio_1000_plan_FD_183956 | JGI IMG/M metagenome (GOLD analysis project Ga0209916, IMG submission 183956) | Wastewater bioreactor microbial communities from Cape Town, South Africa - Thiocy_solids_2 (SPAdes) | ecosystem: Engineered > Bioreactor > Thiocyanate-remediating > Anaerobic-Aerobic ... | reverse complement strand
CTCGCCGACCAGCGGGTGGCCGATGTGCTGCATGTGGACGCGGATCTGGTGGGTGCGGCCGGTTTCCAGCCGGCAGCGCAGCAGCGTCACGCCGGGGAAGCGTTCGACCACGTCGTAATGCGTGACTGCCTGCTTGCCCATGCTGTGCACGGTGCGTTTGGTGCGGTTGTGCGGATCGCGCGCCAGCGGCACATCGACGGTGCCCGCATGGTCGACCTCGCCATACACCAGGGCGAGGTATTCGCGCTTGACGGTACGCGCCTGCAGTTGGCGCACCAGGTCGGTATGGGCTTGCAGGGTCTTGGCGGCGACCAGCAGGCCGGAGGTATCCTTGTCGAGCCGGTGCACGATGCCGGCGCGCGGCAGCTCGGCCGACTGCGGCACCCGGTGCAGCAGCGCGTTCAACAGCGTGCCGCGCGGATTGCCGCTGCCGGGATGGACCACCAGCCCGACCGGTTTGTTGATGACCAGCAGCACCGGATCTTCGAACACCACGTTGAGCGGGATGGCTTCCGGCGCGTCGGGGGTGGCGTTCGGATCGGGCTCGATTTCGACCCGCACCGCCTCGCCGCCGCTGACCTTCATCTTGGTCGTGCCCCAGGCGTCGTCCACCGCGATCTTGCGCGCACGGATCCAGTTCTGGATGCGGTTGCGCGAAAACTCCGGCAGCAGGGCGGCCAGAGCCTGGTCCAGGCGCTGGCCGCCCTGCGCATCCGGGATCACCAGTTGGCGGATATCGCCTTCGCTATTTCCCTTATAATCGGCCGACGAATTTTCTGTGTCTTTTCCCATGCTTAAGCAACGTTCATCCGGTTTCACTACATTCAATCGGGCGCCTGGCTTCAAACGGGCGTTGGGCAGCGCACTGCTGGCCGCTGCGCTCAGCCTGGGCGGCTGCGGCCTGCTGCCCGAGGTCAAGGATGAAACCGCGGGCTGGTCGGCGCAAAAGCTCTATGCCGAGGCGAAAGACAATCTCAACGAGGGCAACTACGAGCGGGCGGTCAAGCTGTTCGAAACGCTGGAGTCGCGCTATCCGTTCGGCCGCTATGCACAGCAGTCCCAGCTCGAAGTCGCCTACGCCTACTACAAGGACAATGAGCCGATTTCCGCCATTGCCGCGTGCGACCGCTTCATCAAGCTGCACCCCAATCACCCTAACGTCGATTACGCCTACTATCTGAAGGGCCTGGCGAATTTTAACGACGACCTCGGCCTGCTGGGCAACCTGGTCGACCAGGACATGAGCGAACGCGACCCCAAGGCCGCGCGCGATGCATTCCTCGCGTTCAAGGAACTGAGCACCCGCTTCCCCGACAGCAAATACGCCGCCGACTCGACCGCCCGCATGAAGTACCTGGTCAACGCGCTGGCCGGCAACGAAGTCCACGTCGCCAAATATTATCTGAAACGCGAAGCCTGGGTGGCGGCCGCCAATCGCGCCAAGGAAGTGCTGAAAACCTATCCCGAAGCCCCCGCCCTGGAAGAGGCGCTGGCGATCATGGTGGTGGCCTACGACAAGCTGAAGCTGACCGATCTGCGCGACGATGCGCAGCGCGTGCTGACGCTCAACTTCCCCAACAGCAAGTACGCCAAGGGCGTGAACACCGAGGGCAAGGCGTGGTACCGGTTCTGGTGATCGATTAGCGCGGCGGCGGATCAGACCGCCGCTTCGCCCGACTCGCCGGTGCGTATCCGCACCACCTGCTCCACCGCCGTCACGAAAATCTTGCCGTCGCCGATCTTGCCGGTACGCGCGGCGGCGATGATCGCCTCCATCGCGCGATCCAGCAAGTTGTCGGCGACGACGATCTCGACCTTCACCTTGGGCAGAAAATCCACCACGTATTCGGCGCCGCGATACAGTTCGGTGTGACCTTTCTGGCGGCCGAAGCCTTTGACCTCGGTCACGGTCAGGCCGGTCACGCCGAGTTCGGACAGCGCTTCGCGCACTTCGTCGAGCTTGAACGGCTTGATGATGGCTTCGATTTTTTTCATGACAGTTCCCCTTCGGGTCGGTATTTCGAGGTAATCGGATAGCGCCGGTCCTTGCCGAAATTACGCGGGGTGATGCGCGGGCCGGGTGGCGCCTGGCGGCGCTTGTATTCTGCGAGATCGACCATGCGAATGACTTTCTTCACCGTGGCGGCGTCGTGGCCCTGCGCGACGATGTCGCGCGCCGCCAGATCGCGCTCGACGTAGGCCGCCAGGATGGCGTCGAGCGTGTCGTACGGCGGCAGGCTGTCCTGGTCGGTCTGGTCGGGGCGCAGTTCGGCCGACGGCGGGCGGTCGATGATGCGCTGTGGAATGACTTGGAATCCGCCCGCCCCAGACAGGCTGTTGCGGTAATTCGCCAGCCGGTAAACCAGGGTTTTCGACACATCCTTCAGCACGGCGAAGCCGCCCGCCATGTCGCCATACAAGGTCGCGTAACCGGTCGCCATTTCGCTCTTGTTGCCGGTGGTCAGCACCAGCGAGCCGAATTTGTTGGACAGCGCCATCAGCAGTGTGCCGCGCGCGCGCGCCTGCAGATTCTCTTCGGTGGTGTCCGCCGCGCACCCGGCAAACTCGCCGGCCAGCTGCGCCACGAAAGCGTCGAATATCGGCCCAATGGCGATTTCGGAATAGCGCACGCCGAGCCGCTGCGCCATGTCGCGCGAATCCTCGATGCTGATGGGTGCTGTGTAGTCCGACGGCATCATCACCGCATGCACGCGCTCCGCCCCCAGGGCATCGGCCGCAATAGCCAGCGTCAGTGCCGAATCGATGCCGCCCGACAATCCCAGGTGCACCCCCTTGAAGCCGTTCTTGCCGACGTAGTCGCGCACCGCCAGCACCAGCGCATCGTAGGCTGCCGCCGTTTCGGCCTGCAGGTCATGCCGGGGTCCGCTACAGCTGTTGCCCGCGATGTCCAGATAAAACAGCCCCTCGCGCCAGGCCGGGCACTGCACCACCACCTCGCCTCCGGCGCTGACCGCGAACGAGGCGCCGTCGAACACCAGTTCGTCCTGCCCGCCCACCAGGTTGGCGTAAACGATCGGCAAGCCGGCTTCGACGAGGCGCGATCGCGCGACCGCATGGCGTTCGCGCTCCTTGTTGAGATGGAACGGCGAGGCGTTCGGCACCAGCAGCCAGTCGGCGCCGGCTTCCATCGCGCGCGTTGCCGGCCCCGGCTCCCAGATATCGCCGCAGATATTGAGGCCGAAATTCACCCCGCCGCAGCTGAACACGCAGGGCGCGTCGCCGCTGTCGAACACGCGCTGCTCGTCGAACACGGAATGATTCGGCAGGTGGTGCTTGCGATACACCGCCTCGACCCGGCCGCCGCGCAGCAGCGCTGCCGCGTTGAACAGGCCGTCGTCGGTGCGCTCGGGGTAGCCGACGATCAGTGCAAGTTCGCGCGGCGCCTCGTCTGCGATTTTCTCCAGCGCAGCCGCGCAGGCCTCGCAAAAATCGCGCCGCAGCACCAGGTCTTCCGCCGGATAGCCACAGATCGACATTTCCGGCGTAAGCAGCAAGGCCGCGCCTGCCGCATGCGCCTCGTGCGCGGCGGCAAGCAACCTGCCGGTGTTGCCCGCGATGTCGCCAACGGTGAGATTGATCTGCGCGACGGCGAGTTTCATCGAGCGCCGAGCGCCAGCTGCACGGCTTCGCCCAGGCCCGCCGGACTCTGTGCCACGACGACGCCGGCGGCTTCCAGCGCGCGGATTTTCGCGTCCGCCGTGCCGCTGCCGCCGGCAATGATCGCGCCGGCGTGGCCCATGCGCTTGCCCTTGGGGGCGGTGCGGCCGGCGATGTAGGCGGCGACCGGTTTGTTCATGTTGGAACGGATGTATTCGGCCGCCTCTTCCTCGCGGCTGCCGCCGATTTCGCCGACCAGGATCACCGCTTCGGTCTGCGGGTCCGCCTCGAACATTGCAAGACAATCGATGAAATCCAGCCCCTTGATCGGGTCGCCGCCGATGCCGACGCAGGTCGACTGCCCCAGCCCGAGCTGCGTGGTCTGATGCACCGCTTCGTAGGTGAGCGTGCCGGAACGCGAGACGATGCCGATCTTGCCCTTGCTGTGGATGGCGCCGGGCATGATGCCGATCTTGCATTCGCCCGAGCTGATGATGCCGGGGCAGTTGGGGCCGATCAGCTTGGCGCCGTTGGCCTTGAGCGCCGCCTTCACGTTGAGCATGTCCAGCACCGGGATGCCCTCGGTGATGCAGACGATGACCTCGATGCCGGCATCCGCCGCCTCCAGGATCGAATCGGCGGCGAACGCTGCCGGCACGTAGATCATGGTCGCGCTGGCGCCGGTCTGCCGCACCGCGGCACGCACCGTGTCGAACACCGGCAGATCGAGGTGCGTCTGCCCACCCTTGCCCGGCGTCACCCCGCCGACCATCCGGGTGCCGTAGGCGATCGCCTGCGCGGAATGGAAGCTGCCCTGCTTGCCGGTGAATCCCTGGCAGATGACCTTGGTGTCTTGATTGACGAGGATGCTCATTGCGCTTGCTCCACCGCGAATTTGGCCGCCCGAGTCAGGCTTTCCGCCGGCAGGATCGCCAGCCCCGATTCGGCCAGCAGGGTGCGGCCCAGCTCGGCATTGGTGCCTTCCAGCCGCACGATCACCGGCACCTCCACGCCGACCTCCTGCACCGCCTGGACGATGCCCTCGGCAATCACGTCGCAGCGCACGATGCCGCCGAAGATGTTGATCAGTACCGCTTTCACATTGGGGTCGAGCAGGATGATCTTGAAACCCTGCGCCACCGTCTCCGGAGTGGCGCCGCCGCCGACATCGAGGAAGTTGGCGGGCGCCCCGCCCTCCAGCTGGATCAGGTCCATCGTCGCCATCGCCAGCCCGGCGCCGTTGACCATGCAGCCGATGTTGCCGGCGAGCGCGACGTAGTTCACGTTGGCCGCGTTGGCCGCCGCCTCCTTGGCGTCGATCTGGCTGTCGTCGCGCAGTTCGGCGAGAGCCTTGCGGCGGTACAGCGCGTTGTCCTCGACGCTCATCTTGCAGTCGAGCGGCAGCACGCGGTTGTCGGCGGTCACCACCAGCGGATTGATTTCGAGCAGGGAGAGATCGTTGGCCACGAACACGCGATAGAGTTGCGGCAGCAGGCGGCAAAAGTCCTTGTAGGCGTCGCCCGTCAGTTCCAGCGCAAACGCCAGCGCGCGGCACTGGAAGTCCTGCACGCCCAGCAGGGGATCGCAGATCTCGGTGAGCACCTTTTCCGGAGTGGCATGGGCGACCTCCTCGATGTCCATGCCGCCGGTGGCGGACGCCACCACGGCGACGCGTTCGGTCTCGCGGTCGACCAGCAGCGACAGGTACAGTTCGCGCGCGATCGGCAGCGTCTCTTCCACCAGCACCTGGCGCACCGGCTGGCCGTCGGGCGCGTTCTGGTTGGTCACCAGCGATTTGCCGAGCAGCGATTCGGCCATCGTGCGCACCTCGCCGAGGCTTTTCACCACCCTGACCCCGCCCGCCTTGCCGCGCCCGCCGGCGTGGATTTGCGCCTTCACCACCCAGGCATCGCCGCCCAGTTCGCTGGCGGCGTTTACCGCAGCCTCGGCGCTTGCCGCAACGATGCCGCGCGGCGTGTTAATGTTGCCCGACCGCAGGATCTGTTTGGCCTGATATTCATGCAGGTTCATGTATTTTTCGATGGAAACTCGCCAAGACGTGCATTTTGAAGCAAAGCCCCCCGCTACGGAAGCCAAAGCCGCAGAAACGGCAGTCCGCGTCGTCATGCGCATGGCCGAACTGCCGGCCGGCGCATGGAACGCGCTGGCCGGCGATTCGCCCTTCCTGCAGCACGCCTTCCTCGACGCACTGGAAACCACCGGCTGCGTCGGTGCCGACATCGGCTGGGAGCCGGTGCACCTGGCGCTATTCAGGGACGGCCGGCTCGACGCCGCGATGCCGCTCTACGTCAAGCGCCACTCCTGGGGCGAGTTCGTGTTCGACTGGGCATGGGCCGACGCCTACCGCCGTCATGGCCTCAGCTACTACCCCAAGCTGGTGTGCTGCGTCCCCTTCTCGCCGGTGCCCGGGCCGCGCCTGCTGGCACGCAACGACGCCGACCGTGACGCACTGATCCAGGCGGCGCTCAAGCTCACCCGGGATGCGAACTGCTCGTCGTTCCACATCCTGTTTCCCGCCGAGACGGATCATGCCGCGCTCCAGGCCACTCGACTATTGCATCGCAGCGGCTTCCAGTTCCACTGGTTCAACGCGGGCTATGCCGGCTTCGACGACTTCCTCGCCGCGATGACGCACGACAAGCGCAAGAAGATTCGCCAGGAAAGAAAGAAGCTGGGCGCGCTGGGAGTGACGTTTCGCTGGGTGGAAGGCAGGGAGAGCGCCGATGCCGACTGGGATTTCTTCTATCGCTGCTACGCCGACACCTACGCCCGCCACCGCAGCGAACCGCATCTCAACCGCGCCTTTTTCGCGAAGCTGCGCGAGACGATGCCTGACAACCTGCTGCTCATCATCGCGGACAAGGACGGCGAGCCCACCGCCTGCTCGTTCTGCCTGAAGGACGGCCAGCGGCTGTACGGCCGCCACTGGGGCACGCTGGAATACGTGCCCGGCCTGCATTTCGAAACCTGCTACCAGCAGGGCATCGAATACGCGATCGCGAATGGATTGAAAGTCTTCGAAGGCGGTGCGCAGGGCGAGCACAAGCTGTCGCGCGGGCTGGTGCCCACCGCCACGCATTCCTGGCACTGGCTGGAAAATGCCGAATTCCGCGAGGCGGTCGACCGCTTTCTGGAACGCGAGACCGACGCCATCGGCCACTACATGGACGAACTCGACGGGCCGTTCCGCCGCGAGCCGCTCCCCAAAGGCTGACGCTCAGACCAGGACAGCCGTCAGATAGGTCACGTAAAGCGCGCCGTTGACGAACAGGTGCCACACCCGCAGCCCGCCGTTCCGCGCAGCCCAGCGCAGCCAGAACGCCGCGATCAGCGTGATGCCCACCCCCAGCAGCACTTCCTTCTGCGGCGACCACGGCGTGAGCGAGATGCCGATGGCGGGCAACAGCGTGCCCTGGAACACCATCGCACCGGTGATGTTGCCGAACGCCAGCGTGTCCTTGCGCTTGCGGATCCATAGAATCGAGTTCACCTTCTCCGGCAGCTCGGTCGCAACCGGAATGATCATCAGCGACAGCAGCAGCGCGGAGATGCCGATGACGGGGGCGGCCAGTTCCACGCCGTGGATGAAACCCTTGGCGCCGGCGACCAGAAGCGCCAGGCCCAGCGCCAGCTGCACGAGGATGAAGAACAGGTTCTGCGGCAGGCCGAACCGGCTGAACAGCATGGGCGACCCGGCCTCGGTGGCGTGGCCTTCCTCGACCAGCTTGCTCGATGCGTGCAGGGTCAGCATCACGTACACGAAGTAGATCGTCACCATGACGAAGGCTATCGAGCCGCGCACCCAGCCTTCTCCATGCGGCACGAACATGGCGGCGAAGGCCAGCACGAACGCCATCAGGAAGAAGTCCAGGTCGCGCTTGAGGCCGGTTTTCTCCGGGGTGAGATGGCCCAGCAACCCGCGTCGTTTCAGCACTGCCACGCTCATCAGGAACAGCGACAGCGTCGACAGCATGAGCGGCGCGCCGAGGATGGCGCCGACGCCGATTTCTTCGTTGGTGGCGGCATTGCCGCTGCCGGCGAAAATCGCCAGCAGCGGCACCAGGGTTTCCGGCATGGCGGTGCCGACCGCGGCGAACAGCGAGCCGGTCACGCCTTCCGAGATGTGCAGTTTCTCGCCCAGATGTTCGAGCGCGTTGACAAAGATTTCCGCCGCCACCAGGATGAGCAGCAGATAGCCGAAGAGTTCGAGGAACAGCATGAGCGCCAGCCAGGGGGAAAAGTGCGATTCTAGCAGTACCGCGACCACGGCCCTGCTGGCTTTTTCGCGTCTGGCCGAGGGCGAGTTTCACCGCCGTCTGGCTGCCTCGTCTGGCTTGGGCGTGGTGCTGTTCAGCGCGCCGCACTGCGGTGCATGCCGCGCCTGGAAGACGTTGCTGCCGCAGGCGCTGGCCGACATGGCCGACGCATTCCATGAAGTCGATGTCAGCGAGGCCACCGGGATAGCCCGCTATTTCGACATCTTCCATCTGCCCACGGTGTACCTCTACCGCGACGGGCGGTTTCATGCCGAACTGCAGTGCGAAGCGCGGCGGGAAGCCATCCGGCAGGCCGTACGTGCACTGCTGGCAGCCCCCGCGCAGAGCGAGCCCTGATCAAACCGCCAGCGCGCGTCCCAGGAATACCACCGCAATCGTCAGCAGCCCCAGGCTGAGATTGATGCCTATCAGCCTGCGGATCTGTCCCAGCGCGGCGCCGCCGGCTTTCCAGTCCTGCGCCGCGACTGCGCGCCTGAGGCGGCCGTAGGGCGCAAAGAACACGTGAGCGAAGATCGCCATCATCGCCACACCCAGCGCCAGCATGGTCAGCATGTAATGCGGCGCTGCGGCGCCGCCGAGCTTCATCAGCATGTGCAGGCCGGTCGCCAGAATCAGGGCTACGGCCACCCACACCCAGGGAAAGAACTTGCCGAACACGCCGGCCCACAGCGTCAGGCGCTGCGGCGGTTCGAGCACGCTGGCGGCCACCGGACGCAGCGCCATGTAGGCGAAGAACATGCCGCCGACCCAGACGACGACGCTCAGAAGATGCAGGAACAGGGACAGGATCATGGGGTTTCCTTTCAGAACAGTGGGGCTTGATCGAGAACGTGTTTGACCGGCGAGAAACTGCGTCGGTGCTGCGGGCAGGCGCCGTGCGCCTTCAGCGCGGCCAGGTGCGCGGCGGTGCCGTATCCCATGTGCCGGTCGAAGCCATAGGCCGGATATTCGTCGTGCAGGCGGCACATGAACGCGTCGCGTACGGTCTTGGCAAGGATCGAGGCGGCAGCGATGGCGGCCACCTTGTCGTCGCCCTTGACCACGGCCTGCGAGCGCCATGCCCAGTTGGGGCAGCGGTTGCCGTCCACCCATACGTCGTCGGGCGCGCGCCCCAGCCCGGCCACCGCGCGCTGCATCGCCAGCAGGGTGGCCTGCAGGATGTTCAGCTGGTCGATTTCGGCAACGCTGGCCTCGGCCACGCACCAGGCGGCGGCACGCGCACGGATCGCATCGGCGAGGCGCTCGCGCGCGGCAGCGCCGAGTTTCTTGGAATCGCGCAGGCCATCGATAGGCTGGCCCGGGTCGAGCATAACCGCCGCCGCCACCACCGGCCCCGCCAGCGGGCCACGGCCGGCCTCGTCGACGCCGCACAGCCCGAGCGGTCCCAGATGCAATACGACGGGCTGGCGCGGCATCATCGCTTCCTCGCCAGATAGGGCTGAACCGCCTCGGCAATCCGCGCGCTGGCGTCCTGCCGCAGGCTCAGGTGCAGGGCGCGGAAAGTGTCAATGGCCGCGTGCCGGCGTGGCGCATCGTCGAGCCAGGCCAGGGCATCCGCGGCAAGATTGTCCGCGGTGGCGGCTTCCTGCACCCGTTCCGGCACCACGAAATCGCGCGCCAGGATGTTCGGCAGGCCGATCCACGGCAGCAAGGCTTTTTTCCGCATCATGCGCGCGGTGAGCGCGGGCACGCGGTAGGTGATGACCATCGGTTTTTTGAACAGCGCCGCTTCGAGCGTGGCCGTGCCCGACGCCACCAGCGTCACGTCGCATGCGGCCAGCGCGGTATGTGACTGGCCATCCAGAATGTGCAGCGGCAGATCCAAGCCCTGCATCGCCTGTCGAATCAGCCGTGCGGCCGCCTCGCTGGCGGCGGGCAGCACGAACTGTGCGTCCGGATGATGCTGGCGGATGCGCACCGCCGCATCGAGCATCAGTCGCGCGTGGCGCGTCACTTCGGAGAGCCGGCTGCCGGGCAGCAGCGCGATGACCGGGCCGGCCGCCAGGCCCAGCGCCGCGCGTGCGGCTGCCGCGTCGGGTTCCAGCGGGATCACGTCGGCCAGCGGATGGCCGACGTAGCTGACCGGAATGCCGGCATCTCGATAAATTTGTTCCTCGAACGGAAACACCACCAGCATGTGCGACACCGCCTGCCTGATGCGGTGGATGCGTTCGGGTCGCCATGCCCAGATCGACGGGCTGACGAAATGCACGGTGGGGATGCCGGCCTGCTTGAGTCGGGCTTCGAGGGTGAAATTGAAATCCGGCGCATCGATGCCGACAAAGACGCGCGGCCGCTCGTGCAGGAAATAGCGGGTGATGCGCGAACGGATCCACAGCAGCTCGGGCAGATGCCGCAGCACCTCGACATAGCCGTTGACCGCCAGCTTCTCGCTGGGATAGATCGCCTCGACCCCGACTGCCTGCAGGCGCGGCCCGGCAATGCCGGCTGCGCGCAAATCGGGATAGGCCTGTTGCAGCGCGGCGATGAAATGCGCGCCCAGGAGGTCGCCGGAGGTTTCGCCGGCGACCACCCCCAAGTCCATCACCGGATGATGCCGCGCTCGGCGCGTGCCAGAAAATCGAGCAGTTGCCGCACTTCGGCATGGTTCGCCGCCTCGGGCGCGAGCTTGGCCTGCGCCTCGGCCAGCGTGTTGCCTTCGCGGTAGAGGATCTTGTAGGCGCGCTTCAGGGCGGCCAGCGCGTCGGCGGAGAACCCGCGCCGCTTGAGCCCCTCGCTGTTGAGGCCATGCGGCGCGGCGGGCTGGCCGGATGCCATGACGAAGGGCGGGATGTCCTTGAACACCACGCTGGAAATGCCGGTCATCACGTGGGCGCCGACCTTGCAGAACTGGTGCACGCCGGTGAAGCCGCCGAGGATCGCCCAGTCGCCGACTTCGGCGTGCCCCGCCAGCGAGGCGTTGTTGGCGAAGATGGTGCGGTCGCCCACCACGCAGTCGTGCGCGATGTGGACGTAGGCCATGATCCAATTGTGGCTGCCGATGGCGGTGACGCCGCGGTCCTGCACGGTGCCGGTGTTGAAGGTGCAGAACTCGCGGATCACGTTGTGGTCGCCGATTTCCAGGCGCGTCGGCTCGCCGGCGTACTTCTTGTCCTGCGGCGCTTCGCCGAGCGAGACGAAATGGAATATCCGGTTGCAGGCGCCGATGGTGGTGTGCCCGGTAATGACGGCATGCGCGCCGACCGTGGTGCCGGCGCCGATTTCGACGTGTTCGCCGATGATCGTGTAGGGGCCGATCTCGACGTCGTCGGCGAGCCGGGCGCCCGCGGCGACCAGCGCGGTGGGATGGATCTTCATCATTTAAGGCTTGTCGCGCAGGGTGGCCATCAGTTCGGCTTCGGCCACCAAGGCGCCGTCCACTTCGGCGCGCCCGGTGTATTTCCAGATGCCGCGCATCTCGCGCACGATCTCGGCCTTGAGCACCAGCTGGTCGCCCGGCTTGACCGGCTTCTTGAAGCGCGCGCCGTCGATGCCGGCGAAGTAGATGATGCCGATCTGCTCCGGCGTGTAGTTCTTGGTCTTGAACGACAGAATCCCCGCCGCCTGCGCCATCGCTTCGAGGATCAGCACGCCCGGCATCACCGGCGCCCCCGGGAAATGCCCGTTGAAGAACGGCTCGTTGATGGTGACGTTCTTGATCGCGGTGATGGACTTGCCGAGCTCGAGCTCGGTCACCTTGTCGATCAGCAGGAAGGGGTAGCGGTGCGGCAAGTACTGCATCACCTGCTCGATATCCATGATCATGATTTGCCTTCGAGTTCGTTGAGTCGTTTTTCAAGCTGTTTGACGCGGGTCACCAGCTTGTCGAGATTGCGCATGTGAACGGCGTTCCTCTGCCAGACCTCGTGTTCGGAAAACGGCAGCGCCGAAGTGTAGGTGCCCGCCCGTGGCAGCGATTTGGTGATCAGCGTGTTGGTCGAGATGCGGGTGCCGTCGGCGATCTCGATGTGGCCGAAGATCATCGCCGCGCCGCCGATCGTGCAATGGCGCCCGATTTTGGTGCTGCCGGCAATCCCGGTGCAGGCGGCGATCGCGGTATGCGCGCCGATCGTCACGTTGTGCGCGACCTGGATCAGGTTGTCGAGCTTGACGCCCTCCTCGATCACCGTGTCTTCCAGCGCACCGCGGTCGATGGTGGTGCAGGCGCCGATCTCGACGTCGTCGCCGATCAGCACGCGGCCGATCTGCGGAATTTTCTCCCAGCGGCCGTCGTTCGGCGCGAAGCCGAAGCCGTCGGCTCCAACGACGCAGCCCGAATGCAGAATGGCGCGGTCGCCCACTTCGCAACGGTGGTACACGGTGACGTTGGCGTGCAGCAGGCAGTCGGCGCCGATGCGCGCATGATCGCCGATCACGCAATTGGCTCCGACCACACTGCGCGCACCGACCACCGCACCCTGACCGACCACGGCGCCGGCGGCGATGCTGGCGTCGGCGGCGACCTCCGCATCCGGCGCGACCGTCGCCGCAGGATGGATGCCCGCCGGTGGGCGCGGCGGCGGATTCAGCAAGGCGGAGACGCGCGCGAAATACAGATAGGGATTGGCGGTAAGGATGCGCGGCAGGGCGGTGGCATCGCGCGCATCCGGCGGCAGGATCACCGCCCCGGCGCGCGTGTCGGCCAGCTGGGAGAGATACTTGCTCTGCGAAACGAAGCCGATTTCGTCCGCCGCGGCTCGGTCCAGCGGCGCGACCTGACGGATCGAAATGTCGCCGTCCCCCACCAGCTCCCCGCCAAAATGCGCGACCAGTTCGGCCAGCGTAGATGTCATCGGGTGCTTGTTTTCCGCGGCCAGACTTACTTCCCGCCCAGAGCCTTCATCACCCGGTCGGTGATGTCGCTCTTGGGATCGACAAAGACGGCTTGCTCGACGATCAGGTCGAATTTCTCGGCGCGCGCGATGTCCTGGATCGCCTTGCGTGCGCGTTCCTGAATCTGGCCCAGCTCCTCGTTGCGGCGCAGGTTGAGGTCTTCGCGGAATTCGCGGCTCTGGCGTTGCAGATCGCGGTTGAGATTGCCCAGGTCGCGTTCCTTCGCCTTGCGTTCGCTATCCGACATGGTCACGCCGTCCTTGTCCAGCTGCGCCTGCAGGTCGCGCGCCTGCTTGGCGAGCTTCTGCAAATCCTGTTCGCGCGCGGCGAATTCACGCTCCAGCTTTTTCTGCGCAGTAACCGACAGCGGCGCCTCGCGCAGCAGTTTTTCGGTGTTGACGAAGCCGATCTTGGTATTGGCCAGGGCGGGGACGGCCGCACACGCGGACGCCAGGATCAGGGAGACGGCAAGCTGCTTGATTTTCATCATGAATACTCCAGTAACGGTCTACCCTCAGAACGTATTGCCCAAGGTGAATTGAAACATTTCTTCCTGGTCGCCCGTCTTGCTGGCCAGCGGCTGCGCCAGACTGAATTTGAGCGGACCGAGCGGCGACACCCACAGTACAGCAATGCCCGCCGAATAGCGCAGATCGCCGAATGCAAAATCCTTGTATCTGCCCTGGTAATCGTTGGGGCCGAAGGTCGCACCCACATCGACGAAGGCCGACATGCGCAGCGACTGGTCATCCTTGAGTCCCGGCAGCGGGAAGAAGAGTTCCGCATTGCCGATGATGCGCTTGTCGCCGCCGAGCGCATCGTCGTTCTGGTCATGCGGTCCCAGGGTGCCATTTTTGAAGCCGCGCACCGAGCTGTTGCCGCCCGCATAGAAGTTCTTGAAGAACGGCAGCGGCTTGCCGGACAGGCCGCCGCCGATTCCCACCTCGCCGTTCAGCATCAGGGTGAAGCGCTTGCTCAGCGGCAGGAACTGCTGATGCTGGAACGATAGTTTGTAATACTGCAGACTGCCAGCCGGGGTGCCGACTTCGGCCGCCACCCGTTGCAGCTGGCCCTTGGTCGGGAACAGGTAACTGTTGCGGGTGTCGCGCGCCCACGAGGCGTCGAGGCGCAGGGTATCGTTATCGCTGCCAAACTCCTGTTCAAACAGCTGATAGATGGTCGGGCTGCTCGAGTTGGTGGTGAGCGTGGTCTGCTCGTAGGTCAGTCCGAAGGAAATGAAGTCGCGCTCGTTGACCGGCAGACCGAAGCGCACGCCGGCGCCGTAGGTGGAAGTCTTGTAGTCGCCGACATTGTCGAGATCGGTTGCGTCGATGTCGCGCCGGTACAGGTCGTAGCCCAGGCTGATGCCGTCGATGGTGTAGTAGGGGTTGGTGAACGACAGCGAATACACCTTGTTGACGCTACCCGAGTTGATCTGCGCCGACAGCCGGTTGCCGGTGCCGAACACGTTGTTCTGCGACACCGAGCCCGACAGCACCAGTCCTTCGGACGACGAAAAGCCGGCGCCCAGCATCACGTTGCCGGTGGATTTTTCCGTCACGCCGACGTTGACGTCGACCTGGTCGGTGGTGCCCGCCACGCTCGGCGTTTCGATGTTGACTTCGTTGAAGTAACCGAGGCGATTCAGGCGGTCGCGCGAACGGTTGATCTTTTCGGCGTCGTAATAGGCGCCTTCCATCTGGCGGATCTCGCGGCGCACCACTTCGTCGCGGGTTTTGGTGTTGCCTGCCACGTTGACGCGGTTCACGTAGACACGGCGGCCGGGGTCGACGAACAGGGTGAAAGCGACCGTGCTCTTGTCCTTGTCGAGTTCGGGTACCGCGTTGACGTTGGCGAACGCATAGCCGTCGTTGCCGAGGCGATCGGCGATTTTCTTGGTGGTCTCGGTGAGGCGGTCGCGTTCGAATACCTCGCCCGGCTTCACGGTGACGAGCTTTTGCAGCTCCGCTTCCGGCACCAGCATCTGCCCCGCCAGCTTGACGTCGGATACCTTGTATTGCGGCCCCTCGGTGACGTTGACGGTGATGTAGATGCCCTGCTTGTCGGGAGAGATCGACACCTGGGTGGAATCGACGTTGAATTCGAGGTAACCGCGGTTGAGGTAGAACGAGCGCAAGGCCTCGATATCGCCGCCCAGTCGCGATTTGGAATACTGGTCGTTCTTGGTGTACCAGGTCAGCCAGCCCGGCGTGGTGGAAGCGAACTGGTCCAGCAGCTCCTTCTCCTTGAACGCCTTGTTGCCGACGATGTTGATCTGCCGGATCTTGGCGCTGTCGCCTTCCACTACGTCGAACTGCACGGCGACCCGGTTGCGTTCCAGCGGCGTCAGGGTGGACTTGATTTCCACCGCGTACCTGCCGCGGTTGAAGTATTGCCGCTGCAGTTCCTGCTCGGCCTTGTCCAGCAGCGCGCGGTCGAGCACGCGGCCTTCGGCCAGGCCGGTCTGCTTGAGGCCGTTTTTCAGATCGTCCTCGGAAAACTCCTTGATCCCGGACAGGGTGATCTTGGCGATCGAGGGGCGCTCTTCAACCGTGACGATCACCACGCCGTCGCGCGCTTCCAGCCGTACATCCTTGAAAAATCCGGTGGCATACAGCGCCTTGATCGCCGCCGCCGTCTTCTCGTCGGTCATCACCTCGCCGACCTTGACCGGCAGATAGCTGAACACCGTGCCCGCCTCGGTGCGCTGGATGCCTTCGACCCGGATGTCCTTGACAACGAAAGGCTCGTCGGCGAACACGGGTTGCACGGCAAATACGGCTGCAAGAGCAAGCGCGGAACGGTTCGGGGTCATGGTTGTTTCATCCGCCTATCAGGCGTTGCAGATCATTGAACAGGGCAAACGACATCAGCAGCAGCAGCAGCGCCATGCCGATCCGCCCGCCTATCTCCATGGCGCGTTCGGACACGGGACGGCCGGTAAAAACTTCGGCGACATAATACATGAGGTGCCCCCCATCCAGTAACGGGATCGGCAGCAGGTTGAGCACCCCCAGACTCACGCTCACCAGCGCCAGAAAGCCGACAAAACTGATCCAGCCGAGCGCGGCGCTCTGGCCGGCATAATCGGCGATGGTCAACGGACCGGAGAGGTTTTTCCACGAGACCTGGCCCAGCACCATGCGTCCCATCATCTCCAGCGTGAACAGGCTCATGTCCCAGGTCTTGACCGCGCCCCGCCCCAGCGCTTCGAGCGGGCCATAGCGCACCTCGGTCATCAGCGCGGCCAGTATCGTCTCGTCGACCTGCGGGCCTGCGCCGATCTTGCCGACGCGCTGGCCGCCTTCGTCCGCCGCGTCAGGATCAAGGCGCATCACCTTGTGCTGGCCCTGCCGCTCGTATTCGATACGCAAGGGCTGGGCCGGGTGCTGGCGTATCAGCTGCACCCAGCCTTGCCAGTTCGCCACCACCTTGCCATCGGCGGCGATCAGCCGGTCGCCCGGCTGGAGACCGGCGCGTGCGGCGGCGCCATCGGGCAGCACCTTGCCGATGACCGCAGGGATCTCGGGTTCATAGCGCACAATGCCGAGCGGGCGCAGCGTATCCTGTTCCAGACTCCCGGTCTGCAGCGACGGGGCATCGAGCTGCACACTGCGTCCGTCGGCCAGTTCCAGCGTAAGCGCTGCGCCCGCCACCCCCGCGCGCAGCAGATTCAGCCGCAGATCCTGGAACGACGGCGTGTCGCTGCCGTTGACGCGGCGGATCTCGTCGCCCGCCACCAGGCCGGCCTGCGCCGCCGGCGTGCCGGCGGGCGGCTCGCCGATGAGCGGCTTCAGCGCTGGCAGGCCGTGCAGGAACAGCGCCCAGTAGAACACGATGGCGAGCAGGAAATTGGCGGCCGGGCCGGCCGCCACGATGCCGATGCGGCGCCACACGGTGGCGCGGTTGAAGCTGCGGTACGCTTCCGCCGCCGGCACTTCGCCCTCGCGCTCGTCGAGCATCTTGACGTAGCCGCCGAGCGGCAGCGCGGCCAGCGTCCACTCGGTCCGGTCGCGGCCGAAGCGGCGGCTGAACAAGGGTTTGCCGAAGCCGACCGAAAAGCGCAGCACCTTGACTCCCGCCAGCCGTGCCGCGAGATAGTGGCCGAACTCGTGCACCACCACCAGGATGCCGATGGCGACCAGAAACCAGAGAATGGTGTGCAGCACGTTCATGCGCGCAGCTGCCCGAGATACGCGTCGGCCACACGGCGCGCCTGCCGGTCGACCTCGAGCAGGTCGTCCAGCGTATGCGCCGCCCCGCCCGCCAGTTTGTCCAGCGTGTGCGCGATACTGGCGGCAATGGCGTTGAACGAGGCGGCGCCTTCGAGGAAACGCGCAACCGCCACTTCGTTGGCGGCGTTCAGCACCGCCGCCGCGTTGCCGCCGGCGGCGAGCGCATCGAACGCCAGTTGCAGGCAGGGGAAGCGGGCGGTGTCGGGCGCCTCGAAGGTGAGCTGCCGGCCCATCAGTTGCAGTGCCGACACCCCGGCATCGATGCGTTCGGGGAAGCCCAGCGCGTAGGCGATCGGGGTGCGCATGTCGGGCGTGCCCAGCTGCGCGATCACCGAGCCGTCGGCGTATTCGACCATCGAATGCACGATGCTCTGCGGATGCACCACCACCTTGATCTGCTCGGGGCGCGCGTTGAACAGCCAGCGCGCCTCGATCACTTCCAGTCCCTTGTTCATCAGGCTGGCCGAGTCGACCGAGATCTTCTTACCCATCACCCAGTTGGGGTGCGCCACCGCCTGCGCCGGCGTGGCGGCGGCGATGGCTGCGGCCGACAGGGTGCGGAACGGGCCGCCCGAGGCGGTGAGCCACAGCGCCTTCACCCCGGCCCGCTGCAAATCGCCGCCGAAATCGCGCGGCAGCGCCTGGAAAATGGCGTTGTGCTCGGAATCGATCGGCAGCAGTTCGGCGCCGCTGGCGGCGATCGCGTCCATGAACAGCTGGCCGGAGACCACCAGGGTTTCCTTGTTGGCCAGCAGAATCCGCTTGCCCGCCTGCGCCGCCGCCAGCGTGGCCGGCAGGCCGGCCGCACCGACGATGGCCGCCATCAGGGTATCGACCTCGGGCGCGGTCGCCACCGCGGTCAGCGCGGCGGCGCCTTCGAGCACCTCGACTACCAGGCCCTCTTCGGCAAGCCGCGCGCGCAGCGCCGTCGCCGCGACCGGCTCGCTCATCACCGCGAACCGCGGGCGATGGGTGCGGCACTGCTCGACCATGCGCTCGACCTGGGTGGCGCCGGTCAGCGCGAAGACTTCGAAGCGGCCGGGATGGCGCGCCACCACATCGAGCGTATTGACGCCGATGGTGCCGGTGGCGCCAAGAATGGTGAGGACGCGCGGCTTCATGCGGTGCGCTCCAGCCAGATCAGGATGCCCGATGCCAGCGGCAGCGTCGAGGTCAGCGCATCGATGCGATCGAGCACGCCGCCATGGCCTGGCAGGATGTCGCCGCTGTCCTTCATGCCGGCGATGCGCTTGATCCAGGATTCGAACAGGTCGCCCAGCACCGACAGGTACAGCAGGCCCGCCACCGCGACGAACAACGGCAGCAGCGGCAGGTTGATGGCGCCGCTCAGCGCGCCGGCATACAGCGCCAGCGCGGCGAGCGCTCCCGCCACCCCTTCCCAGGTTTTGCCGGGGCTGATGGCGGGTGCGAGTTTATGTCGGCCGAAGCGGCGCCCGACAAAATAGGCCGCGCTGTCGGCAATCCAGACGATCGCCATCACCGCCAGCAGCACGCCGGGGCCGCGCGCATGCAGATACAGCAGCGCCGCCCAGGTGGGCAACAGCAGCACGACGCCGACCATGGCGCGCAGAAACGCCTGTTCGGCGTGCCAGCGCCCCAGCAGCCACAGTGGGGCGACCCCCAGCCAGAACGCAACCGCCAGCACGATGAGGGCGTTCTGGAAAAGCGGCCACTGGGTACCCAGAACGTAGGGCAGCGCCAGTGCGCACGCGGTCAGCAGCGCAGCATAGAGGCGCGCAGGCAAAGCAGGGAAACGGCTCAGGCGCGCCCACTCGTGCGCCGCCACGCCGACCACGCCGGCGATCAGGATCGTCCACAACCATGTCGGCGCCCACAATACCGCCGGCACGAACACCGCCAACAGGAAAGCAGCGGTCAGCACCCGGCTGAGGAGCGGCGTCATCGATACGGTGCCTGGAAACAGTTCACGATGCTGCGCGCACCTGTTCACTGGTGCAGCCGAAACGGCGTTCGCGGGTGCGAAAGGAGGCGATCGCCGCATCCAGCGCCGCGGCGTCGAAGTCCGGCCACGGTGCGTCGGTGAAATAGAGTTCGGTGTAGGCCAGCTGCCACAGCAGGAAATTGCTGATGCGCTGCTCGCCGCCGGTGCGGATGAACAGGTCGGGCTCGGGCAGGTCGGCCATGCTGAGGTGCTGTGCCAGCGCGGCTTCGTTCACCGCCTCCGGCGCCACACTGGAAGCCATCAGCTTCTTGACCGCCTGCACGATGTCCCAGCGTCCGCCGTAATTGGCCGCCACGGTGAAAGTGAGGCGGGTATTGTTGCGCGTCAGCGCTTCGGCGTCGCGGATCAGGCTCTGGATGCGCTCGGAAAAGCCAGACAGGTCGCCAACGACACGAAAGCGGATGCCGTTTTCGTGAAGCCGCGCGACTTCATTTTCCAGCGCACGCATGAAAAGCTCCATCAGCAGGCTGACTTCCTCCTGCGGGCGCCGCCAGTTTTCGGAACTGAAGGCAAACACCGTGAGATGCGACACACCGCGCTCGGCGCAGGCGCGGATCACCCCGCGCAAGGCCTCGACGCCCTTGCGATGACCGGCCACGCGCGGCATCAGCCGGCGCTTCGCCCAGCGGCCATTGCCGTCCATGATGATGGCGATGTGCCGCGGTACATCGGCGCTTGCCGGAATTGCTTGCTCGCGGGTAGACACGCCGAATCCGCTCAGACTGCGAGCAGGTCCTTCTCTTTGTCGGCCAGCATCTTGTCGATTTCGCCGATGAACTTGTCGGTCAGCTTCTGCACCTCGTCCTGGGTGCGGCGCTCCTCGTCTTCGGTCGCGGTCTTGGCCTTGACCATGTCCTTCAGCGTGCCGTTGGCGTCGCGGCGAATGTTGCGCACGGCGACGCGCGCGCCTTCGGCTTCGTTGCGCACCACCTTGATCAGGTCGCGGCGGCGCTCCTCGGTCAGCGAGGGCATCGGCACGCGGATGATATCGCCGTGCGTCGCCGGGTTCAGGCCCAGATCGCCGTCGCGAATCGCTTTCTCGATCTTGCCGACCATGTTTTTTTCGTACGGCTGCACGCCGAGGGTGCGGCTGTCGACCAGCGACACGTTGGCCACCTGCGGCACCGGCGTCGGGTTGCCGTAGTAATCGACCATGACGTGATCGAGAATGCCGGTATGGGCGCGCCCGGTGCGCACCTTGGCCAGATCGTTTTTCAATGCGTCCAGGGTCTTGCCCATTTTCTGTTCGGCGGATTGCTTGATCTCGGCGATGCTGGTTTCAGCCATTTCAACTCCTTACAAAGTCACCCGAGTGCCTTCGTCTTCGCCCATCACCACGCGCCTCAACGCGCCGGGCTTGAAGACATTGAACACGACCAGGGACAGTTTCTGTTCGCGACACAAGGCAAAGGCAGCGGTATCGAGCACGCCCAGATTGCTGGCGATCGCCTGATCGAAACTCAGCGTCTCGTAACGCTCGGCAGTTGCGTCCTTCTTGGGATCGGCAGTGTAGACGCCATCGACCTTGGTCGCCTTCAACAACAGATCGGCGCCGATTTCCGCCGCACGCAGCGCCGCCGCCGTATCCGTGGTGAAGAACGGGCTTCCGGTACCGCCGCCAAAGACCACCACCCGCCCGGCCTCCAGATGGCGCACTGCCGCGTCGCGTTCGAAATCCTCGCCGACATGGGCGATGCTGACCGCAGTCTGCACCCGCGCATCGATACCTGCCTGCTGCAGGGCATCCTTCAGCGCCAGCGCGTTCATCACCGTGGCCAGCATACCCATCGAATCCGCGCTGGCGCGGTTCATCCCGGACAGCGCGCCGGTGGCGCCGCGGAACAGATTGCCGCCGCCGACCACGATGCCGACCTGCACGCCCGCCTCCACCACTTCGCGGATCTGGCCGACAAAACCGGCCATGGTATCGGCGTGATAGCCGAAGCTGTCCGGCCCCATCAGGGCTTCGCCGGACAGCTTCAGCAGGATGCGACGGACCGGCGCCACGGTCGATCAGACCTGGGAAGCAGCCGCCACTTCGGCGGCGAAGTCGTTCACTTTCTTCTCGATGCCTTCGCCCACCACGTACATCATGAAGCCATGGCACTGCGAGTTCTTCGACTTCAACACCTGCTCGACGGTCTGTTTGTCGTCCTTGACGAAGGGCTGCGACAGCAGGGTGACTTCCTTGAGGAACTTCTGCACCGTGCCTTCGGCGATTTTCTCCAGCATGGCTTCCGGCTTGCCGGCTTCCCTTGCCTTCTCGATCGCGACGCGGCGTTCCGTATCGATCAGATCCTGCGACACGCCGGACGCATCCAGCGACTTCGGCTTGGATGCCGCGACATGCATGGCAACGTCGCGCGCCAGCGCCTCGTCGCCGGTCACGTCGACCAGCACGCCGATCTTGCCGCCGTGGATGTAGCTGGCGAACTTGCCCTGGCCGTCCAGACGCACGAAACGGCGCACCGACATGTTCTCGCCGATCTTGCCGACCAGTTCGGTGCGGAAAGCCTCCACCGTGGCGCCCTTGTAAGGCAGCGCGGACAGCGCGGCAACGTCGGCCGGATTCTGCTTCAGCACCATCTCGGCCAGCGCATTGGACAGTGCCAGGAAATCGTCGTTCTTCGCCACGAAGTCGGTCTCGCAGTTGACTTCCACCATGGCGGCCGCCTTGCCGTCGGCGCCGATGGCGATCGTCACCACGCCTTCGGCCGCCACACGGCCGGCGCTCTTGGCCGCCTTGTTGCCGAAGCGCACGCGCAGGATCTCTTCCGCCTTCTGCATGTCGCCGCCGGCTTCCGACAGCGCTTTTTTACAGTCCATCATCGGCGCATCGGTTTTTTCGCGCAGATCCTTGACCATGCTTGCAGTGATTTCAGCCATTTCGAACTCCCAGGATTCAATTTAAATACAGCCAGTTTCAAACAATTCAATACAGAAAGAGGGGCCGCCGCCCCTCCTCATAACACGCTCACAGGGAGATCCTCCCGGCGATGTTGCGGTGCGCTGTGCTTACTCGGCTGCAGGCGCACCTTCTTCTTCGACCTCGATGAACTCTTCGCCGCCGACGAGTTCGCTGATGACCTGGGCGCGACCTTCCAGCGCCGCATCGGCCATGCCGCGCGCGTACAGGCGAATCGCACGGGCCGAGTCATCGTTGCCGGGAACGACGTAATCCACGCCTTCCGGGCTGTTGTTGGTGTCGACCACGCCGATCACCGGGATGCCCAGCTTCCTGGCCTCGACCACGGCGCCCTTCTGGTAGCCGACGTCGATGATGAACAGCGCGTCGGGCAGGCCGCCCATTTCGCGGATGCCGCCCAGGCTGCGGTTCAGCTTGTCGACCTCACGCTGCACGGTGAGAATTTCCTTCTTCGACAGGCGGCCGGGCTCGGCGATTTGGGCCTCCAGGTCGTTCAGGCGCTTGATCGACTGCTTGACCGTCTTGAAGTTGGTCAGCATGCCGCCCAGCCAGCGGTTGTCGACGTAGGGCATGCCGGCGCGCTGCGCTTCTTCGCGGACGATGTCGCGCGCGGCACGCTTGGTGCCGACGAACAGTACGTTGCCCTTGTTGGCAGCCAGCTTGCGCACGAATTTCTGCGCCTCCTGGAACATCGGCAGCGACTTTTCCAGGTTGACGATATGGATCTTGTTGCGATGACCGAAAATGAACGGGGCCATCTTGGGGTTCCAGAAGCGGGTCTGGTGACCGAAGTGGACACCGGCTTCCAGCATTTGACGCATGGTGACAGACATTTGAATCTCCTAAAGGGTTGAGCCTCCACCCGCCAGCAGCCGCGCGTGCCAATCCTGCCGCGCCGCCACCCTTTAATGACAGGTGTGCGAATTTGTCCGAACCATTTCGGACAGCCCGCAATTCTAATTCGTCGGGGCATTCATTTCAAGAAGGAATGTCTGCCGGCGCACGGTCCCGCCCATTGGCGGACCATGCGGACAGCCGGCGCGCCGGGGTTCTCTCTGGCGCACAGCGGGCACGCTGGCTAGAATGTGGCTTTGAAAATTCCCCGCCTGCCCGTTACATGACTGTCACCATCAAAACCGGCGCCGAGATCGAAGGCATGCGCGTTGCATGCCGGCTCGCCTCGGAAGTGCTCGACTACATCACGCCTTTCATCAAACCCGGCGTCACCACCGGCGAACTCGACCGGCTGTGTCACGACTACATGGTGAACGTGCAGGGCACGATCCCCGCGCCCCTGAACTATGCGCCGTCCGGCCACACGCCCTACCCCAAATCGATCTGCACCTCGATCAACAACCAGGTATGCCACGGCGTGCCAAGCGACAAGGCGCTGAAAAACGGCGACATCGTGAACCTCGACATCACCGTGATCAAGGACGGCTGGCACGGCGACACCAGCCGCATGTTCGCGGTGGGCGAAGCGTCGATCCAGGCCAAACGGCTGATCCAGGTGACCTACGAAGCGATGTGGATCGGCATTGCCCAGGTGAAACCCGGCGCGCGGCTCGGCGACATCGGCCATGCGATCCAGCGTTTTGCCGAGAACCACGGCTACAGCATAGTGCGCGAATTCTGCGGCCACGGCATCGGCCGCGATTTCCATGAAGAACCGCAGGTGCTGCATTACGGCAAACCCGGAACCGGCCTCGTGCTGGAGCCCGGCATGACCTTCACCATCGAACCGATGATCAACGCCGGCCGCCGCGACATCCGCCAGATGCCGGACGGCTGGACCATCGTCACCAAGGACCGCAGCCTGTCGGCGCAATGGGAACACACGGTGCTGGTCACCGACAGCGGTTACGAAGTGCTGACCGTCTCGGCAGGCACCCCGGCGATTCCCGATCGCGTCCGCCACGCCGCGTGAGCGTCCCGCCGTTCGCCGATCTGCGCGAGCGGCTCAAATCCGGCCGCGCGGCGCTGGCTGCGGCCTATCTTGAAAAACCCGTCGCCTCCCACTACCTGGCGCGCCACGCCGCCCTGGTGGACGGCGTGCTGGCGGAAATCGGCATCCGGCTCGCGCTGCCCGCCAGCTTCTGCCTTGCCGCCGTCGGCGGCTACGGGCGCGACGAACTGTTCCCCGGTTCGGACGTGGACGTGCTGCTGCTGCTGCCGCACGAGCCCACCAGCGGACAGCGGGCCACGCTGGAAAGCTGGGTGCAGGCATGCTGGGACGTCGGGCTGGAAATCGGCCACAGCGTGCGTACCGTCGAGGCCTGCATCGGCGAGGCCGACGCCGACATCACGGTCGAGACCAATCTGCTCGAAGCGCGATTCCTGGGGGGCAGCCGTCCGCTGTTCGAGGAACTCGAACGCCGCTTCCAGGCACGCTTCAGCCCGCAGCACTTTTTCGACGGCAAACTCGCCGAGCAGCAGGCGCGCCACGCCCGCTTCGACGACAGCGCCTACAAGCTCGAACCCAACCTCAAGGACAGCCCGGGCGGCCTGCGCGATCTGCACATGATTCACTGGCTGGCGCAGGCCTGCGGCATCGCCGGCGGCTGGAACGGCATCGCACGCGCGGGGCTGCTGACCGAGGCCGAGGCGCGGCGCATCGCGCGCGAGGAACGCGCCCTGTCGGCGCTGCGCATCCATCTGCATCTGCTGGCGAAGCGACGCGACGACCGTCTCGCCTTCGATTACCAGACCGGGCTCGCCGCCCGCCTGAGGCTCGCCGCCACCGCGCACAAGCGTGCAGGCGAACGCCTGATGCAGGGTTATTACCGCGCCGCCAAGCTGATCCAGCGCACCAACGACATCCTCATCCAGTCATTGCGGGTGCGGCTGTTTCCGGTGACGGCGCCGCCCAGCCCGATCGACGCCGACTTCCAGTTGCGCGCCAACCTGCTCGAAGCGCGCGCCGCCGACCTGTTCGAACGCAAGCCCGATGCCCTGCTGCGCGCCTTCATCCTGTATGCCCAGCATCCAGCGCTGGCCGGGTTCGAACCGGCCACGCTGCGCGCGCTGTGGCGCGGCAGCATCCGCATCGATGCCGCCTTCCGCGCCAATCCGGCGCACCACGCGCTGTTCATGACGCTGCTGCGCCAGCCGCTGGGCATCACCCGGGCGTTGCGCGCCATGCATCGCTACGGCCTGCTGGGACGCTACATTCCGGCGTTCGGCCGCATCGTCGGGCAGATGCAGCACGACCTGTTTCACGTCTACACCGTCGACGAGCACATCCTCACCGTGCTGCGCAACGTACGGCGCTTCACCGTGCCGGCGCTGGCGCACGAGCTTCCGCTCGCCAGCCGCCTGATCGCCGACTTCGACAAACCCGAACTGCTCTACCTGGCCGCCCTGTTTCACGATATTGCCAAAGGCCGCGGCGGCGACCATTCCGAACTGGGCGCGGTCGATGCACGGAGGTTTTGCCGTCGGCACGGCCTCGACAAGACCGATAGCGAACTGGTCGCCTGGCTGGTGGAAATGCACCTGGCAATGGCGCGCACCTCGCAAAAGGAGGACACCAGCGACCCCGAGGTGATTGCCGCGTTTGCCGCCAAAACCGGCAACCTGCGCCGGCTGACGGCCCTCTATCTGCTGACCGTGGCCGATATCCGCGGCACCAGCCCCACGGTATGGAATGCCTGGAAAGGCAAGCTGCTGGAAGATCTCTACCATGCCACGCGGGCGCGGCTGCTTGGCGGCGACGAAGCCGTCGCCGACATCGCCGCCAAGCAGGCCGAGGCGCGCGTCAACCTCGCTTTGTATGGCCTGCCCACCGGCGCCGCCGATGCGCTGTGGCGGCATCTCGACGTGCGCTATTTTGCCCGTTTCGACGCCCGCGACATGGCCTGGCAGGCGCGCATGCTGTGGCGCCGCACCGACAGCACCGACGCCATCGTCAGGGCGCGCCTGTCGCCGGTCGGCGAAGGTATCCAGGTGCTGGTCTACACCCCCGACCGGGCCGATCTGTTCGCCCGCATCTGCGGCTTTTTTGCGCGCATCCAGTACACCATTCTCGAAGCCAAGATCCACACCACCCGGCATGGCTATGCGCTCGACAGCTTTCAGGTGATGGACCTGGCCAATCGCGGCATTCATTACCGCGACTTTCTGAACTTCGTGGAGCACGAGCTGGCGCGCGACCTCGACCCGGCGCAGCCGATGCAGCCGGCGCCGCGCGGCCGCCTGTCGCGCCACCAGCGGCACCATCCCTATCCCACCACGGTGCAACTGGAAGCCGATGCGCAGGGGCACGGCCACATGCTGTCGATTACCTGCGCGGATCGCGCGGGCTTGCTGTTTGCGGTAGCCGAGGTGTTGATGCGGCATGGGGTAAACGTCTATGCCGCCAAAATCGACACGCTGGGCGAGCGCGTCGAGGATACCTTTCTGATCCGTGGCGGCGCTTTGCATACGCCGGCCGACCAGCTGGCGCTGGAAACCGACGTGCGCGAGGTGCTGAAGTGATTCAGCGCGCCGGCCGCGCGTATTCGTCCACGTAACGCCCGCGCGCGGGGGGCTTGCGTGCCGGCGGCGGCTTCTTGCGCACGCTGTCGGCAGGTTTTTTGACCTTTTCGTCCAGTTCGGTTTTGCCGCGGTTGCGGACCCGACCGGGACGCACCGAGGTGGTGGTGCCCGCCGCGCTGACTGCGGCATCGGCCAGCCTGCTCTCCCGATCCAGCACAACAAACTGCGAAGCCTTCATGCCGCCTCCCGCCATTCCTTGAGGCTGCCCGCCAGCGTATGGGTCAGTGCGATCAGGCTGCCCAGCGTGTCGGCGCTGGGCGCAAGCTCGCATGCGCTGATCTTGCTGTCGGCATACACCGACAGAATCAGCAGGTTCTGCCGCACCTCCAGCGGGAAAACCAGTGCGCCCTCGGCCAGCGCGATCTGAATACCGTGCCACACCGCACGGCTGGTCGCCAGCACCGCGGCCAGCTGGGCTTCGCGGCCGGGATCGTTCCATTGCCGCTGCACTGCCATCAACTGGGCAGCAATGGCGTCGAGCTGGGCCGCCTCCCCCATCATCACGTCGGCGCGATGGATGCGGTACCTGGCCTGCCGGATCTGTTGTTCGGGATTCATGGTCGTCCTTGCAGCTTGTGCCGGGGCACCTCGCCCACGGTTACGCTACAAGTTAGCGGCGAGGACAGGGGCAACTTTAGGCAAGCTAAATGCATGCCCGAAAGCGTCGAGAACCCGTCAATCGTCCTGCAGGTTTTGCCCCGGGAACAGAGTGTCGGTGAAACCGAAATGGCGCAGGTCGCGGATGCGCATCGGATACAGGATGCCGCGCAGATGGTCGACTTCGTGCTGCACCACGCGGGCGTGGAAACCGCTCACGCTGCGATCGATCGACTGTCCCGTCGCATCGAAGCCCTGGTAGCGCAAAGCGGCATGGCGCGGCACCAATCCGCGCATCCCGGGAACCGACAGGCACCCCTCCCAGGCTTCCTCCATCGCATCGGACAACGGGGTCAGCACAGGGTTGACGAGGACGGTGAACGGCACGCTTTCGGCGTCCGGGTAACGCGGGTTGGCATTGACCTCGAAGATCGCCACCTGCAGACCGATACCGATTTGCGGCGCCGCCAGGCCGGCGCCGTTCAATGCGCGCATGGTGTCGCGCATGTCGACGATCAGCTGCGCCAGTTCGGGCGAGGCAAACTCCTCCACCGGGCGCGCCGCCTCCAGCAGGCGCGGGTCGCCCATTTTCAGGACATCGCGGACGGCCATGGCTGCTCCAGTCGGGCGAGATCGCCGGCTTCCAGCCAGCGCCATGCGCCGGCGGGCAGGGTTGCAGGCAGGACATAGCCACCGATGGCTTCGCGATGCAGCGACTCGACCCGGTTGCCGGCCGCAGCGATCATGCGTTTGACCTGATGATATTTGCCCTCGGCCAGGGTCAGCCGCAGGCTGCGTCCGTCGAGCGCCTCGCACGCCAGCGCGGCAATCGGCGCCGGCTCGTCGTTGAGCTGCACGCCGCTGCGCAAAGCGTCCAGCACGGCGTCGTCGAGTTGCTCGGCGCAGCCCGCACGGTACACCTTGGCGACGCCCTTCTTCGGCGAGATCATGCGGTGGATGAACTGGCCGTCGTCGGAAAACAGCAACAGGCCGGTGGTGTCCTGATCGAGGCGCCCCACGCACTGCACCCCGCGCTGCACCAGCGGCGGCGGCAACAGGGAAAACACGCTGGGATGATGGCTGGGGCGATGCGAGCACTCATACCCGGCCGGCTTGTGCATCAGCACATAGGCTTTCTCGCGGTAACGCCAGCTGGCGCCGTCGAGCGTCAGTTCCAGCTGCGCCGGGTCGACCTCGGCCTCGGGATCGTCGCAGGCCACGCCGTTGACCGCCACCTCGCCCATGCGCACCCGCGCCAGGCAGGCTTTGCGGCTGCCGAATCCCTGCGACTGCAGGGCGCGGTAGAGCTTCACAGGCCCCGCCTCATCGCGCGTTCAGAACCGGCACAGCCCGGCAGCGTCGTTGGTCACCAGTTGCTCGAGCAGATGCCGCACCTGCAGCATCACCTCGCCCAGCACGGACTGGATCTCTTCCATCTGGATGCCGTCGGCCGACAGGCCGCGCCCGGCCGCATAGTTCACCACCACGCCCACCGCCGCGTAGCAGAGCGCCAGTTCGCGCGCCAGATAGGCTTCCGGCATGCCGGTCATCCCCACCATATCGGCACCGTCGCGCTCCATGCGGTTGATTTCGGCCGCGGTTTCCAGGCGCGGCCCCTGCGTCACGCCATACACGCCGCCATCGCGCAGGCTGATGCCTGCGCTGGCCGCGGCCTGAAGCAGCGCCTTGCGCATCCGGTCGCAATAGGGAAACGTGAAATCGAGGTGGGTGACCGGTTTGCCGTTTTCGACCAAACAGGTGGCCTCCCGGCCATGGGTGTAGTCGATGATCTGGTCCGGGATGACCAGCATGCCGGGAATCAGTCCGGGATGAATGCCGCCGACCGTGGCCACCGACACCACGCGGTCGACGCCGTGGTCCTTCAGCGCCCACAGGTTGGCGCGATAGTTCACCTCGTGCGGCGGAATGGTGTGGCCATAGCCATGGCGCGCCAGAAAAATCACTTCCTGGTCGCAGATGCGCCCAAAGGTGAGCGCGCCGGACGGCTCGCCGAAAGGTGTGCGCGCCACCTTGCGATGGGTAATTTCCAGATTGGCGAGCTGGGTCAGCCCCGTGCCGCCGATAATGCCCAACATATTATTTGTCCTTCAAAGCGTAAATAGCAGGCAGATTGCGCCACAGTCCGTAAGCGTCCATGCCGCAGCCGAACACATAGCGGTCGGGCACATCCAGCCCCACGAAATCGGCCCGGACCGGTTTGTCCAGCCCATTGTCCTTGTTGGTCAGCACCGCCGACCATACCCGCGCCGCGCCCATGTGCAGGAGCTTGTCGCGGATCGCGGCCAGGGTCTCGCCCTCGTCCAGGATATCGTCCAGCACCAGCACACTGCGCCCCACCACGTTCTGGCCCGGCAGGACCCGCCATTCCACCTCGCTGCCGCTGGTTTTACCGCGATAGCGCGTCACGTGCAGGTAATCGAACTCCAGCGGAAAACCCAGCCGCGGCAGCAGCTGGCCGGCAAACACCACCGCACCGCCCATCACCGCCAGCACCAGCGGAAACTCCTCCGCCAGCACGCGGGCTATCTCCTCGCCCAGGCGATCGAGTACGGTCTGCACGGCGTCCGCAGACGCGACGCACTCGGCATTGTCCAGCAACTGTTGCGCTTCAAACGGTGTCATGACGCAGAGCGGGATTCGGCAAAAGCCGGCAGTCTAAGCCCTCGACGCCGATGTTTCCAGACTTTGCGCGGGTCGAGTAAGCTTGCGCCATGCCGCTCTCCACCCTTCATCCCCGCATTCTCGATACGCTTGGCTGGCTGTCCGCTTCGCGCCGGCTGCCCTCGCCCAATTGCGACGCGCGTCCGGAAGGGATGGCGATCGAACTCATCGTCATCCACAACATTTCGCTGCCGCCGGGCGTGTTCGACGGCGATGCGGTGGTCGACCTCTTCACCAACCGGCTCGACTGGGATGCGCATCCGTATTACCAGGACATCCGTGGGCTCAGGGTATCGGCGCATTTTTTCATCCGTCGCGACGGCGCCCTGATCCAGTTCGTGCCGTGCACGCTGCGCGCCTGGCACGCCGGGGCGTCGACCTGGCAAGGGCGCGAGCGCTGCAACGACTTTTCCATCGGGATCGAACTCGAGGGAACCGACGACCGGTCTTTCACCGAAGCCCAGTACGCCACCCTGGCTCCGCTGGTGCGGTTGCTGAAACAGGCCTATCCCATCCAGGCCGTGGTGGGGCACAGCGACATCGCCGCGGGCCGCAAGACCGATCCGGGCCCCCATTTCGACTGGCAGCGCCTGCATGCGCAAACCGCCTGAACTGCTCCGCCTTGCCGGCGCCGCGCTGGCCGCGCTGCTGGCGCTGGCCGGCTGTGCGCCCACGCTCAGGATGAACGCCGAGCGCCCGCCTTCGCAGGCCATCTCGAACCACGCCGACAGCCCCCTCAGGACGCACCTGGCGGCCCACATCCCGGCCGGCGAATCAGGCTTTCATCTGCTGCAGGATGGGCATGCGGCACTGGCCGCCCGGCTGGCGCTGGCGCAACGCGCGAGCCACACGCTCGACGTCCAGTATTACCTGTTCCACAACGACACCACCGGCAAGCTGGTCGCCGCCGCCCTGCTGGCGGCGGCAGAACGCGGCGTGCGCGTGCGCCTGCTGATCGACGACATCGACACCGCCAACAAGGAGCTCCGGCTCGCCACGCTGAACGTCCATCCCAACATCCAGGTGCGGCTGTTCAACCCCTTCCATACCCGCAGCAGCAATCTGTTCGTAAAGGGCTGGCAGACGCTGCGCGACCGCGTCCGCCTCAACCGCCGCATGCACAATAAGGTCTTCATCGCCGACAACCAGCTCGGCATCACCGGCGGGCGCAACATCGGCGACGAATATTTCGATGCCCACCACGACCTCGCCTTCATCGACCTCGACGTCGTTGCGGCGGGCGCCATCGTCGACAGCCTGTCGCAGTCGTTCGATCAATACTGGAACAGCATCGCGGCAGTGCCCGTCTCCGCGTTTCGGGTCAAAACCAACAAGCGCCGACTGCAGGAGGCCAGCCGGTTCCTGCAGCAGTTTCGCGCCGAACAGCTCGACAGCGACTACGGCCGCCGGCTGAACGCAGCCGATCCCGTCCCCGAACTGCTGGCCGGCCACACGCCCTGGATCGTCGCCCACGCCGACTTCGTCGTCGACCCGCCGGACAAGGTCCTCAGTCACCACAGCGAATTGAGCTCCAGGCTGCTGATCAGTCAGCTCGCAAACCTGGGACTCGCCCCCACCCGCCGCGCGCTCATTGTGTCGCCGTACTTCGTGCCCGGCGCCACCGGCGTGGCCCACTTTGAATCCTGGCGCAAGCACGAGGTGCAGGTAGACGTGCTGACCAACGCCTACACGGCCAGCGACGTGCCGGTGGTGCACGCCGGTTATGCCAATTACCGCGTCCCGCTGCTGCAGGCGGGGATCAATCTGTACGAACTGAAACCGGTCGCCGAACCCATCGGCGGCCGCCTGCGCGACCTCGGCAGCGGCTCGTCGCGCGCCAGCCTGCACGCCAAGGCCTTCGTCATCGACGACACGCACGTGTTCATCGGCAGCTTCAACTTCGACCCGCGCTCGCTCCACCTCAACACCGAAATGGGCCTGGTGATCCACTCGGCCGAACTCGCGCGCCAGGTGACCGCGATCGCCGAGGATGCCATGCGCGCCGAACGCAGCTACCAGCCGCGACTCGTCGCCGGAAAAAACGGACAAGGCAGCGCAGAACGCCTGCAATGGCATGACATCCACCAGGGCACTGCGCGCATCTTCGACGTCGAACCCGGAACGACGCTGATCCAGCGCATCCTGCTGCGCGTGCTGCAAATACTGCCGATCGAGGAACATCTCTGAAGCACGGTAAAATCCGGGTTTTTGCTCCCAGGATTCCGGCCATGCGCCTCGGCACCCCGCTCTCTCCTTCAGCCACCCGCGTCATGCTGCTGGGGGCGGGCGAACTCGGCAAGGAAGTCGCCATCGCGCTGCAGCGCCTCGGCGTCGAAGTCGTCGCGGTGGATCGCTACGCAGATGCCCCCGGCCATCAGGTGGCGCACCGCGCGCACGTGATCGACATGAGCGACGGTGCGGCCCTGCGCGCGCTGATCGAAGCGGAGAAACCGCAGCTGGTGGTGCCGGAGATCGAGGCCATCGCCACCGAAACCCTGCTGGAAATCGAGGCCGCCGGGCTAACGGAGGTCATCCCCACCGCACGCGCCGCCAACCTCACCATGAACCGCGAGGGCATCCGCCGGCTGGCGGCGGAAACGCTGGGCCTGCCGGCGTCGCCCTACGTGTTCGCCGACAGCCTGGCTGCGATGTCGGCCGCAGCCGGCCGGCTGGGTTATCCGGTGATCGTCAAGCCGGTGATGTCGTCGTCCGGCAAGGGGCAGTCGCGGGTGGACGATGCCAGCCAGCTGGCGGCCGCCTGGGACGCGGCCGCCAGCGGCGGACGAGTCGACAAGGGACGCGTCATCGTCGAAGGGGTTATCAATTTCGATTACGAAATCACGCTGCTGACGGTGCGCGCGCTCGGTGCCTCGGGTACGGTCGAGACGCATTTCTGCGAGCCGATCGGCCACCTGCAGGTGAGGGGCGATTACGTCGAATCGTGGCAGCCGCAGGCGATGTCCGCCGCGGCGCTGGCGCGCGCGCAGGAAATCGCCGCCGCCGTCACCGCCAATCTCGGCGGGCGCGGGGTTTTCGGCGTGGAATTGTTCGTCAAGGGCGATGCCGTGTGGTTTTCCGAAGTCAGCCCGCGCCCCCACGACACCGGCATGGTGACGATGGCGACGCAGCGGCAGAACGAATTCGAGCTGCACGCGCGCGCCATCCTCGGTCTGCCGGTCGACGCAAGCCTGCGCGAGCCCGGCGCCTCGGCGGTGATCTACGGCGGCATGGAAGCAACCGGCATCGCCTTCGACGGCGTCGCCGACGCCATGCGCACGCCCGGCGTCGATCTGCGCCTGTTCGGCAAGCCGCAGGCCTTCGTCAACCGCCGCATGGGAGTGGCCCTCGCCGCCGCTGCCGACACGGGCGAGGCCCGCCTGCATGCCAGGGCTGCTGCGGCGGCGGTCAAGCCGGCGAAGGACTGAGCGATGCAAACCCATTACGAACGCCTCGGCGGCGGCGAAACGATTCGCAAGCTGGTAGACCGTTTTTACGACCTGATGGACGAAGATCCGGATTATTACGGCATCCGCAAGCTGCATCCGGCAGACCTCACCGAGTCGCGCAACAAGCTCGCCTGGTTTCTTTCCGGCTGGACCGGCGGGCCGCCGGAATACACCGACCGCTTCGGCCACCCGTTCCTGCGCCGCCGCCATCTGCCCTTTGTCATCGGCGAAGCCGAGCGCGACCAGTGGATGGGCTGCATGGTCCGTGCGATGCAGGACGTCGGGGTGGATGCCGCAATGCAGCAGGAAATGACAGCGGCGTTCTTCAAGACTGCCGATTTCATGCGCAACCAGCCGGAATGACATGAAACGGCTTGTCGGTTGGGGTTCCCTGTTCGCCGTGCTGGCCGCGCTCACCGTGCTGCCCTGGCTGATGCTGGACGACGCGCCGGCGATCGAGCCGCCCGCCGAGTTTCGCCGCACCGATCTGGCCTGGGTCAAAACGCTGTTCCAGAAACACGATCCGCGCCGCCAGACGCCCGACGTGGTTCAGAGCATCCAGCTCGACGAGGCCGAACTCAACCGGCTGCTGAACTATGTCGTCGAACTGCGCCGCGTCAGCGGCATTGCCGCCGAACTCACTCCCGGCATGGCCACGCTTTCCGCCACCCTCGCCGTGCCGTCCAACCCGTTGGGCCGCTACCTCAATCTCACCGCGGAAGTCGCCGAGGTGCCTGGCGGCATCCGGATTCAAAGCCTGCAACTGGGCAGCCTGCCGCTGCCCGGTGCGCTGGCCGACTGGGTGGCGCGTCAGGCGCATCGCTGGCTGCGCCGCGACAAGACCTACGCCGCACTGGCCGATGCGTTCACCCAGATCAATTTCGATGAAAACCAGGCCACCCTGGATTACCGCTGGCATCCCGAATTGCTGACCCGGCTGGAGCGCAAAAGCGCGGAATTGCTGATTGCCCCTGAGGATCAGACACGCATGCTGGCTTATGCCGAACGGCTGGAAGCCCTGCTGAAGCAGCACCCACACGGCAGCACCGTGCCGCTGGTGCGGATCGCCGGCCCTCTGTTTGCGTACGCCCTGCAAACCGGCGGCGATGCACGCGAGGAAAATCGTGCCGCGCTCACTGCTCTGGCGGCCTATCTGGCCGGGATCAGCCTGCCCAAGCTGCTGGAAGGCGACAGCCGCTCGATCCGCCGGGCGCCGCGCGTGCTGCTGTCGCTGCACGGGCGGCGCGACTTTGCCGAACATTTCATGATTTCCGCCGCGCTGTCGGTCAACGGCGGCAGCCGTCTGGCCAACGCCATCGGCCTGATCAAGGAAGAGGAGGATGCCGGCAAGGGTTCCGGCTTCAGCTTCACCGACCTCGCCGCCAACCGCGCCGGCGTCCGGTTGGGCGAGCGCGCCACCGGCGCTGCCGCGACACGGGTGCGCCAGCATCTGGCGCTTGCCCGCAACGATGCCGACTTGCTGCCGGATTTCCGCGACCTGCCCGAATTCATGCCGCAGGCCGAATTCGACCGCCGCTTCGGCCCCATCGGCAGCGCACGCTACCAGCGCGTCATCGCCCGCATCGACGCCCGCCTGGCCGCGCACCCGCTCGCACAATAACAATGAATTGTCAAACAACCATGCTATAATGTTGAGCTTCCCGCAATCCGGCCCCCCATCATGTCCCGCAAGCTCCGCAACATCGCCATCATCGCGCACGTCGACCATGGCAAGACCACGCTGGTCGACCAGCTCCTCAAGCAGTCCGGCACCTTCCGCGACAACCAGGCGGTCGACGAGCGGGTGATGGACTCCGGCGACATCGAAAAGGAACGCGGCATCACCATCCTGGCGAAGAACACCGCGATCACTTACGGCGACACCCACATCAACATCGTCGACACCCCCGGCCACGCCGATTTCGGCGGCGAGGTCGAGCGCGTGCTCGGCATGGTCGACGGCGTGGTGCTGCTGGTCGATGCCGTCGAAGGCCCGATGCCGCAGACGCGCTTCGTCACCAAGAAAGCGCTGGCGCTGGGCCTGCGCCCGATTGTGGCCATCAACAAGGTCGACCGTCCCGGCGCGCGCCCGGACTGGGTGGTCGACCAGACCTTCGACCTGTTCGACAAGCTCGGCGCCACCGACGAGCAGCTCGACTTTCCCATCATCTACGCCTCCGGCCTCAACGGCTGGGCCTGCACGGACCTGAAGGACGCGCCGTCGCAGGGTGGCGCCGCGGCCGACATGAAGCCGCTGTTCGACACCGTGCTGTCCCACGTCCCCACCCCGCCCGGTTCCGCCGACGCCCCGCTGCAACTGCAGATTGCCGCGCTCGACTACTCGACCTACACCGGCCGTCTCGGTGTCGGTCGCGTGTTGAACGGCCGCATCAAGCCCGGCCAGCAGGTGGCCGTGATGAACCACGAGGAGCAGGTCGCCACCGGCCGCATCAACCAGGTGCTCGGCTTCCGTGGCCTCGAGCGCATCCAGGTCGACGAAGCCGAGGCCGGCGACATCATCATCATTTCGGGGCTGGACGACATCGGCATCGGCGTCACCATCTGCGACAAGGACAATCCGCTCGGCCTGCCGGTACTGTCGGTCGACGAGCCGACGCTGACCATGGACTTCATGGTCAACACCTCGCCGCTGGCCGGCACCGAAGGCAAGTTCGTCACCAGCCGCCAGATCCGCGACCGCCTGACCAAGGAACTGCTGACCAACGTCGCGCTGCGGGTCGACGAAACCGGCGACGCCGACGTGTTCCGCGTCGCCGGCCGCGGCGAGCTGCACCTCACCATCCTGCTGGAAAACATGCGCCGCGAAGGCTTCGAGATGGCGGTGGCCAAACCCCGCGTGGTGTACAAGGACATCAACGGCGAAAAGTGCGAGCCGTATGAAAACCTCAGCATCGACCTCGAAGACGAGCATCAGGGCGGCGTGATGGAAGAAATCGGCCGCCGCCGCGGCGAACTGACCAACATGGAATCCGACGGCAAGGGCCGCACCCGGCTGGAATACCATATTCCGGCGCGCGGCCTGATCGGCTTCCAGTCCGACTTCATGACGATGACGCGCGGCACCGGCCTGATGAGCCACGTGTTCGACGACTACGGCCCGGTCAAGGCCGACCTGCCCGGCCGTCACAACGGCGTGCTGGTGTCGCAGGACAACGGCGAAGCGGTGGCCTACGCGCTGTGGAAGCTGGAAGACCGCGGCCGCATGTTCGTCTCGCCCGGCGACAAGCTGTACGAAGGCATGATCATCGGCATCCACAGCCGCGACAACGATCTGGTGGTCAACCCGATCAAGGGCAAGCAGCTGACCAACGTGCGCGCTTCCGGCACCGACGAGGCGGTGCGCCTGACCACGCCGATCAAGCTGACGCTGGAATCCGCGGTGGAATTCATCGACGACGACGAACTGGTGGAAATCACCCCGAAATCGATCCGCATCCGCAAGCGCCACCTGCAGGAACACGAGCGCAAGCGCGCCAGTCGCGCAGCGGCGTAATGCCAAAACCCGGCCGGCGCCGGGTTTTTTCATGGCGGCACGGGTAAAATCCGCGCATGCATCCTGTCGAAATCGGCCTCTTCGCCGGCCTTGCCGTCCTCGTTCTCCTGACTGTTTTCCTGCTGCTGCGCATCCGTGCGCTGCAGCAGGAACAGGCCGGGCTGCCCGCGCTGCTGGCGCAGGACATGGAAGCCCGTCACCGCGCGGTGCTGACCGACCTGCATGCGGGGCTGTCGCAGCAATCCGATCGCATGCAAACCCAGCTGGCGGCCTTGCAGATCGCGCAGGCCGAGCGCCTGGCCGAGACGCGCGAAACCGTCAGCGGCCAGTTCGGCCAGTTCCAGACCGCGATGCTGGAAAAGCTCATCGAACAGGGACGTGCCGAGCAAAGCCTGCTGCAGGACACGCTGAAACATATGACCGCGCAGTTCAGCGAGCGCGTGCAGCAGCTGTCGCAGACGGTCGATGGCCGCCTGAATGAAATCTCCGGCAAGGTGGCCGAGCGGCTCGACGAGGGCTTCAAGAAAACCAACGAGACGTTCACTTCGGTGATGTCGCGGCTGGCGGTGATCGACGAGGCACAAAAGAAAATCGAAGGGCTCGCCTCCAACGTCGTGTCGCTGCAGGAAATCCTCGGCGACAAGCGCTCGCGCGGCGCTTTCGGCGAAGTGCAGCTGGAAGCGCTGGTGAGGAACAGCCTGCCGCCCGACGCCTACGTCTTCCAGCACACCCTGAGAAGCGGCACGCGCGCCGACTGCGTGCTGATCCTGCCCGCCCCCACCGGCACCGTCTGCGTCGATGCCAAGTTTCCGCTGGAAAACTACAGCCGCATGTTCGACGACACGCTGCCGTCGGCCGAGCGCGAGGCGGCGCGGCGGCAGTTCAAGGCCGACGTCAAAAAACACGTCGACGACATTGCCGCCAGATACATCGTCGAAGGCGAGACCTCCGACGGCGCGGTGATGTTCCTGCCGGCCGAGGCGGTATTCGCCGAAATCCACGCCTACCATGCGGATCTGGTCGAACATGCGCAGAAAAAGCGGGTGTGGCTGACCTCGCCAACCACGCTGATGGCGGTGCTGAATACCGCGCGCGCAGTGATCCGCGATTCGGAAACGCGGCGCATGGCGCATGTCATCAAGGACGAACTCTCCAAGCTGGCGAAGGATTTCGCGCGCTTCGACGAGCGCATGAAAAAGCTCGCCACCCATATCGAGCAGGCCAACAAGGATGTGGGCGAGGTGCGCATTTCAAGCGACAAGATCAGCCGCCGTTTCCTGCAGATCGAGCGGGTCGAACTCGAACACCCGGACGCAGGCGCCGCGCGCCTGCTCGACGTCGACGAATGAGCTGGTTTTCCGGCTGGCGCCGCAACCGCATTCTCCGGCACCACCTCGTGCCGTTCGCCGCATTTCTGACCGCAGTCGAGCGCCTGCCGATCCTGCGCGGACTGACGTCCGGCGAACTGGCGCACCTGCGCGAAGCCGCCAGCCTGTTCATCCACGACAAGACCTTCTCTGCCGCCGGCGGCGCCGAAGTCGACGATGCCATGCAGTTGAACATCGCCGTCCAGGCCTGCTTGTTGACCCTCAAGCTCGACGAAGACAGCTATCGAGGCTGGAACGAAATCATCCTCTACCCCGACGAATTCCTGCGCCAGCGAGTGGAGATGGACGAGGCCGGCGTCGTCCACCATACGCGCGACATCCTGGCCGGCGAGTCCTGGCACGGCGGCCCGCTGGTGCTGTCGCTCGCCGACGTCGAAGCGAGCGGCCGGGGCGACGGCTTCAACGTCGTGCTGCACGAATTCGCGCACAAGCTCGATATGCTGAACGGCGACGCCAACGGCTTCCCGCCGCTGCATCGCGGCATGGATTCCGCCAGTTGGGCGCGCGACTTCAGTACGGCCTATGCCGACCTGTCCGCACGCGTCGATGCCGGCGAAGACACCGCGATCGATCCCTACGCCACCGCCAACCCTGCCGAGTTTTTTGCCGTTCTGAGCGAAGTGTTCTTTGAAACGCCGCACGTGCTCGATGCGGAATACCCGGCGATTTACCGGCAACTGCAACAGTTTTATCGCCAGCATCCGCTGCGCCGGCCGGAAAGCCGGGCATGACCACAGCCCTCCGCCAAACCGCCGCACGCATGGACGGCATCGCACCGTTCCATGTGATGGACATCCTGGCGCGGGCGCAGGCGCTGGAAGCCGTCGGACGCGACATCATCCATCTTGAAATCGGCGAGCCGGACTTCGCCACGCCCGAACCCATCGTCGCGGCCGGGATCGCGGCGCTGCGCGCCGGACACACGCACTACACCGGCGCACTCGGTCTGCCTGCCCTGCGCGAAGCCATCGCCGGATTTTATGCCGCTCGCTGGCAGGCCGCGGTCGACCCCGCACGGATCGTGGTAACGCCCGGTGCCTCGGGAGCCTTGCTGCTGACGCTGGGCCTGCTGGCCGGTCCCGGCGACGAAGTGCTGATGGCCGATCCGGGTTATCCCTGCAACCGCCATTTTGCTCGCTTTTGCGACGCCCGCGCAGTCGCCGTTCCGGTCGATGCCGGCAGCGGCTTTCAACTCACCCTCGAATCCGTCGAGCGCCATGCCACTTCGGCCACCCGCGCCGTGCTGATCGCCAGCCCGTCCAATCCCACCGGCACCGCCATTTCCTCCGACGAGCTCGCACGCATCCGCGACTGGTGCCGCGCACAGGGCGTGGCCTTGATCGTAGACGAGATCTATCTGGCGCTCACTTACGACGGCAGCGAGCACAGCGCCGCACGCTGGGACGACGTATTCGTCATCAACAGTTTTTCCAAATATTTCTCGATGACGGGCTGGCGGCTCGGCTGGCTGGCCGCGCCCGCCTGGGCCATGCCGGCACTGGAACGGCTGGCGCAGAATCTGTTCCTGGCGGCCGCCACCCCGGCACAGCATGCGGCGCTGGCGGCATTCTCGCCCGCAACCCTGGATGAACTCGAAACCCGCAAGGCCGATCTGCGCGCCCGCCGCGATTTTCTGCTATCCGCCTTGCGCGAGCGGGGCTTCGATATTCCGCTGACGCCGCAGGGGGCGTTTTACTTGTATGCGGATTGCAGCCGTCTCACCTCGGACAGCCACGCATTCGCCAATCATTTGCTCGAACAGACGGGCATTGCCGCAACGCCTGGAGTCGATTTCGGTTCGCATCGCGCGGCACGCCACATCCGCTTTGCCTACACCCAGCCTCTGCCGCGGCTGGCCGATGCGATAACGCGGCTCGATCGTTTTTTGCAGGCATAAAAAAACCGGCCCGAAGGCCGGTTTTGCGTTCCGTGCCCGGAATTACTGGGCGGGAGCTTCAGCAGCCGGAGCTTCAGCGGCAGGCGCAGCGGCGTCGGCGGCAGGAGCAGCGGCGTCAGCAGCCGGAGCTTCAACGGCGGGAGCAGCCGCTTCCGGAGCCGGCGCTTCAGCAGCAGGCGCTTCGGCAGGAGCAGCGGCTTCTTCTTTTTTGCCGCAAGCGGTCATGGAAACAGCCAGCAGAGCAGCCAGGAGGACGGAATATTTCATTTGATTTCCCTTTACTTACGAATATAAAAACCCACACCAGAGATCGGTCCGGGACTTGTGATCCAGCCGACGCGCGGAATTCTAACAAAACCGCAAAAGAAAACCACAATCTACTAAAAAATTGATTTGGCGCGTCTCGGATGTTGCCAAGTCGCAACAAAACGGCTTTGGCGCATTATTTTCTGGGCGTTTCGATGAACTCTCCCGGCTCGCTGCCAGGGCGCAATTTGCCTTGATACGAAAAGCCGGTGCCATAGCGGCGGCTGCCGTCCGGTGCGGTGATCAGCTCGTTTTCGCTCCAGATCCAGACATGGCCGTCACGGGTGTCGAGGACAAACGCGCGCGCTCCGCCCTTGCCGCCCTCGGCACCGGCCAGCGGCAGCGCCTGATAGCGTTCATTCTCGGCCAGCGCACCGGTTGATAGCGTCAGCAGCCCCAGCAGCACCCATCCTGTCCGCATCGCGTGTCCTTTCATTTGCTGGTGCCCTTGACAGCAGGCGCTTCCCCGTACGTCCCGGCGTGCGACGAAGCGGCGTCCTTCGGGGTAAAAAGTGCGGCCACCGCGGCTGCGTCCAGCACATATTCATGGTTGCAGATATCGTCGTGAACCCGGATTTCGCCCTGCTCGGCGATGATGGCCTCGCATTCCGTCTGCCCCACGCCGCGCAGCATGGAATGAATTTTGGCTGCGTCATACGGGCAGTGATAGCTGACCGGGCGAGGATCGTACACCCGCACATCCTCCTCCGGGAACAGGCGCTCGATCAGCTTGATCGCACCGAGCCCGAGCAGTTCGTCCGTCTGCACCGTATCGGCCAGTATCTGCATCCGATTCCAGCCGTCCGCATCGCGCGCGGCCGCCGCCGGCAGCGCCTGCAGGAACAAGCCGGCGGCTGTTTCGCGGCTGGCCGCCAGCCACAGGCGGGTGGGCAATTGTTCGGACTGCGCCAGATAATGCTCGAACGCCGCGGCCAGGGTCTCGCCTTGCAGCGGCACATGGCTCTGATAGGGCTGGCGCATGTCGGCGGTGTCGAGCGTCAGGGTCAATGCCCCGTCGCCCAGCAAGGCCGGCAAGCTGCCCGCTGCCAGATCCGGGACGGTGCGCGCCATGCCGCGCAGGCGCAATTGTTCATCGCAATCCATTACCAGCAGCGATACTTCGCCGGCGCCGCGCAACTGAAACGTCAGCCGCCCCGCCTGCTTGAGGTTGGCAGTAATCAGCGTGGTCACTGCCGCCAGCTGGCCCAGCAGTTCAAGGGCAGGTTCCGGATAATCGCGCCCAGCCGTCATCTCGTGCCAGGCCGATCCCAATTGCACCCAGGCGCCACGGATGTCGAGCTGTTCGAACAGGAAACTGCGCACCCGGCTGGGCTGAGCGTGCAAGGTGCTCAATTGAGTTGCACCCGTTCGCCCCAGGGCACCAGGCCCTTGCCCTTGACCAGCCAGATCACCGGGTAGCTGGGCGGCAGCTTGGGAAAGTCGCCTTCGGCATCGGTGAAATACACCAGCATGTCGGGGCTGCGGTTTTCGTGCTCGACCCAATCGAACACCGGGCGGAAATCGGTGCCGCCGCCGCCTTCGAGGTCGGCGGGAAGCTGCATGGTGTCCCAGGGCTCGAATTCCCACGGCGCGTTTCCGGCCACATGGTTGTCGCACGCCAGCAGCGTCACCCTGGCGCGCACCTGGCCCTTGAGCGCATCGAGCTCGGTGACGAATTCGCGCAGCTCGTCGTCGCTGATCGAGCCGCTGGTATCGATCGCCGCCACCACCTCGATGCCCTCGCTCGACAGGCGCGGCAACAGCGCGTCGCCTTCGCGGCGCGACGGCCGCCGCCACGAATAGTCGTCGCGCTGGCTGACCGCGAAGAAGCGCGCCAGCAAGGCGCGCCACGGCAGACTCGGCGCCAAGAGGCCGTCGACCCAGCGCATCATCGACTGCGACAGTTTGCCGGCCTGGCGCGCCGCCTGGGCGGCGGCGGCCAGCCGGTTTTTCCATTGCTCGGCAAGTTCCTCGCGTTCGCTGGGCGACAACTCGTTCGGCTTCTGCGAGGCCTGGCTGCCACTGCCCTGCTGCTGTTCTGCCTCGCTCTGGCCTTCCCTGCCCTGGCCACCGGCCTCGCCGCCCTCGGGATCGTCCTGGCGTTCGTCTTGATCGGGGCTGGCGCCTTGTTCGTTGTCGTTGTCGAACAGGTGCTGGTCGAAGGATTCTTCCGGGGTGTCCTCGGGAATCAGCGGATAGATTTCTTCCGCCGACAGCGTCATGAAGTTCTGGTCGGCGAGGATGCCGTGCAGCGGCGGCTTCAGGCCTTCCTCGATCAGGATCAGATTCACCGCGTGGTCGCAGGCCACATCCCAGCGCCGCTTCATCCGGTGGTTGCGGCGCTGGGG
>Ga0209916_1000729_pt1 | contig 42747 bp, 31 predicted proteins | sample ThiBio_1000_plan_FD_183956 | JGI IMG/M metagenome (GOLD analysis project Ga0209916, IMG submission 183956) | Wastewater bioreactor microbial communities from Cape Town, South Africa - Thiocy_solids_2 (SPAdes) | ecosystem: Engineered > Bioreactor > Thiocyanate-remediating > Anaerobic-Aerobic ... | reverse complement strand
GCTTCTGGCCGGCCGCCAACCTCATGGACGACGTGGAGATCTACACCGACGACACCCGCACCCAGCCGCTGGCCACGCTGCACCACCTGCGCCAGCAGGCCGACAAGCCGGTGGAACGCCCCAACCTGTGCCTGGCCGATTTCATCGCGCCGAAGTCGTTCGGCAAGCCCGACTGGATCGGCGGCTTTGCCGTCACCGCGGGCCTCGGCATCGAGCCGCACCTCGAGCGCTTCCACGCCGACCATGACGACTACTCCGCGATCATCCTGAAAGCGCTGGCCGACCGCCTCGCCGAAGCCTTCGCCGAACGCATGCACCTGCGCGTGCGCAAGGAGTTCTGGGGTTTCGTGCCCGACGAAAGCCTCGACAACGAGGCGTTGATCGCCGAGAAATACCAGGGCATCCGCCCCGCCCCCGGCTATCCGGCCTGTCCCGATCACACCGAGAAGGCGACGCTCTTCAAGCTCCTCGACGCCACGAACAACGCCGGCATCATACTCACCGAAGGTTTCTCGATGTATCCGGCAGCCGCCGTCTCCGGCTGGTACTTCTCGCACCCCGGCAGCCAGTACTTCGTGGTCGGCCGCCTGGGCCTGGAACAGGTGCAGGACTACGCCAAACGCAAAGGCTGGAGCCAGGCCGAGGCCGAACGCTGGCTCGCCGCCAACCTCGACTACGACCCGGATTGACCGGCCGCCCGGGTAGGGCGGGCACTGCCCGCCGGCTCTTGCTCGTGACGAGGGCGGCGGGCAGTGCCCGCCCTACGCCAACTCAAGCGGTGGCGTCGCCGGTCATGCCGTTCTTTCGATGGCGGAGGTGAACGACCAGGTTGTAGACCGACACGAACACCGGGAAGAAGTTGGAGAGGATGCCCACCGAGTCGTTCTTGCCGAACACGAAGTACGCCAGCAGCAACACGCTGCCGCACACCGACAGCCACCAGAACGCCAGCGGCATCACCACGCGCTTGTACTTGCGCGTGTAGTAGAGCTGGACGAACCAGCGGCTGGTGAACATCAGCGTGCCGGCGAAGCCGACGATCTTCCACGGCGTCAGCTCGAACTGCTGCAGCGCGTGAAGGATGCGAACCAGTTCGGTGTCGAGGAATGCCATGAGCGTGCGCTTGCGTCGGGAAAGGCGCCAAGTCTAGCAATTCGCCACCATCGCTCCTTGCACGCCGCCGCAGCCGGCGGCGATCGGCAAGGCCGTCTCCTTCGCCGCGAACACGAAAAAGGCCACCCGCTGGGTGGCCTTTTCGCGATTCTGTATGGTGGGCGATGCAAGGATCGAACTTGCGACACCTGCCGTGTGAAGGCAGTGCTCTACCGCTGAGCTAATCGCCCGCCGAGAACGCGCAATTTTAGGGATACATGCCGAGCCGGTCAACCATCGCGCGAACTCCGGCGCGGCGCCGACGCTGGGATGGCCGGCGCCCGGTGATCAATGGCTGGGCCGGGCAAGCGACACGGATCTCGCCTGCCCCGGCACGATCAGCCCGACGATTCGAGCACGTGGGCGACCAGTGCGGCCAGAAACGTTTCGCGCAGGCGGCGGTAGTGCGGGTCTTGCGGTCCTTTCAGCGCGGCTACGTGCATGGCGTGGTGGCTGGCGCCCAGGCTGTCGTCGAGATCGGCCAGGTGGAAGTATTCGCCGGGGCCGCAGGTGCGTCCGCTGTGGGTGGCCCAGAACGCGGACTCGGCCGGCAGCGCGACGAATTGCTCCTCCCACAGCAACTCGCTGGCCAGCGCGCCGAGACTGGTGAGCGGGACTTGCGCCCGCGGAGCGGGGCGATGCGCGCGCAGCCAGCCTTGCAGCGCCTCGGCCGGCATCGGCCGGGCCAGTGCGTAGCCCTGGCCGAAATCGGCACCCAGCAGCGAGGCCGCCTCGATCAGGTCGGGCGTTTCCAGCCCTTCCACCACGACCTCCAGCCGCAGGTCGTTGCCGATGCGGATCAGCTGGCGGATGAAACGCAGCGTGTTCAAGGGGTCGCGCCGGGCCTGCAGCACGATCGCCTGGTCGATCTTGATGCGGTCGAACGGCCATTGGCGCAGCCGGATCAGCGAGCTGTAGCCGGCACCGAGGTCGTCCTCGACCAGCCGAACGCCCAGCGCCTTCAGCGATTGCATGCCCGGCTCGTCCAGCGAGCCGGGGTGTTCGCTGGCCAGCGGGGATTCGAGGATCTCCAGCAGCAGCGCCGCGGGCGGGCAACCGCTGTCGGCGAGGACCGCGGCGGCAGCCGCGCCGTAGCGGGGATCTTCCAGCGCCGCCGCCGGCACGTTCACCGACATGTCCAGCGGGTGGCCCGCACCGCACAGCGATTGCCGGCAGGCGGTGGCCAGCGCCAGGCCATGCCGGAACAGCACGATCAGGTCATCGGCATCCAGCGCGGGCAGGAAGCGGCCCGGCGCCAGCAGCTGGTCGTCCACGTCGCGCAAGCGCGCCAGCGCCTCGAACTCGGTGACCGCGCCGTCGGCCAGCCGGATCAGCGGCTGGTAGTGCATCTGCAAGGCATCGGTGGCGATCCGCGCGCGCCAGCGCTCGCGCACGAAGAACGGCAGCAATTCGGCGCCCTGCCGCGGTGGCGACAGCCGCGCCAGCGCAAGGTCCAGCACCGACTTGACCTGCTCCACGAAGGCACGTTGATCCTCGCTCTGCAAGCCGCCGGCATACGGGCTGTACAGCGACAGCACCACCACCGGGTTGTCGCGCGACGGACACAGCGGGATCGAAACGCTGGAGACCACCCCGAGCCCGAGCGCCATGTCGCGCCAGCTGGCCATGGCCGGATCGCTGCCGAAATGCACGCAGCGCTGGATGCTGACCGTGCGCCAGGCGCGCCCGCTCGGCCCGCCGCCCTCCGGGTGACCGGGATCGACGCGGATCGGCAATGCCTCGCCCGCGCTCAGCGCGCGCAGGTAGGCCGCAAACGCATTGCCCGCCACCGCCTCGTAGGTCAGCCGGCCGGAATCGTCCGGGCGCCCCACCGCGCAGGCGGCAAATTCCTGGTGCGAGGCGAGAATGTCGACCACGCCCTGGATCAGGCCAAGATAGCCCTCGGCCGACCACGCCAGCGCATTGAGCCGGGCCAGCAGCGCCATGCGCCGGCGTTGCAGCGCGCGCATGCTTTCAAGCTGCCAATGCCGCTCGGCATCCAGCCGTTGCAGCACCACGTCCAGCGCGCGGCGGTCGGCCGAGGCCAGCACCGTGACCAGGTCGTCGCGCAGTTGCTCGATCGCCTCCAGCAGCCACACTTCCTCCAGCCCGCAGGCGGCGTGGAACAGGCCGGTGCGCGTGGCGCGCTTGCGGTGGGCGGCCAGGTCCAGGTCCGCGCGGGCCAGCACCTGCAGATGCGCCAGCATGTGCAGCTTGAGCGCGCGGTACTCGCCGTCCGGCAACGCGCGCAGCAGCGTGCCGATGCCTTCGTGCTGGAGCAGCGCCGCGCAGAAACTCTCCACCACCGCCTGCAGCCGCGGCTGCCAGCTGTCGCGGCAGGCCCGCAGCAACATGGTGGCCTGCTCGCCGTAGGGTGCGACCGGCCCTTCCGGTTCCACCGTGGCCAGCGCGCCATCGGAGCGCGCCATCGCCCACCAGCGCGTGCGATGGCGCTTGCGCGCCTTGACCTGGTACATCGCCTGGTCGGCCAGGCGCAGCAACTGCTCGCCACTGGCATGGCCGTCGCTGGCATAGGTGGCGATGCCCAGGCTGGCGCCGATCGGCAGCAGCCGGCCGTCGATGGGCACCGGTTGCAGCAACGCGGCACCGATCCGTTCCAGCAGGTCGTCCAGGTCGCTCTCGTGCTGCAGGTCGTCGAACACCAGCACGAACTCGTCGCCGCCGAAGCGCGCCACGTAGTCGCCGCCGCGCAGCAGCAGCCGCAGCCGCTCGGCCACCTCGGCCAGCACGCGGTCGCCCACCGCGTGGCCGTGGCGATCGTTGATCGGTTTGAGATCGTCCAGGTCGAGCAGACCGACCGCGACCCGCCGCCCCTGCCGCCGCGCGCTGGCCAGCACCGCGTCCAGATGGCGATCCAGCGCGCGCCGGTTGGGCAGGTCGGTGAGGTCGTCGTGCGAGGCGAGGTACGTCTGCCGCTCCTGCTCCTGGCGCAGGGCGTGGCGCTGCGCATGCTGGCGCAGGGCGAGCCCGGCGGCGTCGGCGATCTCGTCGAGCAACCGGCACATCTCCTCGTCGAACGCATCGGGTTCGGCGGTCACCACCACGAATACGCCGGTCGGCGTGCGCGCATTCGGGTCGGTGCCATCGACGGGCCCGGCAAACAATGGCCAGCAGCCGACCGCACTGGCGTGCTCGCTCAGCTCGGGGCGCCAGGGGTTGTCGCTCGGCGTGCCTGCCGTGGGTTTGCGCCGGATGACCGGCGTGCCCTGCATGAACGCCTGGGTAGGCGCGATGGTGCGCGGGCCGTCCTGGTGCCGCGGCGGCATCGGCAGGGTCAGCATCACCTCGGCGATCGGCCCGACCAGGGCCACCCGGCGCAAGGTGTCCTGGCCCTCCACGGCGGCGAACACGTCGACCGCCGCAGCGCCGGCGATGTCCGCCAGCGCACGCGCCAGCGTGGGATAGATCGCGTCCGGGTCGGGTTGCTCCAGCAACGCGCGCTGGATCGTGCGTTGCGCATCGCGGTAACGGCTCATGCGGATGCTGCGTTCGAGCAGCATCTGGTGGTCCCAGAACCGGCTCAGCTCGTCGACCAGGCGCTGGGCCCAGTCCAGCAGCTCCTCGCCCAGCGCCGGGCCGCCCTCGCGCGAGTACGAGGCCAGCACCAGCTGGCCGCCGTCGCGGGTACGCGAGGCGGCCACGATGCAGGCACCGAAGCCGTGCTGGCGGGCGGCGGCGCGCCAGTACGCAAACTCGGCGGAGGCCACCGGGGTGACGCGGGCGCGCTCCTCGCGCAGCACGATGCCGACCGGGCCGCGGCCGCCGGGCTCGTCCATCGCGTCGCTCAAGCGCAGGGTCTCGGCATAGGCCTGCGCCGGTCCCGCGGCGGCCAGCACCTCCACCGCGTGCATGTTGCTCTCGCGCCTGCCGATCCACACCAACGGCAGCTTCATGGTGGCAGCAAGTATGCGGCTGACTTCCAGCAGCGCGCGCCGACGATCGTGACCGGGCGCGGCATGCAACAGGCTCAAGGTTTCCGCCACGCTTCGATAGAAGCGCTCGCGCAGTTCGCCGGGCACGGCAGCTCGGTTCGGCATGGACTCCCTCGGCGGCTCCCCGTCGTCGTGGATCGTGTCGGCGCGTTTGCCTGCCGCACAGGCCGGGAGTCACCGGCAAAGCGGCAGTCGTGGTTGCTTCGGTGCAACGGTCATCAGCCTACCGGAAATCGGTCTGTCGCCGCATCAACTTGCGCTTGTGCAGATCGGCCCGCGCTGGTCAGCGAGCGGGGGCCTGCTCCTCGGCCAGCGCGTGCTCGACCAGCAGCGCGAACAGCCGGTCGCGGCGCCGGCCGTGGCCGGGGTCGAACGGCCCCGCGGCGGCGCCGTCGAGCATCTCGCGCCAGGCCAGCCGCAACGGCGCGCCGACGCCCTCGGCGGTGCGCAGCCAGTCCCCGACGCCGCCGCCGGCATGGACGTGGCGGCGCAGCGCATCGGGCACGTCGAACAACGCGGCGAAACGCTCCTCCCAACGCAGCGCGCTGGCCAGCGCGCCGAGCGCATGGCGCGGCGATGCGCCCGGCCGCGGAGGACGGACGGTCCCCAGCCACCCGGGCAACGCCTCCGCCGGCATCGGGTGGGCCAGCGCAAAGCCCTGGCCGAAATCCGCGCCGAGGATCGCGGCGGCCTCCAGCATGCCGGCCGATTCCAGGCCTTCGACGACCACCTCCAGACCCAGGTCGTGGCTGACCCGGATCAACTGGCGCAGCGCGCGCAGGGTGCCCAGCGGGTCGAACCGGACCTGGCCGATGATGGCGTGGTCGACCTTGATGCGGTCGAACGGCGACTGGCTCAGCCGCGCCACCAGGTTGCGGCTGAGCGCGCGGTCGTCGCCCGGCGCGTGGTGCTCGATCGACTTCAGCGACTGCACGCCGGTTTCGGCCAGCAACGCCCAGCAGCCGATGCCGCTGGCGTTCTCGAAAGCCTCGAAACGCAGCGCGTCGGGCGGGCAGCCGCTGGCCTGCAGGATGGTCTCGACCGTGCGCGCGTAGCGGGCATCGCGCAGCGCCGCCACCGGCACGTTGACCGACATGCCCAGCGCCAGCCCGCTGCGTGCCAGCGACTGCTGCCGCGCCACCGCCTGGATGATGCCGTCGCGGAACAGCCGCATCAGCCCTGCCGCACCGAGCGCCGGCATGAAACTGGCCGGCAGCTGCAGGCCGCCGGCGGCGTCGCGCAGCCGCGCCAGCGCCTCGAAGCCGGCGATCTGGTTGTCGGCCAGGCGCACCATCGGCTGGTAGTGCATGCGCAGCGCACCGCCGGCCAGCAGACTGCGCCAGCGCTGGCGCACGAAGGCCGGCAGCAGGGTCGCCAACTGGCGTTGCGGCGCCATGCGCAGCAGCGCCAGTTCCAGTACCTGCTTGATCTGCGCGATGAACGCGCGCTGGTGCTCGCTGCGAAAGCCGCCGGCATAACCGCTGTACAGCGCCAGCAGCGCCACCGGTCGGCCCGGGGCCAGGCACAGCGGCACCGCGACCTGCGAAACGATGCCGTGGCGTTCGGCGGTGTCGCGCCACAAGGCCATCACCGGATCGCTGCCGTAGTGCGCGCTGCGTTCGACGGCGCCGCTTTGCCAGGCGCGGCGCAGCGGTTCTTCCGCCCTTGCCGCGGCGCGATCGACCTGCAGCGGCGGCGCCACGCCGTGGTTGGTGATGCGCAGGTATTCGGCCGGCACCGCGCCGGCCACCAGCTCGCTGACCATGTCGCCGGAGGCATCCGGGCGACCGGCGGCGCAGACGACCAGTTCCTCGTGCGCCGCCAGCACCTGTACGGCGTCTTCGAGCAAGTCCAGGCTGTCGTGCGCCGACCACGCCGCAGCGTGGATCTTCGCCAGCGCCGCGTCACGCCGCCGCTGCAGGTCGCGCATGCTTTCCAGCTGCCATTGCTGGTCCATCGCCAGTCGCTGCAGCACGATCGCCAGCGCATCGCGCTGGGCGCGCGGACCGCGTCCCAGGGTGCCGGCGAGGATCCCGCGCAATTGCTCGATCGCCTCGGCCAGCCACGCTTCTTCCAGCCCGCACGCGGCCTGGCAGATACCGGCGCGGATCGCGCCTGCGCGCTGGCCGGCTTCTTCCAGCTCGGGATAACACAGGGTTTGCAGATGGCGCGCCAGGCGTTCCTCGAACGCCTCCCGCGCCGACGCGGGAAAACTCGCCAGCAGGCCGGCGATGCCTTCATGGGCGCCGAGGGCGGCATGGAAGCGCTGCGCCACCACCGGCAGTTGCGCTTGCCAGACCTCGGCACACGCGCGCAGCACCGCGGCCGCCTGCGGGCCATGCGCCTCGGCGATGCCGGCCTCATCGCCCGCCGCCGCAACGGGGGCGCCTTCGCTGCGCGCCAGCGCCCACCAGTTGGCGCGCTGCTGTTTGTGTGCCTTGACCTGGTACATCGCCTGGTCGGCCAGCCGCAGCAGTTGCTCGCCGCTGTCCTGCGCGTGGGTCGGATACAAGGCCACGCCCAGGCTGACGGTGATGTCGATGTTGTTCTGTCCGCCCAGCGCGATCGGCTGCTGCAGCGATTGCCACAGCCGCTCCAGCAGCATGGCCAGGTCGTCCTCGCTGGCGAGGTCCTCCAGCACCAGCACGAATTCGTCACCGCCCACGCGCGCCACCGAATCCTCCGAGCGCAGTGCGTCGTGCAGGCGATGTGCCACCTCGACCAGCACACGGTCGCCGGCGGCGTGGCCGTGGCGGTCGTTGATCGGCTTGAGGTCGTCCAGGTCGAGCATGCCCACCGCCACCAGATGGTGGTGCCGGGCCGCCCGCGCCAGCGCGCGTTCGAGGTGGTAATCGAGCGCGCGCCGGTTGGGCAGGTCGGTCAGTGCGTCGTGCAGCGCCAGGTAGGTCTGTCGCTCCTGTTCGCGGAACAGGGCCTGGCGCTGCGAGTACTGGCGCAGCGCCAGGCCGACGGTGTCGGAAATCTCGTCGAGCAGGCGCCACAGGTCGGCATCGAACGCGTCGATCTCGGCCGCCGCCAGCAACAACACGGCGGCGGCGTGGTACTCGACACCGCTGTCGCGGGGCAGGGTCTGGAAGATCGGCCAGCAACCGATCGCCGCCACCTCGCCCAGCGACTCGCCGTGCCACACGAGCGACACGTCGGGCCACGCCGACGGGCGCAGCCGCACCACCGGTTCACCCTCCATCCACGCCTGGGTGGCTACCGGCATCGGCGGTTCGTCGACCTGTCGCGGCGGTTCGGGCAGCGTCGCCAGCCGCTCGACCAGCGGCCCGGCACCCACTTCCCGACGCAACACCTCGCCCTCGGGCACATAAACCATCACCGCACTGGCCGCGGCGTCCTTGACCAGTGCATTGGCCAGCGTCATGTAGATCGCCGCCGGCTCGGGGTGCGCCAGCAGCGCGCGCTGGATCGTGCGATGCGCATCGCGGAAACGGCCCAGCCGCAGGTTGCGTTCCAGTTGCGCCTGGTCGTCCCAGAACCGGGCCAGCTCGTCGGCCAGGCGCTGCGCCCAGTCGAGCAGTTCGTCGGTGAGCGCGGGGCCGCCGCGGCGCGAGTACGCGGCCAGCGCCAACTGGCCACCGTCGGCGGTGCCGGCGGCGGCCACGATGACCGAGTCCAGGCCGTAGGCATGGGCCGAGCCCTGCCAATCCGCGTCCCCGGGCGAGTCGATCGAGGCCAGCTGCGGACGGCCGTCGCGCAAGGCGGCTCCGGCCGGGCCGCGGCCGCCCGGTTCGCGCGGATCGTCGCTGACCGGCCACACGCTGGCGTACTCCGCGGCGGGGCCGGCGGCGATCAGCTCGAGCGTGGATTGGCCCAGTTCGCGCCGGCCGATCCACACCAGCGGCAGATCCATCGTGCTGACCACGGTGGTGGCCACTTCGAGCAGGGCGCGGCGGCGATCGTAGCCGGCGGCCGGGTGCAGCAGGGTAAGCGTCTCCGCCACGCTCTGGTAGAAGCGCTCGCGAAGTTCGCCATCCTGCCGATCCTGCCCCTGCACCGCCATGCCGATCATTCCCCCCAAATATCCTCTCCGACGCCCCGCTCAGCCGGCCGATGGCCGAAAGACGGGCGGCAGCCAGGCGCTGCACCCCACCGAGAGCCCGCCGGAAACCGGTTCACGGCGCAGTAGAAGCAAGTTCCACGCCACCGCAACCGCACCACGGAAACCCCTTGCCTGCAGGCATCGCCCGCATTCCCGCGCCATGCCGCCGGACAGCGGCCGGGGAAATCCATGCCGTTTGGGTCAGAACGGGCCGATCAGCGCCGCTACCGGCAGGCACGCGCCCGCTCGCGCATCATGGCCTGCTCGCGACGGTTGCGGGTCAGCGTGGCGGCGCGCTCGAACTCCCGGCTCGCCTCCTCGCCGCGCCCCAGCCGCGCCAGCAGATCGCCGCGCACGGCGGGCAGCAGGTGGTAATGGCGCAGGCTCGGCTCGTCGCCCAGCGCATCGACCAGGGCCAGGCCCTCGGCCGCACCGCTGGCCATGCCCACCGCCACCGCGCGGTTGAGCTCCACCACCGGCGAGGGCGCGACCCGGGCCAGCACGGCGTACAGCGCGGCGATCCTCGGCCAGTCGGTTTCCGCGGCCGTGGCGGCGCGCGCGTGGCAGGCCGCCACCGCCGCCTGCAGGGCGTACGGGCCCAGCTCGCCGCCCAACCGGCGCGCCTGTTCCAGCGCGGCGAGCCCACGGCCGATCAGCAGGCGATCCCACAGCGCGCGGTCCTGGTCGAGCAGCAGGATCGGCTCGCCGCGCGCATCGGTGCGCGCGCGGGCGCGCGAGGCCTGGATCTCCATCAACGCCACCAGCCCATGCACCTCCGGCTCGCGCGGCATCAACCCGGCCAGCACGCGGCCCAGGCGCAGCGCGTCCTCGCACAGGCCCGGGCGCATCCAGTCGTCGCCGGTGGTGGCCGCATAGCCCTCGTTGAAGATCAGGTAGATCACCCCGAGCACGGCGGCCAGCCGCTCAGCCAGCTCGTCGCCGCGCGGCACCTCGTAGGCCACGTCCGACTTGGCCAGGCTGCGCTTGGCCCGCACGATGCGCTGGGCAATCGTTGCCTCCGGCACCAGGAAGGCGCGCGCGATCTCGTCCGTGCCCAGCCCGCCGAGCAGGCGCAGGGTCAGCGCCACCCGTGCCTCCATCGAGAGCAACGGGTGGCAGGCGGTGAAGATCAGCCGCAGCAGATCGTCGCCGAACGGGTCGTCCAGCGTGCGTTCGGCGACGGCCTCGGCGGATTCGTGCTCGCGATCCCATTCGTGCACAAGTTGCTCGTGCTTGCGTTCGACCAGCTTGTGCCGGCGCAGGCGATCGATGGCACGGCGCTTGGCGGTGGTCATCAGCCAGGCGCCGGGGTTGTCCGGCACGCCGGTTTGCGGCCACTGTTCCAGCGCCGTCACCAGCGCGTCCTGCGCCAGTTCCTCGGCCAGCCCGACATCGCGCAGCATCCGCGCGAGGCCGGCGATCAGCCGGGCCGATTCGATGCGCCAGACCGCGTCGATGGTGCGATGGGTGTCGGTCATGCTCATGACCGCCGATCACAGCACCGGTCCGCGGCGGGCGCAAGCGCCGTTGGTGGGGGCTGCCGCCCGTCGCGCTGGCGGGCGGTACCCGCCCTACTCGTGGCCCAGTTGCGCGCGCAGGCGGGCTTCCTGCTCGCGCAGCTCGGGCGTGAACGCCTCGCCGAAATCCTCCGCCTCGAACACCGGGCGGATCTCGATCACCGACTCGCCCTCCATCGGATTGGGGCAACGCCGCACCCAGGCGATCGCCTCGTCGAGCGATTTCACCTGCCACAGCCAGAAGCCGGCGACCAGCTCCTTGGTCTCGGTGAACGGCCCGTCGACGACATGGCGCTGCTTGCCGGAGAACGTCACCCGTGCACCGCGCGCGCTGGGCGCCAACCCTTCGCCGGCAAGCATCACGCCGGCCTTGACCAGCTCCTCGTTGAACTTGCCCATCGCAGCCAGCAACTCCTGGCTCGGCATCACGCCGGCTTCCGATTCGGCGGTGGCCTTGACTATCACCATGCATCGCATCGCAAGTGTCTCCCGTGGGGCCGGATCACCGTGCGCCGGCTTCACTTCACCGACGAACCAGCGTGCCGCGGATCGACACGGCCCACCCGTCGCAGGCGTCGAGACCCGGACGGGCGACAATGCCGCTCCACTTGGAGACAATCGCCGCATGAGCGCACACGAGCCACGCCCCCGGTGAGCACCGCCACGATCTCTGCCGGGAGTTCGATCGAAGCGGGCCTGATGGTGCTGCACGGCAACCGCCTGGAAGACCTGCGCGATCTGCTCGCCGCCTGGCTGGCAGGCACGCCGCTGCGGCCGCTGGAAGACGAGCTGATGCTGGTGCAGAGCAACGGCATCGCGCAGTGGCTGAAGCTGGCGCTGGCCCGCGCACCGGCGGATGGCGGGCTGGGCATCAGCGCGGCGATCGACATGCAGTTGCCCGGGCGGTTCCTGTGGACCGCCTATCGCGCGGTGCTGGGCCGCGAGGCGGTGGCCTCCACCTCGCCGTTCGACAAGTCGCGGCTGACCTGGCGGCTGCTGCGGCTGATTCCGCAGCACGTGGACGACCCCGACTTCGGTCCGTTGCGCGATTACCTGCTGGCCGGGCACGCCGAAGCCGACGGCTTGCGCCAGTACCAGCTCGCCGCGCAGGTTGCCGACCTGTTCGACCAGTACCAGGTCTATCGCGCGGACTGGCTGGACGACTGGGAACACGGCGACGACGTGCTGCGCGACGACCTGCGTGGCCGGCGCACATCCATCGAGGCCAGCCAGCGCTGGCAACCGCGATTGTGGCGCCTGCTGCTGGACGACGTCGGTCCCGCCGAACGCCGGCAGCATCGCGCCGCCGTGCATCGCAGCTTCGTCGAGCGCCTCGCCACCGCAGCCGAACGGCCAGCGGCGCTGCCGCGGCGCATCGTGGTGTTCGGCATCTCCTCCCTGCCGCAGCAGACCCTGGAGGCGCTCACCGCACTGGCCCGTTTCAGCCAGGTGCTGCTGGTGGTGGCCAACCCGTGTCGCCACTACTGGGCCGACATCATCGAGGATCGCGAGCTGCTCAAGGCGGCGCAGCGCCGCCACGCCGGCAAGCCCGGCCTGCCGCCCGAACCGCGCTTCGAAGACCTGCACCAGCACGCCAACCCGCTGCTGGCCGCCTGGGGCAAACAGGGCCGTGACTACATCCGCCTGCTGGACAGCTTCGATGCGCCGGCCGCGTACCGCGCACGCTTCGCCGCACTGGGCCGCGACATCGACCTGTTCGACGATCCCGGCACGGGCACCCTGCTGCACCAGGTGCAGCAGGCGATCCTCGACCTGGAGCCGCTGCCCGCCCACCCCGCGCAACGCCGGCAGCTGATCGCCGGCGACGACTCGCTGCGCTTCCACGTTGCGCACAACCCGCAGCGCGAAGTGGAGATCCTGCACGACAACCTGCTCGCCCGGTTCGAGCAGGCCGTGCGCGATGGCAAGCCGCTGGCGCCCCGCGACGTGATGGTGATGGTGCCCGACATCGCCGCCTACGCACCGCATATCCAGGCCGTGTTCGGCCGCCTGCCGCCGAACGACCCGCGCCACATGCCCTGCAGCATCGCCGACCGCCCCGCGCGCGGCACCGCGCCGCTGCTGGTGGCGCTGGAACAACTGCTGCGCCTGCCCGAATCACGCTACGCCGCGGGCGACATTTTCGACCTGCTGGACACGCCCGCACTGCGCTGCCGTTTTCAGCTGGATGAGGCCGGCCTGCCTGTGTTGCGCCGCTGGATCGAAGGCACCGGCATCCGCTGGGGCCTTGACGGCCCGCAAAAGCAAAACCTGGGCCTGCCGCCGGAGGAACAGAACAGCTGGCGCTTCGGTCTGCGCCGCATGCTGCTGGGCTACGCGGTGGGCGATGGCGAATCACTGGACGGCATTGCCCCCTACGGCGAAGTGGCCGGCCTGGACGCCGCCCTGGTCGGCCCGCTGGTGCAACTGCTGGATCAGCTCGACCACTACGGCCGCCTGCTCGCCACCCCGGCCACGCCCGCGGCGTGGGGCGATCGCCTGCGCGGCCTGCTCGCGGCGTTCTTCGATGCCGGCCGCGACGACGGCGACGCCATCCTGCTGCAACGTCTGGCCGATGCGCTGGAAACATGGGAGCAAACCTGCCTTGAGGCGGGCTTCGGCCACGCCCTGCCACTTGCCGTCGTGCGTGAATACTGGCTGGGCGCGGTGGACGAAAGCCATCTTTCGCAACGCTTCCTCGGCGGCGCGGTGAGCTTTGCCACCCTGATGCCGATGCGCGCCATTCCCTTCCGCGTGGTGTGCCTGCTCGGCATGAACGACGATGCCTACCCGCGCCGCGCCAACGCGCCGGATTTCGACCTGATGGCCACGCCCGGCCAGTCACGCCCCGGTGACCGCTCCCGCCGCGAAGACGATCGCTACCTTTTCCTCGAAGCCCTGCTCGCCGCCCGCGACGCACTGTACGTGAGCTGGGTGGGCAAGAGCGCTCGCGACAACAGCGAGCTGCCGCCGTCGGTGCTGGTGGGGCAATTGCGCGACTACCTCGCCGCGGGGTGGAAAATAGAGGGGCAGAGTGACTTTTCCGATGACCGCTCGCCAGCGTCGGCCGCCACGAAAAGTGACTCCGACCCCCTTTTGTCCCTCACCACCGAGTACCCGCTGCAAGCCTTCAGTCCCAGCTATTTCGATACCGCCAGCGATGCGCGACTGTTCACCTATGCCGGCGAATGGCAGCGCGCACGCCAGGTCGCACCGGCCGGCGGCGACGCCCCGCTCCAGCCCTGGCAGCGCGAAACGCCGTTGAACCTCGCCCTGCTGCAGCGCTTCCTCAAGTCGCCCGCCAAGGTGTTCTATGCCGAACGCCTCGGGGTGCACTTTGCCGGCGACGATGAGGTCGACACGGACAACGAGCCCTTTGCGCTGGATCATCTGGAGAACCACCAGTTCACCGACGCCCTGCTGCGCACCGCCATCCATGACGGCCACGACGCGGTGGCGCCAGCCATGCAACGCCTGCACGAGCAAGGTGCGCTGCCGCCGGGCAGCTTCGGCGCGCTGACGCTGGAGCCGATGGAAGCCGCCGTCGAGCGCGTCGCCACGCGCTGGCAGGCACTGGACGCGCACTACCCGCGCACCGGCGACACCTGCCTGCTGCGCGCCACCGCGCACGGCCTGATCGTGGAAGACGGCCTGGACGACCTGCGCGAGGATGAGCACGGCAATCTCACCCGCCTCATCGCCACGGCCAGCAAGCTCGTGGACAAGAAGGCGCTGCGCCACGACAAGCTGCTCGCCCACTGGGTCGCGCACCTGCTGGCGAACGCCAACGCACTGCCCGCCACCACCTGCATCGTGGCACCGGACGCACTGGTGCAGTTGCTGCCGCTGGACGTCGCCACCGCAAAGCACCACCTCGACGACCTGCTCGCCGCCTTTGCCACCGGCATGACCACGCCACTGCCGATCGTGCGCAAGAGCGCCTTCGCCTGGCTGCAGGTCGAGGCCGCGAACCAGGGGGCCGGCCCCGACAAGCAGAAAGATCCCTTCGTCCATGCCAGCAGGGTCTACGACCACAGCGATGGCCCGCACGGCCACGGCGAGGTGGACGAGGAACCCGCCCTCGCCCGCCGCTGGCCCGACTTCGCCACCCTGCACGACGCCGGCTTCGAACGCTGGCTGCACCTGTACCGCCCCCTGCTGGACGCCGCATGCGTCATGGAAGAAACCGCATGAGCGCCGCGCAAGCCCTGAACCCGTTGCGCCTGCCGCTGACCGGCACCCAGCTGATCGAAGCCAGCGCCGGCACCGGCAAGACCTGGACCATCGCCGCGCTGTACCTGCGCCTGGTGCTTGGCCACGGCGGGGGCGCGCCGCTACTGCCCGCGCAGATCCTGGTGATGACATTCACCAAGGCCGCCACCGCCGAGCTGCGCGAGCGCATCCGCACGCGCCTGGCCGAAGCTGCCGCCGCCTTCCGCGACCAGGCCGCGCCGGATGATTTCCTGCGCGAGCTGATCGCCGGATACCCCGACGCCGAACCGCGCGCCCGCGCCGCGCGCCAGCTGGAACTCGCCGCGCAGTGGATGGACGAGGCCGCCGTGTTCACCATTCACGGCTGGTGCCAGCGCATGCTCACCCAGCACGCTTTCGCCAGCGGCGAGACGGCCAGCGCGGATGCCGTGGCCGACGAGGCGGACCTGCTCGCCGAAGCCGTGCGCGACTACTGGCGCGGCCATGTGCTGACGCTGGGCATCGAAGCTGCCGCGCTGTACGCGCAGTCGTGGGATACGCCCGACGCGCTGCAGGCCGCGCTGAAGCCGCTGCTGCCCCACGTCGAGCGTCTGCAATTGGACGGCCAGCCGCTGACTGCCTTGCGCGATCCCGGTGACCTGCTGACCGCGCAGGCCAAGGCCCTGCACACCGCCGAGATGCAGGCGCGAAGCCTGTGGCTGCAGCACGCCGATGCCATTGAAGCGCTGCTTCTCGCGGCCTCGCAAACCAAAGTGTTCGACGGCCGCCGACTGCAAGCCCGTGGCTTGCCCGGCCATCTCGCCAGCATGTTCGATTGGGCACAGGGCAACGCGCTCGACGACGCCACGCTGGAGCGCTTCACGCCGGCCTATTTCGCCGAGCGCACGATGGCCGGCAAGCAGCCGCCCACGCATGACGCCTTTGCGGCGGTCGAGCATCTGCTGGCGGCGCGCCGGCAGGCCGCGTCGCTGCCGCCACTGCTGCTCGCCCATGCGGCGCCCTGGGTGGCGCAGCGTACGGACCAGGCCCGCCGCAAGCAGGCCTTGCTCGGCTACGACGACATGCTCAAGCGCCTGGATGCCGCCCTGCGCGGAGCTACCGGCGATACCCTCGCGCGCCTGATCGCCACGCAATACCCGGTGGCGCTGGTGGACGAGTTCCAGGACACCGACCCGCTGCAGTGGCGCATCTTGCAGCGCGTCTTCCACGGCGCCGAAGGCAAGGCGCTGCTGCTGATCGGCGACCCCAAGCAGGCGATCTACGGCTTTCGCGGCGCCGACATCCACACCTACCTCGCCGCGCGCGACAAGGCCGCCAGCCCGCACTGGACGCTGGACACCAACTACCGCTCCACCGATGCGCTGGTGAAGGCGGTCAACCACGTTTTCGAGTTCGCCGACCAGCACGCCACGAACGGGCGCGTCACGGGCGCCTTCGGCTTCGGCGCAAAGCTTCCCTTCGTCGCGGTGAACGCCAGGGGCCGCAAGGATCGGCTTCAACTCGACGGCGCCGACCTGCCGGCCATGCAAATGGCCGTCCAGACGTCCGCCACCACCATCGGCGCCGGCGACTATCGCGAGACGCTTGCCGCCCACGCCGCCGCGCAGCTGGTGGAATGGCTCACCGCCGCGCGGCAAGGCCGCTGCGGCTTCGTCGGCGAGGAGGGCCGGCTCACGCCGTTGCGACCCGGCGACATCGCCATTCTGGTGCGTGACAGGAACGATGCCGCCGCGATGCGCGCGGCGCTGCACGCGCGCGGCCTCGCCCACGTGTACCTCTCGGACAAGCAATCGGTCTACGCCAGCGGCGAGGCCAAGGAGCTGCAAACCTGGCTCGCCGCCTGTGCCAACCCCGGCAACGACCGCGCCATGCGCACCGCGCTGGCCACGCCGATGATGGGCCAGAGCCTGGCCGAGCTGGATCGCCTGAACACCGACGAGGCCCATTGGGAAGGCTGCGGCGAGCACTTCCGCCAGCTGCATGCGTTGTGGCGACGCCATGGCGTGCTGGCCATGCTGCACGAACTGCTGCACCGCTTCGGCGTGCCCGCGCGCCTGCTCGCACGCGATGGCGGCGAGCGGGCGCTCACCAACCTGCTGCACCTGGCCGAGCTGCTGCAACAAGCCGCTACCGGGTTGGACGGCGAACACGCGCTGATCCGCCACCTCGCCGCGCAGATTGCCAACCCCGCCGGTGGCGAGGCACCCGAAGAACAGATCGTGCGACTGGAAAGCGAAGCCGCCCTGATCAAGGTGGTGACCATCCACAAATCCAAGGGCCTGGAGTACCCGGTGGTGCTGCTGCCCTTTGTCTGCGGTTACAGGGAAACCGACGGCAAGAAACCGCTGCTCTGGCACGACGAACACGCCGTGGCGCACTTCGACCTGCGCCCCGGCAATGACGCCTGGCAAGCCGCCGAGATCGCGCGCCTGCAGGAAGACCTGCGCCTGCTCTACGTCGCACTCACCCGCGGCCGCTATCTGTGCTGGCTGGGCGTGGGCTGCCTCAAGGACGGCGCAAAGAAGGATTCCGGCCTGCACAAATCCGCCTTCGGCTACGTGCTGGCCGGCGGCAACATCATCGAGGCCGGCGAGCTGATGCCCACGCTGCAAACGCTGACCCGGGGCCAGTCCGCCATCCAGCTCGTCACCCTTCCCGAAGCCGCGGGAACCCGGCGCTACCAGCCCGAGGACAACACCAGCCAGCCACGCCCCGCGCGCCAGTGCACGCTGCCCGCGCACACGCCGTGGTGGATCGCCAGCTACAGCGCACTGGCCCGGCACGACGAAACCGCACCGCACGCCGCACCGGAAACCGCGAGCCAGGCCACGCTGGCCGAAGCCGTGCAGACGGAAGCCGACATCGAGGCCTCCGCATCCGCGCCTGGCATTCACGGCTTCGAGCGTGGCGCCGCGCCCGGCACGTTCCTGCACGAGCTGCTGGAGCACTGCGCCGAGGAAGGTTTCGCCCGCGCCGCCGCACCGTCGCCGCTGCTGCGCGACACCCTCGCCCGCCGCTGCCAGGCACGCGGCTGGAAGCACTGGATCGAACCGCTCACCGCCTGGCTGCCCGCGCTGCTGCGCACGCCATTGCCGCTGCCTGGCGGCACCCACATGGCGCTGACCGCGCTTGCCGATCCGCTGCATTACCGAGCCGAACTGGAGTTCTGGTTCGAGGCCAATCTCGTGCAGGCGCAGGCGCTGGATCGCCTCGTCACCGCGCACACGCTGGATGGCGCACCACGTCCCGCACTGGCGCCCAACCTCGTCAACGGCATGCTCAAGGGCTTCATCGACCTGGTGTTCGAGCATGAGGGCCGCTGGTACGTGGCCGACTACAAATCCAACTACCTCGGCAAGGACGCCGCCGCGTACACCGATCAGGCCATGCGCACCTCGGTGCTGCAGAGCCGTTACGAACTGCAGTACGCCATCTACACACTGGCGCTGCATCGCCAGCTCAGGGCGCGCCTGCCCGACTACGACTACGACACCCACATGGGCGGCGTGCTCTACCTCTACCTGCGCGGGGTGGATGGCAGCGGTCGCGGCGTGCATCGCGAACGGCTGCCGTTCGCCCTGGTCGACGCCCTCGACCAGCTCTTCGCCTCGGGGAGCACCGCGCATGCGGCATGACATGCTCTCCTCGTTGCTCGACCACGCATTGCAACAGCAGTGCCTGCGCCCGCTGGACGTGGCCTTCGCGCGCTTCCTGATCGAACGGGAACCGAACATCGCACCCGCACTCGCCTGGCTGGCCGCGGTGCTCAGCCGGCAACTGGCCGACGGTCATCTCTGTCTCGACCTCGCCGGACTCGACGCGCTGGCCGACGAACAGGACTGGCCCGATGACTGGCGTGCACTGGCCGACACGCTGCGCGACGACCCGCCCGCGTCTTCGCTGCTCGCCGCCGGCGACGGTGGCGAACCGGCCAGTGCGCCGCTGGTCCTCGACGGCGGGCGACTCTACCTGCGCCGTTACTGGAACCACGAGCGCCAGGTGGCGAAGGGCATCCTGGACCGCGTGGCGCGCGCGGAACCGCCCTCGCCGTACCTGGCCGAGGAACTGGCGCGACTGTTCCCGACCGCTGCCGGCGACACACTCGACTGGCCGCGCATCGCCTGTGCGCTGGCCGCGCGCAGCGGCTTCGGCGTGATCACCGGTGGCCCCGGTACCGGCAAGACCACCACCGTGGTGCGCCTGCTCGGGCTGCTGCAGACCCTGCAATGGCGCGCGCAGGCGCCGGCGCTGCGCATCCGCCTCGCCGCACCCACCGGCAAGGCGGCGGCGCGGCTCAATGCATCGATCAGCGCTCAGCTCGCCCGACTGGATGTGGACGACGCCGTGCGCGCCACCGTGCCCGCCGAGGTGGCCACCTTGCATCGCCTGCTGGGCGCCCGCCCCGATACCCGGCGCTTCCGCCACGACCGCACCAACCCGCTGCCGCTGGACGTGCTGGTGATCGACGAGGCGTCGATGATCGACCTGGACATGATGGCCGCCGTGCTCGACGCGCTGCCCGCGTCGGCGCGGCTGATCCTGCTGGGCGACAAGGACCAGCTCGCCTCGGTGGAGGCCGGCGCGGTACTGGGCGACCTGTGCCGGCGTGCCGACGGTGGTCATTACGATGCCACTACCGCACGGTGGATCGCGGCCACCAGCGGCGACGACATCGGCGACTTCGTGCAGGCCGATGCGCAGCCGCTGGATCAACACATCGCCATGCTGCGCGTGAGCCATCGCTTCAGCGCCGCCAGCGGCATCGGCCGGCTGGCACAGGACGTGAACATGGGCGATGCGGCCGCCACATTGGCGCTGCTGGGCGCACCTTGCGACGACCTCGCCTGGCTGCCCGCTGCCGGCGTCGGCACGCTGCAAGCGCTCGTCATCCATGGCACCGCGGCGCCCGGCGGCGCCTGCGGCTACCGCCACTACCTCGATACCTTGCACTCCTGCCGCCCGGCCACCGACGCCGGTGACGACGCCCACGCGGACTGGGCCACCAGCGCCCTGCAGGCGTTCAATCGATTTCAGTTGCTGTGCGCGCTGCGCCACGGACCGCATGGTGTGGACAAGCTCAACCAGCTCGTCGCCGAAGCGCTGCACGCGCAGGGATTGATCGACGCCAGCAGCGGCTGGTACGAAGGTCGCCCGGTGATGGTCACCCGCAACGACTACGCGCTGGGCCTGATGAACGGCGACATCGGGCTGTGCCTGCGGCTGCCTGTCGCCGGTGGCGGCAGCCGGCTGGCGGTGGCCTTCCTCGCCGCGGCAGCAGGCGGCGGCACGCGCCTGCGTCTGGTCGCTCCCTCGCGCCTGCCCGAAGTGGAAACGGCCTACGCGCTCACCGTGCACAAATCGCAAGGCTCCGAGTTCGAGCATGCCGCCCTGGTGCTGCCTGCAGCCATGAACCCGGTGCTGACCCGCGAACTGCTCTACACCGGCATCACCCGCGCCCGCCGCTGGTTCAGCCTGCTCGGCAGCGAAGCGATCATCGTTGACGCGGTGGCGCGCCGTACCCGCCGCCACTCCGGCCTGGCCGAGCGATTGGCGCAGGATGGCGGCGATCGCGACGACCCCGCGCACCTCGCCGGCTGACCGCCACACGGCGGCCCTTCCCTGCCGCCACTCCCCCTTTGCAGCCTCCTTGCCGCCCCTTCGTCATCCCGTTGTCGCCCCGGCCATCAATCTTTCCCCACCGTCATTCCCGCGAAGGCAGGAAACGCACCTGGAGGGCGGAGCATGCTGCCATCCGTTCGCCGTAAAGAATGTGACCTTCATTGCAGCGTGTATCGCCACACGCTACACTTGAGCCATGATAATCGGCTTCCGCCACAAGGGACTTGAAACCCTGTACCGGACAGGTTCTGCTCGTGGAGTGCAGGCTGCGCACGTTCCCAAGCTCGGTCGCATTCTGGCGGCGCTCGACGCAGCCACGTCACAGGCTGAACTGAACCAGCCTGGTTACAAACTCCATCCACTCAAAGGGGCACTGAAAGGCCACTGGTCCGTGTGGGTCAATGGCAACTGGCGTGTCACGTTCCGGTTTGTCGGCACCGACGTGGAGCTGGTCGACTATCAGGACTACCACTGAAAGAGGTCATGGCCATGATGAAGAATCACCCGCACCCCGGAGAGCTTCTGCGCGAAGACGTGCTGCTGCCGCTCGGCATCGAAGTCACTGATGCCGCACACCGGCTCGGGATGTCCCGCACCACGTTGTCGCGCGTCATCAACGGCCGTGCCGGGATCAGCCCGGATCTGGCGATCAGGCTGGAGCGCGCCGGCGTGAGTACCGCCCGGTTCTGGATGACGCTGCAGGCCAACTACGAGCTGTCGCTGGCCGAGCAACGGAAGCAGCCGACCGTGCAGCGCCTGCAAGCCGTGGCATAAAGCCCGGGAGGGCGCAGGGACCGAACGCGGCCCGGAGAAGGGGCGTTTTCCCGCGCAAAATGCAGAATCGAGGGCGTTCCCATCCGCCTGAATTGCCGCCCGACGAAGACAACCGCATCCTCACGCGCGAATTGGTTTACACCGCCATCTCGCGCGCCAGGCGATCTACGTGAGCGCCTCGCCGCCTCGCAACTCGACACCGCTCGCTGCCAATCGCCTTGAGCGTGAACCGCAGGACTGTTGGAGATGAGCCTCGGCCGCAGGGACTTCGATGACACTCGTGTCAAAAAAAGCGCCGGCGCGGAATCCGCGACGGCGCCATGTTCAATGCCTGGACCGGCTCAGCTTGGCGTGCAACTCCCGGTCGTCAGCGATTTCGTGGTGACGCTGCCCGAGCCGTTCACATCGAGCTGGACGCCGGGTACCTTGGCGGTGATGGTGCCGGCACCGCTGCTGCCGCTGCGGTAGCAGGTGGCGAACACCAGCGGCGTGCTCGGCTTGAGCTGGCCCTGCTGGCCGAAGGTGACGATGGTGCCGCTCTTGGCCTGGATCGACACGTTGGTCTGCGGATCGGTGGCGCGCAGCAGGATCGAGCTGGCTGCTGCGTAGGCCTTGTTGGCCGAGGCCGCGCCGGCCGGGTAGGTGTAGACGATCCAGCCCTGGTCGTACACCGTGCCGCCCGAGGTGCAGCCCGAGGTCTTGTCGCCCGGGCACATCGACACCAGTTGGCCGCGGGTGATCGCTTCGCTGCGCGCGTAGTTCACGCTGGCCAGCAAGGCGTTGCTGGCCGAGCTGACCTGGTTGCGATGGATCACGTCACGGAAACTGGGCACGGCGATCGCCAGCAGGATCGCCATCACGGTAATCGTGATCATCAGCTCCAGCAGGCTGAAGCCGCGCGCGCGGTTGGGCATGGCATTCATGGCGATCACCAGCAGCTGCCGTTGCTGTTGGAGGATGCCGAGGCCGGACCCGGCGTCTTCACGCCCGCGTTGTCGATGGTCAGCGCGCCGCACACGTCGTTGGCCTGTCCACCCACCGGCGTGGCGGTGGCCACGAAGGCCTGCGAGGAGGAACTGGCCACCACGGTCACCGAGTAGAAGCCCTTCTCCGATGGCGCCGGATTGGTGAAGCCGATGTCGGTGAGGCTGCCGTAGGCATTGGCCGTGGCGTAGTAGCGCTCCTGCGCGTTGGCCACGCGCAGCAGCAGCTCCTGCCCGTCCGCCCGGTGCGCGCGGAACGCGTAGCGCCCGTAGGTCGGGATCGCGATGGCGGCGAGCACCGCGATGATCACTACCACGATCATCAGTTCGAGCAGGGTGAAGCCGCGCATGCGCCCCATCGCCATTCCCCTTGGCTTGCCGTCACAGGTCATTGTTCAACTCCCGCCATGAGCGTCGACGCCAGATCGCGTCTGGAATTTCGGGACCTGAGGAAGCACCTGTTCCACTTCCGCTTCCCCCTTGCCATTGCAGTCCGGGAATCAATAGCTTGCCACCGCCCATTACTGATGCAACCGGTACCGAGCCGCCAGTCGGCGGGTTGCTGACGAGACCGCCCACGGTTCGTACCCCTATCGTCCAACCACCAGTCGGATCAGCTGGCCCGGGCAAGCCGTCACCAGCACCTCCGGTCCTCGCATCCAGCACCATCAAGGCGCCGCCTATCGTGGCGCTGCAGGGATCCTGACTACCCGGGATCAGTGTAGTGACGATGACGCGACCGGTATCGAACAACGCACCGGGTGTCACTACCACGCGTTCACCCGGTGCGGCGGACAGATCCAAATCGATGTACCAACCGTTCTGTGTCAACGTCAACTTGTTATCAGTCAAACCTCGCACAGTATTGACACCGTTAGATGAGGTCGCTTGGTACAACGTTTGCTGCTGGAGGTCAGCCTTCGCCACGGTGATCGGGTTGCCGCTGGCGTCAAGCTTGTCGCGGATGCCGTAGATCGACTGCGTCACCGCGCTAGTGCTGGTGTTGTCTTCCGCACCGAGGTACTTGCCGGTGCCGAACACCACGATGAAACGGTTCGTCGCCGGGTCCGGGAACAGCCGCGGCATCACCGTGATCGGCTGTGCGCCCTGGGTGGCCGGCTTGAACGCCAGCGTCACATGCGCCTGCCAGTTGGCCGGGTTGGGGTCGGTCAAGTCGAAGCGCCACAGATTGCCGTTGAGGTCACCGGCAAACGCCACGTCGTCAACTCGATCGTTGTTGTAGTCACCCAGTACCACCGAAGACAGGCCGCCGCTGCTGACGCCGCTGATCGTGGTAAGTGTCTTCAGCTCGCGGATCAGTGTGCCGGTCTGTGCATCCAGCACGAACAGCGCGCTGTAACCCTTGGATGCGGCCGCCAGCGTCACGCAGTTCGCGGGACGATCGGATTTGCTGCAGTCGGGGAAATAGCCTCCCGGAACCAGCACCGTCCATTTACCGTTGGCCAGGCGACTGATATACGGCTGACCGAAAGTGTAGCCTAGGTCGGCCGGATCGCCCACGCCGCTCACCGCCGGCGTATCGGCATTGAATTCCCACAGCACTTTCTTGCTGGCGTTGGCTTCAGTGACCTCGCTGGGGTCGGTGATGTCCAGCGCGTAGACGCCACGGCCACCCAGACGCAAGGCGCCTACCAGCAGCGTGTGCCAGCCCTTAGTGGTTACGGTCGGCGTGCTGGTATCGTTAGGGAAATATACGTCGCGGACCACCGGCGTGGCATCCACGGTCGGGGCGAACTTGAAGTTGCTCCTAGCGGTGAGGTTGCCCAGGTTCGGGTACACCGTACGCGGCACGTAAGCGAACATCTCCTTGCCCGCGTCGGCGTCGGGCACCGCCACCGATGGCGTCGCCGTGTTCATCACCATCTTGGCGTTGAACGCGTGCAGCATGCCATCGTTGGCGCCCACGTACACGGCAGGCGTGCGGTTCTGGTAGATGCTGGCAAAGGCTTCGTAGCTGTGACAGGTGGCCAGAGTAGGAGCGGACTGCACACAGGTGCTGGAGTCGTTCTGCGTCGCCAACGCTTCAGGCGACCCCGACGGCCAATCACTACGGTAACTATTTCTAGTTCCTCCAACATACACAGCCTGAGAATTGATGATCGCACCGAGTAGGCTGCTGCGCGTGCGGTAGACGCTACCTTCCAGCGCACGCGAACCGCGCAGATAGTCCACCCTCGCCTGCCCCGTGTCGGTGCTTCCAGCGCTACCCGGCAAACCGCTGAGCACCGTCTGCGCGCTCAAATAAGTGCTGCCCGTGCTGGCCGTAAGGTTGTCCAGGCCGGTGAAGGTACGGAAGGCGGTGCCGCCGTCGAACGAGCCGTCCGCCTTCTCTTTGGCGCTGAGGATCTGCCGGTTGGCTGGCGGAGTCTTCGCTGCGTCGGTGAGGATCACGCCGGCATCCCACTGCAGCCCGGACACGGTGCCATCCTCATTGGCCGTGATCGCCTGGAAAAGCCCGCTCCAATCCCCTGAGCTGTAGCCCGCGGCGAAGCCGATCGCGCCCTGCACCAGCACGCTGGTGTTCAGCGCACTGGTGGTCGCCGGCACGTTGCGCGCGCTGATGTTGGTGAGGATGTTGGTGAGCTGGTCGACCAGGTTCTGCGGGTTGGCCGCGTTGAAGTAGGCGCCGCGGCTGTTGATGGCGGCGTGCCAAGTGTCGTCGATGGCTGCCGGATTGTTGTTGATCGGTCGCGGCCAGCCCGTGCTTCCGCTGGAGTTGGTCTGCCCACGCCGCAACCGGCACAGGTCGTTGTCGGGATCCGTGCAATCGGCATCAGTCGAATGGGTCAAGTTGCCAGGCACGCCCAGCGTCACCATGTACTGCACCAGATGCGGCCAGTTGGCGGGGTCGTTGTTCGGGTTGAAGTATTTTTCCAGCGCCGTCGAAGTCGCACCGGTAATCACGCCCGTCGTGGTGTCGGGCATGTAGGGCGGCACGATCTTGCCCTGGGACGGCTTGTACAGGTCGGGACGCAGGTTGGTCGCCCAGTAATTGAACGCGATATTGGCCAGCGAGGAGGTATAGACGCTGCCCTGCACGTCCCAGTACACACGCGATTCGGCCGTATTTGCTGGATAGGGAGTGCCATCAGGCAGGTTGCCCGACACGGCGGACTGCGAGGTCTGGAATGGCGTGGGCAAAGTCGGATCGCCCTCGTTCCAGTAACCATCGGTCACCAGCATGTGGTAGTTCTGCCGGCACACCAGTTCCAGACCATCGGCGCCTGTGACCTTGGGCGGATCCCAATAGGGGTCCGTCAGGTCACTGGTGCCGCCGGTCTTGCCGTTGCCACGCTGGAAGAACTTGCCCGCACGAATCGTCGAGGCACGATTGGGCGTGCTGCCATTGGCATCGGTCTGGAACAGCCAGTTGAAGAATGCGCTGCGGTAGCAGTTGGGCGGCACCTTGACCGTACCGGACCGCTGGATGCCGCGGGGGTCGGACGTTGTCGTCGAACTGGCACTGCAGCCGGAAGCGTCGATCAGGCTGGTAATGATCGCCGAAGTTGGCAGATTGAAGTTGCTGTCATTGATGTTTTGCCAGGCCGCGCGGATGCTGTTGCCGAAACCGCCCGTGACGGTAGTCGCACCGAGCGAACCGAACACACGCGACAGTGCGGTCTTCGTCATCAGGTTGCGCGTGCGGTAATAGGCATACCAGTTGGCGAAGTTCTGCCACTGGTTGACCGACTTGCCATTGATGGTGACGGTGGTGTTGGGGACGGCCACGGCCTCCCAGTTGGCGCTGGTATAGAGGTTGGTGCGCCCAGCGCTGTCCGGGTTGCCGAACCCGTCGACTGTGATCGTCGGAGCCGTTGACTTGTAGCGGTAGTAGTACGGGCCGCCATTGGGATAGGTACTGCCATCCGGACCGGTGCTGTAGCCGTCCATCGGCGAACTACCGTAATTGCACTTCCAGCGGTTGTCATTGCTGAGGGACGGATTGCTGGAGGTATCGGAGACCGTCACCGTCCAAGTCGAATACTTCTTTGTCGCAGTGCTGGTGTCTCCGGTCACCCGGGTGTAGCCGCCGCTGGTGCTGCCACTTTTGGTTTGCAGGTTCTTGCCAAAATAGACGGTGTCATTTCCGGTGCCTGTCTGGCCATCGGCATTCTTGTAGGAATATACGTATTTGCCACCACTGGTACCCGAATTACTTGTATTACAACTACCGGAATCCGCGTCAGCTGCGCAGGTGTCCCCGAAGGTTACGTAGTACGTTTTGGTGGTCGGATAGGTGAGCTTGACCGTGCCCGTGAGATCCGTCAGCCCGGTGGGATCAGTCGTGCCGTTGGGATTGTTGCGGTAGGCGGAATAGGTATCGGCCGTCACCGGCGAATACGGTCGGTTGACGCCGATGCCGTCCAGCCACACGGCAGCCAGCGTCTTGTCCGCGTTCGGGAACAGCGAGCCGTCGGCCTTCATCGGCGGCGAATAGACCACGTTGGGGTTGTAGTACACGCCGTTCATGGCCAGGGAACGGACGTCGCTGGTGGCCGTGATGCGCGGGTCGATCACGCCGGCGCAGCGCCACGGCCCACTCCAGCTGCCGCCATCAAACGGCCGGTTGTCGCCCATGTAGTTGCTGGCCATCGACCCCGAATCGTCGAACGTCACCACGATGTTCGGTGGCACCGCCTGAGTCACGTTGGGCGGCGTGGGACTGAGCCCAATGATGCCACTGGTACTAGCCGCCAGTGCGGGGGTTGGTGTGATCAACCCACTTACTATAGTCAGGGCGAACGCGCAAACGAGCAGACTCGGGCGAAAAGTCGGTAGCTGAAAGTTTGACATGACCTGCATACTCCGAATCAATTACCAGGTGCAAGGAACGTACTTTCTTGAACGCGAACCGTGTTCGCACTCCCGCCCGTGGCACGCGCCGTAATGCGGTAAATGTGTTTCCGCACGCCTGATCCAGGTGCGCTGGGATCGTCTTGAGTGCTCTCATGCATGGCCCCACCGCCAGGAAACGATACTGGGCCCAAATCCTCAATGATGTACCAAGGATTGTGGGCCAACCCGCCCTTGCTGGCACTCGTGTAATCCACCGAACCAGCGTACCCCTCGTACTCTGTGGCACCTGTCGTAACCCAACCTTGTTTCGTACGAAAATTGACGACGTCTGTGGTCGGCGTGGTGTAGCAGTCGGTAAAAATACCTGTGCCGCAACTAAATGGAGTCGTCGGATTCGAAACGCTACGGATCCACAGCCACCACTCTGCGCCACGCAATGCTGTTTGCGCGCTCATTTCCGCCTGCTGCGCGTTGTGCAGACCGCCGGCCATGCGCTCCTGCAGCAGCGAGCGGCCCGACGCGCTGATCGCCAGGATGGTCAGCAGGATCAGGAAAATGAGCGCCACCACCAGCACGGCGCCGCGCTGGGCATGTGGGCCAAGTTGTACTGATCGTGGTTTGTTGGGCATCACCATGACTCGACTCCAGAAATCCTCATGCGGCGACACCGGCCGGCACCGCCGCTTTCATCAAGGGTTGTAGTTGCGCACGGGCACCAGCACGCTGAACTCGCGTCGCAGCAGCTGGTCGGGGAAACCCTGGTCGCTGGGTTTGATGGCGTGGCCGGACGGCGGCAACAGGCCGGTGTTCGCGTCGGCGCTGTAGCGGTAATTCAGCTGGTCGCCAGTCAACGTGTACAGCGGCGTCTGGCCGTCCATCAGCAGGCTGACCTCGATGCTCTTGATGCCGCGCCACAGGCAGCCGGTGCTGATGAGCGCATTGAACTCGCCAGGTGGGCAACTGATAGGAGTAGTGGTATCGGTAACGGCATCAACTTGAGCGGCGCTGAGGAAGCTGGTCTTGCCGTCTGCATCCTGCACGCCGTAACGGAAGTCCAAGCGCTCGACGCCGCGCACCAGCTCGTCCTCGGAGCCGCCGCGGCCGGTAACGCCGTTGACTCGACGCATTAGGGCGCCGGTGAACGGGGCCTTGCCGTCATTGTTGACGCTGACCACCTTGAGGTAATAGGTGACGGTCTGGAAATCGCGGTTGACATCGAACACCTTAGACACCGAATCCGACTGCGACGCGGTGGGTAGGTTGGTTATGCCGGTGCCGAAGCCATCGGTGGTATTGGCTACCGGTGTGATGACGCCGGCACCGGTGGCAATGGCCGGGAAGATCTGCGCGTTGGAGCAGTCGGCCAGCATGAACAGGTCGCCGTTGGCCACGTTGCTTATTGGTGGCTCACCGAGCCCCGTCTGCGGCACTAAGGTGATGGATGCAATCAGGCCATCCGCGGTCTTAGCCAAGCTGCTGCCGGCACCGCCAATGGCCCAGCCAGCAGAGGGATTGACGTAACGCACTGTGAGCACGTCCGTACCCTTGACTCGGTTGTTGATCGCGGTGCCCATCGCCGGGATCGTGCTGATGGTGGTGTTCGGATCGGCCGGCGTGCAGGCGGTGAGCGTGCAGTCGTAGCCGCGCATGAACAGGAACGAGGGCATCGAATACGGTTCCGTGGGTGCGGACGGATACGCGCCAGTGCCCCACGTAGTAGTGACGTCGCCGAGCGCGCCGCTGACCGCACCAGCTGCTCCGATCAGTTTCTTGGCATAGACCTTGGGCGTGAGGAGGCCGTCCAGAAGTATGTCATTCGAACCCAGTATTGGCTTGCCTCCGGTGCTCGAGCAGTACTGCCCGTTAGCCATGCGTAGGTCGGTGCCCATGCGGGTCACCGCAAAGCGCCCGGCCTCCTGCAACTGCGCCAGCTGGTTCTGCGCCTTGTTGCTGCTGGAGGTGGAGGCAAACACGGTGACGATGCCGGCGGCCACCAGCAGACCCAACACCATCGCCACCATCAGTTCGATCAGGGTGAAGCCGCGCGCGGCGCGCGACAGCATGCGGAATGCGCTCATGGCTGGAACTCCCACGAGAAGGATTTTGCTTCGCTGTCCCGGTTGTCCTTGTCGCCGGCACCCTGCTCGTTCCAAGTGATCGTCATCGCGCAGGTACCGCCATAAGGCGGCCGCCAAGCCATTTTGGAGGTGGGGTCGTAGCCGGCACTTCCCACGCCGGTGCAATTGATGCTGGCCACCGGATTGGGCAGGAAGGTTTTCAACTGGCTGCTCCACAGGCGCTGGTCGTGGGTGGCCAGCTCGGCCGAATCGCAGGCCGCCCCGGAGCCGCAGCCGACCGAACTGGAGGAAACCGGATAGCTGGCGTTGTTGTAATTGCCATTCCACACGCCGATCGGGTTGGCGCTCATCCGCGCCGCCATGCTGTTGGCGAGGAATACCACCTGGGTGCGCACGTAAGCGGCGTGGTTGGAGCGCGTGGCCATCACCATCAGGCTGGCCAGGCCGATCAGGCCGATGCTGAAGATCAGCACGGCCATCATCACCTCGATCAACGAGATGCCTCGCTGACGCGACAGGACTTGCATGGAATTCTCCCTGATACCCCTGCATCCACTGTAGCCAACGCACGATGCTTGACCAGTCTCCAGCCGACCAGCGGTAGGAATTGGCCGATGAGCGGTGTGGACAGGATGGAAAAGGGTGATCGCGGTCACGCGGGGTATCCCTTCTCCCCCTCGGGAGAAGGTGGCGCGAAGCGCCGGATGAGGGTGCGGGGAGAAACCTGCAGCCACGCCTCGGCCCCGAACCCTCACCCCAACCCCTCTCCCGAGGGGAGAGGGGCTTTAGATCGCGATCGCGGGCGATAATGGGCATGGTTCGACTCACGCTCTGTCTCCACGAGCACCGCCCTTCCAGACAACCCACATGCCCTTTCGCTGCAACCCTCCTGCCGCCACTCTGGCCGCGCGCCACACCATGGAACCCCGCCGATGACCGTTGACCGCCTCGACATCTGCCGCCCCGACGACTGGCACGTGCACCTGCGCGACGGCGCCACGCTCGCTTCGGTGGTGCCCGACACCGCGCGCCGGTTCGGCCGCGCCATCGTGATGCCGAACCTGAAGCCGCCGGTGACCACGGTGGCGCAGGCGGAGGACTACCGCCGCCGCATCCTCGCCAGCCTGCCGCCCGGCGTGAACTTCCAGCCGCTGATGACGCTGTATCTCACCGAGGCCACGCCGGTGCAGGAGATCGCGCGGGCCAAGGCCAGCGGCACGGTGTTCGCGGTGAAGTACTACCCTGCCGGAGCCACCACCAATTCACAGGACGGGGTGCGCGACCTGGAGCGGGTCAGCAACGTGCTGGAGGCGATGCAGCGCCACGACCTGCCGCTGCTGCTGCACGGCGAGGTGACTGATCCGGCGATCGACATCTTCGATCGCGAGCGCGTATTCATCGAGCGCCACCTGCAGCCGCTGCGCGCGCGCTTCCCCGGCCTGCGCATGGTGCTGGAACACATCACCACACGCGACGCGGCCGAGTACGTCGCCGCCGCTCCGGCCAACCTGGCGGCCACGATCACCGCCCACCACCTGCTGCTCAACCGCAACGCGCTGTTCGCCGGCGGCATCAACCCGCACCACTACTGCCTGCCGATCCTGAAACGCGAAACCCACCGCGCTGCCCTGGTGAAGGCGGCGACCAGCGGCGATCCGCGCTTCTTCCTCGGCACCGACAGCGCCCCGCACCCGCGCCACGCCAAGGAATCCGCCTGCGGCTGCGCCGGCGTGTACAGCGCGCACGCCGCGATCGAGCTGTACGCCGAGGCCTTCGACGAGGCCGGCAAGCTTGACCGGCTGGAAGCGTTCGCCAGCTTCCACGGCCCGGATTTTTACCGTCTGCCGCGCAACCGCGAGCGCCTGCTGCTGGAGCGCCGCCCGTGGACGGCGCCCGCCGAGATCGCGCTCGGCGAGGCCACCTGCGTGCCGATGCGCGCGGGGAACACGGTAGCCTGGTCGCTGGTCGACGACTGACCGCCATTCCCGCGACGCAGCGGGAAGCCCACAAGACAAACGGCCCGATCCGGAGATCGAGCCGTTTGCGTGAACCGCATCTGGTGCCGGAAATAGGAATCGAACCTACGACCTACGCATTACGAATCGGCAAGTGCACAGTCTGCCATGATTTGGAATCAGACGGCCAGAGGCCGCTTACACCAAGGGAAAACCGCGACTTAATGGCTCTTACCGGGCACTCACGGCGCAACTGAACACGGCACCTTGTGGTGCAAAAGCGTGTTCGCACCGTGGCCCCTACACCAGGAGCCAACACATGAAGTCGAAGATCACCCAGGCGCTCGTCGAGCGCAGCCCCGCGCCCGAGCGCGGCAGGTCAGCGCTGTACGCGGACACCGAGATGCGCGGATTCTACCTGATCGTCACCCCCACGAAGCGCAGCTTCTACGTCCAGTCCCTCGTCAACGGCAAGCAGGTGCGCACGAAGCTGGGCGACCACCCGGCGATGGACGCCAAGCAGGCGCGCGACGCGGCACGAACCACCCTCGTCGGGATGCGCGGCGGCACCAACCCGAACGAGGAGCGACGCAGGGCGCGTGCGCGTGGCATCACACTGCGCGAGGCGCTGGAACTGCACCTCGCGGCGAAGCGGCTGGCCGACCGCACCAAGGACGGCTACCGCTACAACCTGGAGCAGTACGTCGCCGACTGGCTCGACAGGCCGCTGGCCGAGCTGGGCGCAGACCGCGCCGCCGCGCGCGAGCGTCACCGCAGGATCACCGAGAAGCACGGCGCCCCGTCGGCAGACAACGTCTTCCGCATCTTCCGCGCCGTGTACAACCGCGGGCTGCGCGAGCACCCCGAGCTGCCGCCGAACCCCTGCGGGAACGTGGACTACCACGGGCTGCGCCGCCGCAAGGTGGACGCCAACGGCAACAAGCTGAGGGCGTGGGGCGAGGCGGTGCTGAGGCTCCACCCCGTGCGACGCGACCTGCACCTGTTCATGATGATGACGGGCATGCGCCGGGGCGCGGCGTGCGAGGCACGGGCCGCGGACCTCGACCTGACGTCGAAGCTCCTGCACGTCCCGAAGCCCAAGGGTGGCTCGTCCCGCGCATTCGACCTACCACTGTCCGGGCCACTCGCCGACCTGTTCGGCCACCGGCTGAAGGAGAACCCACGGGTGCAGCGCGGCGCGCAGTGGCTGTTCCCCGCCGACAGCGAGAGCGGCCACGTCGCCGAGGTCGCGCAGCACGAGCTGGACGGCCTCACGGGTCACGCCCTGCGGCACACGTTCGCCACGCTGGCCGTGCAGGCGGGCGTCCCGCTGCTTGAGCTGAAGTACCTGCTCAACCACGCGGCGAGCAACGTCACGATGGGCTACATCCACGTTGGACCCGAGCACCTGCGCAAGCACCAAGAGACGGCGTCGCGATACATCCTCGAACAGCTCGGCCTCGAGCACGAACCCGGACGGTGGCCGCCGAGGCTCAAGGAATAGCCGCACGGCCTCACCAGGTGGCCCATATCACGTCCGGGGCCGCATAGCCTAATGCCGAGCAGTCCGGACCGAACTGGACGACACGGACTCACCAGGGAGCCCGGGCGCAATGTTGGTATCAGCGCGAGAACACCTCGGGCATTATTTGACTCGTCGGCGCTACCAGCCGCCGACGCCAGGCCTTCGGCGGCCTAAATAAGCCGAGACCCGCCCCGCCGACTGAGGGGAGCAAACGGGTCCATCTCTGCGACGCATAGCAGGCAGTCCCCGCACGGCACGTCGCCGCGCGGGGATCGCACCTGCACGGAGTCCAGAAGATGGCCTACGAACCCAAGAAGTTCTCCCCCGCGGAGCTCGCCGAGCTCCACGCACTCCCCGACGACTCGCTGCTGACCGCCCAGGAGGCGGCGGCCTTCCTGCGCCTGAAGTATGGGACGTTGGCCTGGTATCGCTGTCAGGGCGGCGGGCCGGCGTTCACCCGCGTCGGGCCGAAGCTGATCCGCTACAAGCTGGGCGACCTGCGCGACTACGCGAAGGGCCAGCCGATGGGCGAAGGCGTCCGGCGCGCCGCGACGGCGATGCTCGCCGCCCGCACCGCCAACGCGGAGGGCTGACCGATGGCCGCACAAGAAAACGCCCACGGCGTGCTAGACCGTGGGCGCAAGGTTACAACCGACCGGGAGACGGAGCCTGCCAGAGCTCACGGGATCAATGATGCCGCCCGTCGTCCCTCGGATAAGCCATCGTTTGAGCACAACGTCGGACCGTACCTCCGCGCCGGCCTGACGCTGATCCCGCTGCACAGGCACGATGCCACCGACTCGCGCGGCAGGCAGCGGGGGAAGTCGCCGCGCGATGGCGCCTGGCAGTCGAGGGACTACGACTCCCGCGCCGTGGTCGCCCGCGCGACCCGCGAGGGCTCGAACGTCGGCGTGCGCCTGTCGTCGGGGTGGCTCGTGCTCGACGTGGACCCCCGCAACTTCCCCGAGGGCCGCGACCCGCTGGCCGAGCTGGTGCGCGACGCGCGGATCGACCTCGCGCAGGCACCGCACACCGTGACGGGCTCGGGCGGGCACCACTACTGGTTCACCAAGCCCGCCGACGTGCAGATGCTCGACAGCCTGGAGGACTACCCCGGCGTGGAGTTCAAGAGCCACGGCCGCCAGGTCGTCGCCGCGGGCTCCGTGCACCCGTGCGGGCGACGGTACGAGTGGGACGACCTGTCGCCCGACCTGGACGACGCCCCGGAGCTGCCCGCCACGCTGCTGCGCCTGACGCGCCGCCCCGTGCGGGCCCACGGCGAGGCGGCAGGGCTCGGGGAGCTCACGCCCGAGATGCTGGCCGCGTCGCTGGAGCACCTGGACCCGTGCGACTTCCAGGACCACGACTCGCAGTGGCTGCCGCTGATGATGGCCTGCCACCACGCCACGAACGGCGAGGGGCGGCAGGAGTTCATCGACTGGTCCACGCAGGACCCGCGCTACTCGGACGACGCCTGGACGATCGGCCGCCGGTGGGACTCTCTGCACGCCAACCCGACCGGGGGGCGGCGGGGCCGCCCCGTGACCGTGAAGTTCCTGCACAAGGTCGTGCAGGACGCGGGCGGCCAGGTCGCGCGCCCCGAGGCGGAGGACGACTTCGACGCGTGGGAGGACCCCGAGGACCTGGGGCGCGGCGTGGACGACGCGGCGCTGCGCGAGCCGCCGAGGGCCGAGGGCATCGCGGCCGTCATCGAGGAGATGAACGCCCGGCACTACGTCGCGCTGGACAACGGGTTCCAGGTCGTCACCGAGGAGCCGGACCCGATATTCGACCGACGCGTGCGCTACCAGCGCCTCTCCAAGAGCGACTTCCGATCGGCCTACGAGAACCAACTCGTCGAGCACAACGACAAGCTGATGAGCAGGGCAGACCTCTGGCTCAGGAGTCCGCACCGCCGCACCTATAAGGGCATCATCTTCGACCCGGCGCGCGAGCAGGAGCACGAGGGCTGGCTCAACATGTGGAAGGGCTGGTCCGTCGAGCCGAGGCCGGGCGACTGGTCACTGCTGCGCGAGCTCATCCGCGACGTGCTCACCGACGGCGACGCCACCTCGTTCGAGTACGTGCTGAACTGGATGGCCTTCATGTTCCAGCACCCCGAGAAGGTCGCGGAGGTCGCCATCGCCTTCAAGGGCGCGAAGGGCACCGGCAAGGGCACGCTCGGCCGCGCGCTGTTCAAGCTCTCGGGCGCTAGCGGCCTGCACATCAGCTCGCCCGGCCACCTTGTCGGCCGCTTCAACTCGCACCTGCAGAACTGCGTCTGCCTGTTCGCCGACGAGGCGTTCTGGGCCGGCGACAAGGCGGGCGAGGCCGTGCTGAAGCAGCTCGTCACGGAGCCCACCCTCACCTACGAGGGCAAGGGCCGCGACGCGGTGACTGGCAGGAACCACGTGCACATCGTCATGGCGTCCAACAACGAGTGGGTGGTCCCTGCCGGCATGGACGGCGAGCGCAGGTTCGCGGTGTTCAACGTCAACGAGCGGCGGCGCGGCGACAGGGAGTTCTTCCTCGCGCTCAACCGCCAGCTCGACGAGGGCGGCCTCGCGGGCCTGCTGCACGACATGCTGGCCCGAGACCTGGGCGACTGGCACCCGCGCGACAGCGTCCCGCAGACCGAGGCCCTGGCCGAGCAGAAGCTCATGAGCCAGGGTCCCGAGGAGTCCTGGTGGGACGGCCTCCTGGAGGCCGGGCGCCTGCCCAACTTCCTGGGCGACCTGCCCTGGGACACTGAGGCCGTCGAGGTGGACAAGGACGAGCTCCACGCGGACTACGTCGTGCACGCCAGGATGCTCGGCGTCAGGCCGAAGACGAAGGCGGGCCTCGGCATGGTCATCAAGAAGAAGGCAGGGTTCGGCGACAGGCAGGTCGTCACCCACGACGGCCGCAAGACCTGGCGCTGGGTGCTGCCCAAGCTGGCCGACGCGCGTGCCATCTGGGCGAAGCGCGTGGGCCGCGGCTGAGGGCAATCTCGGCCACGGTCCGAGCATCGGCCGACCCTCCGTGACGGTGGGTCGGCCGTTTTGTCTTTGCGGATCATGCGCTTACCGAACCGAGGCACGAACGACCGAGCACACAAGCTCTTTTCGCGTTCGGCCGAGAAACGAGCCCGGAACTAAACGCCTAAATGCTAAATAGCCCGGCCCGGCATTTACCTTTTGGGCATTTAGTTTTCGAGACTGTTTCTTACCTGATCTTATTTTTAGTCTGTGAAGTCTATGAAGAATAAGAAAAGGTAATGAAAACAAGGCTTTTCGGAGCACGGACTGACCTCGGCAGCACGGACAGCATTCCGTGACGCCGTTGTCCCTCAATGGTGTGACCTGAGCCTGGCCGAGCGCGTCGGGCGTGGCGATCTACGCGGGAACGCGGCCGGATCGTCCTTCCGACCGTGTGCTTCCTGTCCCTCGCGCGCGAGGCGAACAGGCCGAGCGATCACCGCCGAAGCGCGCCACCTAATCAGGCATCGGATGGCCGACGCCATCCAAGCCGTTGATCCGACTGCTTGAACGATGGCATGCCTGCGCGCGTAAGCACGACACCATCACGACGTAAGCCACTTTTCGCCCCGGAGACCGCAGCTGTGCTTTCCATCCCGAACACCTTTACGCCCGAGCGGCGCGAGCTGTTCTTCCAGGTGCTGGAGGACACGTGCTCGCCCAAGCAGGCCGCGGCAGCGGCGGGCATCAGCAGGCAGACGGCCTTCTACCACAAGGCCAACGACATCGAGTTCCGCACCCGTTGGGAGAAGGCCATTGAGGTCGCCCTGGACGCGCTTCTGGACGAGGCGTACAGGCGCGCGGCGATCGGCTACGACGAGCCCGTGATCCACCAGGGACGCCTCGCCACCACAGCGGACCCGACGACCGGCGAGGAACGACTGCTCACCGTCAGGAAGCACAGCGACAGGCTCCTGGAGGTGCTGCTCAAGTTCCGCTACGGCGAGCAGATGGCGGACAGGCTGCGCGTCAAGGTCGAGGACACGGGGCTGTCGGCCGACGCCCTGCTGGCGATGCCCGCCGACGAGCGCGCCCAGCTGGTGGCGCTGCTCTCCAAGTACAACGCGGCGCGGCCGCACGACGAGGACCATGACGATGAGTGAGAACCTGAGCGTCGCCGAGGCGCTGCACAAGGCCGAGCAGATCGACGCCATGCTGGGCGCGATCCAGGGCACCGCGCCCGACGCGGTCGAGGCGATGGGCGGGCGCGACGCACTTGCCCGCCGCAGCGAGATGACCTGCATCGGCCCGGTGCCGCGCATGGACGCGGACGAGTGGGAGCGCATGTCGCAGGAGTACGAGGGGCGGCGTGAGCATGGCAGCGTCAACCGCGGGCACTAACGGGCACGCGGTCGCCGTCGAGGTGGACGGGGTGCGATACCCCTCCGCCAGGTCGGCCGCGGCAGCCGTGGGGATCGGGTACAGCGCCGTGACGGCGCGCTGCCACGACCCCAGGCACCCGAGCTACCGATGGCTCGGCGCCACGCCGGGCCGGCGCGAACTGAGGCCCGAGGACAGGCGCATCGCCAGGGCACTGGTCGAGCCAGCCCGCTGGCCTTGCGACGGCGGCACCCGGCGCGCCGAGGTGCTGGACCTCAACGAGGGACCGCCCAAGGTGGTGCGCCGCATCGGCTGGCTCCGCTGCATGTGCTGCGCCCGCTTCACCTTCTCCGACGACGTGGTGCGCGTGCGCATGTGCGAGGAGTGCGGCGGCCTGGGCAGCGCGCCAGCCAAGGACGCCTGACATTCCATCAGTGGGCGGCGCGATGCCAAGCCCATGATTCGCAAGCCGCAGTGACGGCGGCAGCTTCGAGGGAAACACGTCCGGGAAACGATGGCGTTCGCGCCCAACGCTCCGCGACACATTGCAGGCATCCGGTCAGCGCATTGGCGCGCAGACCACCCCACGGCTGGGGATGCGCTCGTGACAGGCGACCGGAGGACCAACCTCACAGGAGCCAACGAGCCATGAAGATCACCCTCAGCGACACCCCTCTCCTCAGCACCCAGCAGATCGGCGAGCTTGCCTCGACCCTGGACCTGCTGCACAAGCGCACCCTCTCTACGCTCGAGCGGCTGAACAAGGACATCGCGACCCGCAAGCAGCAGATCGCCGCGCGCTGGAAGAGCGCCCCCGGCATCGGCGGGGCTGACGTCGCCCGCTTTGCCGAGCACGAGACCATCGCCACCGTCCGCGAGATCAAGGACAACTCCAAGGCCGAGCTGGACAAGATCCTCAAGGACGCGGGCGCCCCGCACGCCCAGCTGATCGGCCAGCGCCAGTTCTACGACTCCCCGGCGAAGGTCCTGGCCCGCGCGGCCCTGGGCGACCCCAAGCGAACCGAGTACCTCCAGCAGCTCCAGCACGCCGGCCCGGCCGAGCTCGGCCACATGGCCCAGGTCGCCGTCGGCACGCGCAACGTCGCCCTTGCCTCGGCCGTGCTGTCCCTGATCGACCGCATGCCCAGCAAGGACCGCCCGGTCGGCCCGGTGGAGCTGGCGTCGGCGATGAAGCAGGACGACTTCCTGAAGGTCCAGGAGTACATCAAGCTGGGCGACGCGCGCCTCCAGGGCATCCTGGTCGCCATCCGGGCCTGGAACTCCGGCAAGTCGAACCCGCTCAGCTCGGTGCAGCTCGCCATGCGCGAGCAGGAGATCGACCACGACCTGATCGGGGGCGACGGCGATGACTGACCGACGCGCCCACTACCCACCGTGCCACCCGGCGATGCTGGCACTCGCGGCCCTGGTCGCGGCGATCCAGCACAGGTGCGACCCGTTCCCCGAGCTTGAAGCCGCCGCCGCCCGCAACGGCGTGGCCGTCGGCTCCGAGCAGTTCGACGAGGCCGCGGCACTGGCCGGACAGCCGTACTGCCGCGCGCTGGACCTGTACGTGGACCGGGAGACCAAGCGCAGGGCGGACGCCCTGGGGTCGGGGATGGCGCACCTGGCCTTCCTCCCGGCCTGACCCGAGCAAACCCGGTCGGGCCAGGGTGCCCGGAAGACATGGTGGTCCGGCCGTGTTTCGGAGGGATGTCCTGACGGGCATCCCTTCTTTTTCATGGGCTTAGGGACCAGGGCATCCCGACAGCCAGTTAGATGGCCTGAAAACAGCCTCCAGGGGGCTCCCGGATCGAGGGAACCGCGACCAAATGGCCCTGCGGACCCAACAACCCGGAGAAACCCATGACCTACAAGCCCAGCACCGATAACGCGACCCGGTTCCTCGCCATGAATCCGACACTCATCGGTCGGGTCGGCGAGATCGACTTCTACGAGCACCCACTGCGGGGTGACGAATCCCCGCTCGTCGGCATCACGAAGGACGGCCGCAGGAAGCTCACCGAGTTCTACGAGCTCCCGAGCTCCGCGGAGCTCGCCGAAGTCATCTGGAACGTGTGAGGAGCGAAGCCATGAAGCTGGAAGAGATGCCCACCAAGGAACTGCTGGACCTGCACAACCGCATCGCCGACAAAGCCGCAGGTCCCAAGACGTTCAGCACCCGAGCCAAGCTCGTCGCGCGCATCGAGCAGATCGCGGCCGACAAGAACATCGACCTGAGCTCGTCCGGGCAGCCGAAGAAGCCCAAGGCGACCGCGAAGCGCGCAGAGCCGAAGGCCGACGTCGCCGAAGCGCCCGAGGTCACCAAGACCATAGACCTGATCCCCGAGACCGCGACCGAGAAAGCGTCCCGAGGTAAAGGCGTGGGAGCACTCGCTCGGCAGCTCCTCATGGACCCGGCAGGCACACCCCACGCCGGCATCGCCGCCGAGGTAAATCGACGGATCACGGGCGCGCAGGCCACAGCGAAGTCTGTGCGCTGGTATGCGAACCAGATGCGCAAGCAGGGCATCGAGGTCCCGCCGAGGCAGCGAAGCACGGCGACCGACGGCGTCGCCCAAGAGGACGACGCGACAGCATGAGCGCGTCAGGAAATAGGATCGAGAGGACGAGATGGCATCACTGATGCAGGTAGCGACTCGCCACATGGCTGCAGGCGTCGAGGACCTGAATGAGCTCGCAGAGCTATGCGCAGCCGACATGGGTCGCAGGCCCGGTAACTCGACGCTCAAGAGCTACCGAGCGAAGTTTCGCCGTCATGGTGCTAAATGGGTTGAGGTCGAGCGGAGTTCTGCCCGACGCTGGTATGCCGAGAACGGCGATGCGAACAGGGAAAGGATCAGAGAGGCGAGTCGGCGCTGGAAGGCCGATAACCCCGAGAAGAATGCCGAGTCACTGCGGCGCTGGGCAATCGAATATCCCGCAAAGCGCTTGCTTCAGAAGTGCAAGCAGAACGCCAAGAAGCGCAGCTTGACCTTCGCCCTGTCGCTTGAGTGTGTCGCGGCGATGCTGGCCCCGATGGTTTGCTCTGCAACGGGTCTGCCACTCCATTGGGAGCACGAGGGAGCCAGCAAAGCAAACCCGTGGACGCCAAGCATCGACCGGCTGGACTGTTCAAAGGGGTACGTGCCCGGCAACGTGCGCGTGGTCTGCTGGGCCTTCAACTGCATGAGGGCCGACTTCCCCGATGAGGTTGTGCTGACACTCGCCAAGGCGCTGGTCGATCGCGCTCCCGTCTGACGCCGTTCTCCCGTCGTGTATGAAAAAGGGCCACCGTCACGGTGGCCCTTTCCTTTCATGCGCTTGTGGAGTTCAGCGCGCCGACTATGGATCAGGCGGCTACCAATCGTCGGAGTCCGCAGCGTTGCCCATGCTCGCTTGGATTCTTTCCCCTAGCTTCAACAGTTCGGGCCCGATCTTCTCCATGTCCGAGCGCTGGTTTACTGGGCCGTCGTGCGCTGGCGTCACTATGCCGGACCCGTAGCTCGCGGGCCACGCGAGATGGACGTTGGTGAAAGTCAGTCGGAATCTGCCGTCCTTGGACTCCACGCGCATGGTGAAGGGAACGGTCCAGTCCGCTTTCGCCATGCAGGAGAACGCGCCTCCGCAGGGATAGTTGATGATCCCGTTCCCGATGATCGTCCCCTCGTCCCTGTTCTCGTACTCGATGACGGCCTTCGCCGACTTGAAGTTCTCCGCGATCCACATCCTCGCAGCGCTGTACACCTGATCCTTCGTGTAGCCGGGCACCTCGAACACCTGCACGACCGTGCGGTCCTCCTCCGTGAGCGGCGCCTTCTTCGCCGACGCCAGCCCCGATGCAGTCGTCAAAAGCAGCGCCACGATAAATACCCCAAACCACCTCATAGGCTTCCCCCTCTGTGAATGTGCCCCGCGCAGATATGCCATGCCCCCGACGGCCTGTCAGTAGCCCCCTGCGGTGTCAATCATTATTCCCGAGATTTGCTGGGCAAACGACAGTTTCAACAAATCATGGGTTACTGCCATTGACGGGCTTCCGATACTGCATCCCATCGCGATGACAGCGGGTCAGCCGGGGACGCCCGGCTCCCATCAACCGACGATTAGAGGAGCAGTAACCATGAGTACCAACAACGAAAGCGAGGCCCGCGTGCCGGGCATCTATGAGCTGGCGCGCCACCACCTGACGGAGAACAGGAACGGGTTCGCCTCAGGCGACGCCGTCTGGGTGGTGTCGGCCTGGAAGCGCCTGTCCGGCGGACTGCCCGAGGACATCAACTACGACGGAGAGGGCGCGGGGTCGCTGTTCGAGGCGATCATCGAGGACGTCGGCGAAGAGTCCGCCTTCAGCGGCCAGGACGAGGGCGACGAGTCCAACGACCGGGCCGAGACCTGCATCGCGCTGGCAAAGGCATACGGACTGGACGACTGGCCGCGCCTCGCGCTACGCGACTACCTGATCGCATTCGACGGCATGAGCAAGGAAAGGGCCGACGCAGCCTCACGTCGCGCCTGGAACAACGCGCGAGCCGCCTACGACTGCTTCAAGTTCGCCGACGGCAAGCCCGAGAAGAAGGCCGCGTGAGGAGATGACCAACATGACCGCAAAGAACGAAGTCGGAAGCGCCCGGCGCTACCTCCGCGGAACCGTGCCGGTCCGCCTCCACCTCCGCGCATGCCGCACGAACCTCGACAGGGGCGACTACCAGCTGCTGCTGTCCATCGCCGACCGCATCGACGAGGTCGCCGCTGCGGAATCGCCGGACTTCAATGCGCTGGAAGTGCTCCTGAGCGAAGCGAGCAAGGCCATCGACCTCGTCAAGCTGCGCACCGAGCTGGCTGCCTCAACCACTGAAACCAACATCTAGGAGAAAGACATCATGGCAAACACCAACAACATCGCCAAGCTGGTCTACGAGAACGTCATGAACTCCAACCTGTACGAGATCGAGCTGGTCGGACTGGAGATGGAACACGCATCCGGCGTCCGCGCTATCGCGGCCGAAACTGCAATGCGGGAGCGCGGAGGACGCGAGCACTTCGACGCCGACGGACTGTACGAAGCCATCGACGGGCTGGTCGGCCACGACAGGCTGTTCGAGTCGTACAACGATCCGAGCAACCCGAACTTCGAGGACGGGGGACTCGAACTCGGCCAGGGCTGCCCGTTCAAGTCGCTCGACGCCTACCTCGACCTGCGCGAACTGTTCGGCGAGGAGTGGCTCTCGCTGACCGTGATGGAGTACGCCAAGCGACTGGCCGAGGGCAAGCTGCGCGGTGCCGGTGAGGCGCAGGTGGCGGAGCTGGTGAGGCGCGCCCGCGAGGAGTACGCCCAGGCGCGAACCGTCGACTTCGAGTGCTCCTTGGCGAGCAACAGGAAGCGGGCGGCGTAACGGCCGCAAGCAAGAAGGGCAGCCCGTGGGCTGCCCTTCTTGTCTCATTGGTGCCGGAGATAGGAATCGAACCTACGACCCCATCATTACGAATGACGTGCTCTACCAACTGAGCTACTCCGGCGAAACTTGTTCAAACCGTGTCCGCGCTACCTCACCATCGGACCGCTGGCGGCCCTAAAGCCTTGTACCGCATGCCTTCTGCCTCCGCCACCGCGACAGCCGCGTCGCGATTACGAATGCGCCGCTCTACCAACTGAGCTATTCCGGCAAAGAGCCGAGGATTTTACGGTGCCCGCGGTTGCCGCGCAACCGCGTAGGGCGGGCACTGCCCGCCGACCCTTGCGTGTTCGCGGCAA
>Ga0209916_1000725_pt1 | contig 43074 bp, 42 predicted proteins | sample ThiBio_1000_plan_FD_183956 | JGI IMG/M metagenome (GOLD analysis project Ga0209916, IMG submission 183956) | Wastewater bioreactor microbial communities from Cape Town, South Africa - Thiocy_solids_2 (SPAdes) | ecosystem: Engineered > Bioreactor > Thiocyanate-remediating > Anaerobic-Aerobic ... | reverse complement strand
GGCCGAGGTTGGCCAGCTGCGCCGGGTTGACCTGGATGCGCACGGCCGGGCGCACGTTGCCGGCGATCGAGACCAGGCCCACGCCCTGCACCTGCGACAGCTTCTGCGCCAGGATCGAGTCGGCCAGGTCGTTGACGTCGCGCAGCGGGCGGCTGTCCGACTGCAGCGCCAGGGTGAGGATCGGCGCATCGGCCGGATTGACCCGGTTGTACACCGGCGGATACGGCAGGTTGCCCGGCAGCGTGCCCTTGGCCTGGTTGATCGCCGCCTGCACGTCCTGCGCGGCGATGTCGATGTCGCGGCCCATGTTGAACTGCAGCACGATCGTGGACAGGCCCGCGGAGGAGTCCGAACTCATCATGCTGAGCCCGGAAATCTGCCCCAGGTTGCGCTCCAGCGGCGTGGTGATCAGCGTCGCCATGGTGGTGGCGCTGGCACCCGGATACTGCGTGGTCACCACCAGGCTGGGCGCCTCGATCTCCGGCAGCGCCGACACCGGCAACTGGCGGAAGCCCAGGATACCGAGCAGCAGCACCGCCACCATCAGCAGCGAAGTGGCGATCGGGCGGCGAATGAAGAGGGTGGAGAAGCCCATGACTATCCGTGACGAAGTGGGGCGGCAGTTGCCGCGTTCGAGACGCGCGCCAGCCCGCGGCAACGCCGCGGGCTCACGCGGACATCAGTGACGACCGCGGCCACCCTTGTTGTCCTGCCTGGACTTCTGCAATTCCGCCGCGGTGGGCGCGGCCGGCACTTCGCCCGGCTTGAGCGGGTTGACCTTGCTGCCGGGCTTGAGCCGGAACTGGCCTTCGGTCACCACCTTGTCGCCGACCTTGAGCCCGCTGCCGACCATCACGTGGCTGTCGCCGACTTCGCCGGCCACCACGATCGACTGCATCTTGACCGTGTTGTCGCCCTGCACGAGGTAGACATAATCGCCGTCCGGCCCGCGCTGCACGCCCTGCGAGGGGATCACCAGGCCGCCGTCGACGGTGTTCACCAGCAGCCGCACGTTGACGAACTGGCCCGGCCACAACTCGTCGTGCTCGTTGGAAAACTCCGACTTCAGGCGGAACGTGCCGGTGCTGGTGTCGATCTGGTTGTCGATCACCTTGAGCACGCCGCCGCTGGCGATCGGATGGGCGTCGACGCGATCGAGCGCGGTGACCTCCAGTGGCTTGCCGCCCTGCGCCGCGCTGCGCACCATGTCCAGGTTCTGCTCCGGCAAGGTAAACATCACGTTGATCGGGTGCAGCTGGGTCAGCGTGACGATCGCACTGGAGGTGGTCACCACGTTGCCCGGGTCCACCGCGCGGATACCGGCCAGGCCGTCGATCGGCGAGCGGATCTCGGTGTAGTCGAGCTGCACCTTGGCGTCGCGGATCGCGGCCTCGTCGGCCGCCACGGCCGCCTCGTACTGGGCCACGGTGTTCTTCTGGGTGACCTGGTCGATCTTGGCCACGTACTGGCTGTACTTGGGGTCCTGCGAGCGCTGGTAGTTGCTGCGCGCCGTGGCCAGCAGGGATTGATCCTGCTTGCGCCGGCTGACCGCCTGGTCATAGTTGGCCTGGAAGGTGCGCGGGTCGATGCGCGCCAGCACCTGGCCCTGCTTCACCGGCTGTCCTTCGGTGAACTCGATGCTGAGCAGCCGCCCGGACACCTGCGGGATCACCGTCACCGTGTTGAGCGCCTGCACCGTGCCCAGCGCCGTCAGGTACACCGGCACGTTCTGCTTGACCACCGGCACCACGGTCACCGGCACCGGCGGCGCGTCGCCGCCCTTGCCGTTGGCGCCCTTCGCCGCGCCATCGCCCGGCTTGTGCAACATGCGGATGCCGACCACGGCGATCACGACCACCGCCAGCACGATCAACGCGATCTTCCAAAAACGCGACATGTGGAACTCCTGGATTGAACCGGGGCGAGCAACCGGGGAAGGCCGCTGCCGCAGGCACCACGTGGGCAGACGCGCCCCCATGGACAAAGCATAGGTGGACGGCAACCGCTTTGAACAATGCCGGTCGACAGGGGTGGGGCATGACCGATGGCAGGGTTTTGCGCCCCGCCGCACATGGGACCGGGCCGTGTGCACAACGTTCCGGGCACCGCATCGGCATACACCCGATCGGTCACCCTGAAACTTGTCGGGCGCTTCGTTTATAATACCGGACTGGTCGCCAGTGCGCCCCCGAGGGCGCGATCCGGACACCGGCAGCAGGGGTTGGGGTGCATCGAGGTTTTCGACCCTGGCGGCTGCGGCGGTTTCGCGATTCCGGCGTGACGGTAAGGCAACAAGGCGGTCCAAGCCCGCCCACTGACAGGAGTACGTGCGTGAGCGGTCCCCTTAGCAAATCCGACCAGGGCTTCCTGCGTCAGTTCTCGCTGACCATCGGCGCGCTGATGGTTCTTACCGTGATCCTTGTGTTGTCCGCGCTGGCGATCAACAACAGCGAGCCCAAGGAAACCAATCCGAACCACCCGGCCACGGTCGCCGCACGGCTCGCCCCCGCCGGCGCCGTCTATGCCGGCGACACCGGCCGTGCCGCCATGCAGGCCGCCGCCGACCAGGCCGCCAAGGCCGCCGCCTCCCAGGTGGCCTACGGCGGCACCACCGACGGCAAGGAAATCTACGACCACCTGTGCACCAGTTGCCATACGGCCGGCATCGCCGGCGCGCCGAAGCTCGGCGACAAGGCCATGTGGGGCCCACGCATCAAGCAGGGCATCGACGTGCTGGTCAAGCATGCGATCGAGGGCTACCACGGCCCCGACGGCAATTTCATGCCGCCCAAGGGCGGCAATCCCGCGCTCACCGACGAGCAGGTCACCGCCGCCGTGCACTGGATCGTCGATCAGGCGAAGTAGTCGCCTGATCCAACAAGCTTTCTCCAAACGCCGCCCATGGGCGGCGTTTTCGTTTGCCCCCTCTCCCTCCGGCGACCCACGGGAGTCCCCTTGCGGGTGAGAGGGTTGGGGTGAGGGTTCACGGCCCCGTGCCGCTCCAATCAAACAAGAGCAAACGCCGCCCTTGGGCGGCGTTTTCGTTGGCCCTTTCCCCCTCCGGGGGAAGGTTGGGAAGGGGAAGCCACGACCCTGGGCGCAGGTTCCCGATCAGGCAACGGTAAAATCAACAGCACCCCCCCTCCGTCTTCGGCACCCTCCCTCCCGCTCCGCGAAGGAGGGCAGCCCGGGTCCGCCCCGGCGGCAGGTTCTTCACCCCTGCCCCTCGATCCACTCCCGCACAAACCCCCGCAACTCCGGAAAAAACACTTCGAACCGCCGCTGCAACTCCTCCTCCCGCGCCACCAGCACCGGCAAGGCAGTATCCAGCGGATTGGCGCGGGTGAGCCGCTCGCCGATCCCGGCCAGTGCACGCCCCAGCACTGCTCGGTCGGCGTAGCCGCCAGGCAAGTCGTTGGCTTCCATGTAACTGCGGAACCGCCGCAACGCAGGCGTCAGCAAGGCATCGCGCCGCCGCAGCAGTCCACGCAGGCCGAGCGAGTAGTCCTCCAGCGGCTGTGCGCTCCAGCGTGGAAATTCCCGGGCCAGCAAGTGATCGAACCACATGTCCAGCAGGATGCCGGCGTAGCGGCGATACGGCGGCGGCAGCTGCGCCTTGGCGGCCAGCACGGCGGGGTGGGCGTCGGTGTAGCCGTCGATGGCGCGGTGCAGGCGGATGCCGCGGATCACCCGTGGCGGGAACTGCGCCGGATCGGGCTGGCCGCGCACGAAGTCGCCGAGCAGGCCGCCCAGTTGCAGCGCCTCGTCATCGCCGGCCAGCAGCGCATGCGCCAGATGGTTCATTGCCGCGGGCGGCAGCGCGGCGTCGCGGTTATCATCGTGGGCATGAAACCTGCCTCGTTCCCTGCCGACCCTGCCGGCTTTCCGGATGTCGCCGCCAGTTTCGTGCTGACCGGCCCGGTCGGCAAGCTGGAAACCGTCACCGACATCGCCGAGCCTGACGGCGCGCGCCGAGGCGTGGCGGTGATCTGCCACCCGCTGACCAGCGAAGGCGGCAGCATGCACAACAAGGTGGTGACCATGGTCGAACGCGCGCTGCACGAGTCGGGGCTGGATACCGTACGCTTCAACTTCCGCGGGGCGGGCAGTTCCGAGGGAAGTTTCGACAAGGGCCGCGGCGAGCGCGACGATCTCGCCGCCGTGGTCGCCTGGGTGCGTCGCGTGCGGCCCGACGATGCGCTGTGGCTGGCCGGTTTCTCGTTCGGCAGCGGCGTGAGCATCGCCCAGGCGGCGCCGCTGCACGCCGATGCGCTGATCAGCATCGCGCCGCCGGCGGGCCGTTACGGGCTCGATGCGATCACGCCGCCGACCTGCCCCTGGCTGGTCGTGCAGGGCGAGGCCGACGAGGTGGTCGAACCGCAGGCGGTGTTCGACTGGCTCGACAGCCTGGAACACCCGCCCGAACTGGTGCGCATGCCCGATACCAGCCACTTCTTCCATCGCCGGCTGATGGATCTGCGCGGCGCGATCAAGCACGCCGTGCGCGACTGGCTGCCGCCGACACGCCAGGCCTGACCCCCTCCATGACCGAAACGTTTTTGCTCGCGCCCAGCGTGCGTTATGCCGAAGGCGTGGCCGCCCATCGCTGGGAGTCCGACCCCGCCCAGCTGGCGCTGCTGGCCGAGTTCGACCGCATGCATGCGGCACTGTGCGCGGAACCTGCCGGCGAAGGCGGCCTGTTCGGCCGGCTGAAATCGCTGCTGGGCAACGAGCCGCCGCCGGCCGTGCCCGGACTGTACCTGTGGGGCAGCGTGGGTCGCGGCAAGACGTTCCTGATGGACCTGTTCGCCGCCAGCCTGCCGCACGGCGTGGTGCTGCGGCGGCATTTCCACCGCTTCATGGGCGAGGTGCACGACAGCCTGCGCGCCCTGGGCGAGCGGCAGAGCCCGCTGGTGGAGGTCGCTGCCGGCATTGCCGGACGCTGCCGCGTGCTGTGCCTGGACGAGTTCCTGGTCAACGACATCGGCGACGCGATGATCCTGGCCAACCTGCTCGACGCGTTGTTCGAGCGCGGGGTGAGCCTGGTCACCACCTCAAATACCGCGCCGGGGAACCTGTACAAGGACGGCCTGCAGCGCGCCCGATTCCTGCCCGCGATCGCGCTGATCGAGCAGCACTGCCACGTGGTCGAGATGGTTTCCGCGCATGACTGGCGCCTGCGCGCGCTGACCCAGGCGCCGGTCTACCTCACCCCGCCGGGCGCCGAGTCGCATCGCGCACTGGAGCGCATCTTCGCCAGCCAGGCCAGTGGCGCGATCGAACTCGACGGCATGCTGCGCATCAACGGCCGCGACATCCCGTTCCACAAGCGCGCCGAGACCATCCTGTGGTTCCAGTTCGCCGCGCTGTGCGAGGGCCCGCGCGCCGTGGCCGACTACATCGCGCTGGCCAAGGCCGGCCCGGCGGTGATCGTCGCCAACGTGCCGCAGTTCACCATCTACAGCGAGGACGCGGCGAAACGCTTCGTGCAACTGGTCGACGAGTTCTACGACCGGCGCGTGAAGCTGGTGCTTTCCGCCGCCGCGCCGATCACCGAGCTCTACGACGGCGAGCGCCTGCGCGCCGAATTCGGCCGCACCGAATCGCGCCTGATCGAGATGCAGAGCGAGGAATACCTCGCGCTGGAGCATCGGCCCGAATGAGCCGGCGGCGCCTGCGCGACGCAGAGGCCGGCCATCACGTAGGCACCAGCCTGTCCAGGCGCTAGCATCGAGCGACCCCCGCCATGGAGACAGCCATGCATCGCACCGCCTTCGCCCTGGCGCTTGCCGCCCTGGTCGCCTCGCCGCTGCACGCCGCCGATACCCGCCAGACGCCGACCCGTCAGGTAGAGGCCATGGTGCAGCAGGAGCTGCCGCAGGTCACCGCGTGGCGGCGCGATATCCACCAGCACCCGGAACTGAGCAACCGCGAGGTGCGCACCTCGGCGCTCGTGGCCAGGGAGTTGAAGAAGCTGGGATTGGAAGTGCATGCGGGGATCGCCCACACCGGCGTGGTCGCGCTGTTGAAGGGGGATTTGCCCGGGCCGCGCCTGGCGCTGCGCGCGGACATGGATGCGCTGCCGGTGACCGAAGAGGTCGACCTGCCCTTCGCCTCGAAGGCGAAGGGCGAGTACCGCGGCAAGGAGACCGGCGTGATGCACGCCTGCGGCCATGACGCGCACACGGCGATGCTGCTGGGCATCGCGCAGGCGCTTGCCGGCATGAAAAGGCAACTGCACGGCTCGGTGCTGTTCGTGTTCCAGCCGGCGGAGGAAGGCGCACCGGCCGGCGAGGAAGGTGGCGCCGAGCTGATGTTGAAGGAAGGCATGTTCCGCGACTACAAGCCGGATGCGATGTTCGGCATGCACGTGGTCAGCTCGCTCAACGTGGGCACCGTCTCGGTGCGGCCGGGGCCGACCATGGCCGGCTCGGACTGGTTCAAGCTGGTGGTGCACGGGCGCCAGACCCACGGTGCCATGCCGTGGAACGGAATCGATCCGATCGTCACCGCGGCGGAGATCATCAGCGCGTCGCAGACCATCGTCAGCCGCCAGCTCGACATCAGCAAGCTTCCGGCGGTGCTCAGTTTCGGCATCGTCGATGGCGGCGCGCGCTACAACATCGTGCCCGACCAGGTGGAGTTGCAAGGCACGCTGCGCACCTTCGACCCCGCCATGCGGAAGCAGGCGCTGGACGGCCTCAAGCGCATCGCCGAAAACGTCGCCGCCGCGCATGGCGCCACGGTGGACGAGCAGATTCCCCTGCTCAGCAACCCGGTGCTGGTGAATGACGACAAGCTGGCGGCAGACGTGCGCGCCAGCTTGGTGCGCATCAACGGCGCAGCGCAGGTGCGCGAGGCGAAACCGTGGATGGCGTCGGAGGATTTCGCGCTGTTCGCCGAGGCGGTCCCCAGCGTGTATTTCTTCGTCGGCGCCACGCCGAAAGGCCAGGATGCCGCGGCCGCGCCGGCCAACCATTCGCCGAAGTTCTTCCTTGACGAGGGCGCCCTGAAGGTCGGCATGCAGTCGATGCTGCAGGCAAGCCTGGACTATCTGGGAGCCGCGGGGCCGTGAAGCGCCGGGCCGCCCCGGATCACTCGACGTGCGCGGCCGCCGCCGCAGGATGCGCGCGCAGGAAGCGCCGATGGTGCACCAGCACGCCGCTGTAATAGGCGATGTAGTAACCGACCAGCAGGCCGATCACCAGCATGGTCAGCGGGCTGGACGCGTAGCCCATCGGCTGCATCGACGTGCCCGCGTCTGCCGCCGCCTGCGCGTGCTGCAGCTGCGGCCACACCACCATCAGCCGCCAGGCCAGGCGCCCGAGCAGCAATACGGTGAGCAGGGCGCCGATCCACGCATTGGGCACGTAGCAGTCGCCCTTGGCCGGATCGACCTCGAAGCGGGTCAGCCGCAGGCCGAACAGGCCGATCGCGGCGCCGATCAGCACCCCGCCGAGCAACCCTTCGGCCAACGCCAGATGATGGAAACCGCTCAGCGCCAGCAGGCCACCGATGACCGCGAAGATCACGATGCGGGCGATCATCCGCTTGCGCCGGATCGGCTGGCGGCCGAACTGCCGGCTGACCCGCCGCCACACGATCCAGGCCAGCAGCGGCAGCATGATCAGGTAACTGGTCAGATGGGCGGGCATGGCGTGGTCCGGTGGATGAGGGACTGGGGGCCGGGGTTCGGGAAGGCACCCGCACCGGCTGCCGGCGATTTTGCTCCTGGCGAAGCCCGAATCCCGGCTACTTCGCCTTGCCCTGGTTGGCCACCGCGGCCATCTTCGCCGCGATCGCCTCGGCGTCACCCAGGTAGTAATGGCGCAACGGCTTCAGTTCGTCGTCGAATTCATACACCAGCGGCACGCCGTTGGGGATGTTGAGCTCGACGATCGCCTCGTCGGAGATGCCGTCCAGATATTTCACCAGCGCGCGCAGCGAGTTGCCGTGCGCGGCGACCAGCACGCGCTGGCCCGCCTTGATCGCCGGCGCCAGCACCTGGTGCCAGTACGGCAGCACGCGCGCCACGGTGTCCTTCAGGCACTCGGTATCGGGGATGTCCTTCGGGTCGAGCTTCGCGTAACGCGGATCGTGCACCGACTCGTTCGCGGCGCGCTCCAGCGGCGGCGGCGGCACGTCGTAGCTGCGCCGCCAGATCTTCACCTGCTCCTCGCCGTACTTCGCCGCGGTCTCGGCCTTGTTCAGGCCGGTGAGGCCGCCGTAGTGACGCTCGTTGAGGCGCCAGTCGGTGACCACCGGCAGCCACATCAGGCCCATCTCGTCCTGCACGCCCCACAGCGTGCGCACGGCCCGCTTGAGCACCGAGGTGTGCGCTACGTCGAAGCTGTAGCCGCCTTCGGTCAGCAGGCGGCCCGCTTCGCGCGCCTCCGCCCTGCCCTGCTCGGTGAGGTCGACGTCGGCCCAGCCGCTGAAGCGGTTGTCGAGGTTCCACTGCGATTGGCCGTGGCGGATCAGGACGAGCTTGTGCATGGGTGCGCTCAGCAAACGGGATGAACCGCGAATGGTGCAGTGCGGCTCCGGCAGCGTCAAATCCGCACCCTGCCACAGGTCATGGCAAACCTTTGCCGCGGCGGCGGCATCCTAGAGACTCCCACCGACCACGGAGCCTGCCATGCACCGCATCTCGACCATTCTTCTCCTGTGCACGTTCGCCTTGCTGCCTGCCCTGGCAGTGGCCCGCGACGGCGACATCGACAAGGTCAACGGCGCGGTACGCGTCGAGGCGGGCCAACAGGCCGGCGACGTCAGCTCGGTCAACGGCGCGGTCCATGTCGGCGATGGCGCCACCGTGCGCAAGGCCGGCACGGTCAACGGCGCGGTGGAGCTCGGCGACCGCGCCCAGGCCACCGCGGTGGACACCGTCAACGGCTCGATCACGCTGGGCGAAGCCAGCAAGGTCAGTGGTGACGTCAGCGCGGTCAACGGCAGCATCCGCCTGGCGCGCGGCGCCGAGGTCGGCGGCAAGCTGGGCAACGTCAACGGCGCCATCGTGCTGGATGCCGCCCACGTCGCCGGCGGTCTGGCCACGGTGAGCGGCGACATCAGCGTGGGCGAAAACTCGCGCGTCGAAGGCGGCATCCTGATCGACAAGCAGAACGGCTGGTTCAACTTCAACAGCCGCAAGCCGGTGGTGGTGATCGGCCCGCACGCCGTGGTGCAGGGCACGCTGGAGTTCCGCCGCGAGGTGGAACTGAAAGTCAGCGACAGCGCGCAGATCGGCCCGGTGAAGGGTGCCACGGTGGAGAAGTTCAGCGGGGCCACGCCGTAGGTCAGATCGTAGGGCGGGCAATGCCCGCCGCGGTCGCGACATGCTAACGGGCATCGGCGGGCGGTGCCCGCCCTACGCGCGGCTGCGTCAGACCCAGTCGCGCGGCTTCAGGTAGTCGGCGAGCTTCGCCTCGGCGGAGCCGGCTTCCGGCTGGTACGCATACTCGAAGCGCACGCGCGGCGGCAGGCTCATCAGGATCGATTCGGTGCGGCCGCCGGACTGCAGGCCGAACAAGGTGCCGCGGTCGTAGACCAGGTTGAACTCCACGTAGCGACCGCGCCGGTACAGCTGGAACTCGCGCTCGCGCTCGCCGTACGGCGTGGCCTTGCGCCGTTCGACGATCGGCAGATAGGCATCGAGGAAACCCTGGCCGACGTCACGGGTGAACGCGAAGCAGCGCTCGAAGCCGCCCTCGTTCATGTCGTCGTAGAACAGCCCGCCCACGCCGCGCGTTTCGTCGCGGTGCTTCAGGTAGAAGTACTCGTCGCACCATTGCTTGTAGCGCGGATACACGTCCGGGCCATACGGTTCGCACAGGTCGCGCGCCACGGTATGCCAATGGCGCACGTCCTCGTCCACCGGGTAGAACGGGGTGAGGTCGAAGCCGCCGCCGAACCACCACACCGGCTCCACGCCTTCCTTGCTGGCCTCGAAGTAGCGCACGTTGGCATGCGTGGTCGGCACGTGCGGGTTCTTCGGATGCAGCACCAGCGACACGCCGGTGGCGATGAAGCTGCCGCCGGCCAGCTCGGGCCGGTGCGCGGTGGCGCTGGGTGGCAGCTGATGCCCATGCACGCGCGAGAAATTCACCCCGGCCTGCTCGAACACCGCGCCATCGCGCAGCACGCGGGTGCGCCCGCCACCGCCCGCCGCGCGGGTCCACGCATCCTCGACGAAGCGTGCGCCGCCGTCGGCCTGCTCGATCGCCGCGCAGATGCGGTCCTGCAGTTCGCGCAGGAAGGTTTCGGCAAGGTCGGCTTGTGCACTCATCGTCTGGCCCGAAAGATTCGATGGCGCCAAGCTTAGCAAGCAGCCGTGCGCGACCGGCTGCGGTGCAGCGCCGCGCCGGCCTGATCCGGCACAATTCAACTGATGCGTGCGGCCATGCGCGCGTGCCCGATCAACCGCGCCCAGCGCATGCCGATGTCGATCCACATCAGGTAGCCCGCTTCCAGCACGAGCCGGCCGAGGTAGCGCGCATGCCGCGGCAGCGTCGGTTCCGCCGCCACGGCAATGCTGTCGAAGCCGAGCCGCTGCGCCAGCAGCAGACAGCGCGCAAGGTGGTAGCGGCTGGTCACCAGCGCCACCGGCGGCAGGTGGCCTCGTTCCAGCAGCAGCCGGCGCGCATGGCGCAGGTTCTCCAGCGAGTCGATCGAATCCTGTTCGAGCTCCACGCGCACGTCGCCGGTCAGCTCGTGCTGGCGCAACCAGGCCTCGCCGGCAGCGGCCTCGCTCAGCTCGCTGCCGCTGCAACCGCCGAGCAGCAGCAGATGATCGGTCTGTTGCTGCCGTGCCAGGACCAGCGCGCGCTGCAGGCGCTGCCGGTAATCATGGCCGGGCGCGTCATGTTCCAGCCGGCGGCCGAACACCAGCACGGTCATCCGTCGCGGCGGCGACAGCGGGCTGCGCGTGGCGATGCGCCATACATGGACCAGATAGCCGAGCCAGACCAGGCCGGCACTGAGCACCACGACCAGCCCGGTGACCACTGCCGCATGCAGCACGTCGGCGTCGCGCAGGTATTTCGAGGGTTTTCGCGGGGCGGACACGCCAAGGCATCGTCGGTGCGGGAGACGCGACAGCTTAACGGTGTACGACGTTCGCGGCATCTTCATGCCGTGCTGGCCACGATCGGACTCCGCCGATGGTCGCAGGCTAGGCAAGCTGCAGGGCGACCGCTAGGCTTTCGCGATGCCTCATGTGATGACACCTCTCGCGGTCACCGCGCACACCGCCACGTCGGCACTCGGCCACGGGCTCGACGCCCAGCTCGACGCGTTGCGCGGCGAGCGCAGCGGCCTGCGTCCGAACGATTTCAGCAGTGCGCCGCTGACATGCTGGATCGGCCGCGTCGATGGCCTGGAAACCGCCGCGCTGCCCGCCGCGCTCGCGTCATGGGATTGCCGCAACAACCGGCTGGCCTGGCTCGGCCTGAATCAGGACGGCTTCCTCGACCGCGTGCGCGCCGCGCGCGCGCGCTACGGCGCCGGCCGCGTCGCCTTGCTGCTGGGCACCTCCACCGCCAGCATCGGCGCCACCGAGGAGGCGTATCGGCGGCTCGACGCCGACGGCGGTTTTCCCGACGACATGCTGCGCCCGGCGATCCACGCGCCGCATTCGCTGGCCGCCTTCGTGGCCGCGGCGCTGGCACTGGAAGGGCCGTGCCTGACCGTCTCCACCGCCTGCTCGTCCAGCGCCAAGGTGTTCGCCAGCGCCGAACGGATGCTGCGGCTGGGCCTGATCGACGCGGCCGTGGTCGGCGGCGTGGATACCTTGTGCGACAGCGTGCTGTTCGGCTTCAACGCGCTGGAACTGGTCTCGCCCGAACCGTGCCGCCCGTTCGACGCGGCGCGCAACGGCATCTCGATCGGCGAGGCGGCCGGCTTCGCGCTGCTGGAGCGCATCGACGCCGCGCCAGACGCGCCGCGCCTGCTCGGCTACGGCGAGGCCAGCGACGCGCACCACATGTCCACGCCGCACCCGCAAGGCCTCGGCGCGGAGCTGGCGCTGCACGACGCGCTCGCGCGCGCCAGACTCGCTCCCGCGCAGGTCGGCTACATCAACCTGCACGGCACCGCCAGCCACAAGAACGACGAAGTGGAAGCGGCGCTGGTCGCGCGCGCGTTCCCGGCCACCACGCGGGCCAGCTCGACCAAAGGTTTCACCGGCCACACGCTGGGTGCCGCGGGCATCGTCGAGGCGACCATGGCGCTGCAGGCGATCGAACACGGCCTGGTGCCCGGCAACCTCGGCGGCGACACGCCCGACCCGGCCTGCGGCGCGCAGTTCGCCTGGCGCAACGAGGAGCGGCACATCGACGTGGCGCTCAGCAACTCGTTCGGCTTCGGTGGCAACAACGCCTGCCTGGCCTTCGCCCGCGCGGGGTTCGCCGCATGAGCGGTTTGCGCGTGCACGTCGAGGGCATCGGCCTGTGGTCGCCGCAGCTGGCCGACTTCGCCGCCTTGCGCAGCCTGCTCGGCGGGCAGACGCCCGCACCGCCGCCGGCGCGCCCCGCCGCGGCCACGCTGCCGCCGAACGAACGCCGGCGCGCACCGGACAGCGTGCTGCTGGCGATCGAGGTGGCCGGCCAGGCGGTCGCGATGAGCGGCCGCGACGCGGCCACGCTGGCGTGCGTGTTCACCTCCTCGCACGGCGACCAGCCGATCACCGATTACATGTGCGCCACGCTGGCGCGCGCACCGGCCGAGCTGTCGCCGATTCGCTTCCACAACTCGGTGCACAACGCCGCCGTCGGCTACTGGACCATCGCCACCGGCTGCCACGCGCCGTCCACCGCGATCGCCGCGCAGGCGGCCAGCTTCGGCGCCGGCCTGCTCGAAGCGGCCAGCCAGGTGCTGGCCGATCAGCGGCCGGTGCTGCTGGTATGCAGTGACGGCGCCGGCAGCGGGCCGCTGGGCGAAGTCACCGGCTGCATCCAGCCGTTCGGTTGCGCGCTGGTATTGGCGCCCGCGGCGGGCGCGGCCACGCTGGCCCGGCTCGACCTGCAGCTGGCCCCGGCGCAGCCCGACGATGCCCTGCCCGAGCCACTGGCCAGCTGGCGCCGGAGCAATCCATCGGCCAGCAGCCTCGCCCTGCTCGCCTTGCTGGCCGGTGATGCGGGATCATGCCGGCTGGCTGCCGCCCCCGCGCTGGGATTGCAGATCGCCATGGAGAAGGTCGCGTGAACACATCCGCCGCACGCTGGTGCGTATTGATTCCCTGCCTCAACGAAGAGGCGGCGATCCGCGCCGTGATCGAATCCGTACTCGCGTTGAACGTGCCGGTGATCGTGATCGACGACGGCTCGGACGACCGCACGCCGGAGATCGTCGCCAGCCTGCCGGTGACGCTGCTGCGCCACGAGCGACGCTGCGGCAAGGGCGAGGCGCTGCGCCAGGGCTTTCGCGAGGCGCTGCGCCGCGGCTACGACGCCGTGCTGACGATGGACGGCGACGGCCAGCATCTGGCCAGCGACATCCCGCGCATCGTCGCCGCCGCCGCGCGTTATCCACAACACATCGTGATCGGCGCGCGGCTGCTGGACAAGGCGCAACAACCGAAAGGCCGCCGCCGCGCCAACGCGGTCGCCGACTGGGGCATCTCGTGGGCCTGTGCCCAGCCGGTGGCAGACACCCAGAGCGGCCAGCGCTGGTATCCGCGCGAAGCGATGGAACTGGTCGAGCTGACCGCGGAAAACTTCGTGTTCGAGGCCGCCATCCTGATCGCCGCCTCGCGCGAGAAGAAACTCGGCATCGTCTCGGTGCCGATCGCCTCGCGCTACCACGGCGCGTTCCGCCCCAGCCACCTGAAACCGGTGCGCGACGTCACCCGCATCACCACCTACACGATCGGCCGGGTGATCCACTACGGCGACATCATCGCCAGCTATCGGCGCTCGCGGGCGCGCCCGCAGGTGGTCGAAGCCGCGCTGCCGGCGGCGTAGAGCTCAGTCCGGCAGCAACGCCTGACCGAGCTGGCGCAAGGCATCGGGGTTGAGCAGTTCCAGTTCGCGACCCTCGATGCGGATCAGGTTCTGGCTGCGGAAGCGGCTCAGCACGCGGCTCACCGTTTCGGCGGCCAGGCGCAGGTAGTTGGCGATGTCGCCGCGCGACATGCTGAGGTGGAAGCGCGTGGCGGAGAAACCGCGCGCGGCATAGCGTCCGGCGAGATCCATCAGGAACGCCGCCATGCGCTCGTCCGCGCTGTGGTCGCCGGCCAGCAGGCTGGCGCTGCCCAGTTCCTTGCTCAACAGGCGAAACAGGTGCTTCTGCACCGCCGGGATGCGCGAGGCCAGCGCGCTCATCGCGGGGAAGGAGAAACGGCAGAAGAACGAGGTATCCAGCGCCACCGCGTCGCACGGGAAATGCTCGGGGTAGATCGCGTTGAGGCCGATCACCTCGCCGGGCAGGTAGAAACCCAGCACCTGCTCGCGGCCCTCCTTGTCCACCATGCGGGTTTTGACCGTGCCGCTGCGCACCGCGAAGATCGCGCGGAACGGATCGCCGGTGCGGAAGATGTGCTCGCCGGCACGGAACGGCCCGACATGCTCGACCAGGCATTGCAACTGCGCCAGCTCGGGCTTGTTGTAGCCCGCAGCGATGCAGGCACTGGAGAACGCACAGGTACCGCAGAAGTGCGCCTCGTCGCCGTCGTCGGCAATCGGATTGGGCGGCTCGGGCAGGCGCCCTGCCGGGTGCTTGGAATCCATGATGCGATCGGGTTGCCTGGTCGGAGCTGCGTGGATCAGATCACGCGCGAATAGCGCGCCGCCTGTGCCTTGTCGTCGAGATAGGCGTCAAAGCACATGGCGATGATACGCAACAGCAGACGGCCCCGCGAGGTCACCCGCACCTCGCGCGCGTCATCTTCCACCAAACCGTCGGCCACCAGCGGCGCGAGGCGTTCGCGCGCGCGCACGAAATATTCGTCGAACAGCAGCCGATGGCGCGCACCGAACTGCTGCTTGTCGACCACCCCGTGGCACATCAGCTCGCCGATCAGCTCGCGCCGGATCAGGTCGTCCTCGTCCAGCTCCAGCCCGCGCGCCACCGGCAACCGGCCAGCGTCCAGCGCCCCGTAATAGCCCATCAGGTCGCGCGCGTTCTGGCTGTAGCTGTCGCCGATGCGGCCGATCGCGCTGACGCCCAGCCCCACGATGTCGCAGTGGCCGTGGGTCGAATAGCCCTGGAAATTGCGTTGCAGCGTGCCGGCGCGCTGCGCCAGCACCAGTTCGTCGGTGGCCTTGGCGAAATGGTCCATGCCGACATAGACGTAACCCGCCGCCGACAACTGCGCCACCGCGCGGCCGAACAGGGCCAGCCGCGTGGCGGCGTCGGGCAGGTCGGCTGCGGCGATTTGCCGCTGCGCCTTGAACATCTCCGGCAGGTGCGCGTAGCCGTAGACGGCCACGCGATCCGGGTCGAGCGACACCACCTGCTCCAGCGTGCGGCTGAAGCCCTCGACGGTCTGCAGCGGCAGGCCGTAGATCAGATCCACGCTGGTCGAGCGGAACCACGACTTGCGCGCCGCCTCGAGCACCTCGCGGGTTTGCTCGAAACTCTGGATGCGGTTGACTGCTTCCTGCACCGCCGGGTCGAAATCCTGGATGCCCACCGACATGCGGTTGAAACCCAGCTCGCCCAGGCCGTGCACATAGGCACCGTCGGCGAAGCGCGGGTCGATCTCGATGCCGAATTCGCGATCCGCCGCGCGGCTGAAGCTGAAATGCCGCGCCAGCGATTCCAGCAGTTCGCCCATCTGGCGGATGTCGAGGAAGTTGGGCGTGCCGCCGCCGAAGTGCAGCTGGCGCACCGGACGGTCGCGGTCGAACAACGGCGCGATCAGCTCGATCTCGCGGTACAGCCGTTCGAGGTAGCGATCGGCCTGACTGTGGTCGCGCGTGATGATGCGGTTGCAGCCGCAGTAGAAGCACGGGCTCATGCAGAACGGCACGTGCACGTACAGCGAGAGCGGGCGCGGGATCGGCTCCTCGTTGGACGCCCGGATCACGCCGCGCAGCACGGTTTCGTCGAATTCGGTCTTGAACTGCGGCGCCGTCGGATAGCTGGTGTAACGCGGACCGGCCACGTCGTAACGGGCAATCAGCGCAGGGTCGAAGTCGGGAGGTTCGATGGGAGTGGCCATGGGGACGAGTCTGTCCACCCCCCTGCCCGTCCGCCTTGATCCGGATCAACCCGCCGGAAGTCGCGTCAACCTGCCGCAGCGTCTTTGATGCAGGGAATGGAGAATAGGGAATCGGGAATCGGGGAAACACGCACGCCGAGGTGCTCCCGCTGGCGAAAGGCTTCACCCGCAGGCATCGCCCGTCCTCGGTGAAGCGCTTGGCTCGCGCGGCGTGTCGACGGGCATGATGCTCTATTCCCTATTCCCTATTCCCTATTCCCTATTCCCTATTCCCTATTCCCTATTCCCTATTCCCTATTCCCCATTCCCGGCCTTTCAGCGCTTGAGCGGTTCGACCTGCTGCTCGATGGAGCCGAAGATCGAGGCGCCGGCGGCGTCGGTGACGTCGATCTTCAGGCGGTCGCCGAACTTGAGGAACGGCGTGGACGGCTTGCCATCGCGCAGCGTTTCCACGGTGCGCTGCTCGGCCAGGCAGGAGGCGCCCTTGCCGGTGTCCTGGTTGGCGATGGTGCCGGAGCCGACGATGGTGCCGGCGGTGAGCGGACGCGTTTTCGCCACGTGGGCCACCAGCTCGGCGAAGGAGAACTGCATGTCCACGCCGCACTCCGCCTCGCCGAACCAGGCGCCGTTGAGCCAGGTGCGCATCGGCAGGTGCAGCTTGTCACCCTGCCAGGCGTCGCCCAGTTCGTCGGGCGTCACCAGCACCGGCGACAGCGCGGAGCGCGGCTTGGACTGCAGGAAGCCGAAGCCCTTGGCCAGCTCGCCCGGAATCAGTCCGCGCAGGCTGACGTCGTTGACCAGGCCCACCAGCTGGATGTGTCCGGACGCCTGCGTCGGCGTCGCCGCCATCGGCACGTCGTCGGTGACCACGATCACCTCGGCTTCCAGGTCGATGCCGTAATCCTCGCTGGGTACGACGACCGGATCGCGCGGCCCGAGGAAGCCGGCGCTGGTGGCCTGGTACATCAGCGGGTCGGTGTAGAACGAGGCCGGCACCTCGGCGCCGCGCGCCTTGCGCACGCGCTCCACGTGCGGCAGGTAGGCCGAGCCGTCGACGAACTCGTAGGCGCGCGGCAGCGGCGAGGCCAGCGCGTGGACGTCCAGCGCAAAGGCGCCAGCGGCATGTCCGGCATTCAACTCTTCGGACAGCGCATTGAGCCGCGGCGCCGCGTTCGACCAGTCGTCCAGCGCCGCCTGCAGCGTCGGCGCGATGGCGTCGGCCCTCACCGCGCGGGAGAGGTCGCGGCTGACCACGATCAGCGTGCCGTCGCGGCCGCCTTCCTTGAGAGATCCGAGTTTCATCGTGTCGCCTTGTATGTGCTTCGTGGATGGATGGCCGTCACGGCGCGAAGTGCTTCGCGATGCCCTGCCAGCAGGCGTAATAGTTCTGCTGCAACTGCGGCGCGTCCAGCGCCTGCTGCGTGGGCCGGATCACCTTGCGCGTCTCGAACATGAAGGCCATGGTGGCGGTGATGACGTCAGGCTTGGACAGGTCGGCAGTCGAAGCCTTTTCGAACGTCGCCGCATCCGGGCCGTGCGCGCTCATGCAGTTGTGCAGCGAGGCGCCGCCGGGCACGAAGCCCTCGGCCTTGGCGTCGTACACGCCGGTGATCAGGCCCATGAACTCGCTGGCCACGTTGCGGTGGAACCACGGCGGCCGGAACGTGTGCTGCGCGACCAGCCAGCGCGGCGGGAAGATCGCGAAATCCACGTTTGCCGTGCCGGCGGTGTCGCTGGGCGAGGTCAGCACGGTGAAGATCGACGGATCGGGATGGTCGACGCTGATCGAGCCGATCGTGTTGAAACGGCGCAGGTCGTACTTGTACGGCGCGTAATTGCCGTGCCAGCCGACCACGTCCAGCGGCGAATGGCCGATCTTCGCCGACCACAACGCACCCTGGAATTTCGCCACCAGTTCGAACGCGCCCTCGACGTCCTCGTACGCTGCCACCGGGGTGAGGAAGTCGCGCGCGTTGGCCAGGCAATTGGAGCCGATCGGGCCGAGATCCGGCAGGCGCAGCAGCGCGCCGAAGTTCTCGCAGACGTAACCGCGCGCCTCGCCATCGAGCAGGTCCACGCGGAAGCGCACGCCACGCGGAACCACCGCGATCTCCTGCGGCTCCAGCTCGATCACGCCCAGCTCGGTGGCCAGCCGCAGCCGACCCTGTTGCGGCACGATCAGCAGCTCACCGTCGGCGTCGTGGAAGAACCGCCCCTGCATCGAGCGATTGGCCGCATACAGATGGATGCCGATGCCCGCCTGCTCCGCCGGCCCGCCATTGCCGGCCAGGGTGACCAGGCCGTCGATGAAATCCGTCGGCTGCGCCGGCAGCGGCAGCGGATCCCAGCGCAACTGGTTCGGCGTGGCCGGCGCCTCGTCGAAACGGTTGTGGAAGGTGGCATGCGCCAGCGGCTGGAACGGCTGATGCACCGCCGCCGGGCGGATGCGATACAACCAGCTGCGCCGGTTGCTGTGGCGCGGCGCGGTGAATGCGGTGCCGGAGAGCTGTTCGGCGTAGAGGCCGTGGGCCACGCGCTGCGGCGAGTTCTGGCCGACGGGCAGCACACCCTTGATCGCCTCGCTGGCGAATTCGTTGGCGAAGCCGGATTGGTAGCCTGGTGACAGGTTCACTGCGGGTGCTCCGAATTTCGTGTTCAAGGTAGCCATGCCCTTCGACTTCGCCTGTCCTGAGCTTGTCGAAGGGCTCAGGGTGATCGGTTCTCACCGTACCGTTCGCGCTGAGCGTAGCTTGCGCAGCAAGCGGAGTCGAAGCGACTCAGGGCGAGCGTTGATGCCGGTGCTTGCCCTTGGCCAAGCCGCCAATCTTTTTCCAATCGCCTGCCATGTACGTCAGCTTCTTCGCACGACTCCAGCCTTTCAGTTTGCGCTCCATGACCAGGGCTTCGTAACGCGTTTCAAAACCTTCCGTGTGGAGCAATTTCAGTGGGCGCCGGCTTGAGGTGTGGACGCTGCCCTTGCCTTCGTCATGCTGCGCCAGTCGTTTGCTCGGATCGTCGGTATGACCGATGTAGAAACTGCCGTCGGCGCATTCGAGGATGTACAGGGTGAATTCCATTTCGCTGGCTTCCTTGCCGTCTGGTCGCTTGCGTGCCCTTCGACTTCGCCGCTGCGCGGCTACGCTCAGGGTGATCGGTTCAGACAATCCGCTCGCCCTGAGCGTAGGCCCGAAGGGCCGAAGTCGAAGGGTCGCCCGAGTCCGGGACTACAGAACCCCGCGCTTCATCTGGTCCCGTTCGATACTCTCGAACAGCGCCTGGAAATTTCCCTCGCCGAAACCTTCGTTGCCCTTGCGCTGGATGATCTCGAAGAAGATCGGGCCGATGCAGTTCTGGGTGAAGATCTGCAGCAGCAGGCGCTTCTTCGTTTCCTTGTCGGCGTCGATCAGGATCTTGTTCTTCGCCAGCCGCGGCACGTCCTCGCCGTGCCCGGGGATGCGCTCGTCGATCACCTCGAAATAGGTGTCGGGGGTGTCGAGGAATTCCACGCCGGCCGCGCGCATCTTCTCCACCGTGGCGTAGATGTCGTCGGTGAAGCAGGCGATGTGCTGGATGCCTTCGCCGTGGTAGGCGTCGAGGTATTCGTTGATCTGGCTCTTCGGGTCGTTCGACTCGTTCAGCGGGATGCGCACGACGCCGTCCGGCGCGGTCATCGCCTTGGAGACCAGGCCGGTCTTGGCGCCCTTGATGTCGAAGTAGCGGATCTCGCGGAAGTTGAACAGCTTCTCGTAGTAGTCCGACCACTTCTGCATGTTGCCGAAGTACAGGTTGTGGGTGAGATGGTCGATGAAGGTGAGGCCGAACCCGGTCGGGTTCTGCTCCGCCCCCGCGATCGCCACGTAGTCGGCGTCGTAGATGCTGCCGAGGTTGCCGTAACGGTCGACCAGGTACAGCATGCAGTCGCCGATGCCCTTGATGACCGCCGCGTTGACCGCCTTGCTGGCTTCCTTGTGGCCGACCTGCTCGCCGCCGTTGTCGAGCACCGCCTGCAGCACCTGCGCGCCGGGCTTGCGGAAGCGGATGCCGAAACCGCAAGCGCTGGGGCCGTGGGCCTTGGCGAAATCCGCGGCGAAGGAATCGGGGTCCTCGTTGACCAGGAAGTTCACGCCGTTCTGCCGGTAGACGGTGATTGGCCGCGACTTGTGTTTCAGCACTGCCGCGAAGCCCATCCGCTTGAACAGTTCGTGCAGCTCCCCGGCACGACCGGCGGGCGCGGCGAACTCGACGAATTCGAAGCCGTCGATCCCCATCGGGTTGTCGAAGGTGCTGACCTGCATGCCAAGGTTGGGCTGGGCGTTCATGGCGCTCTCCTGATTGTCGGTGCACGATGGCCGCCCACGAGCGTGCCATCACCACTGGTAATCCTTCGTTATAGTTACAAATGAAACCAATTGCAAGGAACCCGTCCATGTCCCTCCGCCACAAGAGCACGCCGGCCCGCGCCGAGCACGCCCCGTTGCAACTGGAGCACTTCCTGCCCTACCGGCTGTCGATCCTGTCCAACACGATCAGCCAGACGATCGCCGACGACTACCAGAGCCGCCACGATCTCTCGGTGACGGAATGGAGGGTGATGGCGGTGCTGGCCCGCTTCGAAGGGCTGTCCGCGCGCGAGGTGGCCGAGCGCACGGCGATGGACAAGGTGGCGGTGAGCCGCGCGCTGGCGCGCCTGGTCGCCGCGGGCCGGGTGGATCGCACGGTGCACGACAACGACAAGCGCCGCTCGGTGCTCAAGCTCAGCGCCGCCGGCTGGGCCATCCACGACGACGTCGCCCCGATGGCCCGCGCCCGCGAACGTGAAGTGCTGGCCAAACTCGATGCCGAGGAGCGCCAGTGGCTGGAGCGGATACTGGACAAGCTGCTGGCCTGAAGGCCGAGAATGGGGAATAGGGAATCGGGAATGGGAGAGCACAGCGCCGCGGCGTGAGCTTTGACGATTCTCCATTCCCTATTCCCCATTCCCGGCCTCAACGCACCCCGTGCATCAACCGGTTCACCAGCGGCGCGATGGCGAGCAGCAGCGCGCCGGCGCCGAGCAGCAGCCAGAAGCTGAAGGTGAAGCCGTCGAGTGCGGCGCTGGCGGTGAGGCCGTGGGTGCCGGTGATGCGGCTGGCGAACAGGCCGGACAGGTTGCCGCCCACCGCCAGTGACAGGAACCAGCCGCCCATCGCGAAGCCCACCAGCTTCGGCGGCGCCAGCTTGGTCACCATCGACAGGCCGATCGGCGACAGGCACAGCTCGCCCAGGGTCTGCATCACGTAGCACAGCACCAGCGGCCAGAACGGGATCAGCCCGTCGGTGCCCAGCAACTGTCCCAGTGCGTACACCAGCACCAGGAAACCCAGCGCGTTGAAGACCAGGCCGAAGCCGAACTTGCGCGGGATCGAGGGCTCGCGCCGACGCCTGTCCAGCCACGCCCACACCGCCGCCACCAGCGGCGCGAACACGATGATGGCCAGCGGGCTCACCGACTGGAACCAGCCCACCGGGAAGGTCCAGCCGCCGAACAGCCGGCGATCCACCAGGTTCTCGGCGAGGAAATTGAAGGTGGTGCCGAGCTGGTAGTAGAACATCCAGAACAGCACGTTGAAGGCGAAGATGATCAGCATCGCGATCACCCGCCGGGTCTGCACCCGGCCGTGCCGCGCCGCCTCCGTCAGCAGCATCGCCGCCACCACCACGAACAGCGCACCCAGCACCCATTGCAGGCCGCGCGCGCCGATGCCCGAGAGCAGCCAGTACATCACCGGCACCGCGGCGAGCGCGCCGGCCGCCACCCACAGCACGCGCCAGCGGCTTTCCGCGCCGTTCGCAGGCCGGCCCACGCCCTTGAGCTGGCGCCGGCCGAACCAGAACCACAGCAGGCTCAGCAGCATGCCCACGCCGGCGGTGATGAACACCAGCCGGTAATTCTGCTCCAGCGGGGTGGCGGTGAACTGCGCGGCCATCCAGCCGGTAAGCAGCGGCGCAATCAGCGCGCCCGCATTGATGCCCATGTAGAACAGGGTGAAGCCGCGGTCGCGGCGCGGGTCGTCGCGGCCGTAGAGCTGGCCCACCATCGAGGAGATGTTCGGCTTGAACAGGCCGTCGCCGACGATCACCAGCGCCAGCCCGAGCAGCAGCATCACGCGGTCGGGCAGCGCCAGCACGAACAGTCCCGCCGCCATCACCGCCGCACCGAGCAGGATCGTGCGCTGATAGCCGATCAACTTGTCCGCCACCCAGCCGCCGAAGATGCCGGTGCCATAGATCAGTGCGGTGTACGAACCGAAGATCGCGCTGGCCCAGGCCTGGCCCGAACTGTCGCCGTGGTAGAACTCGGCCACGATGTACAACGCCAGCGCCCAGCTCACGCTGTAGAAGGCGAAGCGCTCCCAGAACTCGGTCATGAACAGCATCCACAGCGGTCGCGGATGCCCGAGCAATGGCGGGAAATCAGGCGTCGGGACGACGTCGACGGTACCGGTCTGGCTCATGCAAGTCCTTCATCGGCATGCGTGAGGCAGCCGCAAGCGCCCAGATGTAACCGGGCGCCAAGCGTCGCGTCAATGGTTGAGAGTCAGGGAGTGGGGAATCGGGAATCGGGAATCGGAAGAGCGGGACGAGGCTTCGCGTTGCCGCTTTGACCATTCCCTATTCCCTACTCCCTATTCCCTGCCTTCACCTAACCCCGTGCATCAGCTTGTTGATCAGCGGCGCGAGCAGGAACAGCAGCACGCCGCCGCCGAGCAGGATCCAGAAGCCGGAGGTGTAGCCGGAGAGGGCCGAGTCCACGGTCATGCCGGACTCGCCGCTGACGTGGGCGGCGAACAGGCCGGCCAGGTTGTTGCCGATCGCGGTGGACAGGAACCAGCCGCCCATGCCCAGCCCGACCAGCCGCACCGGCGCCAACTTGGTCACCATCGACAGGCCGATCGGCGACAGGCACAACTCGCCGGCGGTCTGCAGCACGTAGCACAGCACCAGCGTCCACAGCGGAATCATGCCGTTGTCGCCGACCAGGCTGGACAAGGCATACATCAGCACCGCGAAACCCAGCGCGTTGCCGATCAGGCCCAGGCCGAACTTGCGCGGGATCGACGGCTCGATGCGCCGCTTGTCCAGCCAGCCCCAGGCCAGTGCGATCAGCGGCGCCAGCAGCACGATCGCCACCGGGTTGACCGACTGGAACCAGCCGATCGGGAACATCCAGCCGCCCAGGTCGCGATCCACGATGTGCTGCGCCAGGAAGTTGAACGAGCTGCCGGCCTGTTCGAAGAACATCCAGAACAGCACGTTGAAGGTGAAGATGATCAGCATCGCGATCACCCGCTGGATCTGCACGCGGCCGGTGCGGATCGCCTCGATCACCAGCATCACGCCCACGCCCAGGAACAGCGCGGTAAGCAGCCACTGCAGCACCACCGCGCCGGCGCGATCCATCAGCAGGTACACCAGCGGGATCGCCACCAGCACGCCAATCGCCACGTACACCACGCGCATCGGGTTGGCCATCTCCGGGGAGGGCCGGCCGACCGGACCGAGCTGGCGCCGGCCGAACCAGAACCACACCAGGCTGATCAGCATGCCCACGCCGGAGGCGGCGAACACCACGTTGTAGCTGTGGTGCCCGGGCGTGCCGAACACCTTGTTGGCCAGGATGCTGGTCAGCACCGGCGCAATCAGCGCACCGGCGTTGATGCCCATGTAGAACAGCGTGAAGCCGCGGTCGCGGCGCGAGTCGCCCGGCGCGTAGAGCTGGCCGACCATCGAGGAGATGTTCGGCTTGAACAGGCCGTTGCCGACGATGATCGTGGCCAGGCCCAGCATGAACACCTCGTGGCTGGGCAGCATGATCATGAACAGGCCGGCCGCCATCACCACCGCGCCGAGCAGGATCGAGCGCTGGTAGCCGAGGATCTTGTCGGCCACGTAGCCGCCGAACACCGCGGTGGCGTAGACCAGCGCCAGGTACGCGCCGTAGGTGCGGCTGGCATCCGCCTGGCCGGCGTCGTTGCCGTCCCAGAACTGCGCCACGATGTAGAGCGTGAGCGCCCAGCGCATGCCGTAGAACGCGAAGCGCTCCCAGAACTCCGACATGAACAGCATCCACAGCGGTCGCGGGTGGCCAAGCAGTTGCGGGTATTCCGGCAGCGGCGCGGCCGTGGAGTTGCTCGTCGTCATGGGGTTTCCGTGAGAGTGATGCGCCAGCTGCGGCCGGCGTGATCGCAAGATATTGCGTCGAAGATGTAACCGGCCCACGGCGCGCCGTCAACCCGCGGCACGCCGGCGCACCGTCGCCACCGCCATGCTTCGTCGCGCGACGAAACCTCCCCGCGGCCGCCGACTTACACTGCGGGCATGCGCAAAACCGTCTGGCCCGAACACCTGTTCAAACCCGCCGCCGCACTGGCCGAACCCAGCCGCGCCGCGATGCTCGCAGCCCTGCTGGATGGCGTCGCCCTGCCTGCCGGCGAGCTGGCCCAACTGGCCGGCATCAGTGCCGCCACTGCCAGCGCGCACCTGGCGCGACTGGTCGCCGAGGGCTTCGTCGCGGTCGAGCCGCAGGGCCGCCACCGCTACTACCGATTGGCCAATGCCGACGTGGCCGCCGCCCTGGAGGCGATGGCCAGCCTGATGCCACGACCGCCACCGCGCCAGCGACCGGGCGATCCGTCGCTGTGGCGTGCGCGGTTGTGCTACCACCATCTGGCCGGCCAGCTCGGCGTGCTGTTGCGCGAATCGCTGCTGCAACGCGGCTGGCTGCAACTCGATGGCGACGGTTGCGGCCTCAGCCGGGCAGGACGCGACGCGCTGCAGCGGCTCGACCTGCTGGCCGCCGACAGCCCGGCCACCTTGCGCGGCCGGCTATGCCTGGACTGGACCGAACGCCGCCATCACGTCGGCGGTACGCTGGGACGCGATCTGGCGCACGGCATGATCGATCGGGTCGGCTGGCTGCGCCGGCGGCCGAGCAGCCGCGCACTGACACCTACCCCGCTGGGCGCGGCGGCGCTGGCGCGCGAGTTCGGCATCGACGCCGACGCGCTCGACGCCGTTTCCGGCTGAGCGAGTCGCCGTCGTCAGACGCCGAGTTCGGTGCGCACGTCGAGCAACTCGGGGAAAAACTCCAGGTCCAGTGCCTTCTTCAGGAAACTCACCCCGGACGAGCCGCCGGTGCCGCGGCGATGGCCGATGATGCGCTCCACCGTCTTCATGTGGCGGAAGCGCCACAGCTGGAAGCTCTCCTCCACGTCCACCAGTTGCTCGCACAGGTGGTACTCCGGCCAGAAATCCGCACGGCCCTCGTAGATGCGCTTGAGTACCGGCAGCAGGCCCGCGTTGCGGCGGTAGGGCTGGGTCCAGTCGCGATCGAGCAGCTCGGCCGGCACCGCATGGCCGCGGCGCGACAGGTAGCGCAGGAACTCGTCGTACAGGCTGGGTGCCTCCAGCACCGCACGCAATCCGGCCTGCGCGACCGGGTCATGCGCGAACACCTTGAGCATCGCGGCATTCTTGTTGCCCAAGGTGAACTCGATCTTGCGGTACTGCAGCGACTGGAAACCCGACGATGGCCCCAGCACGCCGCGGAACTCCAGGTATTCCGACGGAGTGAGCGTCTCCAGCACCGCCCATTGCTCGAACAGTTGGCGCTGCACCTGCTTCACCCGCGCCAGGATCTTCAGGCAGGCATCGACATCATCGCGCTGCAGGTGCGCCACCGCGGCGGTGAGCTCGTGCAGCATCAGCTTCATCCACAGCTCGGCCACGTGGTGCTGCACGATGAACAGCATCTCGTCGTGATGCGGCGGATTGCTCAGCGGCTGCTGCGCCGACAGCAAGGTGTCCAGCTGCAGGTAGCCGCCGTAGGTGATCTGTCCGTTGAGGTCGGTCTGGATGCCCGCTTCGAGATCGCGCTGGTTGTCGCTCATGGTGTTCCGTCGTGTCATCGGAAACGGGCATGGTAACGGCTGGGGCGACGCATGAACCTTGATCCAGGACAGAGGCGCAGCCCTCCCCGTGCGCGATGCTTTCCGGAACGGAATCCGGGATTCGCGGAAGCATCGCGCACGGAGTGCTCTCCTGCAGGGGTTTCGGGCTCCGCAACCGCCCTTCCATACCGCCACGCATGCTGCACTGTACCTTGCAGTGCAACATGCCAGCCTGTTATCAAGCGCGGTCTTGCGCAGTCGTTTGCGGCCCGATCGCAACCGGCGGGACATGCGCCACCAGGTTTTCCTCTGTACTCACTCCGGAGCGAGTCGTGACCATCGCCGCCAAGTTTGAAATCGAATACCTGCAGTACCTCGATGCCGAAGGCAAGGAAGTCCGCAAGGATCTCCCGGCCTTCGCCAAGGACCTCGACCACATGGTCGAGCTGTACAAGCTGATGCTGTCCACCCGCGTGTTCGACGCCAAGTCGATCGCGCTGCAGCGCACCGGCAAGCTGGGCACCTACGCCAGCTGCCTCGGCCACGAGGCTGCCCATGTCGGCATCGGCAGCGCGATGAAGCCCGAAGACGTCTACGCACCGAGCTACCGCGAATACGGCGCGCAGCTGTATCGCGGCGTGCAGCCGCGCGAGGTCTACATGTACTGGGGGGGCGACGAACGCGGCAACGACTACCAGAAGGAGCCGGCGCGCCACGACTTCGCGTGGAGCGTGCCGATCGCCACGCAATGCCTGCACGCGGCCGGCTCGGCGCTGGCGTTCAAGATCCGCGGCGAGAAGCGCGTGGCGGTGTGCACCATCGGCGACGGCGGTTCGTCCAAGGGCGATTTCTACGGCGCGATCAACATCGCCGGCGCGCAGAACCTGCCGCTGGTGGCGGTGATCGTCAACAACCAGTGGGCGATCTCGGTGCCGCGCAAGATCCAGTCCGGTGCGCCGACGCTGGCACAGAAGGGCATCGCGGCCGGCCTGTTCTGCATCCAGGTCGACGGCAACGACATCATCGCGGTGCGCAAGGCGATGGAGGACGCACTCGATCGCGCGCGCAACGGCGAAGGCGGCAGCGTGCTGGAACTGGTCACCTATCGCCTGGGCGACCACACCACCGCCGACGACGCGCGTCGCTACCGCGGCAAGGAAGAGGTCGACGAGGCCTGGGCCAAGGAGCCGATGAAGCGCCTGCGCAACTGGCTGGTGAAGAAGAAAGTGTGGGACGACGCCAAGGAAGAGGCGTGGAAGGCCGAATGCGACGAGTGGATGGACAACGAGGTCAACGCGTACCTGGAAACCAGGACCCAGCCGGTCTCGGCGATGTTCGACTACACCTTCGCGGAGCTGCCCGCCGACCTCGAAAAACAGCGCGACCACGTTCTCTCGCTTGACCAGAAGGCCCACTAAGCCATGGCACAAATCACTCTCATCGAAGCGGTCACCCAGGCGCTCGCCTACGAAATGGCCCATGACGAATCGGTCGTGGTGCTGGGCGAAGACGTCGGCGTCAACGGCGGCGTGTTCCGCGCCACCCAGGGCCTGCAGGAAAAATTCGGCGAACTGCGCGTGCTCGACACGCCGCTGGACGAAACCACCATCGCCGGCGTCACCGTCGGCCTCGCCGTGCAGGGCATGAAGCCGGTCGCCGAGGCGCAGTTCGAGGGCTTCATCTACCCGATGATGGAGCAGATCGCCTGCCATGCCGCACGCATGCGCAACCGCACCCGCGGCCGCCTCACCGTGCCGGCCGTGTGGCGTGCGCCGTGGGGCGGCGGCATCCGCGCACCGGAGCATCACTCCGAGGCCAACGAGCACCTGTTCACCAATATCCCCGGCCTGCGCGTGGTGCTGCCCTCCTCCCCGGCGCGCGCCTACGGCCTGCTGCTGGCCGCGATCCGCGACCCCGATCCGGTGATGTTCTTCGAGCCCAAGCGCATCTACCGCCAGTACAAGGAAGAGGTGCCGGACGATGGCGAAGCCCTGCCGCTGGACGTGTGCTTCGTGCTGCGCGACGGCAGCGACGTCACCATCGTCACGTGGGGCGCGCAGGTGAAGGAGTCGCTCGAAGCGGCCGACGCGCTGGCCGCCGAAGGCATCAGCGCCGAAGTGATCGACGTGGCCACGCTGACCCCGCTGGACTTCGACACCATCGCCGAGTCGGTGGCCAAGACCGGCCGCTGCGTGATCGTGCACGAAGCCCCCAAGACCGCCGGCTTCGGCGCCGAGATTGCCGCCCGCCTGGCCGAGGAATGCATGTACGACCTGCTTGCCCCGGTCGAACGCGTCACCGGCCCCGACACCCACATCCCGCTGTTCCGCCTGGAAATGAAATACCTGCCGAGCGTGGAACGCGTCGTCGACGCGGCGAAGCGTACATTGGCGGCAAGCTGAGGCTTGCCGCCGGGAATCGGGAATAGAGAATAGGGAATGGGCAAAGCCAAAGCGCAATGCCCGCCCGCTCTTCCGATTCCCCATTCCCTATTTCCCTATTCCCGGAAAAACCAATGGCTGACATCAAGACGTTCTACCTCCCCGACCTCGGCGAAGGCCTGCCCGACGCGACCGTGGTCGAGTGGCACGTGAAGGTGGGCGACAACATCAAGCTCGACGCACCGCTGTGCTCGATGGAAACCGCCAAGGCGGTGGTCGACGTGCCCTCGCCGTACACCGGCAAGGTCGTCAAGCTGCATGGCGCACCCGGCGACATCATCGAGACCGGCGCCGCGCTGGCCGAGTTCGAACCCGATCCGAACGCCAAGCAGCGCGCCGAGGCCGAGGCCACCGGGCACCACCACGGCCCGAAAAAGCCGGCCGCCGGCGCCGGCACGCCCACGCCGAACCCGGACGACGCCGACGACCAGGTGATCGCCTCGGACGAAGGCGGCGAGATCGCGCAGACCGGCAAGGAGCGCGAGGACGAAGGCACCGTGGTCGGCGCGATGGTCAGCGGCAACAGCGTGCACGTCGAGCAGGCCGCCAGCATCGGCGGCGTGAAGGCGGTGCCGGCGGTACGCGCGCTGGCGAAGAAGCTCAAGGTCGACCTCTCCCGCGTGAGCCCCAGCGGCGCCGGCGGCGTGGTCACGATGAAGGACGTCAAGGACGCCGCCGCGAACGGCACCGCCGCGCTCGGTGCCGCCCCGGCCCGCGCCGTGCCCGCTTCCGCCGGCCGCCACCTGGCGCTCGAACTGCCGCCGGCCGAGCCGCAGCGCGGACCGGTCTCGCTGGCCGGCAAGCCGGTGCGCACCGCGCCGCCGTCACAAACCGCCAGCGGCCAGCCGGAACAGCTCAAGGGCGTGCGTCGCAACATGGCCCGCGTGATGGCCGATGCCCACGCGCAGGTCGTGCCGACCACCCTGGTCGACGACGCCGACCTGCACGCCTGGATCGGCAAGCAGGACATCACCGCCCGCCTGATCCGCGCCATCGTGGCGGCGTGCAAGGCGGTGCCGGCGCTGAACGCCTGGTTCGACGGCAAGAACCTCAGCCGCACCCTGCACCCGCAGGTCGACATCGGCATCGCGGTGGACACCGACGACGGCCTGTTCGTGCCGGCGTTGCGCAACGCCGACATGCTCGACAGCGCCGGCATCCGCACCGCGATCAAGCGCCTGCGCAGCCAGGTCGAGGACCGCACCATCCCCGCCTCCGAGCTGTCCGGCTACACCATCAGCCTCAGCAACTTCGGCATGTTCGCCGGCCGCTACGCCACGCCCGTCGTGGTGCCGCCGACCGTCGCCATCATCGGCGCCGGCAAGCTCGGCCACGACGTGGTGGCGGTGATGGGCGGCATCGAAGTGCACCGGCGCATGCCGATCAGCCTGACCTTCGACCACCGCGCCGCCACCGGCGGCGAAGCCGCCCGCTTCCTCAAGGCGCTGCTGGACGATCTGTCCCTGCCGAACTGAGCGGGCGACCCCCGGCAGAAAACAGGGCGCCCGCGGGCGCCCTGTTTCTTTCACGCTCGCGGGCGGGCACGGCCCGCCCGTTCCCGGACAACATCCTGCGCTACCGGCGACGCGCAGTACCGCCGTACCCGATCCAGATCCGTTCGCACTTGAGGGCGAGGAAGTCGAGGCGCTGCCCTCCGACTTCGGGCGCGCAGGCCGGCGCGCGGGGAAACCGGTCGGCGGCAGCGCTCGCCGTCGTCTCCCACCGTGCCTCGGCAACCTCAAACCGCCGTCCGTCGCCTGACGTGTTCCCGGCAGTGCCGCCACTGGCAACACTGCCGGGCAATGCACTCCGGAACCGGCCCGATGACTCCTCCGCCCGACGCGACGACGCCTGCCAGCGACAGCCTTTGCGCCTCCGATCCACGGATACGCAATTCACCGGCGGCGGCCTTCGCTGGCACGCGACCACCTGCGCACGGAAAACCCGTGCTGCAGGCGGCGGCGACGGGCTGGTTCGTGGTGGCCGGACTGGGCCAGCTGATCTTCGTCGCGTACCTGTTCGGCTTTTACGGCCGCACCGCGCTGCTCGGCCAATTCGACGCCTGGAACCGGATCTTTCCACGCGCCTACGTGGCGGGAGATCCGCTGCACAACGCCGCGGTGGCCGCGCACCTGGCTTTCGCGGCGCTGATCACCATCGGCGGCCTGCTTCAGTTGGCGACGGGCGTGCGGCGGCGGTTCCCGCGTTTCCATCGCTGGAACGGACGCATCTATCTCGCCTCGGCGTTCGTGATGGGCGTGGGTGGCCTGGCGATGGTATGGACGGGAACCAAGGTGGGCGGCCCATGGCAGCACGTCGCGATCAGCATCAACGCGATCCTGATCCTGTTGTGCGCGGCGATGGCCTTGCGCCACGCCATGGACCGTCGCTTCGCACTGCATCGGCGCTGGGCGCTGCGCCTGTTCCTGGCGGTGAGCGGCGTGTGGTTCTTCCGCATCGGCCTGACCTTCTGGATATTGCTGAACCAGGGGCCGGCGGGTTTCGACCCGGAGACGTTCACCGGGCCGGCGCTCACCACCCTCGCGTTCGCCCAGTACCTGCTGCCGCTGGCCGTGCTCCAGCTCTACTTCCACGCGCAGGACCGAGGCGGGTCGCGCGGACGCACGGCCATGGCCGCGAGCCTGTTTGCCGCGACGCTGCTGACGGCGGCCGGCATCTTCGCCGCGTCGATGATGCTGTGGTTGCCGCATCTGCGGTAGCGCCAGCTTGCTATCGCTGCGCCATGCCCGCCAGGGATTCACCACCCAAACCGGAAGACTTCGCGCGTGCCCGGCGGGTGGCGCCCGTTCAATAATCGCGCACGTCCAGCAACAGGAAACAGCGCGCGCTGTAGTCGCCGGCTTGCGGCCATGCGACGCTGGCGAGCGCCAGCGTGCCGGCGGTCCACAGCTCGTTGTCGAGCAGTGCCTCGCAGCGCGAATCGCCATCCGCGGCATGGCTGTGCACGAGGCGCACCCAGTGCAGTTCGGGGCTGAGCGCTTCGCGCTTCAATGCCGTCTCGATCGACGCCAGCGCCTCGGTGGGCATGCTGGCGGCATCCGCGCCGCGTGCACTGAACGGGCCGATGAACACGTCCCACGTGCGCACGCCGATCTCCCACGCTGCAATGCGCATGCGGCGGTCGTCGGTGACGTACCAGCACGCGGCCAGCAGCGGGTGGAACGCATCGTGCTCGAACGCGCGCAGCGCGTCGCGGCAACCGGTGTCGCCGCCGCCCGCTCCGGCGAAGCTCTCCTCGATGTAGCGCTCCTCGCTCAGCACCACGTCGACGTCGAGTCGGCCGGGCTCGCTCGCCGCACCCGCATGCCAGGCAGCGCGGATCGCCGGAAAATCGCCGTCGGTGACCAGCCAGCCGTCCTCGTCCGCTTCCAGCTCGACGTCGTGGCGCTCGAACAACTGCAACAGGTATTTCTGCAACGCCGCGCTGTCCATCGTCATGCCTGCGAGGGGGTGGTGTCGTTCGACGGCAGCTCGCGCCAGGTCAGGTAGACACGCAGGTCGAACTCCAGCTGATGGTAGTCCGGCAACATGTGCGTGCACAGCTGGTAGAACGCCTTGTTGTGCTCCATCTCTTTCAGGTGCGCCAGTTCGTGCACCACGATCATCTGCAGGAACTCCGGCGCAGCGGCCTTGAACAGGCTGGCCACGCGGATCTCCTTTTTCGCCTTGAGCCGCCCGCCCTGCACGCGCGAGACCGCGGTGTGCAGGCCAAGCGCGTTGCGCAGCACGTCGAGCCTGGCGTCGTACAGCACCTTGTCGATGCCGGGTGCATTCTTCATGTGCTGCTGTTTCAAGGCAGCCACGTAGGCATACAGCGCCTTGTCGCTCTGCACGTCGTGGCGCGCCGGGTAACGCCTGGCCAGGTGCTCGCCCAGGCGCTCCTGCGCAATCAGCGCGCGCACCTTGCCCTGCAGCGTGGCGGGGTATGCCTGGAGATACTTGAGCGCGACCATGCGGCCATTCTCGCACTGCGCCGCCTCGATCCGGGTGGAGCGCCCACGGAAGTCGCGCGGATGCGACGACGCGCGCCGCTACATGTCGAAGCGGTAACTCAGCTTGACCAGCAGTTGCTCGTCGTCGCGCAACGCAAAGCTGTTGCCGAGGACATCGCCCGTGTGGCGCGCCAGGCCATCCATCGCGTAACCGCCGCGGCCGTAGACCACGTACAGGTAGGACAGCGGAGCCAGCTCGTAGCGGTAGCGGATCTGCAGGCCGAGGTTGCGCACGTTGAAGTCGTCGATCGGCTCGTCGCTGGCCTCGGCGCGGCCGCTGGCGCCGACGCGGTAGCCGCCGCGCAGGCGCGCGTCCAGCCCGATCGCCTGCAGCTTCACGCGCAGTTCCTGGCGCGGGTCGATGGCCCAGTCGAAACCGGCATCGAGTTGCAGCGTGTGCTGGTCGAAGCGGCCGATCAGGTTGTCGTGCTGCCAGACCAGCCAGTCCGGAATGCGCTGCCAGGACGGCCCGGCGTACACGCTGAAGGCGTCGTTGATGAAGTAGGTGGGCACGAACTCGATGTCGAAGGCGGCCTGCCGGTTGCCGCCGAGGCCGCCGGTGAAAACCTCCGCATCCAGCTTGAACGCCCAATCGCCGTGGCGCGGACTGATGCGCTCGTAGAAGAAATCCAGCGACGGCGGCAGGAACAGCGCGCCATGCCCGCGCGTCAGCAAGTCGTCCCAGCCGGCCGTGTTGACGTTGAGCTGTGCATCCTCGGTGGTGCCGTCGCGCAACGTGCTGGTGCGGCGGATGCGCAATTGCCGCCGCAGGCGCAGGCCGTGGTCGTTGTCCAGCGCGTCGACGCGAAAATGCCAGTCGTGCGAGCTGTAGGCCGAGTCCGCCGGCAGCGAGGCGTAGCGCTTGCGCACCTCCCAGTGGGCGTAGTTGAAATTGTTGCGTTCGAGGTAGCCGAAATCGTTGACCTGCAGCCGGTCGCCGAAGTGCATGCCCAGCCATTGCTGGCGCCAGCCGTCGCCCATTTCCAGGTCGGCGATGACGGTGCCGCCGCTGTCGCGCGTGTGCGTTCCCGATTGCAGGATGTCGCTGGCCAACACGTTGGTGGCGATGGTCAGCTGCGCGGTGGGCTGCCAGTGGTGATCGACGCCGAGCACGGTCGCCTCGCGATCCAGCCATGGCCGGTCGACGCGGGTCAGCAGCATGCCCAGGCTCTGCGTGCCGAAGTCGTGGGTCACCCGCGCGGCCCCGAAGAAGCGCCCGGCCTGACCGTCCTCGTCGGCGGCCAGCACGCCGTAGCTGGTGGTGCCGACGCTGCCGTTGAGCTTCACCGCGGCGTCGATGTCCGCCGCGCCCATGCCATCGTCCGAAGGACCACCGACGCGGCGCGTGTAGACCAGCTGGCTGTTGTCGTCGAGCAGGCTGAAATCGAAGATGCCCTGGTTCTCGGTGAAGAACGGGCGCTTGTCGCTGACGTAGGTTTCGGTGGCGCCGAAGTTGACCACCAGGTCGTCGCTCTCGACCTGGCCGAAATCCGGGTTCAACGCCGCGGTCAGCTGGAACTGGCCGTTCGGTTTCCACAGGATGTCGGCGCCCTGCTGGAAATGGCTGCGGCCGCGCACGTTGTCGTACAGGCCCGACGCATACGGCGTGATCGCAAACAGCGACTGGTGGTACTGCGGCACCTCGATCCGCTCGAACTCGGACAGGAAGCGCGGGCGCATGAAGCTGGCCACCGGCCATGCGTCGCGTTCGCCGGTGGAGCCGGTGACGCGATCGAGATAGATGCCGAGCGTGCGCTGGCCGTCCTTCGCCGCATGCATCGGCGCGGTGTACCAGGGGATCAGGATCTCCACGCTCCAGCCGGCCGCATCTTCGCTCACCGCGTGCTGCCAGCTGCCGTCCCAGTCCTTGTTGAACCGGCTCTCGTTGGTGATCACCGCATCGTTGATGCCATTGGTCGAGCTGACCACGAAATCGTAGCCGGTGCGCCCGTCGCCGTTGAAGTCGACCATCACGTTGACGCGGTCCACCTGGTCGTCGAAATCGCGCTGCACGCGCTGGCGCGTGCGCGGCACCTCCGGTGGCTGGTCGCAGCGGAACGCCACCGCCAGCCCCTCCGGCGTCGCCAGCACCCAGGCCTCGGTATGCAGCGTGCCGGGCTGGCCGTTGAGCGGCTGGGTCTGGCGAAAATCGGTGATGTGTCGTGCGCCGGCCCACTCGGCCGGCTGGATGTGACCGTCAATCTCGACGGCGAGCGCCGGCGCCGAGGCCGCGGCCAGGGTCAGGAACAACAGGCATGCAAGGCGCATGTCGGGGAATCCACGGGGAGAGAATGCCGCGCGGCGCAGTGGAACCGGCGCGCTCGGCATGGGGTAGATGCACAGCTTGCCGCGAAGGTTTGAATTCCTCGACGGCCATTGGTCATGCAAAGGGCATGACGCAGGCGCGGCCCGCACCGCGCCGGGACACGATCAGCGCTTGCGCCCCCACCACCACTGGCGCAGCACCAGCGCCGGCACGATCACCGCGGCAAATGCGCCGTAGCCCCACAACGCGGGCAGCACCTGCTGCCAGATCGACCCGCTGACCGGGCCGAATTCGCCCGGCTCCGGCAGCACGGCCGAATCGAAACCGGCAAGCGCGGCGAGCGCGGTGGCGATGCCGGCCAGCAGCAGCACCAGCACGTCGAACGTGCGCCGGCCCGTCGTTCGCGGCAGGCTGCGCGGCCAGATCCAGTAGATCACGCACAGCACCAGCAGCCAGGGGGCCAACAACAGGATGGACAGGTAACGCACGGATATCTCCTTTCAGGGCGCGGCGGCGAGTCGGAACGACGAGAGCACCACGACCATTCAATCCTGCGTCGCGAGCTGGTCCAGCGCGAGCCGCAGGCGCGTCAGCGCCTGCTCGCGCGCGGCTTCGTCCGGATAATCCGGCGTGCTCGCCACGGCCTCGCCATCGATCTCCAGCACCAGATTCGCGCCGCGCACCTGCACCACGGCCGCGGTGGCGCCCAACTGCTTCAGGCGCTTCTGGCTTGCACCCGCCGCCTTGGGGTCGGCGAACGGCACCGACAGCAGCAGCTCCTCGCCCTCGGCCGAGAACAGGCGGAAACGAAAGCGGCCGTCGTCGTCGCGAAAACTGGCCAGCCGTGCGACGCGCTGCACCTTCGCCGGCCGCGCCGGGCCCGCCGCTGCGCCAGCCGTACGCATCGCACGCAAACCCAGCACCTCGCGCAGGCCGGCCACTTTCGGCGTGGCGATCGCCCGCGCCTTGCGCGCGCCTTCCTGCAGGATCACCTCGATCGCGGCCGGGTCGGCCATCAGCGTGTCGTAGCGCTCGCGCATCGGCGCCACGTCGGCTTCGATGCGCTCGTACAGCACCTGCTTGGCTTCGCCCCAGCCGAGCCCCTCCTCCAACGCGCGGCGGAATGCCGCCGTTTCGGTCTCGCTGGCAAAGGCGCGGAAGATGGTGAACAGCGCGCAGCTGTCCGGGTCCTTCGGCTCGCCGGGCAGGCGCGAATCCGTGACGATGCGCATGATCGCCTCGCGCAGCTGCTTCTTGCCGCCAGCGAACAGCGGGATGGTGTTGTCGTAGCTCTTGGACATCTTGCGTCCGTCGAGCCCCGGCAGCGTGGCCACCTGCTCCTCAATCAGCGCCTCGGGCAGCACGAAGAATTCGCGCCCGTGCAGATGGTTGAAACGCTGGCCGAGGTCGCGCGCCATCTCGATGTGCTGGATCTGGTCGCGCCCCACCGGCACCTGGTGCGCATCGAACGCCAGGATGTCGGCCGCCATCAGCACCGGATACATGTACAGGCCGGCGGTGATGCCGGCGTCGGCGTCCTCGCCTGCCGCGGCGTTCTTGTCCACCGCCGCCTTGTATGCGTGCGCGCGGTTGAGCATGCCCTTGGACGCGATGCAGGTCAGGAACCAGGTCAGCTCGGGGATTTCCGGGATGTCCGATTGCCGATAGAACGTCACCCGCGCCGGATCGAGCCCCGCCGCCAGCCAGCTCGCCGCAATCTCCAGCCGCGACCGCTCGATCCGCGCCGCGTCGTCGCTCTTGATCAACGCGTGGTAATCGGCCATGAAGTAGAACGCGTCCACGTCCGCCCGTCGACTGGCCGCGACGGCGGGACGGATCGCCCCGACGTAGTTGCCCAAGTGGGGGGTGCCGGTGGTGGTGATGCCGGTAAGGACTCGAGTCTGCATGCTGCGCTGCGCAAGTAAAGATTTCAGTTTACGTCATCGCCCCGCCAAGGCAATCCGGCCGCGGGCGTCACGCGATGGTTGAGTGCGATCGCGACCAATGAATGCCTCAGCGGATCAGCGTGGATTTGCCGAACAGCGACTCGATCAGATCCACTGCCAGTTTGGCGGTGGCGTTGCGGCGGTCGAAGGCGGGGTTGAGTTCGACCAGGTCGAGCGAGGCCATCCGGCCGCTGTCGGAGATCATCTCCATGCACAGCTGCGCCTCGCGATAACCGGGGCCGCCGCGCACAGTGGTGCCGACACCGGGCGCGATGCTGGGATCGAGGAAGTCGACGTCGAAGCTGACGTGCAGGTGGGTGTTGTCGTCCATGCCTTCCAGTGCCTGCTCCATCACCCGCTTCATGCCGTCCTCGTCGATCCGGCGCATGTCGAAGATGCCCACGTTGGCTTCGCGCACGAGCTGCTTTTCGCCGTAGTCGACCGAGCGGATGCCGATCTGGCGGATCACGTCGGGGGTGATCGCGGGGGTGGCGCTGCCGATGTGGGTGAGCACCCGGGGGCCGCGGCCGCACAGGCAGGCCACCGGCATGCCATGGATGTTGCCCGACGGCGTCGCCTCGGCGGTGTTGAAATCCGAATGCGCGTCGAGCCACAGCACGCGCAGCTGCTTGCCGGTTTCACGGCAGTGGTCGGCCACCGCGCTGATCGAGCCGATGGCGAGGCAATGGTCGCCGCCGAGCATGATCGGCAGGCGGCCGGACTGAAGCTCCTGGCGAACAGCCGTATAGACGGCCGTATTCCACGCGGCAACCTCGTCGAGATGGCGATAGCCGTCGACTGGCGGCAGCCACGGATTGAGCGGCCCCTGCAGGTTGCCGCGGTCGATTACCTGCAGGCCGCGCTGTTCGAGTTTGGCGGCCAGGTTGGCGACGCGCATGGCTTCCGGCCCCATCGAGGCGCCACGGTGGCCGGCGCCGATGTCGGTGGGAACGCCGATCAGTGAAACGGTTTGTGTGTTCATGAAGTTCTTGCCTGCGGTGGAGTCCGGCGCGCACGCTGACGCGGTGCACCGGCACGGTGGATCACGCGGCGTCCATGGCGCTGTACCGGGACATCGCGCAAACATGGTGCGCGGTCGTGGACGCAAGAATGCATGCGCGGCGATGACCGCCGCGCATGGTGCAAGTCTAACGGATCAGGTCGTGGGGGCCGCGTCACGCGCGATGCGTGACCCACCACGCCATGACGGGCGGGTGGCCTGCGACGACAGCGGAACCCGACGCCCGTGGGCTGCCATGGCCACGCTCTGGCCCGCGCGCCGTGTGGTGGCATGACGGAAGGACAATGCCAGCCTCCGCCGGACCGACGAAGGGGCAAGCGGGCGTGTCGAGGTAGGCCACGCAACGCCCGTCTTGCGCCTTGACGCGGTGGACGTCAAGGACGGATCTGCTGCGGACAACAGCTTGCCTTCGCCGGAACGACGAGCCCGAAACCGGGTCGGGACGCCGTCAAGTCAGAGGTGCGTCGTCGCGCATGCGTTCGAGTTCATCCTCGCGGCGCGATCGCGCGCCGGCCCGCCACGTCACCAGATCGCCCGCCGCACGCGCTGTCGCGCCCGCGGTAGCTGGTTTGGCCGGTTTCCCCCACAGCATCCCTGCAAACAGCTGCAAGCCGCGCCAAAGGGCGGGCTGCACATACGGTGTTTGCATGTCGATCACTCCCGGCTACCCCTGCGTAGCCGTTGAAGCGATCGTAACAAATTTCGCGACGCACGCACGCCGCGCCGCAACGTACCGCCAAGCTTTGGGCTCAGGACACGGCGGTCATCGGGGAGCGGCGTACCTCGGCGTACTGCACCAGCGGGATGCTGAAATCGTTGCAGATCATCTCCACGCGGGCGGCGGTACCGGAGCTGGCGTGCTCCTCGCGGGCCAGGCCGCGACCCAGGCGGATGGCATGGGCAAAGCGCAGGCGGTCGAACAGGACGTCCGGGCCGCTGCAGATGCGCCACAGGCCGTGGCGGCTTTCCTTGATGGTCAGGACCACGCTCATGGGCGCCCCCTCGGCCGAAGAATAGAGACCGATGCGCGCAGGGGCGCACCGGAGCTTGCCAAGGATGCGTCGAGGCCTGGCGCCGGGTCTGTCAGCGCAGGCCTACAGTTGCTGTGGGGAGTCGGCGCGCCGCAGGCGGATGGCGCGGCGGCGGCCATGCAGGCGGATGGTGCCGGCACCAGGAATCGAACCCGGGACCTGCTGATTACAAATCAGCTGCTCTACCAACTGAGCTATGCCGGCGCAGGCGGGGATTCTAGCAGCGGGGCGCTGCGCTCGCTCAGAAGCAGCGGATGTCGTGCGTGCCGAGGTCGCTGGCGCCGAGGTACTGGCGCCAGTCGAAGGGTTGGGCGGTGGCGATGGCGAGGTCGAGCCAGTACTCCGGGACGCTTTCGCTGCGCTCGCTCATGCGCGCGGGAAAGCCGGCGGCGGCCACCTGGTCCAGGCGCTTGCGCGCATTGGCCGGGTCGCGGAACAGGCCGAGCGACACCGTGTTGGCCTGGTCGCCGGAGCCGACCACGAAATAGTCGTTGATGTTTTTCGCGGCAAGCTGGCGGGCCGTCTGCAACGCCTGCGCACGGCTGGCGGCGGCGGGCAGGTAGACCCACCACGCGCTGGGCTGGGTGGTCTGTTGCTGGCGCGAGCGCATGCGCGCGACGTGCCCGTCCAGCGCCTGGCGCGCGCTGCGCAGGTCCTGCGGCGTGTCGAACGGCCCCAGCGCCATGCAACGAAAGCCTTGCGAGGCATCGAAGGCCGCGGCCGGCGTTTCGGGCCCCGCGATCGTGCCTTCCGCCGCGGGCAGTTCCGACAACAGTTGCAGTGGCGCCACGCCCGGGTCGGTGGCGTCGCCGACGTGCCGGTAGGGCTGGCCCAGCAGCAGCCACGCTCCGACCGCGATATTCAGCGCGCTCAACAGGACAAACAGCAGACGCAGGAACATCGAACCCCCATCAAGACCGCCGGCCAGCCATTCTAGTGGCTGGCCGGCGTCGGCATGTGCGCATCCGCCCACAATGCCAGGCCACGCAACACGCTGTCCTGGCCGACTTGCACGGGCAGCGACAGCAACGGCGCCAGTCGCGGCGCATCGCCGCCGTCGAGGATCAGCGCCGGTTCGCCGCCCAGGCGCGGACGCATCTGCGCATGGAAGCGCTCGATCAGTGCGGCGGCGGCCTGCCAGCAGCCGGAGGTCACCGCATCGGCGGTGTTGTCGGCCAGCTGCAGGATGTCGCCGGGTCGCTGCGGGCGCACCAGCGCAGTCGCGTCGAGCAGCGAGCGCTGCATCAGCTGCACGCCCGGCGCGATCAGCCCGCCCAGGTGCCGGCCATCGGCGGCCAGCGCATCGAGCACCAGCGCGGTGCCGGCGCTGGCGAGCACGCACGGCTCGCGATGGGTGGCATGCGCGGCAACCATGGCGAGGAAGCGATCCACGCCCAGCCGTTGTGGCTCGGCATAGGCATTGCGTACGCCACAGGCGCTGGCCGGGGTGCGCAGCCATTCGGGCGCGCTGTCGAATGCCTGCCGCAGGACGGCGGCAACGCGCTGCTCGCGCGCGTCGTCGACCACCGACGCGCCGACCACCTGGGTCGATCGCGGAAAACCCGCCCACGCCGCATCCGGCAGCGTGGCCAGATCCTCGCGCCACTCCAGCACGCCCTGCGCCAGCCATGCGGGCGACGGTCCCTGCAGCGCCCATTTCAGGCGCGAATTGCCCAGATCCAGCAGCAGTCTCATGCGCGGCGCACCGTGACGTCGGCGCTGTCGATGCGCCGCTCGCTTCCGTCAGGCAGTTGCACCCGCAAGGCGCCGCGCGCGTCGATGCCTGCGCCGAGTGCGTCGAACGTGCCGAGCGCTCCGCTGAGTTGCAGCGGCCGGCCGCGCAGCAGGTCGTGGCGCGCATAGTCGGCGGCGAAGGCGTGGAAGCCTTCGCGCTCGAACTCGGCCAGGCCTTGCGCCAACGCAGCGATCAGCGCCGCGGCCACGCGGTTGCGATCCGGCGGCGCGCCCGCGCACAGGCTGGCCAGGTCGGTGGCCGGCTGGCCGGCCTGGCCTTGCAGGGCCGGGGTCAGGCGCAGGTTGAGTCCGATGCCGATGATCGCCGAACACGGCCCCTGGAATTCGCCGCTGAGCTCGACCAGGATGCCCGCCAGCTTGCCGCTGCCGTCGCTGGCCAAGACATCGTTCGGCCATTTCAGCCCCGCACCGGCAACGCCCAGTTCATCCAGCGCGCGCAGCACGATCACGCCGATCGCCAGCGACAGGCCGCCCAGCGCCGCGAAGCCCGCACCGAATCGTTTCAGGCAGGAGAGATAGATGTTCAGCCCCGGTGGCGACAGCCAATCGCGACCGCGCCGGCCGCGCCCGGCGCTCTGCGATTCGGCCAGCACCACGCAAAGGTCGGCTGCATCGGCAAGCCGCCGCTGCAGTTCGCTGGAGGTCGAGTCGAGCTCGTCGTGCACTTCCAGCGTACCCAGCGTGCGTGCGACATCGGCCGGCAAGGCGGCGCGGATGCGCTGCGCGTCGAGCATCTGCAGTGGCCACGGCAGGCAATAGCCGGCCCGGCCGCGGGTCTGCACCGGCACGCCCCGCGCACGCAGTGCCTCGACCTGCTTCCAGATCGCCGCCCGGGTCACCCCGCTGCGCTCGGCCAGCGCCGCGCCGGAAAGCGGTGCGCCGGGAGCCAGCAAGGCCAGCAATTGCAGCGGCTGCATCAGCGAACCCGGCGCGCGGCAGCGCGCGCCGTGGGGGCAGCGCGAGGCAGGGGAACGGTGGAGAAAAGAACCATCGAATCATTCTAGCCTGCCGCACGCTGCACTGCGGCACGCGCGCCCGTCGCTTGCACTGGCAGCAGCGCCCGGTTTCTGCGACGATCGGATTCTTCGCTTGCGGCCTGGGGAGTTTCACTGCCATGCGCGCCACCCACCGGATCATCGCTTGCATCCTGTGCCTCGCCTTCGCCGGCGCGACAGCAGCGGCCAGCCTCGATAGCCGGGGCGTGGACAGCGGCAGCCCAACCGCAAGCAACGCGTCATCGCACGATAGCGAAGACGGCATCGCCGGCGACGTGCTGGGCATGAACCGCGAGAACAGCAGCCCCGGCAGCAGCAGCACCAGCGGCGCCGTGCGCAGCAGCAACGACCGTTCCGGCGCGGCTTCGCCGGCACCGGCCCCTGCGCCCCGGCCACATCTGGGTTGGCAATCGCTGCTGCCTGGGTCGATCCAGTAAGCGTTCGGCGGCATGCCGCGCCGTTGGTGGACATCCCTGCGGGCACACTTTGAACCTGCACCGATCGCCGACCCGCTGTGGCGGCGCGCCCTGGCGGCCTGTCCGCTGGCGCGTCGGCTGGACCCCGCGCGACAACTGCAACTGCGCCAGCTCGCCGGCATCTTCCTGGCGCGCAAGCGTTTTCACGCGCTGGCCGGCGCGGTACTGGACGACTACTGGCGATTGCTGATTGCCATGCAGGCCTGCCTGCCGGCGCTGCAGCAGGGTGCGACCAGCCTGCGCGGCTGGCGCGACGTGCTGATCTACCCGGGCGAGTTCAAGGTGCGCCGCAGCCACCATGACGACCACACCGGCGTGGTCACCGAGAGCGACGAGGTCCTGATCGGCGAGGCCTGGGAGCATGGCCCGCTGGTGCTGTCCCTGGCCGACGTGCAACTGGACCTGGAGCAGCCGTGGGACGGCTACAACGTGGTCGTGCACGAGATGGCCCACAAGCTGGACATGCTCGACGGCCCGCCCGACGGCGTGCCGCCATTGCGCGAGATTCCGCGGCGGCGCTGGATCGGGGAGTTCCAGCGCGCCTACGACCGCCTGCTGGCCGCCGGCCCCGGCCACGCGCCGATCGACCACTACGCGACCGAAAGCGCCGGCGAGTATTTCGCCGTGGTCAGCGAGCTGCACTACTCGCAGCCAGCCGTATTGCGCGAAACCGAGCCGGCGGTGGCCGAACTGCTGCACGCGTTCTACGGCCCCTCGCCCGCCGACGGCGAGGAACTCGCTGGCGGGTGCCGTCGCTGAGGGAAGTGGCATGCATGGCTGCACAGCTGTCCGGATGACAGCCGCACCGCGCTGCTGCAATCCACGCGAGCGAGTGTTCCTACCGCCCCATCGCCTGCGCCGGCTGCATCGGCATCTGCGCCTGTTGCATCTGCGCCTGTTGCCTCTGCTGCATGATCAGCTGGTCGAGCTGCCGGAACATCGCCTCCGGTGGCTGTTGCATGGCCGCGGCGTGGGTGGTCGTGGTGCAGGGCAGGAACGATGAGGAGTCGCGGGTCAGCACGCCGCTGTCCGGCCCGATGCG
>Ga0209916_1000724_pt1 | contig 43202 bp, 44 predicted proteins | sample ThiBio_1000_plan_FD_183956 | JGI IMG/M metagenome (GOLD analysis project Ga0209916, IMG submission 183956) | Wastewater bioreactor microbial communities from Cape Town, South Africa - Thiocy_solids_2 (SPAdes) | ecosystem: Engineered > Bioreactor > Thiocyanate-remediating > Anaerobic-Aerobic ... | reverse complement strand
AAGCCTCACGAGGAGGCTTTCTTGCATCAAGAAAGATCTGGTAGCGGGGGCAGGATTCGAACCTGCGACCTTCGGGTTATGAGCCCGACGAGCTGCCAGACTGCTCCACCCCGCATCAGAGTCCACAAAGTCTACCGGGATGGCTGGTTTCTTGCAAGCACAAAGATCGCCGCGCCCGCCGGAAAACCATCCGCCACCGGCGCCGGGGTCAGACGCCGAATGCGCGCTGGCACCATGCCAGCAAGGGCCCCCAGTACAGGCCGAGCGCAAGCAGGGCCAGTGCGTTCACCGACAGCACCACACGCAGCGAGGTGTCGGCCTTGACCTCCACCACCGCGCCTTCCTCCGGCGCATCGAAGTACATCACCTTGATGACGTACAGGTAGTAGTAGAGCCCGATGAAGGCCGTGACAACACCGACGATGGCCAGCCACAGCATGTCGGCGTGGATCGCCGCCTCGAGCACCAGCACCTTCGCCCAGAACCCGAACAGGGGCGGCACGCCGGCCAGCGAGAACATCGCCAGCAGCATCAGGAATGCCATCCATGGTGCCTTCTGGTTCAGGCCCTTGAAGTCGCTGATCTCCTCGCACTCGAACCCGGCGCGGGTGAGCACCAGCATCACACCGAACGCCGCCGCGCTCATCAATGCGTAGCAGATCACGTAGAACAGTGCGGCCGAATAGCCTTCCGGGGTTGCCGCCGAAAGGCCCAGCAGCACGTAGCCCATGTGCGAAATGGTCGAATACGCCATCATGCGTTTGAAGTTGGTCTGCACGATGGCGACCAGGTTGCCGAGCACCAGCGATATGGTGGCCAGCGCCGCCAGCATCGGCTGCCAGTAACGGCCGAGGTCGCCCATGCCGACCTCGAGCAGGCGCCAGGCCAGGCCGAACGCCGCCAGTTTCGACACTGCGCCGATGAAGGTGGTCACCGGCGTCGGCGCGCCGTGGTAGACATCCGGCAGCCACATGTGGAATGGCGCGACGCCCAGCTCGAAACCGATGCCCACCAGCATGAAGATCAGGCCCAGCAGCAGCAGCTTCGGCGCCGTGGTGTAGGCCATCACGTTGTGCAACTGCGCCAGATCCAGCGTGGGCGTACCGCCCATGCCGGACGCGCCGTAGACCATCGACATGCCGTACAGCAGCATGCCGCCAGCGAGCGCGCTCAGCACGAAGTACTTGATCGCCGCTTCCGGCGGCAGGAGCGCATCGCGATTCAGCGCGACCAGCGCGTAGGACGACAATGACAGCAGCGCCAGGCCGAGGTAGATCGTCACCAGGTTGCCGGCCGACACCAGCACCATCACGCCGAGCACGGCGAAGATCATCAGCGTGTAGAACTCGCCGCCGGACAGCTTGCGGTCGATCATGTATGGCCGCCCGTACACGAACACTACCGCGGTGAGACCCAGTGCGAAGGCCTTGAGGATCTCCGCCACGTGGTCGCGCACGAACATGCCGTTGAACGCCGTCACGGTCTGCTCGGGCTGGCCGGCAACCACCAGATAGATCGCCACCAGCAGCACGATGATGGAGATCCAGTGCAGCAGCGGACGCTGCGCCGGTTTCATGAACGCGTCCAGCAGCAGGATCAGGCACACCGTCGCCACCAGGTAGAGCTCCGGCAGCAGGGTCAGGATGTCATAGAGAGTGGGCATGTTCGCTTCTGCTCAGATCTTGTGGACGGCAAGTTGCTGCACCAGGTGCGCCACCGAACTGTCCATCAGGTGGACCAGCGGCTGCGGCCACACACCGATGATCAGGACCGCAACGGCAAAGCCGATCAGCACCCAGGTTTCCCGCGCCGTCATCGGCGTCATGTGCCTGACGTGTTCGGTGGTCACCGGCCCCCACAGCACGCGCTTGACCAGCCACAGGGTGTAGCCGGCACCGATGATCAGGGTGAACGCGGCGAACAACGCGATCCACGGACTGGCACTGAAACTGGCCAGGATCACCATGAACTCGCCGACGAAACCGCTGGTGCCCGGCAAGCCGCAGTTCGCCATCGCGAACAGCACGTAGAAGAAGCCGAACCACGGCATCATGTTGATGACACCGCCGTAATCCTTGATCTGGCGCGTGTGGGTGCGGTCGTACATCACGCCGATGCAGGTGAACATGGCGCCGGAGACGAAACCGTGCGAGATCATCTGCACCATCGCGCCCTGCATGCCCAGGCTGGCCATCTCGGTGTTGCCGCCTTCGCGCACCAGCATGAACGCCATGAAGATGCCCAAGGTGACGAAGCCCATGTGCGCCACGGACGAATAGGCCACCAGCTTCTTCATGTCCTCCTGCACCAGCGCGACATAGCCGATGTAGACGATCGCGACCAGGCTGAGCACGATCACGATCCACGCGAAGTGCGCGCCAGCATCGGGCGTGACCGGCAGGATGAAGCGCACCATGCCGTAGGTGCCGATCTTCAGCATCACGGCAGCCAGCCACACCGAGCCGCCGGTGGGGGCCTCGACGTGGGCGTCGGGCAGCCAGGTGTGCACCGGCACCATCGGCACCTTGATCGCGAAGGCGATCAGGAACCCGAAGAACAGCCAGGCCTGCTCCTTGAACGTCAGCGGCAGCGCCGCCAGCGTCGCCAGGTCGAACGTGTGCGCCTTCTGGTACAGGTACAGCAGCGCGATCAGCATGAACACCGAACCGGTGAACGTGTAGATGAACAGCTTCAGCGTGGCGTACACGCGCCGCGGGCCGCCCCACATGCCGATCAGGATGTACATCGGAATCAGCACCGCCTCGAAGAAGGCGTAGAACACCAGCGCGTCGGTCGCACAGAACACGCCGATCAGCAGACCCTCCAGCAGCAGCATGCAGGCCATGTACTGGTGTGGCTTGTCCTGGATGACCTTCCACGCCCCGCCGATGACCAGGATGCCGACGAAGGTCGTCATCAGAATCAGCGCGACCGCGATGCCGTCCACAGCCAGGGTGAAATGCACGCCCCAGGTGGCGATCCAGACGTGGGTTTCCTGCAGCTGCATCACCGCCCCGGTGGGGTCGTAGCGCAACAGCCACAGGCTGATCACGAAGGTCGCGATGGTAATCAGCAACGCCAGCCAGCGCGCCAGCATCGGTCGGGCGGAGCCGGCCAGCAGCACCGGCACTGCGCCGATGATGGGCAGCCATATCAGCAGACTGAGAAGATGAGTAAACATGGAGCCTGCTTCCCCTAGTTGCCGAACAGTCGATAGCCGCCAAACAGCACGATCACGCCGATGATCATGACGAATGCGTAGTGGTAGAGATAGCCGGTCTGCAGCCGCCGCAGCAGCGCCGCTCCGCGATGGATCAGCCGCACCGACCCGTTCACCGCCACGCCATCGATCACGCCAGCGTCACTGAACTTCCAGAACAGGCGACCCATTTTCTGGCCGCCGCTGGCGAACAGCGCGTACTCCACCTCATCCACCCAGTACTTGCGGTCGAGCACTGTCCACAGCGGCTTGAGCGTCCGCTTGATCCGGTCGGCCAGCGCGGGATTGAACACGTAGATGTAGGTGCTGATCACGAAGGCCGCCAGCACCAGCAGAAACGGCAGCTGGGTGAAGCCGTGCACGGCCATCGCCGCCGTGCCATGGAACTCCCGCCCGAGCTCGGCCAGCACGTCGTTGGCCTCGTTCACGCGGATCGCGCTGCCGAACCAGCTGCCGAACAGCATCGGCCCGACGGTGACGTAACCGATCAGCAGCGACGGGATCGCCAGCAGGATCAGCGGCACCGTGACCACCCACGGCGATTCCTTGGGCGGGTGATGCAGCACGCCGGGCTGACCGCCGCTGTGGTGCTCGTCCTCGTGCGAATCGGCCGAGACGTGCACGTCGTAGACAATGTCGCCGGAAGCCGGCTCGTGATCGTCGCCATGGGCGGCGACCACGGTGAAGCGCTCCTTGCCATGGAAGGTCAGGTACATCTGGCGGAACGTGTACAAGCCGGTGACCAGCACGCCGGCCATCACGCAGAAGTAGGCGTAGTTCGCGCCCCAGCGATGCGACAGGCCGACCGCCTCGATGATCGCGTCCTTCGAGTAGAAGCCCGAGGTGAACGGCACTGCCACCAGTGCCAGCGAACCGATCCACATGGTGATCCAGGTGATCGGCATGTACTTGCGCAGGCCGCCCATGTAGCGCATGTCCTGCTCATGGTGCATCGCGATGATCACCGAGCCGGCACCGAGGAACAGCAGCGCCTTGAAGAACGCATGGGTCATCAGGTGGAACACCGCGCCGGAGTACATCGACACGCCCAGCGCCACCGTCATGTAGCCCAGCTGCGACAGCGTGGAGTACGCGATCACGCGCTTGATGTCGTTCTGCACGATGCCGATCAGCCCGGTGAACAGCGCGGTGGTGGCGCCGATCACCAGCACGAAGCTCAGCGCGGTCGACGACATCTCGAACAGCGGCGACATGCGCGCCACCATGAAGATGCCGGCGGTGACCATGGTCGCGGCGTGGATCAGCGCCGAGATCGGGGTCGGGCCTTCCATCGAGTCGGGCAGCCACACATGCAGCGGCACCTGCGCCGACTTGCCCATCGCGCCGACGAACAGCAGGATGCAGATCACGGTCGCCGCATCCCATTGCGTGTTTGCGGTGATCTGCAAGACCTGGCCGGCCAGGCTCGGCGCCGCGCTGAACGCACTGGCATAGTCCAGCGTGTGCAGGAAGGTCAGCACCGCCGCGATGCCCAGCAGGAACCCGAAGTCGCCCACACGGTTGACCAGGAACGCCTTCAGGTTGGCGAAGATCGCGGTCGGCCGCTTGTACCAGAATCCGATCAGCAGGTACGACACCAGGCCCACCGCCTCCCAGCCGAAGAACAGCTGCAGGAAGTTGTTGCTCATGACCAGCATGAACATCGAGAAGGTGAACAGCGAGATGTAGCTGAAGAAGCGCGTGTAGCCCGGGTCATCGCGCATGTAGCCGATGGTGTACAGGTGCACCACCAGCGAAACGAAGCCCACTACCACCAGCATCATCGCGGTGAGGCGGTCCACCATGAAGCCGACGCTGGCGTTGACCTGCCCGATCTGGAACCAGGTGTAGATGTTCTGGTTGTAGTTGACCGCGCCACCCAGGGTGAGCTGGTACAGCACCTGGAAGGACAGCGCGACCGACACGATCATGCACGCGATGGTGACGCTGTGGGCAACCGCGCGACCCGCGCGGCCGAGGAACGGGCTGACGAAGCCGGCCACCAGCGCGCCGAGCAGCGGCGCCAGTGCGATGGTCAACAGGACGCTCGTGGAAAGACCCATGGGTTCAGCCCTTCATGCTGTCGATGTCGGCGATGTTGATCGTGTTGCGCGTACGGAACAGCAGGACCAGGATCGCCAGGCCCACGGCAGCTTCCGCCGCGGCCACGGTGAGGATGAAAAACACGAACACCTGCCCCGCCACATCGCCAAGGAAGCGCGAGAACGCGACAAAATTCATGTTGACCGCAAGCAGCATCAGCTCGACCGACATCAGCAGCACGATCACGTTCTTGCGGTTGATGAACATGCCGGCGACGGCGATGCAGAACAGCACTGCGCCGAGCACGATGTAGTGCGCAAGCGAGATCATGGCTGCGGCTCCTGGGGGGCAGTCGGTTCATCGGGGCGGGCGGCGGCCATCTTCACGATGCGCACGCGCTTGCGCGGATCGACCTTGACCTGCTGGCTGGCCGACTCGTAGCGCGCGTCGCGGCGCTCGCGCAGCGTCAGCGCCACCGCCGCCACGATGCCCACGGTGAGGATAAGTGCGGCAATCTCGAACGGCAGCAGGAACCGCGTGAACAGCGCATGCCCCAGCCACTCGATGTTGGGCCTGCCCGCGGCCATGGCGGGGTCGGCGCCCATCACCCGCGCCTGCATCGCGCGCACGCCGATCAGTCCGAGCATCTCGGCCAGCATCACGATGGCCACCAGCAGGCCGATCGGCAGGAACTTCACGAAGCCCTCGCGCAGCCTTTCCTGGTCGATGTCGAGCATCATCACCACGAACAGGAACAGCACCATCACCGCGCCGACGTAGACCACCACCAGCGCCAGCGCGAGGAACTCGGCCTCGAGCAGCAGCCACAGGCAGGCCGCGCTGAAGAAGGTGAGCACCAGCGCCAGCACCGCATGCACGGAGTTCTTCAGCGTGATCACCGACAGCGCCGCCGCCACCGTGACGAAGGCGAAGGCATAGAAACAGATGAGTTGGAACAGTGGGAGATTCATCGGAAGGCCTCAGCGGTACGCCGCGTCTTGCGCGCGGTCGGCGGCGATCTGCTGTTCGAAGCGGTCACCGATGGCAAGCAGCTTCTGCTTGTCCACCACGTTCTCGCCGCGATTCTCGAAGTGGTACTCGTGGATCGACGTCTCGACGATCGAGTCGACCGGGCAGCTCTCTTCACAGAAACCGCAGTAGATGCACTTGAACAGGTCGATCTCGTAGCGGGTAGTGCGGCGCTGGCCGTCGCTCTCGCGCGGCGCCGAGTCGATGGTGATGGCCAGCGCCGGGCACACCGCCTCGCACAGCTTGCAGGCGATGCAGCGCTCCTCGCCGTTCGCGTAACGGCGCAGCGCATGCAGGCCGCGGAAGCGGTTCGACTTGGGGATGTGCTCCATCGGGTAGCGCATCGTGTACTTGGGCTTGAACAGGTAGCGCAAGGTGACGCCCATGCCCTGGAACAGCTCGACCAGCAGCAGGCTCTTGAAGTAACCGGTAACGCGATTCATGGCTTATGCCCCCGTGCCGATGCTGACCAGGCCCCAGAACTTCAGGCAACCGGCCACGAAGACCCAGGCGATGGCGATGGGAATGAATACCTTCCAGCCCAGCCGCATGATCTGGTCATAGCGGTAGCGCGGGAAGGTGGCGCGGAACCACAGGAACATGAAGGAGAGCAGGAATGCCTTGACGAACAGCCAGATGAAACCGCCCTGCCCGATGAACCCCCACGAGGCGGGGAACGGCGACAGCCAGCCGCCCAGGAACAGCACTGCGGCGAGGAAGCTGAGCAGGATCATGTTGGCGTATTCGGCCAGGAAGAACAGCGCGAACGCCGAACCGGAATATTCCACGTGGAAGCCGGCCACGATCTCCGACTCGCCCTCGGCCATGTCGAACGGCGCGCGGTTGGTCTCGGCCACGCCGGAGATGAAATAGATCACGAACACCGGCAGCAGCGGCAGCCAGAACCAGTCGAAAATGCCCTTGCTGCCCGCCTGGGCGTTGACGATCTCGCTCAGGTTCAGCGAACCGGCCAGCACCAGCACGCAGACCAGGCACAGGCCCATCGCCAGCTCGTAGGAGATTACCTGCGCCGCCGAGCGCATCGCGCCGAGCAGCGCGTAGCGCGAGTTGGACGCCCAGCCGGCGATGATGATGCCGTACACGCCCATCGAGGTCATCGCCAGCAGATAGAGCACGCCGGCGTTGGCGTTGGACAGCACCATCTTGCTACTGAACGGCACCACTGCCCACGTCGCCAGCGCCGGCACCAGCGCGATCATCGGCGCCATGTAGTACAGGAAGCGGTTCGCCTTGGTCGGCAGGATCACCTCCTTGACCAGCAGCTTGACCACGTCCGCGAAGGCCTGCAGCAGGCCGAACGGACCGATTTTGTTCGGCCCCATGCGCACGTGCATCCAGCCCAGGACCTTGCGCTCCCAGTACACGAACATCGCCACCGCCAGCACCAGCGGCAGCACGATGCACAGGATGTAGATGACCGGCCAGACGACCTGGTTGATTAGCTGTTCGCCCATGCGCCTTACGCCTTGCTCAGGGTGATGGCTGCGCCGTAGGGCGGCAGCGTGACGGTGAGATCCTGGGCCGCCTCGATCCACGCCGTGCCGTCGGGCACGGCCGCGTCGATCACCAGCGGCAGATGCACGTCGGCGATGCGCACCTGGTCGCCGGCGGCGACGCCGTGCCGGGCCGCCTCTGCCGCGTTCAGGCGCACGGCGGGCGCACGGTTCAGTGGATGTGCGTTCAGCGCCGTGGCACGGCGCAGCACGGCATCGCTGCGGTAGATCGGCCAGGTGGCCAGGCGGGTCAGGCCGCCGGTGGCCGCACGCGCCGCCAGACCGCTGCGCGACGCCACCGCGTGCGTGGCGATGCCGTCGCGCAGGCCGGCCAGATCATCGAACTCGAAACCGGCCAGCTGCAGCGCGCCGCCCAGGGCGCGCAACACCTTCCAGCCCGCCCGGGCCTGTCCCGGCGCCTTCGCGCCGGCCGCCACACCCTGGGCCAGCCCGTCGACGTTGACCAGGGTGGCATCGATCTCCGGCAGCAGCGCGATCGGCAGGATCACGTCAGCCACTTCGCGCAGCGCGGCACTGGCATAGGCGCTGAACGCCACCACCTGCTCCGCGCCATGCAGCGCCTTCAGCGCGACGCTGCCGTCGGCGAAATCGTGCGGCGGCTCGACGCCGTACAGCAGGTAGCTCTTGCGCGGCTGCGCCAGCATCGCCTGCGCGTCCAGCCCGCCGTTGCCCGGCACCACGCCCAGCTGCGCCAGGCCGACGGCATTCGCGCCGACCGGCAGCTCGTCGTAGCCGGCGCTGGTGGCGTCAGCGATGAACCGTGCGATCGCGCGCAGCCACGACGCCTGCGGATGGGTCGCCGCCGCCTCGCCGAGGATCACCACGGCCTTGCCTGACTTCAGCGCGGCGATCGCGTCGCTGTCGCCCTGGTCGCTCTGCGCCGAGGTGATCGCCTCGGCCAGTGCCGCCGGCGCATTCGCACCGGCAGCCACGGCAGCCTTGGCCAGCGCCAGCAGCGCATCCACCATGGCCTGCGGCGCCACCACTGCCTCGCCGGCCAGCGTGTAGTTGAAATCGAAGTGCGCCGGATTGACCGCGTAGACCCTGGCGCCCTTCTTGGTCGCCTGGTGCAGGCGGTGGTTCAGCAGCGGCATCTCATAGCGCAGGTCGGAACCGACCAGCAGCGCCGCGCGGACCTGCTCGACCTCGGCCACCGGCAGCGTGAACGGCTGCGCCAAGGCGTTGTCGGCAAAATCGAGATGGCGCAGGCGATGATCGACGTGGGCGCTGCCCAGGCCGCGCGCCAGCCGCATCAGCAGGTCGCCTTCCTCGTTCGAGGTAGCCGAGTGCAGCAGGATGCCCAGCTCGCTGCCCGGCGCCTTCTTCAGCGCTTCGCCCGCGAACTGCAGCGCGTCTTCCCAGGTGGTCGCCTGCCACTGGCCGTTGCGCTTCACCTCCGGCGCGCTGATGCGGTCGGCGGCGTACATGCCCTGGTGGCTGTAGCGGTCGCGATCGGACAGCCAGCACTCGTTGACCGCCTCGTTGTCGCGCGGCACCGTGCGCAGCACCTCGCCACGGCGGGTGTGCAGCCACAGGTTCGAACCCATGGCGTCGTGGTAGGCGATCGACGGCTTGGCGACCATTTCCCACGCGCGCGCCTTGAACTGGAACGGCTTGTTGGTGAGCGCGCCGACCGGGCACACGTCGATGATGTTGCCGGACAGCTCGCTTTCGACGTTCTTGCCGATGTAGGTGCCGATCACGTGGCGGTCGCCGCGGTCCATGCTGCCGAATTCGTAGGTGCCGGCGATCTCGCTGATGAAGCGCACGCAGCGCGTGCAGTGGATGCAGCGCGTCATCTCGGTGGCCACCAGCGGGCCGATGTCCTCGTCCGCGATGGTGCGCTTGCGCTCGGTGAAGCGCGACACGCTGCGGCCATAGCCCAACGCCATGTCCTGCAGTTCGCACTCGCCGCCCTGGTCGCAGATCGGGCAGTCCATCGGGTGGTTGATGAGCAGGAACTCCATCACGTTGCGCTGCGCGTGCAGCGCCTTGTCCGAACGGGTCAGCACCTTCATGCCTTCGGCCACCGGGGTGGCGCAGGCCGGCTGCGGCTTGGGCATCGGGCGCCCGCCCATCTCCACCTCGACCAGGCACTGCCGGCAGCTCGCCGCGATCGGCAGCTTGCGGTGGTAGCAGAAACGCGGGATCGGGATGCCAGCCTTGTCGGTGGCCTCGATGATCATCGAGCCCTTGGGTACCTGGATCGGCTTGCCGTCGACCTCGATGTTGACCAGGTTCGGCGCGGTGTTCGGGGTTGGCTGCGCGCTCATGCGGCGGCTCCAAGCTTGTCGTCGACCATGGAGCGACCGTGCTCGACGTAGTATTCGAATTCGTTCCAGTAGTGGCGCAGGAAACCCTGCACCGGCCACGCCGCCGCCTCGCCGAAGGCACAGATGGTGTGGCCTTCGATCTGACCGGCGACCGCCTTCAGGCGATGCAGGTCGTCGGGCACGCCCTTGCCGGCGACGATGCGGGTCAGCACGCGGTGCATCCAGCCGGTGCCTTCGCGGCACGGCGTGCACTGGCCGCAGGATTCCATGTGGTAGAACTGGCTGATGCGTTCGCAGGCGCGCACCATGCAGGTGGTCTCGTCCATCACGATCACCGCGCCCGAACCCAGGCCCGAGCCGGCCTTCTGGATCGCGTCGTAATCCATGGTGAGGCCCATCATCACCTCGCCCGGCAGCACCGGCATCGAGGAACCGCCGGGGATCACCGCCTTGATCTTGTGCCCGTTGCGCACCCCGCCGGCCATCTCCAGCAGTTCCGTGAACGGCGTGCCCAGGCGGATCTCGAAATTGCCCGGGCGGTTGACGTGGCCGGACACCGAGAAGATCTTCGGGCCGCCGTTGTTCGGCTTGCCCAGGTTGAGGAACCAGTCGGCGCCGTTGCGCAGGATGGCCGGCACCGAGGCGTAGGTCTCGGTGTTGTTGATCGTGGTGGGCTTGCCGTACAGGCCGAAGTTGGCCGGGAACGGTGGCTTGAAGCGCGGCCAGCCCTTCTTGCCTTCCAGCGACTCCATCAGCGCGGTTTCTTCGCCGCAGATGTACGCGCCGGCGCCGAGCGCGGCATAGATGTCCACGTTGAGGCCGCTGCCGCCGATGTTCTTGCCGAGCAGGCCGGCCGCATAGGCTTCCTTCAGCGCCGCCTCGAAGTGCTCGAACGGCTCGTGGTGGAATTCGCCGCGCAAGTAGTTGTAGGCCACGGTCGACCCGGTGCAGTAGCAGGCGATGGCCAGCCCCTCGATCACCGCGTGCGGGTTGTAGCGCAGGATGTCGCGGTCCTTCGCCGTGCCGGGCTCTGACTCGTCCGAGTTGCACAGGATGTACTTCTGCATGTCGCCCTTGGGCATGAAGGACCACTTCAGGCCGGTGGGGAAGCCCGCGCCGCCGCGACCGCGCAGGCTGGACTTCTTGATCTCCTCGATCAGCGAGGCCGGGTCGGGCTTCTCGGCGAGGATCTTGCGCCACGCCTTGTAGCCGTCGACCTTCTCGTAGCTGTCCATCGACCACGGCGTGTCGAAATGCAGCGTGGTATAGACCACCTGGTGTTCCCTGGGGGCGGGTCCGACGGCCATCAGTGCTTCCCCTCGGCGGCGTGGGAGTGATCCGGGCCATCCATGCTCAGGCCATCGAGGATCTCATCGAGCTTCTCGATGGTCAGGCGCTCGTGGTAATGGCCGTTCACGGTCATCGCCGGCGCGTAGACGCAGGCCGCGATGCACTCTTCTTCCTTCTTCAGGTAGACGCGGCCGTCCGGCGTGCTCTCGCCCAGCTTGATGCCCAGCTTGTTCTCGCAGTGCTGCACCAGCTCATCGGCGCCGTTGAGCCAGCAGGAGATATTGGTGCAGATCGCCACGTTGTTGCGGGCCACCGGCTTGGTTTCCAGCATCGAATAGAAGCTGGCCACCTCGTAGGCCCAGATCGCCGGCAGCTCGAGGTACTTCGCCACCGCGGCGATCAGCTCGTCGGTGAGAAAGCCCTTGTTCTGCTCCTGCGCGCCGAACAGTGCCTGGATCAGCGCCGAGCGCTTGCGGTCGGGCGGGAACTTGGCCGCCCAGTGATCGATGTGCTGGCGGGTGTGCTCGGTAAGTACGACGAGAGGATCGACGTTCCTGACCTGCTCGTAATGTCCGGTGGCTTTCATGCATTTCTCCGTCGTGCCGGCTCAGCGGTCCACTTCGCCGAACACGAGGTCGTAGGTACCGATCATGGCCACCACGTCGGCGAGCATGTGGCCGCGCACGATGGTGTCCATGGATGACAGGTGGGCAAAACCCGGGGCGCGCAGGTGCACGCGGAACGGCTTGTTGGCGCCGTCGGAAACCAGGTAGCAGCCGAATTCACCCTTCGGCGCCTCGACTGCGCAGTAGGTCTCGCCGGCGGGCACGCAGTAGCCTTCGGTGAACAGCTTGAAGTGGTGGATGAGCGCTTCCATGTCCTGCTTCATCTCGACCCGCGACGGCGGCGCCACCTTGAAGTTCTTCACCATCACCGGACCCGGATTGGCACGCAGCCATTCCACGCACTGGCGGATGATGCGGTTCGACTGGCGCATCTCTTCCACGCGCACCAGGTAGCGGTCGTAGCAGTCGCCGTTGACGCCGACCGGAATGTCGAAATCCATCTCGGCGTACTTCGCGTAAGGCTGCTTCTTGCGCAGATCCCACTCGACGCCGGAGCCGCGCAGCATCGCGCCGGTCATGCCCCACTGTTGGGCCAGCTCCGGGCTGACCACGCCGATGCCGACGGTGCGCTGCTTCCAGATGCGGTTGGTGGTGAGCAGCTCCTCGTATTCGTCCACCTTCGACGGGAAGTCGGCGGTGAACGCGTCGAGGAAGTCGAGCATCGAGCCTTCGCGCCAGCTGTTGATGCGCTTGAGGTCGCTGCCCTTGTGCCACGGCGACTCGCGATACTTCGACATCTGGTCCGGCAGATCGCGGTATACGCCGCCGGGGCGGTAGTACGTGGCGTGCATGCGCGCGCCCGACACCGCCTCGTAGACGTCCATCAGTTCCTCGCGCTCGCGGAACGCGTACAGGATCACCGCCATCGCGCCCAGGTCGAGCGCGTTCGAGCCGATCCACATCAGGTGGTTCAGGATACGGGTGATCTCGTCGAACATGGTGCGGATGTACTGCGCGCGCTCCGGCGCCTCGATCCCCAGCAGGGTCTCGATGGCGCGCACGTAGGCGTGCTCGTTGCACATCATCGACACGTAGTCGAGCCGGTCCATGTAGCCGATCGACTGGTTGAACGGCTTGGACTCGGCCAGCTTCTCGGTACCGCGATGGAGCAGACCCACGTGCGGATCGACACGCACGATGGTTTCGCCATCCATCTCCATGATCAGGCGCAGCACGCCATGCGCGGCCGGATGCTGCGGGCCGAAGTTCATCGTGTAGTTGCGGATTTCCTGCATGCTCAGTTCTCCCGCCAGTGGTCGGCGGCTTCGGCCTTGGCCTGCATCAGGTCGGCATCGTCGCGGATGGTGCGCGGCACCAGCACGCGCGGTTCGATCGACACCGGTTCGTAGACCACCCGCTTCTGCTCGGGGTCGTAGCGCACCTCGACGTTGCCGATCAGCGGGAAGTCCTTGCGGAACGGATGGCCGACGAAACCGTAGTCGGTGAGGATGCGGCGCAGGTCGGGGTGGCCATCGAAGATGATGCCGTACAGGTCGAACGCCTCGCGCTCGAACCAGTTCACGCCCGGCCACACCGCGGTCAGCGACGGCACCAGCGGCAAGCTGTCGTCCTCGCAGAACACGCGCAGGCGCAGACGGCGGTTGTGCTCGATCGAGAGCAACTGGATCACCGCGGCGAAGCGGCGCGGCTGGCTGTCGCCGCGCGGGCGTCCGGCCCAGTCGAAGCGTCCCTGTGCCTGGCCTTCCACGCCGCGCGAAAAACCGGTACCGGTGACGGTCTCGGTATCCCACTCGACCTGGCCGTAGCCGAGATAGTCGATGCCGCACAGGTCAATCAGCTCGCTGAAGCGGAACGCCGGCTCGTCGCGCAGCGCGGTGGCCACCGCGAGCAGGTCGGCAGCGGCCAGCTCGGCGATGGTCTCGTTGCGCACCGTGGTGATGGCCAGCGTATCGCCGAATCGTGCGGTGAGCTGCCCGGCCAGCGAGGTCTTTGGGGTGTCGGTCATGGACTGCGCCTTCGGAAACGTGCCATTCAAGAGCGCGCGATGGTGCTGGTGCGGCGGATCTTCTTCTGCAACTGCAGGATGCCGTGGATCAGCGCCTCGGCCGTGGGCGGGCAGCCCGGCACGTAGATGTCCACCGGCACGATGCGGTCGCAACCGCGCACCACGGAGTAGGAATAGTGGTAGTAGCCGCCGCCGTTGGCGCAGCTGCCCATCGAGATCACCCACTTCGGCTCGGGCATCTGGTCGTAGACCTTGCGCAGCGCCGGGGCCATCTTGTTGACCAGGGTGCCGGCCACGATCATCACGTCGGACTGGCGCGGGCTGGGGCGGAAGATCACGCCGTAGCGGTCCAGGTCCAGCCGCGACATGCCGGCGTGCATCATCTCCACCGCGCAGCAGGCCAGACCGAAGGTCACTGGCCACATCGAGCCGGTGCGCGCCCAGTTCAGCAGCGCGTCGACACTGGTGGTGGCGAAGCCGCGCTGCACGACCGGGTTGTCGCCGGCCGGCCGCAGGATGTCGTCGACCAGGTTCAGCGGCTCCGGGTTGTGCATCACCCGACTGACGGAATCGATCACTCCCATTCGAGTGCCCCCTTCTTCCACACGTAGGCAAAACCGACCACCAGCAGCAGCAGGAACAGGCCCATTTCGATCAACGCGACGAGGCCGATCTCCTTGAACACCACCGCCCACGGGAACAGGAAGGCAATTTCCAGATCGAAGATGATGAACAGGATGGCGAGCAGGTAGTAGCGCACGTCGAAACGCATGCGGGCGTCCTCGAACGCCTCGAAGCCGCACTCATAGGGCGAGAGCTTCTCCGCCTCGGGGCGGCGCGGGCCGGCCAGCAGGCCGATGACCAGCAATGCCACGCCAAGGCCGACGGCAACACCGATGAACAACAGGACAGGCCAGTATTCGGCAAGCACGATGCAACTTACCTCCGCGCCAGTGGCGCATCAGTGACCGCGTGGATTTGCATCCAGCAACGCACGGTCCGGCGACTTCGATTCGGCAGGCCGACACGGCCATGGACTTTCCAGCCATGCCTGCAGGCTCTGCCGCCGCGCGCAGGCATCCGATGCTTCGCGCAATGGATTCGCGAATCTCGCCATTGTATCAGTGCGCAAGGGCACAACAAGCCTTGACGACCGATCTGATGCGCATTAACACCCGACCGCGTACAGACGCAATGACGACGACGTCACATGGTATGGGTGGGGCGCTCGGAGTTGAGCGTGCCGGCCAGGATGTTCTCGATCCGGCTGCGGGCGGCCTCGGCATCGCTCGACTCGTTGAAGTGGATGCCGATGCCGGCGGTGCGGTTGCCCTGCGCACCGACCGGGCTGATCCAGACCACCTTGCCGACCACCGACAGGCGCTCGGTTTCCTCGGCCAGGGTCACCAGCAGCACGACCTCGTCGCCCAGCGAATAGGATTGCGCCGTCGCCGCGAACAGGCCGCCATGTTTGAGGAACGGCATGTAGGCGTTGTACAGCGAGGCTGCATCCTTGATCTTCAGCGAAATGATGCCCTGCCGGGCCGAGACGGGTTTCATGGGAGGCTCCTGCCGGGCGTTCGAACGCCCCGCTCGATGACCCGATCTTAGAGCCTGCGCGATGCCTGCGCATAGCCTGCGCCGACGCACCCCGTGGCCAGCGACGGTAGGCGCTTGCCGGCCGGCTCCGCCGCGATGCCCGGCGACGCCGGTTCCCGTTCGCGAAATATTACGCCGCGCACCACGCGCTGACCGGACCGGCTACGCCCGATGCGCCAGCGGTCAGGCCGCCGGCGTGGGCGCCGGACCGGCGCCGGTGGACAGCTCGCACCAGCCCCAGTGATCGAAGATCCAGGGCGAGCGCAAGGTCGACGCCAGGCGTACGAAACGCGGCGCGCCCGTCGCCACCGGCATCGAAAGACGGAACCTGCCGGCCTGGTCGCGCCGCAGCGGCGCGTCATGCCAGCGCCAGCTGCGCGCTCCCGTCTCGTCCACCACGCTGAGCTGCAGCCATGGCCGCAGCCAGAACGGTGGTCGCCATGGCAGCGCGTCCAGCGGCATCGACAGCCCGGCGTGGCGCTCCGGGCGGCCGGCCAGGCGCAGCATGCGTTTGCCGCTCAACGCCATCTGGCTGCGATGCTCCGTCAGCGCGGCGCGCTTGCACGCCAGCTGCTGCGCCGTGCCGTGCACCTCGAAGACTTCGCCGTCGCCGCCTCGGCTGTGCACCAGATAGTTCAGCAACGGCGGCGGCTCGGCCTGCTCCGCCAGCGCCAGGCGCACCAGCACGTGCGCCGCGGCGTGATCGGGATGTCGGTCGGCCAGTGCCGGTGCCACCACCAGGCTGGGGCCGAACTGGCTGATCGCCGCGGCCAGCGCTGATACTGCGGGACCGCGCGACTGCAGCAAGGTGTCGGTGAGACCACAATCCGCCCAGCCCAGCGATTGCAGCGCCGGCGCCGGTACACCCAGGCAGGCCAGTGCCTGCAGTATCTCTTCATGGCGGCGGCTCCCCCAGCGTCGGCGGTCGGCGCTGCGGATGCGCACGCGTCGCTCCAGCCACCGCTGCGGCCACGGGTTGTTGTCGCCTTCGGTCAGCAGCACGATCCGCACCTCGCCGCCGGCCGCCCGCACCTGCTGGATCAGCAGCCCGGTCGCGATGGTCTCGTCATCCGGGTGCGGCGCCACTACCAGCAGGCGGGTCTTCGCCGAGAATGCCGGCGCCCCGCTCGCTGGCGCCAGCGCCGGCGCTGAGCGGACGCCGCCGCTCATCGCCACTGCGCCAGCAATTCCAGCAGCAGCAGGTCGGCGCGCAGCGGGCCGCGCAAGCCCTCGCGGGTGCGATTGGCCGCGTCATACCAGTGGCCCAGTGCCTCGACGTCCAGCACGCTGGCCAGCGGCCCCGCGCGCTGCGCCGAGCGCGCCTTGATTTCGTCGGCACTGGCCTGCGCGGCAAACCACAGCCGCTGCGCCGGCTCGCTGTCCAGCCAGCGCTTGACCACCTCGGTCGGCTGGCCGCGGCCGGCCGCCAATGCGGCCAGGTCCTTGCGCACTTCCTGCCGGCGCTCCAGCGCACCCTCGGCAGCCCAGATGCTGGCCAGGCCGGGGTTGCCGCCGGCGGCGGCGAGTGCGTTCGCGGCATCACGCACGCCTTCGCTCTGCAGCCAGGCCAGCGCGTCGGCGCTGGCGGGCAGCTGGAATTCGATCCGCTGGCAGCGGCTGCGGATGGTTTGCGGCAGCCGCCACGGCGCATCGGCCAGCAGGATCAGCATGGTCTGCGCGGCCGGTTCCTCCAATGTTTTCAGCAACGCATTGGCGGCCGCGGCATTCATCGCATCGGCCGGATCGATCACTGCCACCTGCCAGCCGCCGAACTGGCTGCTCATGGCCAGCCGCGCCGACAGCTCGCGGATCTGGTCGACCACGATCTCGCTGCGCTGCACGCCGTCCTTGCGCAAACCGAAGCTCAGCGTGACCAGGTCCGGATGCGAACCGGCAGCCAGCAGCAGGCAACTGCGGCAATGTCCGCAGGCGTCGCCGTCCACCGGTTCGGTGCACAGCAGGCCCTGCACGAAGCGCTGCGCGAACGCGCGCTTGCCCAGTCCGGCAGCCCCGCACAGCAGCAGGGCATGCGCCAGCGCATCGCGCCGACGGCGCGCCTGCAGCCGCAGCCAGTGTTCGGCATGCCAGGGGCGTGCGTTCATGCCGGCGATTCCTCCAGCAACGCCGCCAGCGCGCGGGTTGCGGCCTGCAGCACGGCAGCAGGCGACTGGCTGGCGTCGATCACCCGGAAGCGCTGCGGCTCGGCGGCGGCGCGGGCGCGATAGCTGGCGCGCACCCGCTCGAAGAACGCATCGGCCTCGGTCTCGATGCGGTCGGCGTCGCCGCGGCCGGCGGCGCGGGCACGGCCGGTCGCCACCGGCAGGTCGAGCAGCAAGGTCAGGTTGGGCTTCACCCCGGCGCAGGCCCAGCGCTCCAGTTCCGCGATGCGCTCGACCGGCTGGCCGCGGCCGCCGCCCTGATAGGCGTAGCTGGCGTCGGTGTAGCGGTCGCACAACACCCATTGCCCGGCGGCCAGCGCCGGCTCGATCACTTCGCGCACCAGCTGCGCGCGCGAGGCGAACATCAGCAGCAGCTCGGTCTCGGCGGCCAGCCCCCGCAGGGCAGGATCAAGCACGATCGCGCGCACCGCCTCGCCCACCGCGGTACCGCCGGGTTCGCGCGCCTGCACCAGCGCAATGCCGTGTCGCTCAATGTAGTCGCGCAAACCGGCCAGCAAGGTGCTCTTGCCGGCGCCCTCGCCGCCTTCGAGGCTGATGAATTTTCCGCGAGGGCCAGTCATCGGCAGCGCTTCCGCTGGTAGCAGTCGACGTTGCGATTGTGTTCCTCCAGCGTACTGGAGAACACGTGGCCGCCGTCGCCGCGCGCCACGAAGTACAGCGCATCACCGGCGGCCGGGTGCAGGGCTGCCACCAGCGCCGGCTTGCCCGGCAGCGCGATCGGCGTCGGTGGCAGGCCGGCGCGGGTATAGGTGTTGTACGGCGTGTCGGTGATGAGGTCGCTCTTGCGGATGTTGCCGGCATAGTTCACGCCCATGCCGTAGATCACGCTGGGATCGGTCTGCAGCAGCATGTGGTTCTCGAGCCGCCGCACGAACACGCCGGCGATCTGCGCGCGCTCCGCCGGAACACCGGTCTCCTTCTCCACGATCGAGGCCAGGATCAGCGCCTCGTATGGCGTGGCCAACGGCAGGTCCGGCGCCCGTCCCGGCCAGAGCTCATCGAGCGTCTTCACCATCGCGGCATGCGCGCGGCGCAGGATGTCCAGGTCGCTGTCGCCCTTCACGTAGGCGTAGGTCTCGGGCAGGAAGCGGCCCTCCGGCGCTTCGCCGCCGGCACCGATCCGCTGCATGATCGCGGCATCGTCCAGCGCGGCACTGTCGTGCTTTAGCTTCTCGGCCTTGGCCAGCGCCTGGCGCAATTCGGTGAAGGTCCAGCCGTCGACGATGGTGAAATTGCGCTGCAGCACGCGGCCGGCGGCCATGTTCGCCAGCAGCTGGCGTGGGGTGATGCCAGGCTCCAGCGCGTACTCGCCGGCATGCAGCTTGCCGGACACATGCATCTGCTCGGCCAGCAGCCGCCAGTACCACGGATTGGCCGTGCTGAAGCCGCGCTGGCGCAGTTCGCCGACGATGCCCTTGAAGCTGCTGCCGCGGCCGATGTCGATGCTGTCGCCCTGCGCCGCCACGTTCAGCGACGTGGAACCGAAGTGGGCGTAGTCGAACCAGCCGTAGGCCAGCGCGCCGGCCATCAGCAACAGCACGATCAGCAACAGTCGCCGTGGCCATGCGCGCCTGCGCACCGGTTGGTCGCTCATTCGCCCTGCTCCATCGAAAATCCCAGATCATGCCAATGCTGCTGCAGGCGGCGCGTCGTTGCGCCCGGCACATAGTCGCAGTCGTCCAGCGAACGCACCGGCAGGATGCCGCGCACGCTCGAACTCAGGAACACCTCGCTGGCGCCGCGCAAGGCGGCCAGCGTCAGCTCGCCGACTTGCGTCTGCGGGCACGCCGCCAGCACCTCGGCGCGGGCCACCCCGGCCACGCCGCAGCGATCCAGCGATGGCGTCAGCAATTCACCGTCGACCACCGCGAACAGATTGGCCATGGTCGCCGAAATCACCCGCCCGTGGCTATCGAGCAGCACGCCCTCGGCAATTGCCAGGTCGTCCCACTCGGCGCGCGCCAGCACCTGCTCCAGCCGGTTGAGGTGCTTGAGGCCGGCCAGCAGCGGCTGCTGCGCCAGTCGGATAGTGCACACCCGCATGCGCAGGCCCTGGGCATGGGCCCCGGCGGCAACCAGCGGCGGCGCGAAGGCCGCCACCACCCGGGTCGGTCGCGGCGCGGCCGGCAAGACGTAGCCACGCTCGCCGACACCGCGGGTGACGGTGATGCGCAGCACCGATGCCGGCATGCCGTGGCTGACCTCCAGCGCCTCGCGCCACAGCTGCGCCGGATCGGGCGCCGGGATGCGCAGTCGCGCGCAGCCTTCGGCCAGCCGCTGCATGTGCCGCGACCACAGCGGTGCCCTCGCACCGACGAAGCGGATGCTCTCGAACAGGCCGTCGCCATAGGCCAGGCCGCGATCCAGCGCCGACACCTGCGTCGATGCCACACCGTCGACCAGCATGCGCGCCGTCATCAGTCCGGCACTCCCAGCGCACGCAGCAAGCCACGCGCCTTGGCGCGGGTCTCGTCCAGCTCGCTCACCGCCACCGAGTCGGCCACGATGCCGGCGCCGGCGCGCAGGCTGACTTCGTTGCCAGCCAGGGTCAGGGTGCGGATCAGGATGTTCAAGTCGAGCTCGCCATTGCGATCGAGATACCCCAGCGCGCCGGTATAGGCGCCGCGCGGTGCGTCTTCCAGCGCGGCGATGATTTCCATGCAGCGCACCTTGGGACAGCCGGTGATGGTGCCGCCGGGAAAGGTGGCGGCGACCACCTCGCCGGGTGTCACCTCGGCGCGCAGGCGTCCGCGTACATTGGAGACGATGTGGTGAACGTGGGCGTAACTCTCCACCACCATCAGCTCGTCGACCTCGACCGTGCCCGGCACGCAGACGCGACCGAGGTCATTGCGCTCCAGGTCGATCAGCATCACGTGCTCGGCGCGCTCCTTGGGGTGCGCGCTCAGTTCATGGATGCGCGCCAGCTCGTCCTCGCCGGGCAGCCGCGGGCGTGTACCGGCGATCGGCCGGGTCTGCGCCACGCCGTCGCGCACCTCGACCAGTCGTTCCGGCGAGGAACTGGCCACCGCCCAGCCCGGCTGCTGCAGCAGGCCGGCGAATGGCGCCGGGTTGGCCTGACGCAGCACCGCATGCAGCGACGCCGGCACGGGTGGCTGCGCGTAGCGCGCGCGCCAGGCGCGCGACAGGTTCACCTGGAAGATGTCGCCGGCATGCAGGTGTTCGTGGATGCGCGCCACGCCGTCGAGGAAGCGCTGCGGCACATCCTCTTCCCAGTCGACCGGCGCCGGCAGCGACGGAATCGACGGTACAACGGCGAGGTCGGCTTCCAGCGCGTCGAGCAGATGCTCGTGGCCGGCCTCGGCGACCAGGATGGTGCAATCGCGCAGGTGGTCGACGATTACCGCGGCCGGACAGCGTATGGCCAGTGCCAGCGGCAGCGCCGATGGCGGCCGCAACTTCAGCGTCGGCTCGATCTCGCCGGCCAGTTCGTAGGTCAGCAGCAGCACCCAGCCGCCGTGGAACGGCAGGCCGTCGTGCTCCGGCGGCAGGCGCTCGGCCTGCCAGGCGGCATCCAGTGCATCGAGAAACCGCCCTTCACGCACGGCGCCCGCGTCATCGCGCAGGCTCCCGTCGGCGTGCAGGGTCAATCGCTCGCGCGGGAACGCGAACAGGATGTCGTAGCGCGACTGCACGGTGCCGCGCACCACGCTTTCCAGCAGACAGGGATAGCGCAGCGGAAACGAAGCGGCCGGCGCGAGCAGGTCGCGCCGGCCGGCAAGGGTGCGGCGATGGCAGACCACGCTCAGACGCGGCGGAAGGCCAGCGTGCCGTTGGTGCCGCCGAAGCCGAACGAGTTGGAGATCGCCACCTCGAGCTTCGCCTCGCGCGCCGTGTTCGCCACGAAATCGAGGTCGCAGCCTTCGCCCGGCTCATCCAGGTTGATCGTCGGCGGCAGCACCTGGTCGCGCAGCGCAAGGATGCTGAAGATCGCCTCGACGCCGCCGGCCGCGCCGAGCAGGTGGCCGGTGGTGGACTTGGTCGAGCTCATCGCCAGCTTGTAGGCGTGGTCGCCGAACACGCGCTTGGCGGCCATCACCTCGCCGAGGTCGCCCAGCGGCGTGGAGGTGCCGTGCGCATTGACGTACTGCACGTCAGCGGGGTTGAGGCGGGCATCGTCCAGCGCGGTCTGGATGCAGCGGGCCGCGCCTTCGCCGCCCTCGCTCGGCGCGGTCATGTGGAACGCGTCGCCGCTCATGCCGAAGCCGACCAGCTCGGCGTAGATGCGCGCGCCGCGGGCCTTGGCGAATTCGTATTCCTCCAGCATCAGCACGCCGGCGCCGTCGGACAGCACGAAGCCGTCGCGGTCCTTGTCCCACGGACGGCTGGCCCGGGTCGGCTCGTCGTTGCGGGTGGACATCGCCTTGGCCGAGCAGAAGCCGGCCATCGCGGTGCCGGTGGTGGCGAATTCGGCGCCGCCGGCGATCATCGCGTCGGCGTCGCCGTACTGGATCATCCGCGCGGCCAGGCCGATGTTGTGCGCGCCGGTGGTGCACGCGGTAACGCAGGCGATGTTCGGCCCCTTCAGCCCGAACATGATCGACAGCTGGCCCGAGACCATGTTGATGATCGAGCTCGGCACGTAGAACGGGGACACCCGGCGCGGCCCCTTCGCAGCCAGTTCCAGCGTGGTGGCTTCGATCGTGTACAGGCCGCCGATGCCGGCGCCGACCGCAACGCCGATGCGCGGCGCGTTCGCCTCGGTCACTTCCAGCCCGGAATCGCGCAGCGCCTGGGTACCCGCCGCCACGCCATAGTGGATGAACGGATCCATCTTCTTGACGTCCTTCGCCGGCATCCATTCGGCGGGATCGAAGCCGCTGACCTGGCCGGCGATGCGCGTGGAATAAGCGGAAGTGTCGAAATGGGTGACCGGACCGATCCCGCTGACGCCCTTGAGGACACGTTCCCAGGCGCTGGCGATGTCGTTGCCGACCGGCGAGATGATGCCCATGCCGGTCACTACCACACGTCGCTTGCTCATGCTGATGTTCCTTACGTGATTGCGTGGTTCTGCCGTTGCCGGCAGCCGTCCCGCGCAGTGAGCGGGGAACGCAGCCCACTCGTGTCCGGCGGGCGGGCCGCCAACCATACGGGATCGGACGTTACAAATTGCAGAAACGAAAACTGCGCCAAGATGGCGCAGCGTTCGGTGCCGCCGCGTGAACGGAGCGACCCGCGCGAAGCAGGCCAGCCCGGTCGGCGGCGATCAATTCCGTGGCGATCAGTCCTTGGAGTGGGCCTTGATGTAATCGACGGCCTGCTGCACGGTGGTGATCTTCTCGGCGTCCTCGTCGGGAATCTCGGTCTCGAACTCTTCCTCGAGCGCCATCACCAGCTCCACCGTGTCCAGCGAATCTGCGCCCAGATCGTCCACGAACGAAGCGTTCGCCGTGACTTCATCTTCCTTCACGCCGAGCTGCTCGACGACGATTTTCTTGACGCGCTCTTCGATGGTGCTCATGTTGCCCATACCTCTCAAGGGAGTAATTGATTGTCTGTGCCGGCGCGAGGCCCGCGAAAGGCCGGCGCATTGTAGTGGCTAAACCGCGTGGCCGCCACGATTGGCCGGCGGTGCGGGAGGCAAGCCCCCCGCGACCGGCGCGAAAGCGCGATTGTCGCCCAAAACGGAGTCTTTGGCGACAACCGCGCCATACGTCAGGGCATGTACATGCCGCCGTTGACGTGCAGGGTTTCCCCGGTGATGTAGGCCGCCGCCGGCGAAGCGAGGAAACCCACCGCCCTGGCGATGTCGGTCGCCTCGCCCAGCCGCCCCAGCGCGATCTGGCCGAGCAGCGCCTGCTTCGACTCCTCGGGGAGTGCGCGCGTCATGTCGGTGTCGATGAAGCCCGGGGCCACCACGTTGACGGTGATGCCGCGGCCACCGATCTCGCGTGCCAGCGACTTGGAGAACGCGATGATCCCCGCCTTGGCCGCCGCGTAGTTGGCCTGGCCCGGGTTGCCGGTGAGTCCGATCACCGAGGCGATCGAGATGATGCGGCCCTTGCGCGCCTTCATCATGCCGCGCAGCACCGCCTTGGAGGTGCGGTAGACCGAGCTGAGGTTGGTGTCGATGATCGCGTGCCAGTCCTCGTCCTTCATGCGCAGCAACAGCTGGTCGCGGGTGATGCCGGCGTTGTTGACCAGGATCGAAACCGCACCGAATTCCTTCGCGATCGCCTCGACCAGGCCCTCGACCGCAGCGCCGTCGGTGACGTCCAGCACGCGGCCGTGGCCGCCGTGCGCGGCCAGCCGTGCGCCGATCGCGGCGGCACCGCTCTCGCTGGTGGCGGTACCGATCACGGTGGCGCCCATCGCCGCCAGTTCGTCGGCGATCGCCGCGCCGATGCCGCGGCTGGCACCGGTGACCAGTGCGATTTCGCCTTGCAATGGATTGCTCATCTGTCGTTGTTCCTGCCGTTCGATGAAAGGGGAATCACGCCCATTCGGCGCGCGCGGCATCGAGCTCGGCGGGCACGCCGATCGCGCGCGCCTCCAGCCCCTTGTCGATGCGCTTGACCAGGCCGGCGAGCACCTTGCCCGGACCGCACTCGGCGATGCGCGTGGCGCCACCGGCGGCCAGCGCCTGCACGCATTCGGTCCAGCGCACCGGCAGGTACAGCTGGCGCTGCAGCGCACCGCGGATCTCGTCCAGCGAGGCGTAACTTCTCGCCTCGGCGTTCTGGATCACCGGAACCGCCGGCAGTTTCCAGTCGATCGCAGCCATCCGCTCGCCGAGCCGGTCGGCGGCATCGCGCATCAGCATGCAGTGCGAGGGCACCGACACGGCCAGCTTGATCGCCTTCTTCACGCCCAGCTCGGCCAGCCGGGCCAGCGCACGGTCGACCGCCTCGACGTTGCCGGCGATCACCAGCTGTCCCGGCGAATTGAAGTTGGCCGGCGCCACCACCTGGCCCTGCGCCACCTCTTCGCACACCTGTGCGATCTGCGCATCGTCGCCACCGAGGATCGCCGCCATCGCGCCGGTGCCGGCCGGCACCGCCGCCTGCATCAGCCGGCCGCGCTCGGCCACCAGCGCCGCCGCGTCATGCAGCGACAGCGCGCCGGCGCAGACCAGCGCGCTGTACTCGCCCAGGCTGTGGCCGGACAGCTGCGCCGGCTGCGCGCCGCCCAGCTTCTGCCACACGCGCCACACCGCCACGCTGGCAGCCAAGAGCGCCGGCTGGGTGTTCTCGGTGCGGTTGAGCTGCTCTTCCTGACCCTGGCTCAGCGCCCACAGGTCGACGCCGGCGCCTTGCGAGGCTTCCTCGAACGTCACCTGCACTTCGGCGTGCGCCGCAGCCAGCTCGGCCAGCATGCCGACCGACTGCGAACCCTGGCCGGGGAAAACGAAAGCGAGCGAAGCGGAACTCATGGGGTGGGCAAACTCCGTCGACGAAAACTGCCATGGTGCCAGCATCGCCGGCCATACGCAGCTGTATTCGATGTTTTCCGGGAGGCACAGCGCGATGCCGCCCGGGCGGGCGGCATCGCGGGGAACGTCTCGAGGCCGTGACGACTCAGTAGCGCAGCAGCGCCGAGGCCCAGGTGAAACCGCCGCCGAACGCTTCCAGCAGCAGGTTCTGGCCGCGTTGCACCTTGCCCGAACGCACCGCGTAGTCCAGCGCCAGCGGCACCGAGCCGGACGAGGTGTTGGCATGCTTGTCGACCGTCACGATGACGCGCTCCATCGACATGTTCAGCCGCTTCGCGGTCGCCTCGATGATGCGCAGGTTGGCCTGGTGCGGAATCAGCCAGTCCACCTGCGACTCGTCCATGCCGGCGGCCTGCAGGGTTTCGCCGACCAGCGAGTCGAGCGTCTTCACGGCAACCTTGAACACCTCGCGGCCGGCCATGCGGATGCGCACGCCGTGGCCCGGTTCGTCCTTGAAGCCGGCCGACACGCCGACCGGGTTGTACAGCAGTTCCTTGTAGCCGCCGTCGGCATGCAGACAGGTGGCGTAGATGCCCGGTTCGCTGGAGGCTTCCAGCACCACCGCGCCGGCGCCGTCGCCGAACAGCACGCAGGTCTCGCGCTCGTTCCAGTCGACCATCCGGGTCAGCGTCTCGGCACCGATCACCAGCGCCTTCTTCGACTGTCCGCTCCGGATGAACTTGTCGGCCACGCCGAGCGCATAGACGAAGCCCGAGCAGGCCGCGTTGATGTCGAACGCGGCGCAGCCGTTGGCGCCCAGGCGGTGCTGCACCAGGCAGGCGGTGGACGGGAAGATGATGTCCGGCGTGGTCGTGCCCAGCACGATCAGGTCGAGCTCGGACGCCTTGACGCCGGCCGTCTCCAGCGCCTGCTGCGCGGCCCGGAAGGCCAGGTCGCCGGTGGTCTCGCCGTCGGCCGCGATGTGCCGCTGGCGGATGCCGGTGCGGGTGCGGATCCACTCGTCACTGGTGTCGACGATCTTTTCCAGATCGGCGTTGGTTGCGACGCGCTCCGGCAAGGCGCTGCCGGTGGCGATGATGCGGGAGTAGATCTGGGCCATTCAGCTGTCCATCAACGTAAACGCAGGATTGAACGCCTTGGGCAGCGCCAGCGCAACCACCCGATGCGACATGCAAGGGTATCCATCAACGCAAAACGGCGCGTTGCCGCGCCGTCTCGCCTGACCGGAGTGCGGGAACCCCGCGGGATTCCGCAAAGCCGATCAATCCTCGACCGACACCGCGCCCTTGGTCTCGATAACTTTCTTGCCGCGGTAGTAGCCGTCCTTGGTGACGTGGTGGCGCTGATGCACCTCGCCGCTGGTCGGATCGGTGGACAACTGCACGGTCTTCAGCGCGTCGTGCGCACGACGCATGCCGCGGGTGGACGGGGTACGGCGGCTCTTGGCAACGGCCATGGTGGTTCTCCAGCTGAAACTCGATGATTGAAACCAGGTTGATCTTGCTGCCTCGTCCCGGGTCGGATGAACCGGGCTGGCGGCTACTTCTTCAGTTCGCGCAACACCGCGAACGGACTTTCGGAACGCCCCTCGCCGGCAGCGTCCGGCTCGTGGCCCTTGACGTCGTCGGACAGGCTGCTGTCCGGGTTGACCGGAACCAGCGGCAGCGCCAACAGCAATTCGTCTTCTATCACACCCGCCGGATTCAGGCGGCCATCCTCGGCCACCAGCAGCGGCTCGCAATCCGGCGGCAAGCCCGCCTCGTCGCGCTCCCGCCGGATCAGGCCGAGCCGCGTGTCCACCGCAACCGGCAACGTGAACGGCTCCAGCGTGCGTTGGCAGGTCAGCGCCAGCGATGCCCGCACGTGCACGTCGACGTAGCTGATGCCCAGTTCGTCGCGCCCGAAATCCAGCTCGTACTGCAGCAGCCCGTCGGTACCCGCCAACATCTCGCACAGGCGGGACAGGGTCTCGATGGGTAGCGTTCCTTCGAACGAACGCCGCGCCGAGACCATGCGCCAAGCGTCCACGGACTCTGGCAGTGTCACGGACATAATCGCGGAATGTTAGGTTCGAAGCTGCCTGAAGTCAACCGACGCTGCACCAGCAACGGCATCGTCCTGTCCCGCCGTCCGCTCATTTTGCCTGAGCCGGCCCCGATGGGGCAGACTGAATCTCCCCGTTGCCCGAGCCCTTGCCCTTGAACTCCTATCTGACGCTCGGCGCCACCGTGCTGCTCGCGCTGTTGGTTGCCATGGTGGCCGCGGCCCTGTGGCTGCGCCGACGCCAGACACGGCGCGGCAGCAGCCTCAGGAACCTGCTTGATCTGGCCGACCGGCTGGAAGCCGACCTGAAGACCTGTCGCAGCGGCCTGCGACAGGCGCATGCGGTGATGTCGCTCAATCCCGACCTGCCCGCCGCCAGCGAACAGGACGCGCAGCATGCGATCGACGCCGGCCTGCGCGCGCTGCTGCAGCAGCGCCTGTGGATCCGTGATCGCTCGCCGCATGCGAGCCAGCATGAACTGGACGAGGCCGCCGCCTCGATGCGCGATACCCGCGACCGCCTGCAGCCGCTGCTGAAAGCCCTCGACCAGGCCCAGACCGATCTCGACAGCGCGATGCGCGAACACCTCCGGCGCGAATCGGACCCATGACCTCGCCCCGTTCCACGCCCCGAATCGTGCTGGCTTCGACCTCGCGCTACCGCGCCGAACTGCTGTGCCGGCTGCTGCCGGATTTCGAACAGGCCGCACCCGGCACCGACGAAGCCCCGCTGCCGGGCGAGGCGCCTGCGGCACGCGCCCTGCGCCTGGCGATCGCCAAGGCCGAGGCGGTCGCGCGAAACCGCAAGGACGCGCTGGTGATCGGCTCCGACCAGGTCGCCGAGCTCGACGGACAGGTCCTCGACAAGCCCGGCAGCGCCGAGCGCGCTTGCGCCCAGCTCGCCGCCAGCTCCGGCCGCGAGGTGCGTTTCCATACCGCGCTGTGCCTGCTCGATACCCGCGACGGCCGCCGGCACACCCACCTCGACCACACCCACGCGCAGTTTCGCGAACTCGACGCGGCGGCGATCGCCCGCTACGTCGAGCGCGAACAACCGCTGGACTGCGCCGGCAGCTTCAAGTGCGAAGGCCTCGGCATCAGCCTGTTCAAGGCGATCGACAGCCACGACCCCAGCGCGCTGATCGGCCTGCCGCTGATCGCATTGGCGCAGTTGCTGCGCGAGGCCGGCATCGAGCTGCCCTGAGGCTAAACTGCCTGCACCACCATCGGAAGACCAAGCCACATGTCAGCGCTGACCCAGCCCCACGACGCCCCCCTGCAGCAGCGGCTGGACGCCGCGATAGCCCAGGTCAACCGCGTGCTGCTGGGCAAGCCGCGCCAGGTGAAGCTCGCCTTCGCCTGCCTGATCGCCGGCGGCCACCTGCTGCTGGAAGACGTGCCCGGCGTAGGCAAGACCACCCTGGCGCACGCGCTGGCGGCCACCTTCGCGCTGGAGTTCCAGCGCGTGCAGTTCACCAGTGACCTGCTGCCGTCGGACATCGTCGGGGTCAGCGTGTACGAGCGCGAGACCGGCCAGTTCCGCTTCCACCCCGGACCGATCTTCACCGGCCTGCTGCTGGCCGACGAGATCAACCGCGCCAGCCCGAAGACGCAGAGCGCGCTGCTGGAGGCGATGGCCGAAGGCCAGGTCACCGTGGACGGCCAGACGCATGCGCTGGCGCAGCCGTTCTTCGTGGTGGCCACGCAGAATCCACTGGACCTCAACGGCACCTTCCCGCTGCCCGACTCGCAGCTCGACCGCTTCATGCTGCGGCTGTCGCTGGACTACCCGGACGCCACCGCCGAGCGCGCCCTGCTCACCGGCAGCGACCGCCGCGACCTGCTGGCCCAGCTGATGCCGCAGCTCGACGGCGCGGCCTTGCTCGCGCTGCGCCGGCAGGCGCAGGCGATCACCGCCAGCACCGCGCTGCTCGACTACCTGCAGGCGCTGCTCGCCGCCAGCCGCCGGCATGCCGACATCCGCGTGGGCCTGTCGCCGCGCGCGGGGCTCGCGCTGCTGGGTGCCGCGCGGGCCTGGGCCCTGCTCAGCGGCCGCGGCCATGTGCTGCCGGAGGACGTCCAGGCGCTGTTCGTGCCGCTGGCCGCGCATCGCCTGCTGCCGGCGCGCGGCGCCAACGGCGACACGCTGGCGCGGCAGCTGCTGGCCGAGGTGGCGGTGGACTGATGCGCGACCTGCTGCAGCAGTTGCAGCGACGCGCCGAGCGCCGGCTGCCTGCGCTCACCCGCTACCGCCGCCCCGAGCGCCTGCCGATCGAACTGCACCGGCGGCGCATCTACATCGTGCCGACCGGTTTCGGCCTCGGCTTTTCCGTGCTGCTGCTGGTGATGCTGATTGGCGCGCTGAACTACTCGAACAACGCCGGTCTGCTGCTCACCTGCCTGCTCGGCGCAGCCAGCGCCGCCAGCATGCTGGTGGCGTTCCGCAGCCTCGACGGCCTGCGCCTGGGCCACCTCCGCGCCGGCCACGCGATCGCCGGCCAGCCGCTGGAGCTGACCCTGGCGTTCGACTCCCGGCGGCCACGCAATGCCGTCCGCGTCGATCTCGGCGACAGCACCGTGGCTTTCGCGCTGGACGGCCACGCCAGCGCCCTGGTGAAGCTGGCCCTGCGCACCGAGCGGCGCGGCTGGCAGCCGCTGCCGCGCCTGCGGGTATGGAGCACCTGGCCGCTGGGCCTGTTCCGCGCCTGGAGCTGGCTGCACCCCGAGCAATCCGTGCTGGTGTGGCCGCGCGCGGAAGCGGCCGGGCCGCCGCCGCAGGCCCGCACCGACGACGCCCGCCAGTTGCGCCTGCATCGCGGCGACGAACTGGCCGCGCTGCGCGACTACCGCGCCGGCGATCCGCAGCGACACGTCGCCTGGAAAGCCAGCGCCCGCCATGAGAACCTGCTGGTGAAGGATTTCGAGCAGCCGCAAAGCCATCCGCATTGGCAACTGGACTGGCGCCAGCTGGGCGGACTGGACGACGAGGCGCGCATCGCCCGGCTGGCGCGCTGGCTCAACGAGGCCCAGGCGCAGCGCCGTCACTACAGCCTGTGGCTGCCCGGCAACGAGATCCCCGGCGGCAGCGGGCCGCTGCACTACGCGCGCTGCATGAACGCGCTGGCGCAGCTGCCGTGACGCCGCGCCGGCCACGGCCGCCGAGCGAACGGCCGATCGACACCCGCGCGTTCGACCTGCTCAGCCTGACCATGGCGCTGGTGCTCGGGCTGCACTCGCCGCACCTGCCGTGGTGGCTTACCGTCGCGCTGGCGCTGATGCTCGGCTGGCGCTGGTGGCAGCGACGGCAGCGGGTTGGCCGGGTACCGCGCTGGCTCAAGCTGCCGCTGCTGGCCCTGCTCACCGCGGCGGTGATCGTGCAGTACGGCAACATCTTCGGCCGCGCGCCGGGCACGGCGCTGGCGGTCGGCCTGCTGATCCTCAAGCTGCTGGAAACCGAGGTCGCGCGCGACGTGCGCGTGGGCATCAGCTTCGCCTGCTTCGCCCTGATGGCCGCGCTGCTGTTCGACCAGGGGCTGGTCGCCACCGTGGTGGTCGCGCTGGGCCTGCTGCCGGCGCTGACCACGCTGCGCGCGCTGGAACCCGGGCAATTGCCGGCGCCCAGCCTGCCACGTGCGCTGCTGCCGGCGCTGGCGCTGACCGCAGCGGCGCTGCCGCTGGCCCTGCTGGCTTTCCTGCTGGTGCCACGGCTGAGCTCGCCGCTGTGGGGTGCCCCCGCGCAGGACCAGGCGCGCACCGGCCTCAGCGACAGCATGACGCCGGGCAACTTCACCGAGCTGCTCACCGACGACCACCCGGCGATGCGGGTCAGCTTCGACGGTGCGCCGCCGGCGCCGGACCAGCGCTACTTCCGCGCCTACGTGATGTGGCATTTCGACGGCCGCAGCTGGCGCCGGCCCGACCCGCGCTACGCCCCGCCGCGGCCACCGGCACCGCTGGAGGTGGCCAGTTCCGCCCAATACCGGATCAGCCTGCAGCCGACCCGACGCCGCGTACTGCCGATGCTCGACGTGCCGTTGCAGGCGCCGGCGCAGGCCGCCCTGCAGGCCGACCGCGAAGTGATGGCCGACCGGCCGGTCAACGACCCGCTCAGCTACGTTGGCCGTTCGGCCCTGCGCTACCGGCTGCAGCCTGAGCTGGATGAACGCTCGCGCCGCCTCGGCCTGAGCCTGCCGGCAGGTTTCAACCCGCGCACGCACGCGCTGGCCGCGCAATGGCGGCAGCGCTACGGCAGCGACGACGCCGCCATCGTGCAGGCCGCGCTGGCGCTGTTCCACGACGGCGGCTTCCGCTACACGCTGGCCCCGGCGCCGCTGGGACGCGACTCGGTGGACGATTTCCTGTTCGGCACTCACGAGGGCTTCTGCGAGCACTACTCGTCGGCGTTCACCGTACTGATGCGCGCTGCCGGCATTCCGGCGCGGGTGGTCACCGGCTACCAGGGTGGCTACTGGAACAAGCTCGGCGACTACCTGCTGGTGCGCTACTCCGACGCACACGCCTGGAGCGAAGTGTGGCTGGCCGGCCGCGGCTGGGTACGGGTGGACCCCACCGGCGCGGTGCGTCCGGAGCGGGTTTCGCTGGGTGCGGCGGCCGCCGCCGGCGACCAGCTCGCCTGGTATCGCCACGATTGGCTGCAGGGTCTGCGCAATCGCTGGGACATCGTCAACCGCTGGTGGGACCAGGGCGTTATCGGCTTTGACGCGCTGCGCCAGCGCGGCCTGCTGACGCCGTTCGGCATCCGCGATGCCGACACCGCGACGCTGGGCGTGCTGCTGGCGATCAGCGGCGTGCTGTTCGTCGCCATCGGGCTGGCGTGGGCCTTGCTGCGGCGGCAGCCGCGCGACCCGCTGCGCGGCGCGTTGCGCGAGCTGGAGCGGAAGCTGGCCCGCCATGGCGTCGCACGCCGCCCCGCCGAAGGCCCGCAGCACTTCCTGAGCCGCGCTGCCCGGGCGCTGCCCGGCCAGCGCGACGAGCTGACGGCATTGATGAGGGGCTACCTGGAACTGCGTTATGCCCACGACGAACCGCCGACTGAACCATTGCGCGCGTTCCAGCACGCCGTGCGGGATTTCCGTATCGTCGCCGTGGTCAAATAAGAGCCGACACGACGGCGCGGACCGTCGCCCATGTATGGAGAGATCCCCATGTCCCTGTACCGCCCGTTGACCCTCGCCGCCGCGCTCGCCCTGCTGGCCGGGTGCGCGACGATCCCGAAGCCGCTGGAAGGCACCTATACCGACATTTCCACCACCAGCGCCCAGCAGGGCGGCGCCGGCGGCACGCGGGTGCGCTGGGGCGGCGAGATCATCAAGACCGAGCCGGGTCCGCAGCAGACCTGCTTCTACCTGCTGTCGCGTCCGCTGGACAGCCAGGCGCGTCCGAAAGCCGGCAACAGCGGCGAGAACCAGGGCCGCTTCGTCGCCTGCCGCGACGGCTTCTACGACCCGGAAGTGTTCGTCCGCGGCCGCGAGCTGACCGTCACCGGCACGCTGCACGGCACGGTGTCGCAGAAGGTGGGCGAGTTCGACTATGCCTATCCGCGGGTCGAGGCGGACGTGGTCTACCTGTGGCCGAAGCGGCCGGTCGTGGTCAACTATCCGCCGGGCTTCTACGACCCGTTCTGGGGTCCTGGCTTCGGCCCGTACTGGGGCGGCTATCCCTACGGCTACTATCCGCCGCGCGTGATCGTGGTGCGGCCGCCACCGCCGCCTCCGCCGAAGAAGTAAACGGTCAAGAAAAGAACGCCGGCTTCAAGCCGGCGTTTTCTTGTGCGGGAAGCGAAACGGCGACGCTCAGCCTGGCGGCCAGTGCATGCGGCGCCCGGCCAGCAGGTGCACGTGCAGGTGGAACACGGTCTGTCCGCCGTCCTCGTTGCAATTGATCACCGTGCGATAGCCCGGTTCGGCCAGGCCCTGCTGCTTCGCATACGCCGCCGCGGCCAGCAGCAGCTTGCCGAGCAGCTCGGCGTCATTCGCCGTCGCATCGTTGAGCGTGGCCAACGGCCGCTTCGGGATGAACAGCAGGTGCACCGGCGCCTGCGGATTCAGGTCGCGGAACGCCAGCACCTCGTCGTCCTCGTAGACGATGTCGGCCGGGATTTCGCGGCGGACGATCTTGCTGAAAATCGTGTCGGTCATGCTCGCTCCCCTGCACCATCAATCGATCAGTTGCCGTCCGCCGAACGCGTGCGCCAGCGTGCTGCGGTCGACGTACTCCAGTTCGCCGCCCAGCGGCACGCCATGCGCCAGCCGGGTCGGCCGCACCCCGCCGGCACGGGCCAGCTGCGCCAGGTAGTGCGCGGTGGCTTCGCCCTCGACGGTGGGATTGGTGGCGATGATCATTTCCTCGATCTCGCCCTCGCCCAGGCGCTGCGCCAACTGCGCCAGCCCCAGTTCTTCCGGCCCCAACCCGTCCAGCGGCGACAGCCGGCCCATCAGCACGAAGTACTGGCCGCGGTAGCCGGTCGCCTGTTCGATCGCCGCCAGGTCGGTGGGCGACTCCACCACGCACAGCACCTGGCGTTCGCGGGTAGTGCTGGCGCACAGCGCGCACAGCGGTTCCTCGCTGAAGTTGCGACAGCGCTCGCAATGGCCGATGCGCCGCATCGCCTGCTCCATCACCGCCGCCAGCTTCAGCCCGCGCTCGCGCTCGCGCTCCAGCAGATGGAAGGCCATCCGCTGTGCGCTCTTGCCGCCCACGCCGGGCAGGCAGCGCAGGGCATCGATCAAATCGGCGAGGAGAGGGGAACCGCTCATGCTTGTCTCAATCTAGCGTAGGAGCCCGCTGGCGGGCGATGCTTCCGCTTTGGAGCTCCAGAAGAGGAGCATCGCCCGCCAGCGGGCTCCTACAACCAACCCGGATTCCTCAGAACGGCATCTTGAAACCGGCCGGCAAATTCATCCCGGCGGTGACGCCGCCGAGCTTGTCCTTGCTGGCCTGGGCGACCTTGTTCACCGCGTCGTTGACCGCGGCGGCGACCAGGTCCTCGGCCATCTCCGGGTCGTCGGCAAAGGTCTGCCGGTCGATCTGCACCTTGCGCACCTCGTGCGCACCGGTCATCACCACGCTGACCAGGCCGCCGCCGGCGCTGCCGGTGACTTCGAGTTTCGCGATTTCCTCCTGCGCACGCTTCATCTCTTCCTGCATGCGCTGGGCCTGCTGCATCAGCTGACCGATCTGTCCTCTCATCACACGGCTCCGGATTCGTTGTCACGGGGTTTGACGGATTGCGGCAGCACGCGCGCGCCGAACTCGCGCTTCAGCGACTGCACCAGCGGGTCGCCCTCGATCGCCCGCTCGGCCGCGGCCTGGGCCGCGTCGTGCGCCTGCGCCGCGCGCGCCGCCGGGGTCTGCGCGACGGCGGCCTGGCTGGCGTTGACGAAGCGCAGGCGGATGCGCTCGCCCAGCGCCTGGCCGATGCGCTCCTCCATCTGGCTCACCATCGGCTCCACCGCCAGGCTCATGTGCGCCGGCTGCAGCGCCAGCACCAGGGTCTGGCCGTCGCGCTCGCGCAGCACCGCGTTCTGCGCCAGCAGGCCGAATGGTCCACGCAGGCCGGCGCGTTCGATCAGCGTTTCCCAGTCCGGCAAGCCGTGTTCGTCCCGCGAGATCGGGGCGGCGGCAACGGTCGGCGTCGATGCCGGCGCTGCACGCGATGACGGTGGGGATTCGTGCTGACGTTCCGCTGCGGCGGCAGGCCGGGCCGGTGCCGGAGCGGCAGGGCGCGATGGCGCAGGCGCCGGTCGTTCCGTGCGCGCGGCGGGTACGCCATCGCCGGGACGGAACGCCAGCATGCGCAGCAGCGCCATCTCGAAGCCGGTACGCGCATCCGGCGCCAGCGCCAGGTCGCGGCGGCCCGCAGTGGCGATCTGGTAGTACAGCTGCACGTCTTCCGGCGCGATCCGGCCGGCCAGCGCCAGCAGTGCGTCGTCGCCGCCATCGTCCTCCGGGCGGTAGCCGGGAATCAGCTGGATCAGCTGCAGCCGGTGCAGCACGCTGGCGATGTCGTCCAGCACGCCGCCGAAGTCGGGTGAGTACGAGGCGATCTGCGTGCATTCGGCCAGCAGCCGTTCGCCGTCGCCGGCAGCCAGCGCGTCGAGCACGCCGAGCACCTGCCCGCGCGCCACGCTGCCGAGCATGTTGCGCACGTCCTCGGCATGCAGCGCGCCGCCGCCGTAGGCGATCGCCTGGTCCAGCAGCGACAGGCCGTCGCGCAGCGAGCCGTCGGCCGCGCGGGCCAACTCGCCGATTGCGCCGTCGTCGTAGGCGATGTTCTCGGCGCCCAGGATGTGCCGCATCTGGCCGGAGATCTGTTCCGGCAGCAGCCGCTTCAGGTTGAACTTCAGGCAGCGCGACAGCACCGTCACCGGCAGCTTCTGCGGATCGGTGGTGGCGAGCAGGAACTTCACGTGCGGCGGCGGTTCCTCCAGCGTCTTCAAGAGCGCGTTGAACGCGTTCTTCGACAGCATGTGCACCTCGTCGACCAGGTACACCTTGAAGCGGCCGCGCGACGGCGCGTACTGCGCGTTCTCGATCACCTCGCGCACGTCGTCCACGCCGGTGTTGCTGGCCGCGTCGATCTCCAGCAAGTCGACGAAACGGCCTTCGTCCACCGCCGTGCACACCGCGCATTCGCCGCAGGGGTCGGCCGACTGGCCGCGCTCGCAGTTCAGCGACTTGGCGAAGATGCGCGCGATGGTGGTCTTGCCCACGCCGCGGGTACCGGTGAACAGGTAGGCGTGGTGCATGCGCCCGGTGTCGAGCGCATTGGTCAGCGCGCGCACCACGTGTTCCTGCCCCACCAGTTCGGCGAACTTGCGCGGGCGCCACTTGCGGGCGAGTACCTGATAGGACATGACTGACTACCTTGGGGCGAAGGTCGATTGTGCCAAGTCGCGGAAGGCAAGTCAGTAAAGCGCGCCCCGAAATGGCGGCGGCCCCGCCAGCCACACCCCGGCACCCGAATCATTCGCTACCGTTGCTTCCTTCCGGACCTGGCGGAGTTTGCGAACTATCGTCGCGGGGGGACCGACGGGGCCACCATGGACGTTGGGCTGTTCAGCCCTGAAACTGTTTCCAGCTACAAATTGGCGGAGAGAGAGGGATTCGAACCCTCGATACGGGGTTAAGCCGTATACACACTTTCCAGGCGTGCTCCTTCAACCACTCGGACATCTCTCCACTTGTACTTGCAGCAACTCGGTAACTTGAACCGGGCGGGATTGTTCGGCTCATCCTGAGCCTCACCCCTCACTGCGTTCGGGGCCAGCCTGCGGCTGTCCAAATTCGTTCCCGACGAATTTGTCGAACCCGCGATACGGGGTTAAGCCGTATACACAACTCCAGGGGCATCCTGATCCAACCACTCGGACACCTCTCCGCATACTTGACCCTCTTTGCGGCAATCCAGTCCTGCAAAGAGTCCGCAAGAATACCGGCAGCAGGGCCATGCAGGCAAGCAAGCCCGCGCCGATTCAGCCAGCGTCGCCCCTGGGTTCCATCGGGGCGGGCAAGGCAATGCGTTCGCCGGGACGGGCGATGCGATAGCCGAGTGAGGCCAGCGCGTCGCCATCCGCTGCGCTGCCGTAATGGTAGAGCAGCAGCCGGGCGCGCAATGCCTGGGGATACTCCCGTTCGACATCGTCAATGCCGGTGTGCGACGGGTTGCCGACCAGGCCGCAGTCGTGGGCAATCACTTCGCCGCCGCCCACACGGCTGGCCAGCACCTCGGGAATCGGTCGGGTGTCGCCAGTGAAGACGAAGCTGCCGTCCAGCGCCAGCCCGTAGGAGGTGCCCGGCACGTGGTGGCGGGTGGCGAACACGTCGAACCACAGGCCGTCCAGCCAGAAGCCGCGGGTGCATGGCACCAGCCGGAACGCCTCCCAGAAGTTGGCGCCGCCTTCGGCCAGCGCACCGGGGTAGTCGCCCACACGCGCCTGCAGCCACGGCACCAGCGCGGCATGGGCGAAGATCCGGGTGGTGCCGCGCAGGTGCGGGTCGAGCCACAGGCGGATGAACAACTGCTCCAGTCCGGCCACGTGATCCATGTGGGTGTGCGTGATGAACACGGCCGGCGGCAGCGCGTCGTATACCGCCAGATAGCGGTCGAGCGTGTCGGGGCCGCAGTCGACCAGCAGCAGCGGCACGCCGGCACGCTCCAGCACCGCGGCCGACGAGCCCAGCGCCACCGCGTGCGCGGCCCCCACGCCCAGAAAATGCAGATGCCAGTTCATGGCTTCAGCGTCCGCCCGTAGCGGTACAACAGCGGTTGCCAGACCGCCTTCTCGAACGCCGCCTCGCCACCGGCGGCCGCGCCGAGCTTGAGCAGCGAGCGGCGCAGCCGCTGCAGGTTCGCCTGCTGCCAGGCGGGCGACGGGATACGCATGCGGCCACGGTCGAAATCGATCAGATACAACCCATCAGGTGTCACCAGCACGTTGTGCGCGTTCAGGTCGGCATGCCAGACGCCAGCGCGATGGAACCGCGCCACCAGCGCGCCGACCTCCTCTGCCAGTTCGCCATCCAGCCGCCCCGCCGCCAGGCATTCGGCCAGCGTCTGCGCCCCCGCAATGCGGCGAGTGATCAGGTCGGCGCTGTAAAGCGGACCATGCCGGCAATACCGTGCCGCCACCACCGCCGGCGCCGGCAACTCCAGCCGCTCGAGCTCGGCCAGCAGGCGGAATTCCGCGAACGGACGCGTGCGGTCGGCACCGGTCCACACATAGCGATCGCCCATCAGCGCGGCAACCAGTCCTCCGCGGCGGTAATGCCGCAGCACGCATTCGCCCACCGGCGTGACCACGATCGCCACCCCACCGCGACCACCGGCCTGCGGGCGCAGCGCGCCGCGCTCGCGCCAGTACTCGGGTGCGAACCAGTCCTGGCCGACTTGTGGCGACGCATCGGCGTCGAACAGAATCGCGCCTTCGGCATCGGTGTGGGTTCGTTCCTGCATCATCATGCCCGGTGATTGCCAGCGGATTCTAACCCAGCCTCATGACCAGCCCTGCCTCGATCTGCCTGTTGCGTACCTCCGCCATCGGCGACGTCACCCATGTGGTGCCGCTGGTGCACACCCTGCAACAGGCCTGGCCGCAGACCTCGCTGACCTGGATCGTCGGCAAGCTGGAACGCAAGCTGGTCGGCGACCTGCCCGGGGTGGAGTTCGTCACCTTCGACAAGGCCGCCGGCTGGGCCGGCATGCGCGCGGTGCACGCGGCGTTGCGCGGCCGGCGCTTCGACGCCCTGCTGCAGATGCAGGTGGCGTTGCGCTCGAACCTGCTCAGCCTGGGCATCACGGCCGACCGGCGCATCGGCTACGACCGCGCCCGCGCGAAGGACCTGCATGGCCTGGTGATCAACGAACGCATCCCGGCGCGCAGCGGCGAACACGTGCTGGACGCGATCGGCAGCTTCTGCGAGCCGCTGGGGCTGAAGCAGACCCGCGTGCACTGGGATCTCCCGATTCCCGACGAGGCGCAGGCCTGGGCCACCGCACAGCTGCCCGGCGACACGCCGACCCTGCTGGTCAGCCCCACCTCCAGCCATGCGCTGCGCAACTGGCGGCCGGAGCGCTACGCCGCCGTGATGGATCATGTCGCCGCGCGCGGCTGGCGCGTGGCGCTGGTCGGTGGTCCGTGCGCCGTCGAGCGCGCGATGGCCGACGCCGTGCTGGCGGCATGCCAGTCGGCGCCGCTCGACCTCACCGGCAAGGACACGCTGAAAAAACTGCTGGCCCTGCTCGGTCGCGCACAACTGCTGCTGACCCCCGACTCCGGCCCGATGCACATGGCCAACGCGGTGGGCACCCGCGTGCTGGGCCTGCACGCGGCGAGCAACCCGCATCGCTCCGGCCCCTACTCCGACCGCCGCTGGTGCGTGGACAAGTACGACGAGGCCGCGCGCAAGTACCTGGGCAGATCGGCCAGCGAAATTCCCTGGGGCACGAAGATCGAAAAGCCCGGCGTGATGGATTTGATCGGCGTGGACGAGGTGATCGAACGCTACGAGGCCGCGGCGCGCGACATGCGGTTACTGTAGGAGCCCGCTCGCGGGCGATGCTCTTGCCGTCGCGGATCCCGGCTCTCAACAGACGAACGTCTGCTCATCCCGGCGTTCAAAGCATCGCCCGCCAGCGGGCTCCTGCCCGCATCCGTCAGACCGCGCGGTAATCCTGGTACGACTTTTCCTCGACCAGCTGCGAGCCGAGCTTGAGGTTGATCTCGCGCTTGAACGCGGCGCGCTCGTCGTTGCGGAAATACACCGAACGGGCAAGCTCGATGAACTCGGCGTCGAACGCCTGCGCCTTCTCCTTCAGGCGGATGCGGTCCTCGATGTCCCACAGCAGTTCGTTCACCGCCAGCAGGCGGGCGCGTTCGGCGGAGATGTCGGTGCGCGAGGCCGCGTCGTTGGCCCAGGTCGCGTTGAGCAGGTCCAGCTCGTTGCGTACGTTGGCCAGCTTGGCGGCATCGGTGATGCGGCGCGACTTGATCTCCAGGATGGTGATCTTGTCGATCAGTTCGCCGTAGGACACCGGGGTCTGGATCAGGCTCATGGTCTTGGCTTCCGTCAAAAAGGATGAGTCACGCTGCCGGGCGCAGCGCACCCTGCTGCACCAGCGCGCAGACCGTGCGCACGTCGCCGTCCATCGCGCGGTCGCGGTGCATGAAGCCGATGTGCCGGCGCAGAATCGCATGCGCCTCGCGCACCGCGGTGCCGGCATGGAAATCGCCGGCATGCGCCAGCGCCGCGGCGAGCTGCTGCACCTCGGCGACGAACTGTGCGTGGTGCGGCTGGCCTTCGCGCGGCGCATTGGCGACCTTCGCTGCCAGCGCCTGCCAGCCGCCGCGCGTCGCCAGCCGGCGCGCCGCGTTCAGCATCTCCTGGCGGTAATCCAGCGCCTGCGCGGCGGTGTACAGCTCCAGCGCCAGCACGTGGCCGAGATCCTCCATCATGTCCAGCACGTGGCGCGCCTCGTTGGCGCCCATCGAGACGTGGTCCTCGGCGTTCGCGCTGGTCGGCACCGAATACACGCTGGCCGGATGCGCGCGTGTGGCCAGGTCGTTGACCAGCGCCGCGGCGGTGTACTGCACGATCATGAAACCGGAATCGGTGCCGTCCTCGTTGCCGGTGAGGAAGGCCGGCAGGCCATCGTTGGTGGCCGGGTCGACCAGCTTGTTGAGGCGCCGCTCGGAAATCGAGGCGAGCACCGGGATGGCCGCCTTCACGTAGCTCATCGCCAGCGCCAGCGGCATGCCGTGGAAGTGGCCGGCCGAGATCACCTGTTCTTCGATGAACGGCGCGTCGCCGTTGTCCGGGAAGATCAGCGGGTTGTCGGTGACCGCGTTCAGCTCGATGTCGATCACCCGGCACGCCTGCGCCCAGGCGTCGCGCACCGCGCCGTGCACCTGCGGCATGCAGCGCAGGCTGTAGGCGTCCTGCGGCTGGTGTTTCTTGCCACCCTTGAACGGCAGGAAGCGCGCGTAGAACGCCTCGCGGCCGTGGCGCTGGTTGGCCGGCACCCAGTCCCAGCCGATGTCGAAGCTGAGCGCCTGGTCGTCCGGCTCGCTCCACGCGTCGGCGCTCCACGGCTTGAAGCGCGGCACCAGGTGGTACGGGATGTCGAGCAGGGTGGAATCGGCCAGCAGTTCGCGCACGTGCGCGGCGGTGGCCACCTGGCCGGGATGCGGGCGCAGTGCGTGGACGTCCGCGCGCAGCGCGCCGCTGCGGCCGGCGAAGGCGTCCAGCGTCATTGCCGCGGCGAGATCGGCGGTATCCAGCAGGTGCTCCAGATTGTCCAGCGCCAGCGCGGCGGTCGCCAGCATCTGCGCGGTGCCGTTGTTGAGCGCCAGGCCTTCCTTGAACGACAGCCGGATCGGTGTGAGTCCCGCGCGCTTCAGCGCTTCGGCGCCGTCCATCCGCTCGCCCTGGTAGAACGCCTCGCCCCCGCCGAGCAGCACGATCGCCAGGTGCGACAGCGGCGCCAGGTCGCCACTGGCGCCGACCGAGCCCTTCTCCGGCACCACCGGCACCACGCCGGCGTTGAGCATCGCCGCGAGCGCTTCGAGCGTGCTCACCCGGATGCCGGAGTGTCCGCGCATCAGCGTGTTGATGCGGATCAGCAACATCGCCCGCACCACGTCCTCGCCGAACGGTTCGCCCACGCACACCGCGTGGGTGATGATCAGGTTGTGCTGCAGCTGTTCCAGCAGCGTGCCTTCGGGTTTGTGCGGATTCCCTCCGGGCAACTCGTCGCGCACGCGATGCGCGCCGAGCAGCTTGTCGGCATTGCTGCCGAAGCCGGTGGTGACACCGTAAGTCGGTTCGCCGCAGCTGACTTTTTCGGCGAGAAAATCGGCGGCGCGCTGCACGCGCTTGAGTTGCGTATGGTCCAACGCCACCGATGCGCCCTGCCGTGCCACCGCCACCAGTTGCGCGCGCGTCAGGCTGCTGCCGTCGAGAAGAATCGTTTCACTCACTGGTTGCTCCAGACTTGTTGCCATACCACCACTGCCGTCATTCCCGCGAACGCGGGAATCCATCTTGCTGTTACGCATCACCTGCAACGCAAATTCGCCGCAATTACAACAATTCTTCCCAGCGATCCCGCCAATCCGGGTTGCTGTCCTCGATCAATTCCAACTTCCATGCGCGATTCCATTTCTTCAACTGCTTTTCGCGCGCGATAGCCGAGAGGAAATCGGGTTGAAACTCGAACCAGACCAGTCGATTCACACCATAGCGCCTAGTAAAACCCTCGACCACGCCGTCGCGGTGTTCCCATACACGCAACTTGAGATTTCCCGTCACGCCTATGTACAAGGTGCCGCGTTCGCCACTGGCCATGATGTAGATGGCTGGTTGTTTGGGAGTCATCCATGCCTCCGTATGCTTTTTCAGCCGTCATTCCCGCGAAAGCGGGAATCCATTTCTGCTACAAGGCTCAAGGTCAAGTTGGATTCCCGCTTTCGCGGGAATGACGGCATTCAAGAGCATTTTCGCCACTACATTCTCACCCCATCGCCGCGGCCTGCTCCAGTTCCACCCGCAGCGTCTTGACCAGCTCGCCGCGCGCCACCTCGAACTGATCCTCGCGGCGCAGGTCCTTTACCGTCACCACACCGCGGGCGAGTTCGTCCTCGCCCAGCACCACCACGAAGCGGATGCCGGCGCGGTCGGCGTACTTGAACTGCTTGCCCAGCTTGCCGCCTTCCAGCACCACCTCGGTGGCAATGCCGGCGCCGCGCAGCTCGCCGGCCAGCGCCAGATAGGCCGGCAGCTGCGCCTCGTCCATCTGGGTCACCAGCACGTCGACCGTGCTCTTGGCCGTATCGATCAGGCCGGCGTCGCGCAGTTGCCAGTACAGCCGGGTCAGGCCGATCGAGATGCCGACGCCAGGCAGGTGCGACTTGGTGTACTGGCCGGCCAGGTTCTCGTAGCGCCCGCCGGAGCAGATCGAGCCGATCTGCGGGTGATCGTTCAGCGTGGTCTCGTAGACCGTGCCGGTGTAGTAGTCGAGGCCGCGGGCGATCGACAGGTTCAGCGCGTAGTGCGTCTGCGGCACGCCGAAAGCGTGAATCAGGCCCAGCACTTCCTTCAGTTCGCGGCGGCCCTGCTCGAGCGCTTCCGGGCCCGGGCCCAGCGCATCGAGCTTGTCCAGCGCGTCTTGCAGCGAGCTCGAGCGCACCTGCACGAAGGCGAGGATCTTCGCCGCCACTTCGGCGCTCAGTCCGAACGCCGCGCCGGTCAGCGTGTCGCGCACGTAGTCGGCGCCGCGCTTGTCGAGCTTGTCCACCTCGCGCAGCACCAGCATCTGCTGCTCGCCGTCGACTACCCCCAGGCTCTCGAAGTAGCCGCGCATCAGCTTGCGGTTGTTGAGCTGGATGGTGAACGGGCCGATGTCCAGTTCGCGGAACACGCTGTAGATCACCGCCGGAATCTCGGCGTCGTAGCGCACCGACA
>Ga0209916_1000721_pt1 | contig 43343 bp, 33 predicted proteins | sample ThiBio_1000_plan_FD_183956 | JGI IMG/M metagenome (GOLD analysis project Ga0209916, IMG submission 183956) | Wastewater bioreactor microbial communities from Cape Town, South Africa - Thiocy_solids_2 (SPAdes) | ecosystem: Engineered > Bioreactor > Thiocyanate-remediating > Anaerobic-Aerobic ... | reverse complement strand
GCGGTCAATCGATTCCGCGAGCCGCGGCGTTCATCGAAATGCGACGCCGGTCGACCCCTCATCCGGCCCTCCGGGCCACCTTCTCCCTCAAGGGGAGAAGGAGCGCGGTCCTTGCCTTCGTCGTTCTTTTCAGCCTGTCGGTCCTCAACGCCCCCGCCGCCGAACCCTTCCGCGCCGAGCCCGTCCTGAACTCCGGCGGATCGTGGTCGCGGTCGCTGGGCGTGTTGAAGGCCGGCCGCCGCGGGGAGTTGACGGTCTCCATCGCCGCGCCCGCCGAGGGCGACCGCGTGGCCGTCGAATTGGCGGGGTCCGGCGGAACGGTCTTGAGGAAGGAGCTTCACGCCGGCGACCCGGACGTCTACCTCCCCCATCGCCCCGACCGCGACGGCGAGGCGACGATCCGACTGACGCGCCAGGGGCCCGGATCATCACCCTTGCCCGTCTCGGTCGAGTGGGTCGAGAACGATCCCGACGACGCCGACGCCCTGGAGGCCGAACCCAACGACGACTGGCGCTCCGCGAACCGCCTGATTTTAGGACGCCCGGTTTACGGCTCGGCCGACGACGTGGACTGGCTGGAGAACGCCGAGGAAGGCCGCGCCGGAGTCGACTGGTTCCGGTTCGACGTCGAGTCCGACAAGCCCGTCCTCGTCACGTTCACCCTCGACCTGATCGACCGCGACGTCTCCGCCGACCTGGCCGCCTTCACGATCAAGGACGGCCGGCCCGAGCCGTACGCGCTCGGCAAGGATCCGATGGAGATCGTCCACGACCGCGAGCGCGTTCGGTACTCGAAAAACCTCGTCCGCGTGTTCACGAAAGGGTCTTTTTACCTTCGCGTCAACGCCAACCACCCGGCCTACGTCCTGCGCTCGCGCGTCGCCGTCGTCCCGCCGTTCGACGACCCGGCCGAAGCGGTCGACGCTGGCCTGCATTACCTGCTTACCGCCGGCGACGCCTGGCTGGGGCAGGTGCCGCGGCTGGGGAACCGCTTCGTCCGCTCGGCCAACCTCCACGAGACGAGCCTGCGCTGCGCCAGTTGCCACGCCACCAGCTTCCCCGCCGAGGCCGCCCTCGCGGCGCGCCGCGCGGGGTACGACGTCGAGGCCAGGGCCGCCCTCTTCAACATGATCGACCGAATCGCCGACACCCCCGCGCCCATGTACGGCGACGCCGGCCTCTACTGGCAGCGCTTCAGCGCCACGCCGATGCAAGGCCAGGCGGCGCAAGGGGGCGTCGCGCTCGACTTCGACCGCCAGGTCGCCGACGTCCCGCTCGCGACCCTCGAACGCTTCGGCCCGTTCCTGAAATCCGCATGGGATTCGCGCGAAGACATGCCGGAGGACGAGCGCAACGTCGTGCCCGCCGACAGCAAGTTCGGCATCGCCCGCGAGAGCCGACGACTACTGCTGGAACTCAGCCGCCGAACCGGCCGCGACGACTACGCCCGCGCCGCGGCGAACGCCGCCAGCCTGACCGCCAGCCGAAGCGCCGACCGCCGGGTCGAATCGCTTCAGGACCGCATCCATCGCCTCGTCGCCTGGAGCCATATCGACCGAGAGGCCAACGCGAACAAGATTCGTCGCGAGACCGGCGCGCTTCTGGCCCTTCAAAACCGCGACGGCGGCTGGCATGAAAGTGACGCCGGCCCCGGCCCCAGCGCCGTCTACGCGACCGGCCAACTCGTCGACGCGCTTCTGGAGTCCGGCCTCCCCCACGACCATCCGGCGATCGATCGCGCGCTGAAGTACCTGCTCGCCGAACAACAAGACTTCGGCGGTTGGTTCCAGCCGGACACGCATGAGAACTTCCGCACCCCCATGCGCGAGACCCGATGGGCCGTCGCCGCGCTCGCCCGCGCCTTCCCTCGCGGCGAGACGCCGAAACGCGGCTGGGGCGGCGCGCCGGCCGGGACGCCGCGAACCGATTCCGTCGCCCACGCGCTCGACGATCTGGAGGCCGCCTGGGACCTTCCCGAAACCGACGCCGACTCCTTCCTCGACGCCGTCGCCGCGCTGCTGGAACACGCCTCGCCGCTGGTCCGCGGCTCGGCCGCCGCTTGTCTGGGGCGATTGGGAGCCGCCGAGAGCGTGGAGCCGCTGATAAGAACATTGGATGATCCGTCCAAGATCGTCCGCCGCGCCGCCGGGTTCGGGCTCCGCGCGCTGGGGAACCGCGGGATCGGCGTGGACGCCACCCTGGACGCGCTCGACTCCAAATCCCCCCGCGTCCGCCGCGAGGTCGTCGCGCTTCTGAACCGCCAGGTCCCCGGCTTCGAGGATCGCGCGAAGGTCGTCGTCGACCGCCTCGTCCGCCTCGCCGACGATCCCGACCACCTCGCGCGGTTCGAGGCCGCCCGCGCCTTGCGGCGCTGGTTTTATCGAACCAACGACGCGGCCATTCGAAAGCGGATCGTCAAAACCTTCCTGGCGCGGCTGGCCGTGGAGCAAGACCCGCTCCAAAAGCGCAACCTGAGCGAAAACCTTTATATTTTGATGGACGAGAACCTCGGCGGCGGCGTGAGCCTGCAACGCGACCTGGCGGCGCTGCCCGGGCCGACGCGCGCGGCCGTGCTGGACGCTCGAAAAGCCCTGGAGCGCGACGCGATCCTCGGGCCGATCCTCAAGGCGCTTCGCGACGGCGGCGAACCCCAACGCGCCGGGATCCTCCGCGCGTTCGACGGCTCGTTCTTCGCGGGCCGGACCTACGCGCGGCGGCCGACGGCGGCGGTCGACGTGGGCAACGACCGCGAGTTCGGCTTCCTGTACGAACCTCCGCTCGAAGACGTCGAGCCGGTCTTCGCCGCGCTCTTGCCCGCGACGGCCGGCGCCGAGCGTCGCGACGCGCTGCGGCTGGCCGACTTCCTCCAGATCCCCGGCCGTTCCCGCGATCCCGCGATTCGAGAGGCGATCCTGGCGAGCCTCGCCGACCCCGACGCCGAGACCCGCGCCGAGGCGGCTCGGATCATCAGTCGAGACATGAATCTAGATGGAATCGATGCGAATTCCAAACTCGTGAAGACGATCGCCGGCTTGCTCGCCGATTCGGCCGCGGCGCGCCCGGCGCTGATCGCCGCGGTCGGTCGTTCGCCGGCCCTGGCGCGACGGCCGGAGATCGCCGCGAGCCTCGCCGCGCTGGCGAGCAAGCTCGACGGCTCGCCCGAATTATTGCCGATCCTCGATCGCCTGGGCCTCCCCGACGCCGAGGTCGCCACCGCGATCGGCCGCGGCTGGGACCGCTACGACCCCGCCGACAAGGCTCGGGCGCTCGACGTCCTCTTACGTCTGCCGCGTTCCGAAGCGGTCGACGCCCTCCTCGCCCGCGCCGCGGCCGACCCTTCCGAGACGATCCGCGCGCGCGCCTTCGAGACGATCGTCGATCGCGCGTCCGAGACCGCCGGCGCGGCTGGCGCGATCCTCGCCGCGCTGGCCGATCCCGCGGCGAAGCTTCGCCGCCAGGCCCTAAGCGCGACCGCCCAGCGCGCCTCGTTCTGGGACCGCGGCGACGCGCTTGAGGCGCTGGCGCGGCTGATCGTCGACCCCGACCCCGACGTCCGCTCCGACGCCCTGGACCTGGTGAAGCATCATCGCTTGCTGGCGCGTTTCCCCGTCCTGGCGCGGCGCGTCAAGGCGCTGGCCGACGACCCGGCGCTGGGGCCCCGCGTCGCCGCCATGCTGCGGGCCGTCGGCCTGGACCCGGCGCGGATCGCGACGGACGTGGCCGTCGACCGCCCCCTGATCCTCGACCCGGACGTCTTCCGACGCGACGTCAACCCGCTGTTCTATCGCCCCGGCGCCGACGGCGACTCCTGCGTCGACTGCCACGCCAGCCACGCCGTCCTGCGCCTGGCCGAGCGTCGCGCCGGCGGGCCGAACGACGAGGACGTCGCGCGGAACCTCGCGTCGACGGCCCGCGTCGTCGACCTCGCCAGACCGGAGGCCAGCCTCTTGCTCCGCAAGCCCCGGAGCCCCGAGGGCACGGGTGAGGCCGACCCCCTGGGCCCCACCGGACTCACCCACGTCGGCGGCCCGCGCTGGAAATCGACCGACGACCCGGCCTACCGCGCCGTCCTCTCCTGGCTCCGCGCCTCCGCCGCCCGGACCGAGCCGCCGCCGACACTCGCCCCGAACATCGACGAACCCACCGTCCTCGACCCCGCCGATCCGTGAAATCCGCCGCCGCCGTCTTGACGACGACGTTCTTTGCGTGGCAAAGTCGTTCGTCTTTGCGATACAAAGTCCACGACTTCGAGGAGGCGGCTCGATGGCGATGATCGAGGAGGCGGAACGCGAGGGGGGCGGGGGTTGGACGCGGGGGTTCCGGGACCTGGACCGGGTCTTGCGGGGGGAGTCGACGCGGCCGTCGGCGCTTCGAGGAGGGTCGATCGCGGTGGCGCCGGGTCGGCTGACGTGGGCCGTGACCGTGTTGTGCATGGCTTACGGAGCGTGCATGGGCGTGTTCGCGGTCCTGTCGCCCGGCGGGCCGCGGTCGATGCAGGTGGTGGCGTCGATGGTGAAGACGCCGTTGCTTTTTTACCTGACGCTGGCGGTGACGCTGCCGTCGCTTTACGTCTTGAACGCGCTTGTGGGTTCGCGGTTGTCGTTCGGGTCGGTGTTTCGGCTGTTGTCGGCGTCGCTGGGGGTGAACGCGGCGGTGCTGGCCTCGATGGGGCCGATCGTGGCGTTCTTCTCGGTCTGCACGACGAGCTATCCGTTCATGGTGGTGTTGAACGTGGCGGTGTTCGCGGCGTCGGGCTTCCTGGCGCTGGGGTTTTTGCTTCAAACGCTCCAGCGGCTGAGCGTCGCCCGGGCGTCGTCGTCCGCGGTCGAGCCGGGGGCCGACGACCGGCCGTCGGGGCCGGTCCCGCCCATGACGGACGAGTTCGCGAGGCGTCGGGTCCGGTTGATCTTTCGGATCTGGATGGTGCTGTTCGGCCTGGTGGGCGCGCAGATGGGCTGGGTGCTGCGGCCGTTCATCGGCAATCCGAATCTCCCGTTCGCCTGGTTCCGGCCTCGGGAGTCGAACTTCTTCGAGGCGGTCCTCCAGGCGCTGGCCGCCCTGTTTTCATGAGGGGGACGCCCGCCGTGACGACCCCCTCGCTGCTCCGACGCGCGGACGCCCTGCTTCGCGACCTTCCCGAGCCGGACGCGATCGGCGCGTCGGCGTCGTGGCGGTCCCGGCTGGCGATCGTGGCGACGTTCGGCGCGCTGTACGGCGCGACGATGGGCTGCCACGGCGGCCGGCCGCTCCAGGCGACGTATTCGGCGGTGAAGCTGCCGCTGATGCTGGCGGCGTCGTTCGCCATCAGCCTGCCGCCGTTCTTCGTCGTGAACACGCTGTTCGGGCTCCGCGACGACTTCCGCCGCGCGGTCGGCGCGCTGGCGACCGCGCAGGCGGGGCTCGCGGTGGTCCTGGCCACGCTGGCGCCCCTGACGGCGTTCGCCTACGCCTGTGGGCTGGAACACCGCCGCGCGATCCTGCTCAACGGCCTGACGTTCGCCGTCGCCAGTCTGGGGGCGCAGGCGATCCTCGGGCGGTCCTACCGCGCGTTGATCGCGGCCGACCCGTCGCATCGGACGATGCTGCGGGCCTGGCTCGGCGTTTACGTCTTCGTGGGGATCCAGATGGCCTGGGCGCTGCGGCCGTTCATCGGCGCCCCCGGTCTGCCGACCCAGTTCTTTCGGGAGGACGGCTGGACGAACGCCTACGTCGCCGTCTGGAACACGATCGCGGCGGTGTTCGCCGGCTCGTGATTTCAGGCCGTCACGCCTTCGGCTTGCGGCCGACGAAGACGGCGAGGGGGAAGGTGAACCGGATCGCGCCGGCCTCCTCGCGGGCGTTGACGCCGAGACGGCCGGCGCCCAGGTCGGCGTGGAAGGTCCGGCGGACCTCGTCGGCGGCGCCGGCCTCCGGCGCGGAGGTGGCGAGCAGGTCGTCGAGCCGGACGTCCATGCCGAAGAAGACGGGGGGATCGGCGTCGAGCCTGGCGGCGGCGAACAGTTCGGCGAACTCGTCCAGCCCCAGCGCGTGGACGTGCGAGGGGTCGCGAAGCTTCTCCACCCGATCGTAGGCGGCGCCCTGATCGGGGGTCCTGGAATAGACGTCGGCCACCACCACCCGACCGCCGGGACGGCAGACCCTGGCCATCTCGCGCAGGACCACCAGGGGGTCCGGGATGTGGTGGAAGGTGAAGCGCGTGACGACGAGGGAGAACGCGCCGTCCTCGAACGGCAACTCGTGGACGTCGCAAAGCCGCCAGTCGAGGTTGGTTCGTCCCTCCCGCGCCTGCCGCGCCCGCGCCTGGTCGAGCATCGCGGGGGTCAGGTCGACGCCCGTCACCCGTTTGGCGACTCGGGCGAGATCGAACGCGATCATGCCCGGCCCGCAGGCGACGTCGAGGACGACGTCGTCCGGCCCGACCCCGGCGGCCTCTCGAACCGGCCGCAGCGCCTCGTCATCGACGTTGGGGGCGTACTCGGCGTAAGGCGCGGCCTGGGCGGTGAACTGCTCGACGATCAGGTCGTTCTGGCGTTGACGTTCCATGGTTCTCGATGGAGTTTGGGGGATTAAGCGGCGTCGCCGCGTGGTGGCGGGGCCGATCAGACCCCGCGGTCGCGCCCGAGGTTCGCTCACCCCCTGGCCCTGGCGATCGCGGCGACCGTCGCGGCGACGGCCCGAATGTAGTCTACGGGGGCCAGCAAGACCTGAAGCCCGCGGCGACCGGCGGAGACGGCCATGACGTCGAACAACTCGGCCGTCTCCTCCAGGTAGACCGGGTACGCCTTCTTGCAGCCCATCGCCGTGACCCCGCCGCGGATGTAGCCGGTCAACGGCTCCACTTCCTTAAGGGGCGCCGGCTCGACCTTCTTGTCCCCCGTAACCTTAGCCAGAGCCTTGAGATCCAGCTCGCAATCGGCCGGGACGACCGCCAACAGGACGCCGTGCTTGTCGCCCCGGACCACCAACGTCTTGAACACCTGCTCGGGGGGCAGACCGATCTTCCGGGCCACCGACTCGGCGACCAAATCCGAGGGATCAATCTGGTATTCCCTGATTTCATAAATTATATTAAGGTGATCGAGCAGTCGTAGAGCGTTGGTCTTGGCTGACGCCACCGCCAGATGCCTCCCGGTTTGAAACCGCCACGGCCCAAGCCGCGATCATACCCTTGCGACCCGCCGACGACCAACTCAGGGTTTGAGCGTCACCCCGCGACCGGCGGTCGAGATCCGGTCGTTCGGTTCGCGGCCGCGTCCCCGTTTAGGAGTCCGGTAGATGGGAATGTTGTTGGTGTTCACGTTGCTGGTGATCCTGATCGTGCCGTTCAGCTCGATGCTGACCAGCGTCGAGGGCGTCCAGGCGCGAACCAACCATCACTGGTTGGCCCTCGCGGCCCTGCTCGTGACGTCGATCTTCTTCGGGTTCGCGCTGTTCTTGCCCGCCGATCCGATCGACGCCTGGGGCTTCCAGGCGTTCTACGGCGCGCTTTGCGTGCTGACCGTCGCCGCCGCCAGCGTGTTCATCCACCTGGAGCACCCCCGCGACCACCCCATGGAGCAGGCTCGGATGGAGCCCTCGCAAGACTGACGAACGATCGGGGGGGAAGCCGACGCGCTTCTCCCCCGCGGCGGCTCGACGATCCAGGCTACGATTCCAACGGAAGCCCCTGGCCCCGGCGACGCGGACTTCCCCGACGAACCTCGAAAGCTCCTGGGTCGCATTCCGGTGGGGTCGGACATGCTTCTGATCAGTATCCTGCTGATCGTTCTGATCTCGTTGCTGACGTTCATGCTGGGGAGCGCGAAAGAGATGGGCTCCCGACCCGTCCATCTCTGGCTCGCCCTGGCCGCGGTGGGGCAGGCGACGCTCTTTTTCGGCTACGCCCTCGTCCGTCCCGCCGACCCGATCGACGCCTGGGGCATCCAACGGTTCTACGGCGTCTTCTGCGTGCTGGTCGTCGTCACGGCCAGCGCGTTCATCCAGAAGGAATACCGCGCGCCGGCTCGTTCCGTCGCCAGGCCGCCGACCGCGGCCGATCTTCGCGCGATGCAAGCGCCCGACGATTCGGAACCCGTTCGGACCCCGCCGAAACCCGTCGCGTCCGTCCCCGGGAAACCGAGGGGATCGAGACCGACGACCGAGCCGGCGGGAAAGCGGGTCGATGGACGGCGGTGACCGCCTCGCCCCTTGGCCGGCGCGGGGGCGCCTGCTATCTTCGGGGACGTCCCGGCGCGAGGCCGGGCGACGTGCGTCCTAGCGCGCGAGGGACCATGCCCGGCGACGCCCTCCCATACACCTGCACGCTCTGCGGCTGCCTGTGCGACGATCTGGAGATCCGGGTCGAGTCGGACGTCGTCGCGGAGGCCAAGGGCGCGTGCGCGATCGCCCGGCCGCGGCTGGTCGGGCTCGACGTGGCGCCGCGAGCCGCCGCGGCCTGTCGCGTCGATGGTCGAGAAGCGACCGCCGACAAGGCGGTCGAGGCGGCGGCTCGGATCCTGGCGGCGGCGCGGGCGCCGCTGGTTCTGGGCATGGCGAGGTCGACGAACGAGACGGCTCGCCTGGCCGTCGCGCTGGCGGATCGGATCGGCGCCACGATCGAGACCGGCGACGCCGAATCGGCCTGGCCGCGGGTCGTCGCCATGCAGCGCTACGGGTCGATCGGCGCGACCCTCGGCGAGGTCAAGGCCCGCGGCGACGTCGTCGTCTTCTGGGGATGCGACCCGGCGACGACCCACCCCAGGCACTTCGAGCGCTACTCGCTGGTCGGGAGCGAAGGACGCCGGACGATCGCGATCGACGAGGGCGAGACCGAAACGACCCGGCGCGGCGACGTCTTCCTCAAGGTCCGTCCCGACCAGGAACTGAACCTGCTGCAAACGCTCCGGGCGCTGGTTCGGGAAGCGCCTCTCGATCCCCATCGCGTCGTGGCGGCGACGGGCCACGACCTGGCCGCGCTGCAAGACCTGGCCGAGACCCTGCAAGGCGCCTCGTATGGCGCGTGGTTCCAGGGCGCGCTGGCCGGCCGCGGGCCGGCGCGGCTGGCCGAGGCGCGTCGCCAGGCGGTGACGGCCCTGGTTCGCGAGTTGGCCCGCAAGACGCGGTTCGTGGCGCTCGGGCTGGGCGAGGCGGGCAACCCCCACGGCGTGGAGGGCGTCCTCGCCTGGCAAACCGGCTTCACCCCCGGCGTGGATCTGGGCGCCGGCTTCCCCGAGTCGTGGCCCGGCGAATCCTCCGCCGCCGAAAGGCTGAAGCGCGGGGCGTTTGACGCGGCGGTGGTGATCGCCGGGCCGTTTGACTCGGCGCGATCCACGCCAGACGGTGGTGAGGATGTCCCTTCTCCCCTTGAGGGAGAAGGTGGCCGAAGGCCGGATGAGGGGTCGCGTTCCCAGGGGCTTCCGGTCGCGCCACTCCTCATCCGCCCCTCCGGGGCGCCTTCTCCCTCAAGGGGAGAAGGGGGGAGTTGGATCTTCATCGGCGACCCGGAATGCGACGAATACGCCCGCGCGACCGTCGCCTTGCCGGCGGGCGTTCCGGGAATCGACGAATCCGGGACGTACGCGCGCGCCGATGGCGTCTCGCTCCCCATCAGGGCGTTGCGGGCGTCGGGGAATCCGACGGCGGGGGAATGGCTCGAACGGCTGTTGACGGCGATCGGAGCGGCGACGCCATGTGTACGCTCCTGATCCGAGGCGGCCGGGTCGTCGATCCGGCGAACGGCGTCGACGGCGTCGCGGACGTCTGGATCCGCGACGGTCGCGTCGTCGCCGCGCCGAGCGACTCCGACGCGCGGGCCGACCGGACCATCGACGCCCGCGGCTACGTCGTGATGCCGGGAGGGGTCGACGTCCACTCGCACATCGCCGGCTCCAAGGTCAACGCCGCTCGGATCATGAGGCCGGAAGAGCGCCGGGGGGACGATCGGGTCGTGAGGCGACGGTCGGGTTTTCGCTCGGGGACGCTGGGGAGCGTCCCCAGCTCGTTCGCCACCGGCTATCAGTACGCGGGCTTGGGTTATACCTCGGCCGTGGACGCCGCGATCCCGCCTTTGGGCGCGCGGACGGCGCACGCGGAGTTCGGCGACGTCCCGGTGGTCGACAAGGCCATGCTCGTCCTGATGGGGAACAACCACCTCGTCATGGAGGCCGTGAAGGCGGGCGACCGCGCGGCGGTCGAGCGGACGGTGGCGTGGCTTCTGAACTCGGCGCGGGGGTTCGGCGTCAAGGCGGTCAACCCCGGCGGCGTCGAGCAGTGGAAGCGAGGAGGCGCGCGGCTGGCCGGCTGGGACGACCGCGTCGATGGCTTCGACGTCAGCCCCCGTCAGATCGTGACGGCGCTGGCGGAGGCGGTGGACGCGCTCGGCCTGCCGCACGCCTTGCACTTCCACGGCCTGAACCTGGGGATCGCCGGCAACTGGGAACAAACGCTGGAGGGGATGAAGGCGCTTCAGGGGCGTCGCGTCCACATGGCGCACGTCCAGTTCCACGGTTACGGCGGCTCGCCCGACGCCCCGGCCGACTTCAGCGCCAACGTGGGTCCGCTGGCCGATTTCGTCAACGCCCACTCCGGGATCACCGTGGACGTCGGCCAGGTCCTCTTCGGCGAGACCACCAGCATGACCGCCGACGGCCCCACCGGCCACTTCCTGGCCGAACTGACCGGCCGCAAGTGGTACGACCACGACGTCGAGCAAGAGGACGGCTGCGGCGTCTCGCCGATCGAGTACAAGGACCGTAACTTCGTCCACGCCGTCCAGTGGGCCGCCGGCCTGGAATGGTTCCTCCGCGTCGACGACCCCTGGCGCGTCGCGCTCTCCACCGACCACCCCAACGGCGCGTCGTTCCGGTCGTATCCAGACCTGATCGCGCTCTTGATGGACCGCAACCTCCGCGACGAGACGCTCGACCGTCTCCCCGAGAAGGCCCGCGAGCGCACCGGGCTCAAGGACCTGTCGCGGGAGTACTCGCTGAGCGAGATCGCCGTCGTCACCCGCGCGGGTCCCGCGCGAATCCTGGGGCTTGCCCACAAGGGCCACCTGGGCCCCGGCGCCGACGGCGACGTCGCGATCTACGCCCCCGACGACGACTGCCGGAGGATGTTCGCGATGCCGCGATGGGTCGTCAAGGCCGGCGAGGTCGTCGTCGACGACGGCGAGTTGAAGGCCGCGCCGATCGGCCGGACGCTGTTCGCCGAGATGGACGTCGACCCCGAGGCCCGCGCGGCGCTTCTGGCCCGGCTGGGCGCGTCGGCGTCGTTCCATCCGGCGAATTTCGCGGTGGGGCCGGACGAGGCGTCGAACCCGCTGGGCCTTCGCGCGGGGGCCAGGCCATGATCCTCGACGGCGTGGCGATCGTGGACGAGTTCGCCGAGGCGTTCCCGATGACCGCCGCGCGGCTGATCGTCACGGCGGGCTCGGCGCGATGGGCGGAGATCGCCGGGCGGACGGTCTGCGGTTACGCCACCAGCGTCATCGGCTGCGACGCCGAGGTCGCCGTCGAGCGCCGCTTGTCGGATCGCGAGACCCCCGACGGCCGCCCCGGCGTCAGCGTCCTGGCGTTCGCGTTCAGTCGCGACGCGCTCGAGAAAGCGGTGGTCAACCGCGTCGGCCAGTGCGTGATGACCTGCCCGACGACCGCCTGCTACAACGGCCTGCCGACCCTCGACGGCAAGACGATCACGGTCGGCGGACGCTTGCGGTACTTCGGCGACGGCCGGCAGATCTCCAAGCGGCTGGCGGGGCGTCGGTTCTGGCGGATCCCGGTGATGGACGGCGAGTTCGTCTGCGAGGAGACGTTCGGGACGACCAAGGGGGTCGCCGGCGGCAACGTCATCCTGATGGGGACCGATCCCGCCGGAGCGCTCGCCGCCGCCGAGGAGGCCGCCGCGGCCATGCGGACGATCGCCGACGTGATCCTGCCGTTCCCCGGCGGGATCGCGCGCTCGGGGTCGAAGGTGGGAAGCAAGTACAAGGGGCTACGGGCCAGTTCCAACGCGGCCTACGCGCCGAGCCTTCGCGGGTTGGTCCCGAGCGACCTTCCCGCCGAGGTCCGTTGCGCCTACGAGATCGTCATCGACGGCCTGACGCTGCAAGCCGTGGAGCGGGCCACCGCCGCGGGCGTCCGCGCCGCGATCCGCGGCGACCGCGGGTTGGTCGCCGTCACCTCCGGTAACTACGGCGGCAAGCTGGGCCCGTTCCACGTCCGACTCCACGACGTCCTGAAAGCATGACGAGGACGCCGGATCGGCGTAAGAACGTCGCGATCCGGACGAATACCCGTCCGAATCATCAACGGTCTCCCAGGGTCGAGAATCCAAAACACAAGAAGGTGGGCCATGGACGTTCTGGTCGGCGTCGGAATCCTGGTGCTTTTCGGGCTGGTCCTGTTCGCGATCTTCGGGCCGTGCTTCACGGTGCAGCAGCAGTCGGCGGCGGTGGTGCAGAGCTTCGGCCGGTTCGCGAGGGTCGCGCATCCGGGGCTGAACTTCAAGCTGCCGCTGGTGGAGGCCGTGGCCGGCCGGATCAACCTCCGGGTGCAGCAACTCGACGTGCGGGTCGAGACCAAGACCCAGGACAACGTGTTCGTCCACGTCGTGGTCTCGGTGCAGTTCGCGGTCTTGCCGGACAAGGTGTACGAGGCTTTTTACAAGCTGGCCGACCCCCACACCCAGATGTCGGCGTTCGTCTTCGACGTCGTCCGCGCCCGGGTGCCGCTCTTGAGGCTCGACGACGTCTTCGAGAAGAAGGACGAGATCGCCGACGCGGTCAAGAACGAGTTGTCGCACGTCATGTACGACTTCGGCTACGGCATCGTCAAGGCGCTCGTGACCGACATCGAGCCCGACAGGAAGGTGAAGGAGGCGATGAACGAGATCAACGCCGCCGAACGGCTGCGGATCGCCGCCACCGAGAAGGGGGAGGCCGACCGGATCCTCAAGGTCAAGGCGGCCGAGGCCGAGGCCCAGAGCAAGGCCCTGCAAGGCAAGGGCATCGCCGACCAACGGCGGGCGATCGTCGAGGGCCTGCGCGAGTCGGTCGACGAGTTCCAGAAGTCCGTCCCCGGCACCAGCGCCCAGGACGTGATGAACCTGGTCCTGATGACCCAGTACTTCGACACGCTCAAGGAGATCGGCGCGAGTTCGCGGAGCAACACGATCCTGATCCCGCACACGCCCGGCAACCTGGGCGAGTTGACCAACCAGATGCGCGACGCCATCCTCTCCGCCGAGTTGATCTCCGCCGACGTCCAGAGGGAGCCGGTGGCCGGCGGCCATCCCGACGCCGTCCATCCGTCGGCGCGGCCCCACCGCCACCCTCGAAACGATCACGAGCCCCGCGGCCACCACGGGCGCGACGACGAACGCATCGAGTTCTGACCCATGAGCCTGACCTTGCGACGGCGGGCGTCGGCCGGGCTTCCGGTCGACGGCTCGCCGATCAAGCCGGAGACCTTCCGCGGACTGGCGTCGGCCGACGCCGCTCGCGTCCCCCTGCGCGTCGGCGCCGCGACGGCCGAACTGGGCGAGTTGTTCGACGTCTCCGGCGACGCGGGCGACGACCGCCTGACCGTCGAGGGGGATCTCGCGGACGTCGCGGCGGTCGGCCGGGGGATGTCCCTCGGGACGCTGACCGTCCGCGGCGACGTCGGCCCGAGGTTCGCCGCCGGGATGGCGGGGGGCGTCGCCGAGGTCGTCGGGTCGTGCGGCGACTGGGCCGGCGCGGAGATGTCCGGCGGCCTGCTCCGCGTCAAGGGCTCCGTCGGCGACGCCGTGGGCGGCGCGTTCCCCGGAAGCCGCCGCGGGATGCGCGAGGGGATCGTGCTGGTCGAGGGGGACGCCGGCGCCGACGTCGGGTTGATGATGCGCCGGGGGTTGATCGCCGTGGGTGGCTCGGTCGGCCCGCTGTTGGGTCGGGGGATGATCGCCGGGACCGTCTTCGTCAAGGGCGCCGTCGGAGCCTCGCCGGGGCTGGGCATGAAGCGCGGGACTTTGGTCCTGCCGGGACTCGACGGCGACGCCGCGGCCCTCCTGACGCCGACCTTCGCCCGCGCCGGGGAATTCACCTTCCCTTATCTGAAAATATACCAGGACCACCTGGAGGCGCTGGGGTTCCTCCTCCCCTCGGCGATGTCCTCGGCCCGGTTCGAGCGATATAATGGCGATCTGGCCGAGGGGGGCATGGGGGAGATTCTCGCGCCCTCGCCGCGGCCGGTCCTGAGAGTCGTCTCGCCCCCGTGAGGTCCGCCATGCCGCTGATTCTGAACGCCCGCGCCGCGAGGATCGTCGAGGCGGCGGTCGCCGCCGGGGAGGAACTCCGGATCGCCTCCCGCGAGGTCGAGGGGGGCGGCCGGTTCGTCGACTGCGGCGTCGAGGCTCGCGGCGGGCTCGCCGCCGGACTGGCGCTGGCGCGCGTCTGCCTGGGAGGGCTGGCCGACGTCTCGTTGACCATGGGCGAGGTCGAGGGCCGCGCGACCCCGTTCGTCGAGGTCTGGACCGACCACCCCGTCCAGGCGTGCCTGGCCAGCCAGTACGCCGGCTGGGCGATCTCCGAGGGGAAGTTCTTCGCGATGGGCTCCGGCCCGATGCGCGCGGCCCGCGGCAAGGAGGCGGTCTTCGACGCCATCGGCTTCCGCGAGGACTCCCGGACGATCGTCGGCGTCCTGGAGACGGCCAAGGCGCCGCCGCCGGAGGTCTTCGCCAAGGTGGCCGGGGAGTGCGGCGTCGAGCCGTTCCACGTCACCCTCCTGGCCGCCCCCACCGCCAGCCTCGCCGGCGGGTTGCAGATCGTCGCCCGTTCGATCGAGACGGCGCTTCACAAGCTGGCGGAGCTGAAGTTCGATCTGTCGCGGATCGTCTCGGCCCAGGGCTGGGCTCCGCCGCCGCCGGTGGCGAAAAACGACCTGGCCGCGATCGGCCGGACCAACGACGCGATCCTCTACGGCGCGCGGGCGGTCCTGCACGTCACCGGCGACGACGACTCCCTGGCCGAGATCGGTCCCAAGGTCCCCTCGTCCTCCTCCCCCGACTTCGGCGAGCCCTTCGCCGCGATCTTCGCCCGCTACAAGAACGACTTCTACGCCGTCGACCCCATGCTCTTCAGCCCCGCCGAAATCGTCTTCCAGAACCTCGACACCGGCCGCTCCCACGCCTTCGGCGCCGTCCGGCCGGACGTCGTCGCGAAGTCGTTTAGAGGGTGAGCGGATCGCGCATGACCTCCTTCGTCGCCTTGACTTCCGGGACCGGCTGGCACGTCGAGGACTTGCTGCGCGCGGCGGGAAAGCTGGGGGTCGAACTGCGCGTCCTGCCGTTCGCGGAGGTGGAGGCGTCGCTCGGAACGGAGGCGGAGGGAGTGGCCGCGGCCGGGGTCCTGCTGGACGCGGCCGACGGCGTGCTGGTTCGGATGATGCCGCCGGGGACCCTGGAGCAGGTGGTCTTTCGGATGGACGCGCTGCTGCGGCTGACCGCCGCGGGCGCGACGGTCTGGAACCCGCCGAGGGCAGTCGAGGCGGCGGTCGACAAATACCTGACGCTGTCGCTTCTGGAGCGCCGGGGTTTGCCGATTCCGACGACCTGGACGGGCCAGACGGCGGCCTCGGCCCTGGCGGCGTTCGACGCCCTGGGGGGGGACGCGGTCGTCAAGCCGCTGTTCGGCTCGGAAGGCCGGGGCCTTCTGCGCGTGTCCGACCGCGAGCTTGCCTGGCGATGCTTCCACGCACTGGAGCGCATGGGGTCGGTGATCTATCTGCAAAAGCCGATCCGACACCCCGGCCACGACCTTCGGCTGTTCGTTCTCCGCGGCCGGGTCCTGGCGGCCATGCGCCGCGAGGCGCGCGCGGGGGAGTGGCGGACCAACGTCGCCCTGGGAGGTCGGGCCGAGGCGTGGACGCCCGACGCCGAGGCCGAGACCATGGCCGTCGCCGCCGCCGAGGCGATCGGCGCGGCGTTCGCGGGGGTCGACGTGATCGAGGACCAGGACGCGGGTCGTCGACTGATCGTCGAGGTCAACGCCGCGCCGGGCTGGAAGGCGCTATCCCAGGCCACGGGAATCGACGTCGCCGCCGCCGTCCTGGACGCCTTGCGCGAGGCGTCGCGATGAACCGAGACCTGTCCCCCGGCAAGCTGGCTCACATCGCCTGCGTCATGGAGGTTCAGGCGCGGAAGCCGGGGAACGTCCACCGTTTCGCCGACTTCGACGACCTGGACCACCTCGACTTCCTCCTCGCCGCCGCGGCCGTCGCCGAACCGCTCGACCGCGCCGCGAGCGTCGGCGTGGGCCGCGCCGTTTTGGAAGCCGTCGAGGCCACGCGCCGGGTCGTCGCCACCAACGCGAACCTGGGAATCATCCTCCTGCTCGCGCCGATGGCCGCCGCGCCCATGGACGTCGAGCTGGCCGCCGGCTTGCCGCGCGTGCTCGACGCGCTGACCGTCGACGACGCCCGCCACGTCTACCGCGCGATCCGGCTGGCGAACCCCGGCGGCCTGGGCCGGGCCGACGCGCAGGACGTCGCCGACGAGCCGACCGTCACGCTCCGCCAGGCGATGGCCCTGGCCGCCGACCGCGACCTGATCGCCCGCCAGTACGCCGACGGCTTCCCGCTGGTCCTCGGCGAGGGCCTGCCGATCCTCCGCCGCCACCTGAACGCCGGCCGAGCGTTGGAACCCGCGATCGTCGCGACGCATGTGGAACTGTTGGCGAACCATCCGGACTCCCTGATCGCCCGCAAGCTGGGTCTGGAGGTCGCGCGCGAGGCGTCGCGTCGCGCCCGCCGCGCGCTCGACGCCGGGCTGACGCCGGCGGCCCTCGCCGCGCTCGACGCCTGGCTGCGGGCCGACGGCCGCCGCCGCAACCCCGGAACGACCGCCGACCTGGTCGCCGCGGTCCTCTTCGCCGCCCTCCGCGAAGGCGCGATCCCCCTGCCGCGCCCCGTCGGCCCCGCCGCCTGGACCGGCGAGCCGTCCTGGATTCCGGCCCGAAGCCCCTCGTCCAAGGACCAAGCCATGCCCGCCGCCTCCTACAAGGTCCGCGTCGCCAAGGACGAACTCGTATTCTCGTCCGGACATTTCATCACGTTCGATGGCGACACGTGCGAGCGCATTCACGGCCATAACTACCGGGTCGCCGTGGAGGTCGACGGCCCGCTGGACGAGAACGGCTACGTCGTCGACTTCATAGCCCTGCGCGACATGACCAGGGCCCTCGTCCTGGAACTCGACCACCGGATGCTGCTTCCCGGCGAAAGCCCGCTGATCCGAGTGGCCGCGGAGGGCCCCAACACCGTCGCGCGGTTCGGCGACCGCTTCTGGAGCTTTCCCAGCGACGAGTGCGTCGTCCTCCCGGTCCCCAACACCACGGCCGAGCTTCTGGCCCGCCTCCTCGGCGAACGCCTGCTCTCGGCCATGAAGGCGCGCGGTTGGCCCGACCCGGACGCGCTCCGGGTCGAGGTCGAGGAATGCTTCGGTCAGTCGGCCGAGGTCCGGTTGATTCCGTGAATCCCCGTCGACTCGCTCTCAAGGACCGGCGCGGCCGTCAAGACGGATCGTTGAGCCGGCGGTAGAGGTCGGAGTAACGCGCGAACAGGTCGTCATACGCCGCCGCGTTTCCGGGGTCGGGCTCGACGAGCCGCTCGACGGCGACCATGGCCCCCGCGGCCTCGTCGAAGTCCTTGTAGACCCCGGCGGCCACCGCGGCGCACATCGCGGAGCCCAGGGCGCACGACTCCCCCTCGCGGGTCAGATGGACCGGCTTCTGAAGGACGTCGGCGTGGATCTGGAGCCAGAGCGGCGACTTCGCCCCGCCGCCGCCGAGGAAGACCCGCTCCACCGTCAGCCCGTGGCGGGAGCAGTCCTCCAGGATGGCGCGCGTCCCCATCGCGGTCGCCTCGTAGAGGGCGCGGAAGACGTGGCCGGGGCCGTGCGCGAGCGACAGGCCGACGATCGCGCCTCGGGCGTGGGGGTTCTTGTGGGGCGAGCGGTTCCCCTGCCAGTCCTCGCGGACGACCAGGCCGTCGGCGCCCGGCGGGACGGCCGCGGCCTGCTCGTCAAGGACGGTGTAGACGTTGACGCCGCGGGAGTCGGCCTCGGCCTGCTCGCGGCTCGCGAAGTGGCGACGGTACCAGTCGAGGATGGAGCCGGTGGCGGTTTGGCCGGCCTCGATGGTGTAGAGCCCCTCGACGGTGGCGTCCGGGCAGCAGCCGGCGGCGCCGGAGCCGAAGACCCCCTCGCGGGTCTGCGCCAGGTGGCAGGTGCTGGAGCCGACGATCACGGCGACGTCGCCGTCGCCCGTCGCCCCCAGGCCGAGCATTCCGAGGTAGGCGTCGATCCCCCCCTGGGCGACCCTCGTCCCCGGCTTGAGGCCGAGTTCGGCGGCGGCCCCGGCGGTGAGCGTCCCGTCCCCCTTGCCCAGCGGGACGATCTTCGAGGGCCACTTCGATTCCAGGTCGTCCAGTCCCACGGCCCGCATCATCCCCAGCGGCCAGCCGCCGTCGGGGCGGGCGTAGTTCCACTTCACCGCCAGGTGGTTCAGCGACAACGTCCACTCGCCCGTTAGCTTGTACATCATCCAATCGGTGCATTCGACGATCCGGTCGGCGCGATGATAGGTCTCCGGCTCGTGCCGCTTCAGCCAGAGGGCCTTGGGGAGCATCCACTCCGGCGAGACCCAGCCGGAGACGTAGCGGAGCACCGGGTCGCCGGTGGCGCTGACGTCTCTGGACTCGCGGTGGGCGCGCTGGTCCATCCAGAGCAGGGCCGGGCGGAGGGGCTCGCCCTCGGCCGAGCAGGCGACGACGGTGCAGGCGGTGCAGTCCAGCCCGATCGCCACGATCCGGTCGGGGCTCACGCCCCCGGCCTCAAGGGCCCTGGCGACGGCCGTCCCGGCCGCGGTCCACCAGTCCGCGGGGCGTTGCTCGGCCCAGGCCGGACGCGGGTAGGCCGTCTCGATCGGCGCGACGCCGAAGGCGACGGTCCTCCCCTTCAGATCCACCAGGGCGGCCCGCAGGCTCTGCGTGCCGACGTCGAGGCCCAGGACGATGGGTTCGGTGCTCATGGCGGAATATCTCTATGATTACGGCGTCAGAATCGACGGCGGCCGTCCAGCAGGAAGGTGACGGGGCCGTCGTTGACCAGGGAGACGGCCATCTCGGCTCGGAACCGGCCGGTGGCGACGGGACGGCCAAGCGCGGCGACGCGGCGAACGAACTCCTCGTAAAGGGCCTCGGCCAGCTCGGGGGGCGCGGCGTCGGTGAAGCTCGGCCGGCGGCCGCCGCGGCAATCGGCCATGACGGTGAACTGGCTGACGACCAGGACCGCGCCGTCGACGTCGGCGACGCTTCGATTCATCTTGCCGGCGTCGTCCTCGAAGGCCCGGAGGTTGACGATCTTCTCGGCGAGCCGGGCCGCGTCCTCCGGCGCGTCGTCGCGGCCGACGCCCAAAAGGACCAGCCACCCCCGGCCGATCGCGCCGACGACCTCCCCCTCGACCTCGACCGACGCCCGAGAGACCCTTTGGATCACCGCTCGCATCCGTGGCCCGCTCCTCGTCCGACCTGGATTCCAAACGCCGATCATCATAGCCCGCGCGTCGTCCCGACGGTAGCGGGGGCCGTCAATCGAGCCGGATCGTCGGCCGTCGCGGGTCGCGAAGGTCGATCGACTCGACCCGGTCGAGCCCTCGGCAGGCCGTCGGGAAGACCGGATCGACGTGGCCGAGGGTGGCGGCCTCGGCTCGCGTCCTCGCCGGGGTCGTCGCGCTTTTCAGCAGGACCAATCGATCCGCGTTGACGTAAGCGGCGACCCGCGCGGCGATCGAGTCGGACGTGGTCGCCCACGAGCGCGGCGGCGGGTCGGGCGCTCGCTCGTCGACCTCCTCCAGGAACCGTCGCGGCGCCAGGATCGGGATCGAGTCGCGGGCCCAGGCGTCGGCGAGGTCGCCGACGTCCTCGACGACCCGCGAGCCGACGACCAGCGCGGCCAGGACGCGGGCGGCGACGTCCATCGCCCGCAACGCCAGGCGATGGCTCGTTTCTTCTCCCAGCCCGTGCGTCGCGTCGAGAAGACGAACCGCGTCCGCGAACGCCCCGCCCCCCGCGATCAGGACCGGATTCCCCCCTCCCAGTTCTCCCGAGGCGAGGAACCCCGCGAGGGCCGGCTTCAGCCCGTCCCAAGTCAGCAGGCTGCCGCCGACCTTGACGACGAGGGGGCGGTCGTCATCCATCGCGCGCCTCCGCCGCCAGTTCCAGCAGAGCCCGCGCGCAGGCGGCCTCCGACGCGGCCGGACTCCAGACGCCGCCCAGCGAGCGAACCGCGGCCGACGCCCCGACGAGCCCTTCGGCCACGCGCCGGGCCAGGAACTCGCCGGAGCCGGAGACGACGGCGGCGGTCGGCGTTCCGACCGTCGCCGCGCACGCCCGTCGGGCCGCGGCGACCAGGCGGTCGAACAACGCGCCCTCGGCGGCGCGGGCCAGTTCGACCGAGTCTTCGACGGAGCATGTCTCGCGATCGGCGCAGACCATGCGGGCGAGGCGGTCGACGGCGCGCCCGCGAGTGGCGGGGCGACCGTCGGCGGTGTCGACGTCCGTCGGGTCTTCGGGCAGGTCGCCCAGGACGAGGTAGACGTCGCGGGTCGTCGCGAACGACTCGGCCGCAAGGCCGGTGGCGACGCCCTGGAACGGAAGCTCGACCGCCAGCGCGCAAACGGGGGTGCGCGAGACGCCCGCGTAGACCAGTTCGCCGTTGCGGAGCCGCTCCGTGTCGGTCCGCCCCCGCGCGGCGACGCGGCCGTTCGCGATCGGGATGACGTCGGCGGTCGTCGATCCCACGTCGATCAGGACCGCCGGGTCGTCGCCGACGAGTCTCGCGGCGACCGTCGCCAGCGCCAGCCAGTTCGACGCGGCGGCGAGGAGCGGGCGTTCCCGGATCGCGTCGGAGCCGTGGAAAGCCGCGTCGATTCCCCAGAAGCGGACGTCGCGGCCGGGGAAGGCGTCGACGACCGCCGCGACGATCCGCCGGACGCCCTCGCGCTTGGTCTGGAAGCAGTCGCAAAGCTCGGCGGTGGTCGTGGCGACGACGCTCTCGAAAGGCGGGAATCCCGCGGCGAGCTCCCGGAGCGCCGCGGCCAGGCCGTCGGGATCGCGCCAGACGGCGAACGGGGAGGATCTCGCCGATCCGTCGGAATGCGCCGCCTTGAGGTTCGCGCCGCCGACGTCCAGCGCCAGCCGACGGGGGGCATGATCCGGGCTGGTCATCGGCCACCCCCGGCCAACTCGGCAAGTCGGAGAACTCGTCCGGAGGGCTCGAAATAGACCGGGCCCCGCTCTCGGATCTCGCGGCGGATCGACTCGCCGGCGGCCAGCCAGGCGTCGAGGTCGTCGGGAGGTTGAAGCGCCCAAAGCTCGGCGAGCGCGCCGGGGCGGCAAAGGGCGAGGATGCCGACGATCGACGTCGTGGCCCGGGGGTTGATCTCCAGGATGACGGATTCGGGCGGGTCGTGACGCTGGACGAAGTCGACGCCGACGAGCCCCGCGAGCCCGTCCACGGCCTCCGCGGCCGCGATCAACGGGGCGAGGTCGGCCTTGATCCGCGTCGGAAGGAGGCCGCCGCGATAGGACATGCTGGTTTTCTCAAGCATTGCCGTCCAGGCGTCGTCGGGCCGCGGCGGGCCGTGACGGTCTTGCCGAGGATCATCCGCTGCTCGCCGACGGCCAGCGGCAGCGGCGGCAGTCCCGGTCGGACCAGGAACGTCGCGCTCATGGGCGAGCCGGCGATCCAATCCTGAAGCAGTCGGCGGCGATGCCGGCCGGCCGTCGGCAAGGGCGATTTCGGCCCTCGGACGAAGAACGTCTCGATCGAGCCGGCGCCGTCGACCGGCTTGATCGCGAACGGAGGCGCCCAATCCGACGGCGGGGCCTCGCCCGGTTCCAGGACCATTGATCGCGGCGTCGGCAGGCCGCGCTCCCGGAGCCGATCGCCGAGCCTCGCCTTGTCGCCGGCCAGCGCGACCGCGTCGGCCGAGGCGTTCAGGAGCCGGGGCGACGCGCGGCCGAGGCGGCGAACCAGCCCCTCCAGGACGCCGTTGGTCTCCGGCGCGATCAGGAGGGTACAATCGACCTTGCCCGCCAGGCCCTCCAGCCGTTCGATCGAATCGACCCGGACGGTCTCCCAGGGGCCGGGGTCGTCGGAGAGGCCGGGGTCCAGCGCGACGACCGCCCGCGGGGAGGGTCGGCCGGCGGCGAACTCGGCGGCGAGCGCCCGCCGCATGGCGGCGCCCTCGGCGGCCCACGACTCGGGGACCGGCTCGCCGATCATGCCGCCGCCGGTGACGTGTTCGTATATCAGGATTGATCGGATCGGAGGCGCGGGCATGGGGGGCTTCCAGGTCGTTCCGGTCCTCGACGTCATGGGAGGCCGGGCCGTCCACGCCGTCGGGGGGGATCGGGGTCGCTACCGCCCCGTCCGAAGCATCATAGCCCCGGGCGACGACCCGCGCGAACTGGCGCGCGGCTTCCGCGACGCGCTCGGCCTGGAGACGCTCTACCTCGCGGACCTGGACGCCATCGCCGGGCGCGGGCCGAGCCTTCCTTTATATAGGCATTTGAGCGGCCTCGGAACGGCCCTCCGGGTCGACGCGGGCGTCCGGACGGCCGGGGACGTCTCGCCGCTGTTGACCGTGGACGGTCTGGCCGTGATCGCCGGCTCCGAGACGGTGGCGGGGCCGGACGCGGTCGCGGCGATGCTCGACCTGGCGGGGCCCGACCGCCTGATCGTCAGCCTTGACCTTCGCGACGGCCGGCCGATCACGCCCGCGGCCGACTCCTGGGGCGGCGCCGACGCCTTCGAGATCGCGAGGCGGCTGATCGGGCTCGGCGTCCGCCGGCTCATCCTGCTGGATCTCGCGAGGGTCGGCCGGGGGGACGGCGTCGGGACGGTCGAGTTGATGGAGGCGATCGCGCGGGAACGGCCCGACGTCGCGACGGTCGTCGGCGGAGGGATCGCCGGGGAGGACGACGCGATCGTGCTGAAGCGCCGGGGGGCGTCGGCCGTGCTGATCGGCTCGGCCCTTCACGACGGCCGCGTCGACCGCGAGGCGCTCGGGCGGATCGACGCCGACTCGCCTCGATGACGGGGAAGGGCCCGCGGCCGGATCCCGCGCCCGGCGGCCAGGGGTCGCGACGCGGCGATCGTGGCGGCCGCGATCGCGCGGCGATCGGCCGGACGATTATAAGAGTCCGTCCCATAAGGGTGGACGACGACCATCACCGTCTTCCCCCCTCGCGGGGGAAGACAGGCGCCGAAGGCGTCAGATGAGGGGGACGGCGCGAAAGAAAGCCGCCGGGAAGTCGAAAGCCGGCCCAGCCGACTCGGGATCGCGACGGCCTCTGGATCGCCCCCCCCTCATCCGGCCCTTCGGGCCACCTTCCCCCGCGAGGGGGGAAGGGCGTACCTTCCGACGTCTTCCCCCCTCGCGGGGGAAGACAGACCGCGAAGCGGTCAGATGAGGGGGACGACACGCGAGAAGGCCGTCGCGATCCAAGAGCCAGCCCGACCGGCTCGGCATTCCAACGGTCGTCTGGCTCGTCTCCCCCCTCGTCCGGCCCTTCGGGCCACCTTCCCCCGCGAGGGGGGAAGGCCGTTATGCCGATCGCGACGCCCTTATGGGACAGACTCTAATGGGAATGACGGGCGCGTCGGATAGGCTCGAACGACCGGCGGCGCGCCCCAAGGAGGATTCGAGGCGAGGAGGGCGAACCCCCTACCTGTCCGGGCGTAAACGTGTTAGACTTGGGGCGACCGAAGATCACGACGCCCGTCGGCGGGTGGTTCTCAAGGGGGCCGCGGATGGAAGTCGGCGAGTGGGACGGGACGGCGGCCGAGGACGTCGCGGACGTCCGGGAGGCGCGGTCGCGCGCCGAGGAGGCGCTCGAGGCCGAGCGCGAACGGTCGCGGATCACCCTGGCGAGCATCGGCGACGGCGTCATCAGCACCGACGCCCAGGGGCGCGTGACGTTCCTCAACCGGGCCGCGGAGGCGTTGACCGGCTGGAGCGTGGCGGAGGCGGTCGGCCGGCCGCTGCCGGAGGTCTATCGGATCGTCAACCAGTACACGCGGCTGGCGGTGGAATCGCCGGCGATCGTGGCGTTGCGCGAGGGGGTGGTCGTCGGCCTGGCGAACCACACGATCCTGATGGCGCGCGACGGTTCCGAACGGCCCATAGCCGACAGCGCCGCGCCGATGTACGACGCGGACGGCGAGGCGATCGGCGCCGTCCTGGTCTTCCGCGACGCGGCCCGCAAGGTCAGGGCGGAGGAGGCGGCGAGCCGGCTGGCGGCGATCGTGGAGAACTCCGACGACGCGATCGTCAGCAAGGGGCTCGACGGCGTGGTCCGCACCTGGAACGGCGCGGCGGAGCGGCTATTCGGCTGGAAGGCCGAGGAGGCGGTGGGCAAGACGTTGGCCGAATTGATCATCCCCCCCGACCGCCATGACGAGGAGGTCGAGATCCTGGCGAGACTCGGCCGGGGCGAGCGGGTGGAGCCGTTCGAGACGGTTCGGGTCCGCAAGGACGGCGCCCTGGTGGAGATTTCCGCGTCGATGTCGCCGATCCGGGACGACGAGGGGCGGGTGGTCGCCGCGTCCAAGATCGCCCGGGACATCAGCGCCGCCAAGGCCGCCCGCCGCGAGCTGGTCGAAAGTCACGCCCGGCTGGACTACGCCGCGAGGCTCTCCGGCCTCGGCTTCTGGCACTGCGAGCTTCCCTTCGGCGAATTGATCTGGGACGACCGGGTCCGTGAGCATTTCTGGATCGCGCCCGGCGAGCGGGTCACGATCGAGACGTACTACGACCGCATCCATCCCGACGACCGCGAGTCGACCCGAGCGGCCATCGAGGAGGCGATCGCCCGCGGCGGCCACTTCGACGTCAAGCACCGCACCGTCGACCCGGCCGGCGGCGGCGTCAAGTGGATTCACGCCCTCGGCGGGGCCGCCTACGACGCCCGGGGGAAGCCGACGCGGTTCGACGGCGTCAGCGTCGACGTGACCGCGCGGCGGCTGGACGAGGAGCGGCTCGCCCGGCTGCTGGAGCGCGAGCGCGAGTTGAGCAAGACGCTCTTGCGCGTCGACCGCGCCGGGCTGGCCATCCACGCCGCCGGCTCGCTCGACGACGTCATGCGGGCGATCGCCCGCGAGGCCCGCGACGTGATCGGCGCGCATCAGGCGATCGCCAGCTTGACCACCGACGAACGGGGGGGGCAGGCCATCAGCGCCGCCTCCTTCTCCGACAAGTACGCCCGCTGGTCGGACTACGCCGAAGAGACCACCGGCGAGGGGATCTACGCCGAGGTCGCGCGGACGAATCGGTCGATGCGGATGACCCAGGCCGAACTGGAGTCGCACCCCGCCTGGCGCGGCTTCGGCGCCCACGCCGACGGCCACCCGCCGATGCGGGGCTGGCTGGCCGTCCCCCTGATCGGCGGCGACGGCCGCAACCTCGGGCTGTTGCAGCTCTCCGACAAGTACGAGGGGGAGTTCGTCGCCGAGGACGAGGCGTTCGCCATGCAGATCGCCCGCATCGCCTCGGTGGCGATCGAGAACGCCCGGCTCTACGCCGAACTTCGCGAACAGGACCGCCGCAAGGGGGAGTTCCTGGCGGTGCTCGGCCACGAGCTGCGCAACCCCCTGGTCCCGCTCCGCAACGGCCTGCACCTGTTGCGCCTGGCCTCCGACCCCGAGAGCCTGGCCCGCTCCCGCGCCATGATGGAGCGACAACTCGGCCACATGGTCCGCCTGATCGACGACCTGCTGGACGTCTCGCGGATCAACGAGAACAAGATGCAATTGCATCGCGATTGGACGACGCTTCGGGACGTGGCCGCCGCCGCCCTGGAGACGACCGGGCCCTTGATCGAGCAGGCCGGCCACGCCCTGACCGTCGACCTGCCGCGGGAGCCGACGCCCCTGTTCGTCGATCTCACGAGGATGGCCCAGGTCGTCGGCAACCTCCTGTCCAACAGCGCGAAGTACACGCCCCGCGGCGGGCGGATCCGACTCTCCGGCCGGGTCGAGGGCGAGGAGGTCGCGATCCGCGTCGAGGACGACGGGATCGGCGTGCCGGCCGAGGAGTTGTCGCGGCTGTTCGACATGTTCTCCCAGATCGGCCGGGGTTTGGACCGTTCCAGCGGCGGCCTGGGGATCGGCCTGGCGCTGGTGAAGGGGTTGGTGGAGATCCACGGCGGGACCGTGGAGGCCCGGAGTCCGGGGCCGGGCCTCGGCAGCGTCTTCACCGTGCGGCTCCCCCTCTCGGCCGACGCTCCGGCCGCCGCCGAACCCGCCGCCGCGGCCCCGGCGTCGAGCGTCGCCCGGCTTCGGATCCTGGTGGCCGACGACAACGAGGATTCGGCCGTCTCGATGACGGACCTGCTCGCCGCCCTCGGCGCCGAGGCCCGCTCGGCCCGCGACGGCCTGGAGGCCGTGGCGACGGCCGAGGCGTTCCGCCCCGACGTGATCCTGATGGACATGGGCATGCCCCATCTCGACGGCCGCGGCGCCGCCCGCCGGATCCGCCAGGCCTCCTGGGGTCGCGACGTCCTGATCATCGCCCTGACCGGCTGGGGCCAGGAGACCGACCGCGCCCTCTCCCGCGAGGCCGGCTGCGACGACCACCTCGTCAAGCCCGTCGACCTCGCCGACCTCCAAAAGCTCCTCGCCGAGCTCCGCCCCCCGCGCCAGGCGGACGCGCCGTAACGGCCCCCGCGTCACAACCTCGGGTCGACCGGCTCGCTTTCCAGGGCGAGGACGCCGAAGACGCATTCATGGACCCGGCGCAGGGGCTCGCCGCGGACGAAGCGCTCGACGGCCTCCACTCCCAGGGCGAACTCGCCGAGGGCCAGCGCGCGCTTGCGGCCCAGGCCGCGGGAGCGGAGCCGGGAGAGGTTCGCTTCGGCGTCGTATTCGGGTCCGTAGATGATTCGGAGGTACTCGCGACCCCGGCACTTCACCGCCGGCTGCGACGCCCCCCGCGTCCCCTTGTGGATGAACGAGAGCGGCTTGACCACCATCCCCTCGCCCCCCTCGCCGGTCAATTCCTCCCACCAGGCGACACCCTCGGCCTCGCTCGCCGGGTCGGTCACGTCGACGATCCGATAGGGCGTGGCGCGGAGGAGTTCCGGGTCGGCCCGGCAGATCTCGGCCAGGGTCTCCATGTGCCAGGCGTGGTCCTTGTCGAACCAGGCGCGGCCCTCGGTCGCCAGCAGGTGGAACGGGGCCAGCTTGTAATCCGAAAGCTCGACCACCGGCCAGCAGTAGCGCCGGTACGCCGCGACGAACCGCTCGACGTCCCCGGCGCGGCGGCGGCAGTCCGCCTCCGCCTCAAGCGCCTTCGCTCGTTCGTCGCCTTCGAGTCGCGACGAGGCGAATTCAAGCGCCTCGACCGCGCGGGGAAGCGCGGCGGTTCCGGCGGCGCCGACGGCCGCGTATTGCGACCGCAACAATTCCCTCGCCTTGGCCGACCACGGCATCAACTCGCAGTCGAGCAGCGCCCAGCCGGTCTCCAACCGCTCCCAGAGCCCGGCCGTCGCGATCGCCCCGCGGACTCGATCCAGGAACCGGCGCTCCAGGTCGGCGTCGTCGAAGAACCGTCGGCCGGTGCGGGTGACGACGGCCCCGACCGCGTCCTCGACGCCGAACCGCTCGCGCGCGGCCCGCTCGTCGCGGCAGGCGACGACCACCGCGCGCGAGCCCATGTGCTTCTCCTGGCAGACGACTCCGGGGGCCCCCTGGGCCCGGTAGTACGCGAACGCCTCCGCCGGATGCTCCAGCAGGCCGGGCTCTTTGGTCGTCTCGCTGGGGGACATCGTGGGAGGGAGATAGACCAGCCAGCGCGGATCGGCGGCGAACCGGCTCATGACCTCCAGGGCCGCGGCGGCGTTCTCCTCGCGGATCGTGACGTTGCCGCGGAGGCGCGTGGAAACGATCCGCTTGCCGATCACGTCCTCAAGATCCAGCATCCGGTCGTGGACCTGCTGGGCCGAGGCCGACGCCCGCGCTTCCGCCGGGAGGAACGGACGGGCGGACTGGTGATAGGCGCGGGCGGCGGGGACCGAGACGAGTTCCCGTTCCGGCCAGCGCAGGGCGGTGAGCGCGCCGCCGAAGACGCAGCCGGTGTCGATGTTGATCGCGCGGTTGAGCCATTCGGCCGTATGGACCGGCGTGTGGCCGTAGACCACCGCCGCCTTGCCGCGGTACTCGCGCGCCCAGTCGATCCGGACGTGAAGGCCGAACTCGTCGGTCTCGCCGGTGGTCTCGCCGTAGAGGGCGAACTCGCGAACCGCGCCGGAGCCCCGGCCCTGCATCGACTCCTTCATTCCGGCGTGCGCGACGACCACCTCGCCGCCGTCGAGGACGTAGTGGCTGACCAGGCCGTCGATGAACGCCGCGGCCTCCTCGACGAACGGCCCGCGGACGTCGTCGGGGAGAGCGTCGATCTCGGCGAGGGTCTCGGCCAGGCCGTGGGTGATCTGGACGTTCTTGCCGCGCAGCTTTCGGAGCAGCTTCACGTCGTGGTTGCCCGGCACGCACAGCGCCGAGCCGGCCTTGACCATCGTCGCCACGATCCGAAGCGCGTCGACGACGCGGGGGCCGCGGTCGACCAGGTCGCCGACGAACACGGCCTTGCGACCGGCCGGATGCGCGTAAAGCGGCCCTCCCGTCAGCGAGGGACCGCGCGGAGCGTCCGCGACGACCTCGTATCCGAGCTTCCCCAGCAGCGTTTCCAACTCGTCGGCGCAGCCGTGGACGTCGCCGATGAAGTCGAACGGGCCGCGGTCGTCGGAGCGGTCGTTCCAGAGCGGGACGCGCTCGATGGTCGCCGCCTCGACCTCCTCGATCGACTTCAGGACGAAGACGTGTCGGAAGCCCTCCTTCCGAAGCCCCCGCAGCGACCGCCGCAGTTGCGACGCCTGGTTGCGGACGACGTGCGGGCCGAAGTCGCGGTCGGCGCGGTCGAGGTTGCGCTCCCGGCAGAGGGCTTCGGGCATGTCCAGGACGATCGCGACCGGCAGGCAGTGGAACTTGCGCGCCAGCGCCACCAACGGCCGGCGTGCCTCGGGCTGGACGTTGGTGGCGTCCACGACGGTCAACCGCCCCCGCTCCAGCCGCTTCGCCGCGACGAAGTGCAGCGCCTCGAAGGCGTCGCGGGTCGCGTCCTGGGAGTTCTCGTCGTCGGAGACCAACCCCCGGTAGACGTCGGATGAAAGGATCTCGGTGGGAAGGAAGTGCTTGCGCGCGAACGTGCTCTTCCCCGATCCGCTGGGGCCGATCAAAACGACGAGGGACAGCTTGGGGATGGAAAGGTTCATGGCGATGGTCGATGTTTAACGTATTTTAATGTGTTCAACGCCCTTCCCCCCTCGCGGGGGAAGGTGGCCCGAGGAACGCCGCCGAAACAACTTGTCGAATCCATGCGACGAAGATAGGGAACCACGGAGTCACCGAGGACACGGAGAGAGAGAACGAGGAGCGATCCGGCCGTCTTTAATCATTGAATTTATAAATTCATTTATTTTCAATTCTCAATTTCCTCTCTGTGCCCTCCGTGACTCCGTGGTTCCATTCCGGGAAGTTGTTTCGGCGGCGTTCCAAGGGCCGGATGAGAGGGAGGACGCGCAAGAGGGCCGCCGACGTCCAAGGCTTGCCGGACGGGCTTTCGCGAATGCCAACGGCCTTTCGCGCGTCATCCCCCTCATCTGACCGCTTCGCGGTCTGTCTTCCCCCGCGAGGGGGGAAGACCGTTCACGTCTCCAAAAATCCACGGTGGCGAAAGTGTTCAAGCGGGCGCGCACGCCTCGATCGCGCTTTCCAACGCCATCCGCCAGGATTCGTCGTCTTGGGGGGACCGCAGCGCCTGAAGAAGCGGAAGGAGTTCGGGATCGCTCATTTCCTCGGCGGCCTCAAGGTCGTAGCTGTCGACGTCGTCCGCGGCCAATCGCTCGCGCAGGCTCGGCGAGACGGCGAGGTCCTTCCGCCGCGCCAGGCCGACGAGGGCCTCGCCGCGGGCGTCGGGATCCTCGTCGTTCAGGCGGGCCTTGAGCGCGGCGCGGATCTCGGGCTTGTCGACCTCGATCATGGAGCCCAGGCCGAACGTCGACCAGTCGCGGACCTTGGGGTCCGAGTCGCGCGACAGTTCGATCAGGCCGGCGACCGCCCAGGGCTCGGTCAGCGTCGACAACGCATGGACGATCGAGTAGCGGACGTCGGCATCGGGATGCCGTAGGAACCTCAGCGAGGCGCGGCGGCCGTCCGTCCCGTCCTGATGGGCCAGGGCGCTGATGACGGCCGCCAGCGCCGCCGCATCCGTCTCGAACTCCAGCCGGGGCAGGAGGATCGCCTTCACCTCGTCCGAGTAAGGGCGACCCGGACAGCCCAACTGGGCGAGGACCTCGGCCCCGACCCGCCGCTCCAACGGGCAATCGCTTCGGGCGAGTGCCGCGGCGCGGTCGAGGACTTCGCGGGATCCCCGGTGGTGGAGGGTCATGACCGCGTCCCACGCGACGTCCTCGTCGGGCTCGGAGAGCGCGACGTTGAACAGGTCGTCGATGGATCGCGCGTCGTTCTCCGGATCAACGAACAAATCACGTTTCACGGTTGAACACCCCCATCTGGGTCGGCGGTCCCAGGGCGGGATCCTCGGGGCCGACGGCGACGAAGCGGACGGCGTAGCCGAACCGCCGGGCGACCGACTCGGCCCAGGCGCGGAACTGGGCGCGGGTCCACTCGAAGCGGTGGTCCGGGTGGCGGAGGCGGTCGGGGCCGACGTTCTCCCAGGTCACGTTGTACTCGCGGTTCGGGGTCGTCAGGACGACCGTCGCGGGCCGGGCGAACTCGAACGCCGCGCGCTCGAACGCCTCCAGCCGCGGCGGGTCCAGGTGCTCGACCACCTCGACGCACGCCGCGGCGTCGAAGCCCTCCAAGCGGCGGTCGCGATAGGTCAACGACCCCTGCATCAGCTTGACCCGCGCGGCCTGGTTCTCGGGGAGCCGGTCCAGGTGGAGGCGTTCCGCGGCGATCCCCAGCGCGCGGATGGAGACGTCCACGCCGACGATCTCCGTGAAGCTCGCGTCCTCGAGCAAGAGCCGGATCAGCTTCCCCTCGCCGCAGCCGAGGTCCAGCACGCGCCGCGCGCCGGCGCCTCGAAGCGCGCCGAGGACCGCGCCGAGCCTCTGATCGTTGAGGCTCATCGGTCGCTCGACGTCCTCCTCGACCTTCGCCGCCGCGGGCCCCTCGTCGTCGTCGATCCCCTCGGGCGTCTCGGGCCTCAGGCGGGCGAGGGCCTCGCGGTAGAGGCTGGGTCTGTGTTTGAGGTAGCGGCGGGCGATCTCCGCCTTCTGGGGGTGCGACTCCAGCCAGCCGGCGCCCTTGGCCAGCAGCTTCTCGGTCTCGGCGTCGCCGACGTAGTAGTGCTTGGCGTCGTCGAAGACGGGGATCAGGACGTAAAGCTGCGTCAACAGTCGCGCGAGCGTCGTCTCGGCCGAGATCACGACGGAGAAGCAGCGGCTGTCGCCCCAGTCGGGGAACGTGGGGTCGAGCGGGTGGCGGGTCGCCTCGACCGCGTAGCCCAGGGGCTCGAAGATCGAGCGCAGGAACGCCTCGCCGCCGCGGACGGGGAGGACGTCGAGCCGGGCGGAGAGGGGGATCGAAGTCTCGGCCAGGCCGGGGCGGTCGTCGCAACGGCCTTGCATCGCGGTGCGGAAGACCTCGACCATCGCCACGCTCAAGAGCGACGACGCCGCGTAGGGGCGGTCGTTGACGTACTGGCCGAGCAGGCCGTCGCCTTGTCCCTTGCCGCGGACGAGGCCCACGGGGTCGACGTCCAGCATCAAACAGGCCGAACAGCGCTCCGGGCCGGCCTCGGGGAAGAAGACGCGGGCCTTGCCGAAGGAGAGGTCGAAGCTCTGGAACCGCGCCGGGTGCTTGTGCAGGAGGAAGCCGAGGTCGTCGGCCGGCTCTCGGGTGGTGGTGATCGTCAGAAGCATCGTCGCGTCCCTCCCTCGTTTCACGATGGTAGCGGACGCGGCGACGGTTCGAAAGGTTCGCGGCCCGCCGTCAGGAAATTCCAACGGCGGGCCGGCGGCCGCGAGAGGGGGAGAGTCTTCAGGTCGGGACTCCGACGGGCGATCGTAACGGCCTTCCCCCCTCGCGGGGGAAGGTGGCCCGAAGGGCCGGATGAGGGGGAGGACGCGACAAGACACCTTCGACGGTCAGAGGCTTTCCGAACGGGCTTCCGCGAGTTCCAACAGTCGTCTTGCTCGTCGTCCCCCTCATCTGACCGCTTCGCGGTCTGTCTTCCCCCGCGAGGGGGGAAGACGTCGGAAAAAACGGCCTTCCCCCCTCGCGGGGGAAGGTGGCCCGAAGGGCCGGATGAGGGGGAGGACGAGTAGGAAAGCCGTTTGCGGGTCAGAGCCGTTCGGGCGGGCTTTCGCGAATTCCAACGGCCTTATCGCGTGTCGTCCCCCTCATCCGGCCGCTCCGCGGTCTGTCTTCCCCCGCGAGGGGGGAAGATTCGTTCAGAGCCCTAAGGTCCGTAACGGCCGGGGAAATGGAACGGGGGCCGTCGCCGGCCCCCGTTCGAGTCGTCGCGTCTTGATCGGTCGGTCGATCAATACATGTCTTCGTAGCCGCCGGAGCCGCCGGCCTTCTTCTCGTCGGGCTTGGGGGCGTCGGCGATCAGGGCGTCGGAGGTCAAGAGCAGCGTGGAGACGCTGGCGGCGTGCTGAAGGGCGGAGCGGGTGACCTTGGTCGGGTCGATGATGCCGGCCTTGACCAGGTCGGTGTACTCGTCCTTCAAGGCGTCGTAGCCGAAGTTCCCCTTGCCCTCGCGGACCTTGCTGACGACCACGCCGCCGTCCTGGCCGGCGTTGGCGGCGATCTGGGTCAGCGGGGCCGCGGCGGCGCGGAGGATGATGTCGTAGCCGACCTTCTCGTCGTTGGAAAGCCCCGAGGGCTTCACCGACGAGGCCGCCCGCAGCAGCGCGACGCCGCCGCCGGGGAGGATGCCTTCCTCAAGCGCGGCGCGGGTGGCGTGCAGGGCGTCCTCGACGCGGGCCTTCTTCTCCTTCATCTCGCTCTCGGTGGCCGCGCCGACGTTGATCTTGGCGACGCCGCCGGCGAGCTTGGCGAGCCGCTCCTCCAGCTTCTCGCGGTCGTAGTCGCTCTTGGTGTCGGCGATCTCGCGACGGATGGCCTCGATGCGGCCCTTGATGGCGTCGCCGGCGCCGCCCCCCTCGATGATCGTGGTGTTGTCCTTGTCGATCTCGACCTTCTTGGCCTGGCCGAGGTCCTCAAGGCCGACCGACTCCAGGTCGACGCCCAGCGCCTCGAAGATCGGCTTGCCGCCGGTGAGGACCGCGATGTCCTCCAGCATCGCCTTGCGACGATCGCCGTAGCCGGGGGCCTTCACCGCGGCGCACCGGAAGGTGCCGCGGAGCTTGTTGATGACCAGGGTCGCCAGCGCCTCGCCGTCGACGTCCTCGGCGATGATCAACAGCGGCTTGCCCGTCTGCGCCACCTTCTCCAAAACCGGCACCAGGTCCTTGACCGTCGAGATCTTCTTCTCGTGGATCAGGACGTAGGCGTCCTCGAGGACCGCCGACATCGACGCCGGGTTGGTGACGAAGTACGGCGAGAGGTAGCCGCGGTCGAACTGCATCCCCTCGACCCACTCGACCTCGGTCTTGAGGGTCTTGCCCTCCTCGACGGTGATGACGCCGTCCTTGCCGACCTTCTCGGTGGCCTCGGCGATCATCGAGCCGACCTCCTCGTCGAAGTTCGAGGCGACGGTGGCGACCTGCTGGGTCTCCTTCTTGTCGGTGACCTTGGTCGAGAGCTTCTGCAGCTCGACGACCACGTCGGCGACCGCGCGGTCCATCCCGCGCTTCAGTTGCAGCGGGTTGACCCCGGCGACGACGGCCTTGAGGCCCTCGTTGTAGATCGCCTCGGCCATGACGGTGGCGGTGGTCGTGCCGTCGCCGGCGACGTCGGAGGTCTTGCTGGCGACCTCCTTGACCATCTTCGCCCCCATGTCCTCGTACTTGTCCTCCAGCTCGATCTCCTTGGCGACGGTCACGCCGTCCTTGGTGACCGTGGGCGAGCCGAACGACTTCTGAATGATGACGTTGCGGCCCCGGGGCCCGAGCGTCACCTTGACCGCGCGGGCGAGCTTCGCCACCCCGCGCTGCATCGCCTGCCGTGCTTCCTGATCGAACGCGATCATCTTGGCGGCCATTGCGTCTTCTTCTCCCTGTCGCGATTGAGGAACGTGTCTTGCCCGACGAAGCGCCCGATCACAATCAGTCGACGACCGCGAGGATGTCGTCCTCGCGCATCAACAGCACCTTCTTGTCGCCGTCGAGCTTGAACTCCTCGCCGGCGTAGGAGGTGAAGATGACCACGTCGCCGGCCTTCACCTGCAACTCGCGGCGCTTGCCGTCCTTGGTCACGCGGCCCTCGCCGACCGAGAGCACCTTCCCCTTTTGAGGCTTGTCCTTGGCGGTCTCCGGCAGCACGATCCCGCCGGCGGTGGTCCCCTTGGCCTCTTCCCGCTCGACGACCACGCGATCACCCAACGGCTTCAGATTCATCGATCCCAGACTCCCTCGCGCCATTTCCGACCCGGTCGCGACCTCGCGCGGGCGATCCCCGCCGATCCACGCGACACCATGACATGCCCCCCGACGTAAGCAAGCAACGTGCCGACGCCGAATCGATGACGCAACATATTGTCGATCCAAATGTTGCGCCGGTTTTACTCGCCCGGCCCGTTCCCGTCCGTCCTGCCGGACGCGACGGCCTCCCGCCGCCGCATGCCATTTTGACAGACGACGCCCCGTCTCGCTCGTCGGCCGTCGCCAAGAAGAAACGGAGCGACGTCGTCGGCGACGTCCGAGCCGCCGAGACGCGCGGCGCCGACCGACCGGCCTGACGAATCCGCGGCCGCGGTCAACGCATGTGGCCGCCGAAGCTCCCGCCGGCGCCGCCGCCGCCGAAGGCCGCGCCCATGCCGCCGCCCCCGCCGCCGAAGCCTCCGGCCATGCCGCCGGCGTGCATGCCGCCGCTCGCGCCGAGGCCGCCGCCGCTCACGCCGCCGAGGCCGCCGCCGGCCATGCCGCCGGAATGCATGCCGCCAAGACCGCCGCCGAACCCGCCGGTGTGCCCGCCGCCGCCGAACCCGCCGCCGAAGCCGCTGGACCCGAACGCGCCGCCGCCATGCGCGCCGCCGAACCCGCCGGACGGCAAGCCGCCGAGGCCCACGCCGCCGTTATGACCGGCGCCGGGGTCGCCCATGTGGACGTTCCCGCCCAGCAGGTTGCCGCCGTTGTAGACCCCGGCCCCGAAGTTCCCGGAATTGGCGAAACCTCCAGGCTGTCGCATGCCGCCGGTGAAGCCGCTACCGGGATTGGGGATCGGATTGAACCCAGGCGTCCGCGCCGCGTCGCCGATCCCCGGATGCAGCCCGCCGGCGATCTGGCCCGGCCTGGCGAGGCCGGGCGCCGTCGGTTGTAGGGCCGGGGCGTTCGCGCCTCGCATCGCGTCTCGCCAGCCGGCGCTCGGATTGTGGAACGTCGAGGCGGCGCGCTGCTGGCTCTGGATGATCCCCGGCGTCAGTTGCGGATTGAACCCGCCCCCGAGACTGTTCGCCCCCGGCGCGGCCCCGAACATCCCCGCCGCGTTCGGCGCCCCCATCCGCATCCGTCCGAACCCCGAATCGCCGAACGTCCCCGGCGCGGGCTGACGGCTTGACGAGCCCGCCGGATTCGGCGAGTTCGCGGCGTGACGCATCTGGCCGAACCCCGAATCGCCGAACGTCCCCGGCGCCGGCTGATTGGTCAACGAACCCGTCGGGTTCGGAGCCGTCGCGTCTTGACGCATCTGACCGATCCCCGACGCGCCGAGCGTCCCCGGCGCGGGTTGGTGGGCGGTCGCGCCGAGCGTCGGCGCATGGGCGACGTTCCCGGCGGCGGCGTTGTTCGCGAAGGCCGGCCGCGCCACCTGGTGGAACTGGCGCATCGCGCCGTCGCTGGGCGCCCAGCTCGTTTGCTGGTGGTTTTGCAGGATTTCAAGCCGGCTGGAGACGTCGGGATCCTTGAACGTCCGGGCGAGCATGGCGTAGGGTCGGGTGGACGGCGGCGGCATGAGGATCCCGGCCGTCGGGTCCGCGGGCCCCTGGCGCATCATGGCGTTGCCCGTCAGGTTCGGGGTGGCGGGCGCTCCGGTCCCGGTCGCGTGGTGGACGGCGTCAGGGGGGGCGGTCGGTTCGCGACGTCCGCTGTTCCAGAACGGATAACTGCCGTTGGCGATCGAGTTGCCGCCCCAGGCGACGCCGAACTCGCCGGGGAAGGGGCCGAGGGTGTTGTAACCGAAGTTCGACCAGCCGGTGAACCAGTTGGGGAAGCCGACGTTCAAGAGGCTGGGCATGGCGCCGATCGCCGGGCCGCTCCATCCCCACGTCCCCCAGTTGAAGCCGGGCCAGGTCCCAAGCGCCACGCCGCTCCAACCGGGGATGCCCCAAGAATAGGTTCCGGGGTTCCAGCCGGGGTATCCCCACCCCAGGCCGGAGCCCATCGCGGTGTTCGCCCCGAACAGGGGGAAGCCGGTCATCAACGGCAGGATCGAGTTGCCGAAGCCGAAGTACGGCGGCCCCAGCCCGAAGGCCAGCGACCGGATGGGGAAGACGGCGGCCATCGGCGGGATCGGATTGACGGAGGCGATGGGAGGCGTCGGGTTGACGTAGAAGATGGGGGAGGCGAAGTAGGGGAAGCCGTACCCTCCCAGGGCGGGATAGTCGAGATAGCCGTAGAACGGCGCCAGACTGCCGTAACCGGCGTAGCCGTAGTAGCGGCCGTCGGCGTCGTAGCCGACGCCCGGATAGCCGTCGTACCACGGCGTCGCGCGGCCGAAGGCGCCGAAGAGCTGGCCGTAGAGTTCCGGCCCGACTTCCGCGCGCGGGCTGTAGTCGAGGCGCTCGACCCGGCCGCCGGCGGCCGTGGCGACCTGTTCGGCGACGGGCTCGGCGGGGGCGAAGAGGGTGCCGCGGCGCTCCAGGGAGCGATCCCAGTAACCGTCCTGAAAGAGCCAGCCCCGGGGACGGCGGACCCAGCCCGCGGGGACCCAGGCCCATCCCGGCCTGGCGTCGGTCCAGAAGCCCTCGCGCCACTCGACGCGGTCGCCGTCGAGGACGAACTGGCCGGGGATGAAGAAGCAGTTCGGCCTGGGAGGCGCTCCGGGATCGTCGGGCGGTCGATGGTCGGGGGGGCCGTCCTCGCGGAAGACGATTTGATCGACGGGGCGGTCGCTCCAGAAGCCGGGATCGCGGCGCCAACCGTCGCCGTCGCGACGCCAGCCGCCGGCGATCCAGGTCCGGCCCGGCGGCGGAACCCGCCAGGTCCCCGTCACCCAGACGAACCCGCCGGAGTCGGGGGCCCATTCCCAGTAGCCGTCGATCCAGCGGGCGCCCGGGCTCGGCGCGGCGGCCGCGGGCCGCTCGACGACCGCCGCCGGCGGCGCCTTGGGGACCAACGGCGGCGCGACGTCCCGCCGCGGCGAGAGAAACGCCTCATGCACCGGGCCGGAGGCCATCGGCTTCAACTCGGCGCCGGGATCGTCGGCCCGCGCGACCGCCGCGAACGCGAAGGCAAGCGCGAACAGGACTGGGCGCGGGAGGGTTCGGGGGTCGATCAGGGCGCGTCGCATCGTCGTCGCCTCCGGGAAGCGGGGCCGATCGGGAGGCTTGTCCGTCCACTCCAAGGTATTATAGGAGTGTCGAGATCCGAAATCCGGTCGCGCTGGTCCTAAGATCCCATTTATGCAAGGGGCTCGCCGGCTGGAGCGTCTTTCCGCGCTTGAGCGCCGACCGCCTTGAACCTAAAGTTCCTCGACGGAACTGGAAAACCGGCCGACGACGCGGCCCAGGAGCGGCGGACCATGAAGGCCGAACTCATCCCCGACGACGGCGATCCGCCGATCCCCATCACCCGCGACGTCACCGTCGTCGGCCGTCGCGACGCCGACGTCGTCATCGACCACGCCGGGATCTCGCGGCGGCACTGCGTCCTGGTGAAGACCGACGGCCTTCTGGTCGTCCGCGACCTGATCACCACCAACGGGACGCGGGTGAAGGGCCAGCGGATCCGCTGGGCCGCGCTTCTGCCCGGCGACAAGCTCTCGCTGGGGGGCTACAAGATGCGGGTCTATCTCGGACCCGACGACGCCCCGTCCCCCTCCGAGCTTTGGCGCAAGCGCGCCGGCAAGGCCGCCGAACTCCAGCGCGCCGAGGAGAACCTTCGCGCCGCCAAGGCGCCGCCGGGCCGCTTCGGCTCCTTCGCCGCTCCCTCGCTGGAGGAGATGCCCTCCAGCAACTCGGCCGACGAGATCCCCCACCGCGCCCCCCTTCCCGACGAATCCGCCCACCACGAATTCGTGGACGACGACTCGATCATCGAGTTGGATTGAAAGTCCGACCATCTCGGATTTGGGGGGTGGTGAACATGACGACCTTCCCCCCTCGCGGGGGAAGGTTGCCCGAAGGGTCGGATGAGGGGGGGCGAGCCCAAACGCCGTCGACGTCCAGGGCTTCCCGGACGGGCTTCCGTGAATCCCAACGGTCTTCTCGCGCGTCGTCCCCCTCTTCTGACGCCTTCGGCGTCTGTCTTCCCCCGCGAGGGGGGAAGACTCGTTCAGGCCCCCAAAATCCGTGACGGTCAGTTTTTTTCGTCGGAATCCTGAAATCACGGCGATCCGTCCGCGGATCATGCGAATGACGAAGCTTCGCGCCGACTCTTTGGCAACCCGGAAGCAGAATCAACCGCCGATCGCCGCGAGGCCCTCGGCGCGTCCCCCCGGGCGCGGCCGCCCCGACCGGCAAGCCTCGGCTCGTCACGACATGGAAGCCCGTGGCGGGCGGGATCTCGACGCCATATCGAAAACGACGAGCGAACCCATTTTTTTGAATTCGCAAATACCGTATCGCAAACGACTTGAGTTCGCCAATCGGGAACCCTGGCGCCCGCGGACGAACCCAATTCGGCGCGGGTCGTCGTCGAAGGCGGACGATGTCCCAAGGCCGGCTCGCGACCTGGCGGCGTTCGACGATGAGTGATGAGTGATGAGTCTCGATTTTGCCGGCGCGCGGGGGGGGCGGCGCGACTCCTCTGGTATGCTGGCGGACGTCACCGGGACGTTCATCAGGAGGCTCGCGCCATGTCGGGACCGCGGATCGCGTCGCTCGTCGTCATGTCCTTCCTGCTCATGGGGGCGTCGGCTCCCGATGGCGAACGCTGTCTGGAGGTGCTTCGCGAGGGGCTGGCCTCGGAGGAGTTCTGGCCGTCGATGCACGCGGCCGAGGCCCTCTCCGAAGCCGGCGCCGCCGCGGAGGTCCGAGAGGCGCTTTCCCCCAGGCTGGCGGCCGAACCCGACGCCCAGCATCGCTGCGGCATCGCCCGCGAACTGGTCCGCGCCGGAGATCTCTCGAAAGTCCGCGTCCTCCTGGACGTCCTGGCCGATCCCGATCCTCACGGCCACTCCCACGCCGCGGAGAGCCTGTACAAGGTCCGTCAGATCGGCGACGGCGCGCCTTTGCGGGCCGCCTTGAAGGCCCCCGAAACGTCGCGCGCCGCCTTGATGGCGGCGGCGGCCCTGGCGCGGTGGGGCAACCCGGAGGCGCTGGCGCGCGTCCGCCGAGCCGTCGAATCCGATGATCCGGAACTCGCCCGAACCGCCGCCTGGATCCTGGCGAGGGTCGGCGACGCCAGCGACCCGCCGGCGCTTCGAGCCGGCCGCGACCGCTTCGACGAACCCCTGACCCGCGCCTACTTCGACCACGCCCTCGCGGCGCTCGGAGACGAAGAGGGGAGGGGGGCGCTGCTCCGTAACCTGGACGCGGAGGACCCCCGGATTCGCGTCCAGGCGTGCGAGCTAGCCGCCGTCGTCCGCCCGGGCGACGCGACCGACGCCCTGGCGCGGCGGCTCGACGACGAAACGCTCGACGTCCGCGTCCGCGCCGCGGGGGCGCTTCTGGCCCTGGACCGGCCGGCGGTCGACGAGAAGGAGTTCGCCGTGGAGGTCTTTCCGGCCGACGCCGAACACCCCCGCTACAGCGAGGGCTCCGTCGTCGTCCTGAACGACGGCCGGTTGCTCTACGCCGCCACCCAGTTCGACGCCGACTCCTCCGACTTCGCCCACGCGCGAATCCAGGCCGTGGAATCGACCGACGAGGGCCGGACCTGGGGGCCTCGTCGCGTGCTTCAGGAGAACGTCGGCCAGCTCAACGTGATGTCGGTCTCGCTGTTTCGGCTGCTCCCCGGGGCGATCTTCGACGGGCCGATCGGTTTCCTCTATCTTCAAAAGGATTCGCCCTCGAAGCTCAACGCCTTCCTGCGGGTCTCCGACGACGAGGGGGCGACGTTCGGCCCGCCGATCCGGACGACGGTCGCGCCGGGCTACCACGTCGTCAACAACGACCGGGTGACGGTCCTCTCCAGCGGTCGTTTGATCGCGCCGGCGGCCTCGGTCGTCCGGGAGGGGGTCGCCGACCTGTCGTACAAGTCGTCGTGCTTCCTTTCCGACGACCAGGGGAAGACCTGGCGGCGGAGCCGGTCGATCGTTGGTTACGCCAAGCGCGGGGCGATGGAGCCCGAGGTCGTCGAGCTCGACGGCGGCCGGCTCCTGATGCACATGAGGACGCAGATGGGTCACATCGTCGTCAGCGAGTCGAACGACGGCGGCGAGACCTGGAGCGAGCCGAGGAACTGGGGGGTGGCGGCCCCGGAGGCGCCGTCGACCCTGCGCCGGATTCCCTCGACGGGCGACCTGCTGTTGGTGTGGAACGACTCGATCAAGCCGGGAACGGACCACGGCGGCCACCGGACGCCGCTGACCGCGGCCGTCTCGCGCGACGAGGGGAAGACCTGGTCGAGGCCGGTCACGCTGGAGGCCGATCCGAAGCTCACCTACGCCTACACCAGCCTGATCTTCCACCGCGGCCGGGCGCTTTTGACGTACTACGTCGCGCCCTTGACCTGGACGCCGTTGTCGTCGCGGTTCCGCTCGGTCCCGATCGCCCGGTTTTACGAGGAGGGGGCGGGGGCCGAATGAAAAAACCGGACGGACGACGGCCGCGGGGGTCGTCTTCCGTCCGGCGAGGATGCGGATGATGGCGGTGGGTCGCCCCCGGCGGGGCGGGGCGGGGCGGTCGCGTTCAATCGTCGTCGGATCGAGCGCGTCTGAGGTCGCGCCGCACGGGCGGGCCGAGGCGTTCGATCTGGCGGGCCTCCTGGGGTTCCAGACGGCTCGCCTGACGGTTCTCGCGTTGAATCGCGTCGTACACCTCCTGGCGGTGTACGGAGATCTCGATTGGGGCCGCGATCCCCAGGCGGACTTTATCGCCCCGAATATCGACCACCGTGATGACGATGTCGTCACCGATGATGATACTTTCGTCGCGGTGTCGGGACAGGACCAGCATCGTACTAGGCTCCTTCCTCCTGCCAACGAGGCCCGTGACCGTCCCCGTTCGCGCGATCCAGGCCCTCGGCGCCCGCGACGGGCGCGGGTAAGTCGAGAAGCCCTTGAAAATCCGGGTGAGAGGCCGCCGGCCTCACGCCGTCGCTCGCAACGGGGTCGGGATGGGCGGCGGGATCGGGTTCGAGGACCGCGACGCGTCGGCCGTCTCCAGGGGATACCGCACGGGGTAGCGGCTGGAGGTCAGCACGAGTTGCCGTCCCAATCGACGAACGGGGTTGAACACCAACGGGCCCTGAAGGTTGACGGTCAACCCCCCGGCGGCGCCGCGGTTTAAGACGACGTAGATCATGGCCGAGCGTTCGTCGGCCAACTCCAGGGCCGCCCGGTCGCCGGGACGGATCTCCACCTGGTAGTCCCCGACCGCCAACGGCGGCGCGACCAGACCGAAGGCCAGGTCGGGCGTCGTGGCGCTCTGAAGCCAGGAGAGCCCCCGGACCACCGGGTCGGGGAGGTGGAGGAACTGCGTGTACGAGCGGAAACCCAACAGGCCCTCGGGGATCCGGTAGATCTCGGATTCCGGGGCCTGGATCAGACCGAATCGGGTCGTGATGATGTTCACGGCCTGGTTACCTCCTTGAACGCCGGACAGGCTCGCGCCGGCGACCCTTTCGGGACCGGGCGCGGCCGCTCTTCCTCGCGTCGCGACCGCGGGTACGCCGGGACGCCCCGCCGCGGCGAACCGCGACGACCGTCGTCCCCGTCCCGTCCCTCGCGACCGCGACGCTTGCCGCGGACTCGGCCCGCCCTCGTCCGGGACGCGAGTCTCGGCAAGAGAGGCGGGCTTGACCGACCATGGTATCGACCCGGCCCCAAGGCATTTCTTACCGCCGGTCGACCGAAATCCCCTCCGCCGCGCGCCGCGAAATGCCTGCGCCGATCGCTCCGCTCATGACGGAGACGACGCCTCCGGCCGCGGCCGATTTCGGCGGCCCACGCGACCTGGAGCCGGAGCCGTTCATTTTCTCCGCGATCCCTTGACAATGGCCCATCGGGAGGTAATTTAGAAACGTCGTCGTGTGACGTCGCGCCCGGCGCGAACCTCTCCACGCGGCCGGGGCGTCGGCCTCGTTCATTCGCTCTCTTTTCGGTTTCAGCCCCGCCGACCCACCGTTCATCCGGGTCGTCGGGGCTTTGCCGTTGAATCCGGACGCGACGCCGTGCCAACACGAGACAGACAGGGATGGCGACGGGAAGGGGACGAGTTCCACGTCGCCTGGGCCGACGCCGACCGCGCGTTCGGCTTCGCCGACGGTCGCGCGGGGCTGCTTCGGCGGGGGACGCCGGGGCCGTTCCTGTCGCTGGTCGGCTTGGCCGCCGTCGGCCGCCGCGAGGAAGGGTCGTTCACGGCCGCGACGCTCGCCGAGATCGACGTCGTCCACGGCCGCTTGCTAGCGACGTTCAAGCCCCCCGGCTGGCACGACCTGGTCGTCCGCGCCGGTTGGGGCTTGTGTCGCGAGGGCAAGGGCATGGACCTGGAGATCCAGGCGACCGCGAGTTCCGTGGGGAAGTTGCGACGGCTGGAGATCCTCGCCGAGGCGCGGCCTCGGCTTGGCGAGGCCCTCGACGCCGAGCCGCGGCTGTTCGTCGAGCCTCGCGACCGAGTGGCGGCCGGCTCGTCCTACGACGGCCGCGAATCGGACTCCGTCCTCGCTCGGCTGACGACGCTCGAAGTCGGCCGGCGCTCCGCGGCGGACGCGCCCGACGTCGCCCCCGCGCCGGATCCCTATCTCGAACTCGCCCACCCCGACGACGCGGCCCGGACCATCCGTCCCCAGCCCGGCGGTGGT